>Ga0209333_1001356_pt1 | contig 12077 bp, 14 predicted proteins | sample BlaSpr_A8_OM2_O3_FD_187982 | JGI IMG/M metagenome (GOLD analysis project Ga0209333, IMG submission 187982) | Forest soil microbial communities from Thunder Bay, Ontario, Canada - Black Spruce, Ontario site 2_A8_OM2_O3 (SPAdes) (version 2) | ecosystem: Environmental > Terrestrial > Soil > Boreal...
GCCCATCACGGTGCCGAACAGGCCGACGAACGGGGCTGTCGAACCGATTGTGGCCAGACCGCCCAGTCCGCGCTTCAGTTCGGCGTGAACGATGGCTTCGGTACGCTCGAGAGCGCGCTTGGAAGCTTCAATGGTTTCGCCGGGGATGGCGCCGGGGCTATCCTGGTGAGCCTTGAATTCCATGAGGCCAGCAGTGACAACCTTGGCCAGATGGCTCTTCTTATTGCGCTCCGCGACCTTGATGGCCTCGTCAATGCGGCCATCGCGCAACGCTCCGGCTACAGCCGGGGCAAACGCGCGAGACTGTTTGCGGGCCGCGTTATACGCCATGGCACGGTCGATCATAACGCCGATCGACCAACCCGACATGATGAACAGGATGATGACCACGATCTTCGCGATGATACCCATCTGCTTCCATAGCGAGATCGGATCCCAACCCACTGCGCCACCTTCCTGCACAATCCAGGCGGCTACCCTAGGGACATGACTGATCACTGCTGTTGCCACATTAGCTAACATGAGTTGCTTTTCCCTCCTCGGAACTTCTTAGACTTTGATGCGAGATTCGTACACCCTGCAAAGCTTCACGGCAGAAAACTGCCGTCGCCGCCCGCTCGCTCACCTAAGATGAAAGGTACGGCGACCGCGCCCTAAAAGGGCTCTCCTGGCCACCGTTCTTGGTGGGAAGGGGAGGGCCATCCTGCTTAAACTTCCGAAACGTTGCTGCATCACGCCGCCGGGACTAGCCTCCGGCCAGAGTGAAGTTGACCAATACTTCCGTATCCACCTCGACTGGTTCGCCGTTCAGCAGGTACGGTCTGTACTTCCACTGCTTCACCGCATCGATAGCCGCGGGAGCCAGCATGGGATGCCCGCTGACCAGCGTAAGATTTATGATCGAACCATCCTTGCTGATCACTGCTCTCAGCACAACCTGCCCCGAGATGCGCGCCTGCCGCGCCAAAGGCGGGTAGGTTGGATTCACCCTGCGGACCAGCAGGCCGGTGGAGACACCCTGAGAAACACGGACACGTTGCGGTGCAGCGACTTTAGGCACGGCCACGGGAGTCGAGCTGATAATTCCCCCAATCACGCCGCCCATCTGACCGCCGGGAATCCCTCCCGGAACACCGCCCACGACGCCTGCCGACGCCATCGCCGGCGGAGCTTCGTCTTCCTTGATCATCTGGATCTTTTGAGGAATCTTGGTGGGGGTGCGGAGAGCGCCATTCACAATATCGGTCTGAACTTGATGCACCACATGCACGGGCGCTGCAGCCGGAGGTGGTGGTGGCGGAGGCGGGGGTGGGGCCACCAGGAACGTCATTAACTGTTGCTTCGGCAGGGCTTCAGTAAAGATGAGGGGCATCAGAACCATGAGGCCGATCAAACCGATCTCCAGGATGATCGCGAATGTCGTCGTCCGTCCCCGCTTCGTCTTCAGCCTGCCACCCGATTCCAGAAGGCTATCTTCAAACATAATAGTTTCCCCCTACTCAGAGCCTACGTAAACTTAGACACCGACAGTTTCCCCTTTGCTCCCAAATTCAGCAATCGAACCCGGCGAGGCCGTCCAAGCCCTGCCCGGCTTCGCAAACCCTTACAAACTAACGACCTGCAAGAAAACAAACCATAACCGGGCAACTACTTGGTCCGGCCTGGCATTGCAACCGGCCGCTTGCCCTTCTCGATCCTCCAGTCCTGATAGGCAACCAGGATCGGTGCGGCTATGGCAATCGAGGAATACGTGCCAATCAAGATACCAATTACCAGCGCGAGGCTAAACCCGCGAAGCACCTCGCCACCGAACAAATAGAGTGCAAGTACGGTAAGGAAGGTTAGCCCGGCTGTCAAGATGGTTCGACTCAGGGTTTGGTTGATGCTTCGGTTCACAATTTCCGATAGCTTCTCCCGTCGCATCAGTTTAATGTTTTCCCGGATTCGGTCAAATACCACGATCGTGTCGTTATTAGAGTAACCAATCAAAGTCAGGATGGCGGCGATCACGGTCAGGGAAATGTCCTTGTTGAGCAGGGAGAATGCGCCGACAGTAATTAGAGTGTCGTGAAACACCGTGACCACGGCCGCGATGCCGTAAATCCACTCGAAGCGGAACCCCAGGTAAATCAACATTCCAGCCAGCGAATACGCCGTAGCCAGCAGCGCTTGCTTGCGCAACTGTGCGCCCACTTGCGGTCCGACAATCTCGACGTTGCGCACCCCGAAATCCGACAGGAAAAAACCATCCGGGAGAGAACCCGCAGCGGCCGGATCGACCGATCCTTTCAATTGGTCGAACGAACTCAGCACGCCGCCTTGCCCTTTGTCCCGGGCATCGACGATCGCCTGGGCTTGCTGGGTGTATTTCTGGTCAGCATCGGATCCCAAGTGCATCGGGTCTTTGTCCATCAGGTAATTCTTGATGGCCAATGAACTGGAGTTGTTAAGATCGCTCTTGCCCGCGGGAACGTTGGTTTCCAGCGTTTGGATGATCTTGTTCTTGCCGTTGTCGAGCGCCTGTTCGCTGGTTTCCTGAACATCGAGGTCGATCAAAACTTCGTTGTTCGATGGCACATCGTAGCGCTGGATCTTGGCATTGCGCAGGCCAGCGCGGTCCATGGCCGCGCGCAGAGCGTTATCGTCAGGCGTGTGCGAAAACTTCACGTACACCAGAGTGCCGCCGCGGAAATCCACGCCGTACGGGATGCCGTGCCAGAACAACATGGAAAAGATGCCCGCCACACTGAACACGAGCGAGAAGGCGAGAAAATACCACTTCTTCCCGAGAAAATCTATGTTGGTATTGCGAAAGAACTCCAAGTCTGACCCCTTATCCGATTTATGAATTCGTGAAGAATTGAGCCTTTGAGTGATTGAGTCATTGAGTGATTGAAAACCTGATTCGCGCTGCGGTTTTCAATGGCTCAATCACTCAATCTCTCAATGACTCAATTCCTAAATGCTCAACGCCTCACCCCTCTGTTTGCGGCTCAAAATCCAGTCGAAGATGACGCGCGAAACGAATACGGCCGTGAACAAATTCGCGAGCAGACCGAAAGTGAGCGTGACCGCGAAACCCTTCACCGGGCCGGTTCCGAACAGGAACAGGATGGCCGCCGAAACGATGGTGGTCACGTGAGTGTCCACAATGGTGATCCAGGCATGGCTGAAGCCCTGATCCACAGCGGATGGCGGCGTCTTGCCGTTGCGCAACTCTTCACGGATGCGTTCAAAAATCAGCACATTGGAATCTACGCCCATACCGACGGTAAGGATCACGCCGGCGATTCCGGGCAAAGTTAAAACGGCCTCAAAGTAGCCCATGAAGCCGAGGAGGATAATGAGGTTCAGCAGGAGCGCAACGTCGGCGTTGATGCCTGCTGCGCGGTAGTAAATCAGCATGAAAATCAGCACCGCGAGCATGCCCACGATAGCGGCACGAACGCCGGCGCGGATGGAATCGGTGCCGAGGGACGGCCCGACCGTCCGCTCTTCGAGATATTTGATGCCCGCAGGCAGCGCGCCCGAACGCAGGATCATGGATAGATCCTTGGCTTGCTGCGCGTTCATGCTGCCGCCGCTGATGGTGCCCGTATCGCGGATGGCTTCTTTAATATTCGCAACTTCCTGAACTTTGCCGTCGAGGACTACGCCTAGACTTTCGCCCACATGCGCGGAGGTAAAGCTGTAAAATCGCTGGCCGCCCTCGCCGGTAAGGGTGAAGCTCACGTCGGGCTGGCCATTCTGGTCGGTGCTGGGCTGCGCATCCCGCAGGTCTTTTCCGCGGACGGCGGAAATGCGCGAAACCACATACCAGGCCTGTTCGCCTGAGGAAGATCCGGGAGCAGCGTGCCCGGGAAGCAGCATCCCATCGGGCGGCAGAACACCCATTGGCTGCTGCGCCTGCAGGGCGGCCTGCTCGCTGGGATAAGGCCCACCCAGCACCTGCTTGATCTCAAGCATGGCGGTGGACTGGATGAGGCTCTTTACCCTCTCAGGATCATCGACGCCGGGCAATTGCACTAGAATCTGATACTGGCCGAGTCCGTGCTCTTGAATGGTGGGCTCACTTACCCCCAGCGCATCGATGCGGTTGCGGATGGTTTCAATCGCCTGGGTCACGGCCTTGTCCTTCAGGTCGGTGAGCATTTGTGGCTTCATCGTGAGCGTGTAGGTATTTTCCGCTCCCGAACCGAGGCTGTACTCTTGCAGGCGCTCATTCAAGATATCCAGCAGGTCTTTGCGCGCATCCGGCGGCACACCCTTCAGCACAACCCGGTCGGGATTGTTCTGCGGATCGGGCTTGGAGATATCCGCGAAAGTGATCTTGCGCTTATTGAGTTGCTCTTTGAGGATTTCGATTGCATTGTCGGAATCGATATTGACCGCGTCGTTTACCTGCACTTGCAGAATGAGGTGGGTTCCGCCGCGCAGATCCAATCCGAGGTGAATGCGGTTGGTCATGGCCGTAAGCAGGCCCTGGCCCGAAAAGTTTTGCGGAATGCCGAAGATCCCGAACAGGAAGACGAGCAGGACCGCGACGATGAGTGCCAACTGCCAAAGAAGGTTCTTGTTCATAACGAAAACAAATCCAAATATTAGTTTGTACAGCGATTACTTGGTCTTAGTCTCTTCCTCCGTGGTCGTGACTTGGGTTACCGAGGCCTTGGTCACTTCCAGAACGATGTTGTTAGGCGGAACGCGCAGATGAACGGAATCATCTTTGAGCGCCATAATAGTTCCCCGCAATCCGCCGCTGGTCACCACCTTGTCGCCAGTCTTCAGGCCATCGAGCATGGCCGTCCACTTCTTCTGGCGGCGCTGCTGGGGAAGAATCAGCAGGAAATAAAAAATTCCAAAAATGAAAATGAGCGGGGCTACGCTCAACCACCCCATTCCGCCACCAGCTTGCACCGCCAAGAATGATTGCATGCTCATCAAAGTCTGTTCATTAAAATTTGCTCGTCAAGCTACACTCACCAGACGATCTTTTCTGCGATCTCGGACCCAGTCCGCGAACAACCGCCCGCGCTTACCTTCGCCACAGTCCTGTCATTTCACGACGGGAGTTCTACTCGATTCCGGCCGGACTTCTACTACTCAGGCTTGAATCCGGGGAGCTTCCCAGGGAGGTCTACGGTTTCGGTCGAGACCAGACGTTAGAAAGAAAACCAGACTCTTCCCCAAGTCGAATAGAATGACGCACCCGCCGCATAGTGTCAAGGTAGAAACTCAGGTTATGCAGGGTATTTAAGACCTGAGCCAGCACTTCATTAGAAGCATAAAGATGTCGCAAATATGCCCGCGAATAACGCTGGCACACCCGGCAGCCGCAATTGGGATCGAGCGGACCTGCATCCGTAGTATAGCGCGCCTGCTTGATGGAGACTTTTCCTTCCGAGGTAAACAGCAGGCCGTGGCGGGCGGCGCGCGTGGGCAGGACGCAATCCATCATATCGACGCCCAGACTGGCGTATTCAACGATCTCCTCGGGCGTGCCTACTCCCATCACATAGCGCGGCTTGTCGGCGGGAAGGTATTCGAGCGTGGCTGCGATGACCTCGCGGGTGCGTTCGCGGGGCTCGCCGACGCTGAGGCCTCCGATGGCATAGCCAGGAAAGCCGATTTCGATGGTGCGCTCGGCGGATTCCTTTCTGAGCGCGAGATCCATCCCGCCTTGGACGATGCCGAACAGGGACTGGGTCGAGTACCCAGTACCCGGCACCCAGTTGGCAGCACCTTTCTCCGGGTACTGGGTACTAGGTACTGGGTACTGACAACTGTCCCACGGAACTTCGTGCTTGTGCTCCTCGAAATACTTCTTGCTGCGTTCAGCCCAGCGCAGGGTTAATTCCATCGAAGCCTGCGTGCGGGCTTGATCGGCTGGATATTCCGTGCACTCATCGAAGGCCATGACGATGTCCGCACCCAGGCCGATCTGTGCTGCCATGGAACTTTCCGGACTAAAGAAGTGCGATGAGCCATCCAGATGCGAGCGAAACGTTACGCCTTCTTCTGTGACCTTGCGAAGCTCGTTCAGACTGAAGACCTGAAAGCCTCCGGAATCGGTCAGAATCGCTCGCGGCCACGCCATGAAGCCATGCAGTCCACCAAGGTTGCGCACGGTTTCGATTCCCGGGCGCAGGTAGAGGTGATAAGTGTTGCCGAGAAGAATCTGAACGCCGAGTTCCTCGAGAACGTCCTGGGGCACGGCTTTGACCGTCGCCGCGGTGCCGACGGGCATGAACACCGGCGTTTCGATCTCGCCGTGAGGCGTGAGCAGCCGCCCAGTGCGAGCGGCGCCGGCATGAGCCTCGATCTGGAACTCGATGGGCATTTGTGTTTGCCTTGCGATTGTAGCAACGGCACCACCGGCTAGTGGTCAGCGGGGGGCAGAGTCAAGAGTTCGCCGCGCACGCTCCCATCTTCCACGGTCAACCTTCCCAAGCTGACGGGCAGCTTGAATCGTCTCGCGCCCGCGCTGCCGGGATTGAAATAAAGTACCCCATCGCGCGTTTCCTGTTTGGGAATATGACTGTGGCCGCTGATCACGGCCGCAAATCCGGCAGCTTTGGGCTTGAGGTCCAACTGCGCCAGATCGTGCAGCACGTAGATGGAAACGCCACCCAGTTCAAGCACCTGGGTATCCGGCAATTTACGGCACCACGGAGCCTTGTCGATATTGCCTCGTACCGCAGTCACCGGAGCGATTGCCGATAGCTTGTCGAGGATCTCGGGTGAACCTACATCCCCGGCGTGAATAATCTGGTCCGATCCGCGCAGGGCTTCGAGTGCCTCAGGACGCAGTAGGCCATGAGTGTCGGAGATGACACCGATCAGAATGGTTTTTCCGATCTTCACCTCGACCTTAAGCGCTGGCTCCGCTCCATTATCCGATTCATCTCGGCGTACGAAGGAGAGTCTTCCAGCGCGGAGTAAGTGCCCGTGGTCTTCAGTTCTTGCGTAATGCGGCGCAGGTGGCCCAACGTAGCGCGCATCGTTCCCGAGCCCAAGCTCACTCTGGCCACTCCCAGCTGGGATAGCTCGGGCACCGATGGAGAACCCGGACCGGCAAGAATGTTCACCGGGCACTTCAAATCGGCAACGAGTCGTTTGATTGTGGCCGCGTCACCGAGACCGGGCGCGAACAGGCAATCGGCGCCAGCGTCGCGGTAGGCACTCAAGCGACGGATGGTCTCGTCATATCGGCTCGAAGGAGCTCCCGCTTGCAAGAGATAGACGTCTGTCCGTGCGTTAATCACTAAGGCGACATCCAACTTGACCGCGATACTGCGGATCGCTCGGATCTTCTCCAGTTGAAGGGACAAATCTAGAAGCGGCCGCTCCGGATCGCCGGTCGCGTCTTCGAGGTTCATCCCAATCGCCCCACTTACAATCACGGCGCGGGCAGTCCGCACCGCAGCTTCCGGATCGTTCCCGTAGCCCGATTCGACATCGGCAGTAACGGGGCCTTCACCGCCTGTGCGATGCGTGCCACTGCCGCCATCATGCGGTCTTTGTGAATTCTCTGTCCGTCTGGGTATCCAAGGGAAAATGCGACGCCTCCGCTGCTCGTCGCGAGGGCCGGAAAGCCAGCCTCTTCGACGATGCGCGCGCTGGCGACGTCCCACACGTTCGGCAGCAGTAAGGGTTCGCCACCGTAGTGCATGGCGAGGAAGACCTTCGCTTTTTTCTTCTGCACAGGGTCAGGAAGGGGCATACGAAGGAATTGGATGCGTCTACTGGCTTCGATTCTCCATCTTCTTCGCAAACTTTCCGATGCTCACCACCGCCCGGCCTACCGTACCGCGGCCGATTTCCTGGACATCGTCGCGCGCCGTCACGCGCAGAGTGTAGAAGCGTCCGTCGAACGATTCCAGCGCTGCTACGGCCTCGATATGTGCGCCGATACCGCTCGCCGCACGGTGCTCGATGTGGATCGAAGTTCCCACCGTGATCTCGTCGCCTTCACAGTAGGGCTGGAGCGCATGGAAGGCCGCGGTCTCCATTAATCGGATCATATCGGGCGTGGAATAAACCGGGGGCAGTTCTGGATGGTGCCAGGTCAAAGTGTGCTTGAACTCGACAGTCTCACGGGCTTCGCCGCGCGCTCCGATGGGGATTGGTTTCGCCATGTTCGCTCGTTAGATGGCTGCCTGCGCCTCCGGGGGCTTGACCGCGACGTCCCGCCCGAGGACACGCATCGCCAGAACTCCAACGATCAGGTCGTAGGCAGCGTGAAAGGCAATCACAACATAAAGTGTCTCCGTGAGAAACACGGTGATGTGAAACAGAACGGCCATCGCCGATGCCAGTAACACCCCACGCCATCCCTGCATCATGTGAGCGACGCCGAAACTCAGGACGCAAACCACGACGGCCAGGCCGGGCGCGCCTGTAATCTGCGACAGGACGGTGTACGCCACGCCACGGTAGGCATACTCCTCCGTCAGCCCAACCAGCAGCGAGATGGCAATCCAGTAGCGCATCTGGGATGCATTCTCCGGAAGGACCAGGCGGGCCCGCTGCTTGCGTTCTTCACTAAGCCGGCGCCAGCCGAAATGAAGCCTTACCGCGATAAATGTGAGGTATGCGGCTGCCACCGCCCAGACCCAGGCCGCAGGCCAGTGGGCATCAAGCAACCGAAGGGAATTCTGTCTGGCCGTGAGCGAGGCCAGGGCCAGGAGCACAAGTTGCAGCGCAATCATCGTACGGTAACGGCGATTCTTCGGCAGGAGCGGCTTCCCTGATTTCACCCAGAACCAGGAGAGAACTGCGAGTGTTGGCAACAGCAACAGCACAAACACCAGCAATGAAATCGTGATGGAATCTGGCGGCTTCACCCAGATCTACGCCGCGTGTACCATCCGCGCCGCTTCGATTCCATCCAGAGCCCGCCACAACATTTTGGCGGCGTTCTCGGCCGCGTCCAGCGCGGCTTCCGCCGCCTCCGGATTCGCCGCGAGGCGTTTTTCCAGTTGCTTGCGCCAGACATTCGAGTGATGGATATCGGCCGTGGCGTGCAGGCCAAAATAGCCGCAGGTCTTGTCGTCGGCGCCGTACATCTCGCGCAGTCCGCGCTCCTTTTCCCTGGCTACGCGGGGCACCTGAGATTCATAAACGTAAAACGCGGCCAACACTTCTTCCGGCGTGCCTTCACTGGCCACATAATGGAAATGCCGCACCAGTTCCCGGACTTCCGCGACCGGCCGGTGCCAGTGCATGTCTCTTCGCGATCCCATGCCTTCGGCGAAGTCGAGCCATAGCTCAGAGTGAGGCACGGACTCCCTACCCGACCCTCCAGCGGCGCCCTTCTCGTCGTACAGATTGGTCAGCACCGCCCGCCGCAGCTCACCTTCGTCCAGACGAAGTGCGAACTCGGCCAGATACGATGGAAACGCTTCGACGTGGTGGTAGTACTGGCGGGCATACTCGCGCAGATCCTCGCGCGTTAGATCACCGGCCGCCCATGCTTTGTAAAATGGATGGCAGAGCAAGTCGTATTTCGCGATCGACGATTCCAATTGCTCGAAGAACTGAGTCGTATTCATGATGGCCTCCCGGTTCGGATATGACAGACTACTATACGGTCGGAGCCCTGCGTCAGCAAGTGATTGGGACCACGCGCAGAGGGTCGGAACATGGGTTGTTGACTTGCCAAGTTCCACGAGATTTACGGATTGTCAACGCCCGCTACGAAGCGGTAGTGGTGTCGTTTGATTTCCACAGCACTTCTTTCTGTGCCGGAGTATCCGCGCAACCAGCGCCGACAGGAGCGCGAAAGTGAAAATAATGCTTCTCGCGATACTTCCAGACTGGAATTCGCTCGACTCGGTTAGACAGGCCCACAGCGATCTTGAGCTTGCTGGCCTTGTGTTCTTCGCGCTGCTTGTAGTAGCTGAAGCATTGGCCCACAATTCCAAGCAAGAGACGAGGAAACACCTATTTGATTCGATAGGCATATGGTTCTTTGCTATAGCCGTCTTATGCGAAATAGCCGGGTACTGGTACGGCCAGCGGAATGATGCTCTATCGGAACAGGTAATTAGCTCTCTGGATTTCAAAGCACGAGACGCTGCCAGTAATGCGTCTACGGCGTTAGATAAGTCTGGGACGGCATTAAGCAACTCGAAGGAGGCCGAAACCAAATCAAGTGACGCGGCAGATAAGGCTGGTAAAGCCCAAGCACGTGTAAAGGAACTTGGAAAAGAAGCTGGCGAACTTGCCAAAAGGCTGACAGCCACAGAGGCGGAAGAAAAAGAATTGGCGGATTCCATCGCGCCGCGAACGATCCCATTGGTTATACGCGGAGGCCCTGAAGGGAAGTCCAGCTTTGATGAACTCAAACCATACGCCGGAGTGGAAGTGGAGTTTGAAGTTTACCAGATGCAGAAGCGGAAAGGGCGGCGTCCGAAATTGAGACACTACTGCATCTTGCCCAGTGGAATGTCGTCAAAAAATCGTTGCGGACGGGCATTAATATGGGGTATTTCGATGGGGTGATCATCCAATCCCGAAACCTTCCGGGACGGTTAATGGCATTGCCGTGGGACCAAGTGAAAATAGAGGAAAACCGCGAGAAAGCAGGCGACACGCTAGACTGTTTCTTAGCGAAGAATAAATGGGTATCCCGAACGCGGATAGTACCATACAGTGAGCCACTGTTGCCCAGCAACAAAATCAAAATTATAGTCGGCTTTAAGCCAAATCAATCTTTTGATCCTGACTGGGTTAAGAATCTGGGCGAACGCGCCCACCAGTGCGAAGACTTCAACCAACCGCCTAGCCATTGAATCGGCTGCGGATGCCAAACGGCACCACTGCCTACGAAGCTCGCAACTTCAGCACCTTCTCCGCATTCCTGTGGGCGAGCTTGGCATGATCCTCAGGGCTAAGAATCCCGGTAAGACTATCCAGAAACGCCCGCCCGTTCGTGTTGGGGCTGAAAGGATAATCGACCGAAAACATGACGCGATCGATGCCGATCACGTCCAACGCGCAGCGCAGCGGCGGCGGAGTGAAGTAGCCGCTGGTGGTGACGTAAATATTCGATTGAAAATATTCGGACACAGGCTGGCGCAGATGCGGCGCAGCGCGAGAAAGAACGCCGCTGCATCGAGCTAGCGCATAAGGAAGCCCCTCACCCATGTGGCCGATGATAAGCTGCAAATCCGGCAGCCGATCGAAGAGGCCGGAAACGATCAGGCGCAGCGTGTGCAGGCCGGTTTCGGCGTGCCATCCCCACCCGGCAATCGAGAGAAGCATGCCCAGTTCGCCAGGCAAGCCGGAGTAATAGGCCTCGCGAACCTTTTCCGGCGGCGGCGCGGGGTGCAAATAGACTGGAACGCGCAGCGCTGCCGCGGCCTCCCACACCGGCAGGAACCGAGGATCGTCGAGAAAAAGCCCGCCGGTCGTGCCGTCGAGCAAAGCCCCGCGGAATCCCAGCCGGGTGATGCAACGGTCTAGTTCTTGCGCCGCTTTTCCCGGATCTTGCAATGCAAGCGCGGCGAAACCCCCGAGCCGCTTGGGATTCGCGCTGATAGCCGCGGCCAGTTCGTCGTTCACGTCGCGTGTGAGAGGCGTGGCCACGTCCGCGGCGAGCGCATCCAGCCCCATCGAAGCCAGCGAGAGAACCTGAAAATCGATGGCTCCTTCGTCCATGGCAGCGATGCGGCCGGCGCCCAGGTCGAGGAGCTTGGGACGAAGTTGAGCGATCGGCGCTGGAACGCTGTGGCCGGAGCCTTCGGTGGCCTTGACAAAAGATTCGGTGACGAAGTGCTCTTCTAATGTGACGGTGCGCATCAGGCTTTTAGATGCGACGGACGACAACTCGGCTCGCGATTCGTTTCCGCGTGCCCGGCTCGCGCAATCGTCACAGCTTGTCCGGTAGAATGAGGATAAGGCTGTGGGTCCTGCTTGATCGAATGCAGTTTACGGAACAATTCGACGTAGTCGTGGTCGGCGCCGGCCATGCCGGATGCGAGGCCGCGATGGCCGCAGCGCGCATGGGGCTGAAGACCGCGCTCTACACGCTGAATGTAGACTTGATTGCGCAGATGTCGTGCAACCCCTCG
>Ga0209333_1001357_pt1 | contig 12075 bp, 12 predicted proteins | sample BlaSpr_A8_OM2_O3_FD_187982 | JGI IMG/M metagenome (GOLD analysis project Ga0209333, IMG submission 187982) | Forest soil microbial communities from Thunder Bay, Ontario, Canada - Black Spruce, Ontario site 2_A8_OM2_O3 (SPAdes) (version 2) | ecosystem: Environmental > Terrestrial > Soil > Boreal...
CTCGGCCACCTTGATCGGATCGATCTCGCCGATCAGGTCCGCCACCGAGACGTCGGGGGTCGCGAGCTTCTCCGCGTAACGCGCGTCGCGTCCGATCCATGCGATCTCGAGCGCGTCGCCCTTCTCTTCCTTGAGCTTCACGCAGCGCCGGCATATCGGCGCGAACGGATCGTCGCTGATCTCGCAGCCCGCGACCACCGGCACGTGCTCGTCCAGCAGGCCGACCAGCGACCGGATAATTCGCGACTTCGCCTGCCCGCGCTCGCCGAGAAAGATCATATGATGGCCCGCGAGCACGCCGTTCTCTATTTCCGGAATTACTGTCTCCTCGTAGCCCACAATTCCCGGCAGGATTTGCTCCTTGCTGCGCAGCCGCTCGAGCAGATTCTTGCGCATCTCCATCCGGACCGGCATGGTCTGGTAGCCCGCACTCTTGAGTTCGCTCAGCGTCCGGATCTTCAGCAGTTTTTCATTCATCGCGAATACCGCAGGTGGATTCCTTACTCTTAGGATAATTCAGCGCCGAGGTTTTTGAAAATCGGCCGCAGTTGGTCGTAACTGTCCTCCAAACTTTGTGACAGCACGCGCGTCGAGGCAAGTACCGACATGAAATTGTTATCGCCGGACCAGCGGGGCACGATATGCCAATGCAGATGCTCGGCAAATCCCGCTCCGGCAGCGTTGCCCAGGTTAGCGCCGACATTGAACCCTTGCGGATGCAGGTTCTCGCGCATCGCCTTGATTGACGCCGCGACCGCGTCGCCGAGCATCGCGCGATCGGTGCGCGTCAGCAGCTCCGGCGACGCGACATGGCTTCGCGGCGCCACCATGATATGGCCGTTGCTGTAGGGATACTTGTTAAGCATCACCAGCACGTCGCGATTCTCGAACAGGACCAGGCGTTGCCGGCGCTCGGCTTCGGACAGTTGGCCGAAACAGAAGATGCAGTCCTGCTGGTCGGAGAGCAGGCTGCGCAAATACGCGTAGCGCCACGGCGCCCACAGTCGCAGCCCTTCGGCCGGGACATCCGCGTCGTCGCGCCGATTAACGACCCGCTTCTTCGGCGCCATTTACTTCGATTCGGAGTTCCTTGCCCGCGCGGAAGAACGGGATCTGCTTGGCATCGACGCTGACCAGCTGGCCGGTCTTGGGATTGCGGCCTTGCCGCGCGCGACGCTGCTTGACGGCGAAACTGCCGAAGCCACGAATCTCGATCCGCTCGCCGCGCGTCAGCGAGCTGGCCATCGCGTCGAACATCGCGTTGACGATCGTCTCGGATTCGCGATGCGTGAACCGGTGCCGGCGCGCCAATAGTTCTTCGATGATTTCGCGCTTGGTCATCGACCTCGCCGCCGTCAGCGCCGCGCTGGCCGCAGGCGGATCCCCCGTTAGCTGTTTTTGCCGCCGCGCACTGCGCGACGCTCGCCGTCGTCGCGATCGAGCTTGAGCTCTTCCTTCAGGATATCTTCCATCGAGAACCGCGCCGCCTCGTGCTCGCGCTTGAGGTAGGCCTGCATTTCCTCGCGCTCCTCGTGCTGCTTGACCGCCTTGATCGACAGCCCAATCCGACGCTCCTTCGCATCAAGTTGCACGACCAACGCTTCCAGCTCGTCGTCGACCTTGTACAGCGACGACGGCTTGTCCACGCGCTCGTTGCTGAGCTGCGAGATATGGATCAGGCCCTCGATTCCTTCTTCGATTTCGACGAACACGCCGAAGTCCGCCACCGAGCTGACCTTGCCATGAATCCGCGTGTTCACCGGGTAGCGCTCGGCCACCGTATTCCACGGATCCGCCGATAGCTGCTTGACGCCCAGGCTCACGCGCTCGTTCTCGACGTCGATTCCGAGCACAGTCGCCTCGAGCTCGTCGCCCTTCTTGACCACTTCGCTCGGATGCCGAATCTTCTTGGTCCACGACAAGTCCGAAATGTGCACGAGCCCGTCGATCCCCGGCTCGATTTCGACGAATACGCCGAAGTCGGTGATCGACTTGACCTTGCCTTTGACCTGGCTGCCAATCGGATGCTTGAGGCCAAGCTCTTCCCACGGATTCGCCTCGGTCTGCTTGAGTCCAAGCGAGATTCTGCGATTCGCCTCGTCGACCCCGAGCACCTGCACTTCCACCATGTCGCCTGGATTGACGACTTTCGACGGATGCACCGCGCGCTTGCTCCAGCTCATCTCGGAGACGTGAATCAGACCCTCGACGCCTTTTTCGATTTCCACGAAGGCGCCGTAGTCGGTCACGCTGACGACCTTGCCCTTGATTCGCGTGCCCGGCGGATACGCTTCCGCCACCTTGGTCCACGGGTCGGGCATGATCTGCTTCATCCCGAGCGAGACGCGCTCGCGCTCGGCGTCGTACTTCAGGACGACGACTTTAACTTTGTCGCCGACCTTCAGCACTTCCGAGGGATGCTGCAAACGGCCCCACGCCATGTCCGTGATATGGAGCAGGCCGTCGATTCCGCCAAGGTCGATGAAGGCGCCGTAGTCGGTAATATTTTTGACGGTGCCTTCGAGGATCACGCCCTCTTCGAGCACCTTGAGCGTCTGCTCTTTCAACGATGCGCGCTCGCGCTCGAGCACGCTGCGGCGCGAGACCACGACGTTGCCGCGCGCGCGATTGAACTTGAGGATCTGGAAGCGCCCGCGCTGACCCACGTAGCGGTCGAGATTGCGCGCGGGACGAATGTCGACATGCGATCCCGGCAGGAACGCCGGCACCCCGATATCGACCTTGAGTCCGCCTTTGACTTTGCCAAGCACCACGCCTTCGACCGGAGTCTCGGCCTGGAACGCCTTGTCGAGTTCGCGCCAGACTTTGAACTTCTCGGCCTTGGCGTGCGAGAGCATCACCGTGCCGTTCTCGGTCTCGGTGCCTTCGAAGTACACGTCGACCTCGTCGCCTTCCTTGACGCTAGGATGCCCCTCGTGGTCAAGGAATTCGGCGAGCGGGACCTGCCCTTCGCACTTGTAGTTGATGTCGATGATGACGCTGTCGCGCGTGATTAGAAGCACTCTTCCAACCAGCACATCGCCGGGACGGGGAGCCTTCAAACTCTCTTCCATCAACGACTCAAAGTCATTTTCTCCTCCGCTCATCTGTTCTGGCAACACTTTCTCCATTTAGGGGGACCTTCCGGGATTCCGGGACTTCGGGGCTGCTGCAATCCTTACAACCGGGCTAGGCTCGTTTCAAGTCCTTGGCGGCGTTGATTCGAGGGTTAATCTTCGCTTTCATCGCCGCGACCACCGCGTCGACGGAAAGTTTGGTTGAATCTATCTCAATCGCATCGTCGGCGCGCTTGAGCGGGGCCAGCTCGCGCCCGCGGTCGCGGCGGTCGCGCTCGATCAGTTGATCCAGCACTTCTCGCTCGGTAATCGACGCGCCTTTGTTCTTCAATTCCTCGAATCTCCGGTGCGCGCGCGTGTTTACGTCCGCGTCGAGAAAAAACTTGAATTCGGCATCGGGAAAAATCGCGGTGCCGATATCGCGTCCTTCCATCACGACGCCGCCGTCAGCGCCTGCCGCGCGCTGCAAATCGCGCATCCGCGCCCGCACCGAGCCAATCGCCGAGAATCGAGAGGCCAGCTCGCCTATCTCCGGTGCATCTTTAATAACGGTCACGTCGCGGCCGTTGAGCAGAATTTTTTCGCCGTCGAACTTTATCTTAATCCCTTGAAGTATTGACGCTAGTCGCTGTTCGACGTTGGGATCATCGGGACTCACACCGGCGTCGTGCGCCGCAATCGCGACCGCGCGATACATCGCCCCCGTGTTCAAGTACGAGTATCCGAGTGCGCGCGCGAGTTCGCGCGCCGCCACCGATTTGCCCGCGCCGACCGGACCATCAATCGCGATTATCGGTTCCTTGCGGCTCATCTGAGGTTTTCCCGCATCACCCGGCCACGACTAAAAATTTTCTCGGCGCCGTCCATGTCGCCGGCTTCGATTGCCCGCTGAAATTCGGCAAAGGTTCGGCCGTAGAGCTTCAGTGCGGCCGCGATCGCCTCGCGATTCGTAACGAAAATATCGCGCCACATCTCCCACGACGACGCCGCCAGCCGCGTCGTATCGCGCAGTCCGCCCGCGCCGTATTCCGCCGCAAGCCGGTCGCCGACTTTTTCACCGTCAAGCGCCGCGCCCAGCGCGCTCGATACCAGTTGCGGGAGATGACTCGAGCGCGCGAGGAGCGCGTCGTGCGTTGCCGCGTCCATCATCTCGACGCAGGCACCGGTCTCGTCCCAAAGCTGCTCGATCTTGTTGATCGCTTCAGGCGTGCTCTTCGCCGAGGGCGTCAGAATCACGCGGCGATCGCGAAACAGTGCAGGATCCGCCGCCGCCGCGCCGGTCGTTTCCTTGCCAGCCACCGGATGAGCCGCGACGAGCGAACGTTTGCCAGTTATCAGCGGCTCGAGCTCGCGCACGACGTAGCCCTTCACGCTGCCAACATCGGTGACAACTGCATCGACTGCAGTGTGCTCGATCATTTTTTCCAGCGTCGTGCGCATCGTGAGTATGGGCACCGCGAGCACGATCAGGTCCGCGCCGCGCGCCGCTTCGACCGGGTCGCGGGTCGCTATATCGATCATGCCTCGCTCGACTGCTACGTCAAGGTTTGCCTGCGACCGCCCAAGGCCGACGACCTTGCCGACGAGGCCCGCGCGCTTTGCAATCAACGCGAGCGAGCCGCCGATCAGGCCCACTCCGCACACGGTCATCTGTCGAAACAACTGCGTCATCAGATCTGGATTCCACCGCCCGGGGGCGCTGTCCTCGTCGCTTTGAGTCGTCTCAACTGCTGAATCAGATTGGCGCTCGTTAGCACCACGACTGCGAGCAGCGAAAAGATGATGTAGTTGATGTTGAAATTGCCGCCGCGAATATCAATAACGATCACGAAGTGGATTCCTGCCAAAAGGGCCAGGTAGGTAAGCCTAAACCAGGACAATGCAGATAGAGCACGTTCGTCGAATTGCTCCGGTCGAATAATCGCCACCAGCCCGATAAGCGCATAACCTGCCAGAGCAATTGCCGGCAACAGCAAAAGCCCCGTGAATTTCGATCCATAGCCGTTGATCTGCCCGGCTAGGTTCCAGTGTATTGGAATCTGTGCCGGCGCCGACGGCCATACCCAAATCGCGGCCACGAACATCACGACGAGCTCATATCGCGCAAGCCAATCTGCAAGTCGACGGTGATTCACGGCGCGCCCGTCACTTCGCCGAGCGCCGCCACCAATTGCCGATTCTCTTCGGGCAGCCCGACGCTGATTCGCACGTGCCGCGGATAGCCGTAACCATGCATCGGGCGCACGATTACACCCTTGCGCAGCAGCTGGTCGTAAACTGCACGGCCGTCGCCGACATCGACCAGGAAAAAATTTGCGTGACTGGGGACGAACGGCAGCTTGAGCCGCGCGAACTCTCGCTCGAGATAATCCATGCCCTCGGCGTTTACTTGCAGGGTCCTGGCGATATGCGCCTGGTCGTCCATCCCGGCGATGGCCGCGACCTGCGCCAGCGACGTCACGTTGAACGGCTGGCGAACGTTATGCAGCATCTGGATCATGTCGGGACGCGCCACCGCGTAACCTACCCGCATGCCGGCCAGGCCGAAAATTTTCGAGAACGTCCGGAGCGTGATTATCAAGCGGCGGTCGTCGTGGTCTTCCATCGAGTCGGGGTAGTCCGGGTCGCGCACGAATTCGAAGTACGCCTCGTCGGCGACGATCACGACGTGATCCGGCACGCTATCGAGGAACCGCTTCCACTCGGCGCGCCGGTAAATCGTCCCGGTAGGATTGTTCGGATTGCCGAGAAAAACAATTCGCGTGTCCGCGTCGATTGCCGACGCCATCGCGTCAAGGTCGTGCGAGTAACCATCGCTGGTTTTGACCACGCGATGCTCACCGCCGGCGGCCGCCGTTGCCAGCGGATAGATGGCGAACGAATGCTCCGAGTACACCGAATTGAGTCCCGGCCGCAGGTAGAGGAACGCGAGCAGGTTGAGCACTTCGACCGAGCCCGAAGCCGCGAATACCCGCTCGACTCCTATCTTATGATGCGCCGCGATCTTCGCCCGCAGCTCGTAGCTGGCGCCATCGGGATAACGATTCAACTCGGGCAGCGCGGCCTTGATCGCCTCGATCGCGCGCGGCGACGGACCCAGCGGATTCTCGTTCGATGCCAGCTTTACCGGTTCGACGACTCCGAGTTCGCGTTGCAGCTCCTCGATCGGCTTGCCCGGTTCGTAGGGAGCGAGCGCGGCGACGGATGGGAGTACGAGATCTTGTGCTTTGATCAAAACGAGGGAACGGCCACTTGAAAGTTTTTCGACTGCCCGGCTCAGGCAGCGGCCGACCTGCCTTCAGGATACGATCCTAAGACCTTCAAGAATAGAGCCTTGCTCGACAGAGATTTGAGCGCGCGCGCCAGCTTGGGGTCGTCGCGATGGCCCATTACGTCGACGAAGAACAGGTACTCCCAGGGCCGCGCGCGCAGCGGACGCGACTCGATCTTGGAAATATTGATCGCGTTGCGGGCAAACAGGTTCAGCGCCTGGTTGAGCGTGCCGACCCGATCCGCCACCGCGAACAGCAGCGTGGTCTTGTCCCTGCCCGAGCGCTCGACCGGCCGCGTCCCAATCACGAGGAATCGTGTGGTGTTGGCGGCGACATCCTGCACGTTCGACGCGATGGTCTTGAGGCCGTAGGCTTCGCCCGCCGACCTCGACGCGATCGCCGCCAGCGACGCGTCGGCACCCGCGCGTTGGGCAGCCAGCGCGTTGGACGCCACAGCTTCGGTCTCGCAATGCGGAAAATTCGCGCTGATGTAGCCGCGGCATTGCGCGAGGCTCTGCTGATGCGACACGATTCGCCGGACCGCGGCCGCATCGCCGCTCAGCGACATTATCGAATGCCGAATCGGCAACAACACTTCGCCGACTATCACCAGTGACGTATCTATAAGGAGGTCGAGCGTCAGCGTCACCGACCCTTCGGTCGAGTTCTCGACCGGCACCACACCGAAATCCGCGCGGCCGTTCTCGATTGCCTGGAAGACGGCGGCGAACGACTCCAGCGGCATCAACTCAACGCTCGAGCCGAAGCGTATCCGCGTCGCCTCATGCGAGTAGGTATGCTCGGGGCCGAGGAAGGCGACGCGCGGCTCATGCTCGAGCGCGCGGCAGGCGGAAATTATCTCGACGTAAATCCGCTTGACCTGTTCGTCGGTCAACGGCCCCTGGTTCTCGGCGATCATCTTTTCGATAATCGCGCGCTCGCGGACCGGCTGGTAAACCTCGCCGCCCTCAAGATGCTTCAACCGCCCGATCTCCGTAGCTACGCTGGCGCGGGCCGAGATGAGCCGGAGAATTTTGAGATTAAGCTCATCCATCCGCGCCCGCAGAGTCTCGAGCGACGGCGGTTCGGGAGCCGCCTTTCTGGCAATCCGTGCTGACATCGAACAAGAATGGCTACCCGATCGACCGGGCGTTTTCAACGCAACCTAAGATCACTTCACAAAAATCACGCCGAACTGATTGTCGGTCACATCGCCGGTGTCGCTCAGCGTGAAGTTCGACGTGATGTATCCGCTGGCGCCCGCGAACTGGCCCTCGCCGCCATCGACGCGCCACATCACGGCGCCTGACTTCAGCTTCGCGTCAGCGCTGTCGCCGAGATAGCCGGGCCCGACCGTGCTGAAGTGCAGGCGATTGTTGCCGTCGCCAAATCGGATAGTTCCTTTTTCCAAAAACGACGTGTCGCCGGTGATTGTCACCTCCGATTCGAATTGCGCAGTGCCGCCCGCGACAGGCTCGATTTTTCCTTGCACGCTATCCTTGCCGACCAGAGTCGTGACCGTGTTGCTCGACGCACTGGTCGACGCCTTCAACACATTCGCCGACGCACCGGGCGCCGCTTTTCCCTTGAACTGCATAACGTAGATCATCTGCTTCATAATTTGTTCTCCTCGTAACAGTTTCGCGCGCCCCACCCTAACTCAACCGGTTCTTGTCCTTTTAATAGGTTCGCCAATGTTTTAGAAACGCTTTTGTGTCGATGACTATCAGTTAACACACACAAACATTTTGATAAGTGGAAATCTCGAAAAAATTGCCGACCGTGAAACGCCACTCCTCACTTCATATCATTATAATGGCAATGCTCGTGCTCGCGGGCTGCAACGGCGGCGGATCGTCGCAGCCGGCCACGACATCGGCGGGGATTGTCCACTTCGTCCCCAACTCGCACGCGTTCTGGAGCAATCCCACCAACTGGACGACCAGCCTCGGCCCGGCCTACGCCGACATCACGCTCACGTCGAGCAACTTCGTCCCGTGCCGCGGCGGACCCTTTGCGCTGTGCTACTACTCGGGACCGAGCTCGGGCGCCGAAGACCTCTCGTGCACCCTGACGCCCGACGGCAACTACGCCAACTGCCAATGCTTCGACATCCCGTACGGCGTGTACTTTGTCGATATCAACGCGATCCTCAATCACGCGGTGTATGAGAAGACCATCGCACAATGCGGCGCCGACGGCAGCCTGTGCGCGACGCTCAACTCGGCGCCGGTATGCGCGAACGTGAACCAGGGAAATCTGATGCCGGGGTCGAGCGTCTACTCGACTTTCAGCTTCGATTGCGTCCCCGAGAACGGACTCGGCCTGACCGATTGCGCGCAACAACCGTACGCCGGATGCATGACCGCGCCGTGTTTCAAAACCGGTCAAGCCGGCATCGTCAATTGCTCGTGTCCCGTGTTCAACGGCCCCTACCAGGTCGGCCAGAATGATCAGGCGTGCACACTCGGCGACAACCTCGTATGGTCGGCCGCCTACGCTCCACCGGCCGCGACGCAGACCGCGACGCCTCTCGCGCCCAGCGCATCCGAAAATGCAAATCTGCGCGCTGACGCCGTACCCAATGTTCCCAGTCCTCCGGCATGCCTGCCCGACGCACCCGGCGGCTTCGGATGCCCATTGTATGTCCCCGGCGTCACTATGATTCCGCCTGACAGCGGCGTCGATTGCGGCAAGGTCTGCGACGAGTATCACAGCTGCCTGCAACCAAAAGGCGCGCAGGCCGGCTTCACCTGCGACGCCACGCTATGCACCGACGAATGCAACGATCGCGACCTGGTGAGCGTCGCATGCTCGGGGCTCGCGGGATGCGACATCTCCGAAATCGTCAAAGCGGAAACGGCAGCGGACTGCAGTTGCTGCGCAAGCCAGCTCTGCGAATGCGAGCCGAGCGCGAAAACCAATAAAGCGATCACGGCGCTAAATCAGCAGCAACGCGATCGCGGCATCACGCCGCAGTGCGACGTCAACGGCACGCTGTGCGGCGCGAAGTGATTCCTCGCAACGCGCTTGATGCCAGCGTCTACTCGATCGATCGATCGCCTTCGACGCGGCCATTCGTCAGATATCCCGAGCCCATCGCGGCAAACTTTCGTGCGCGCGAGCGGCGCAACTCCTGGGGTTTGAGCTTGACCAGGCGCTCCAGATGCCGCGCGACGGCGGCGCCGATCAGGTGAGCCGCCTCGGCCGGCGCCGTATGCGCTCCGCCGGCGGGCTCCGGGACGATCTCGTCGATCAATCCCAGCTCGAGCAAGTCAGGCGCCGACAATTTCAGCGCCGACGCTGCCGCCGCGACGTTCTCTTCGCCGCCCGCGCGCCACAGAATCGCCGCGCATCCTTCCGGCGTGATCACCGAATAGCATGCGTTCTCCTGCATCAGCACGACGTTCGCCACTCCGAGCGCGAGCGCGCCGCCCGAGCCGCCTTCGCCGATCACGCACGCGACGATCGGCACGGTCAGTCGCGCCATCAGTTCGAGGTTGCGCGCGATCGCCTCGATCTGCCCGCGCTCCTCCGCGCCGACGCCCGACTCGCCGCCTTGCGTGTCGATCAGCGTGATTATCGGCAGCGCGAACCGTTCCGCCAGTTCGTAAACGCGCGCCGCCTTGCGATAGCCCTCGGGCAGCGGCTTGCCGAAGTTGCGCTTGATTCTTTCGGTGGTCGAGCGACCCCGCTGATGTCCGAGCACGGCGACCGGGCGATGGCCAAAGTACGCGAGGCCCGCGACGATCGCGCCGTCGTCGCCAAAGCGCCGATCGCCATGTATCTCGATAAAGTCGCGCGTCAGTAAGTCGATGTAGTCGAGCGTCTGCGGGCGATTCGCATGCCGCGCCAGGCGCACGCGCTCGATTGCGCTGCGCGGCTCCGGTCCCTGCGGCTCAGTCGTTGCCATACCGTTGCCGCGGTTCTTGCCGCCGCGCGCCTTATGTCCGTTGGAATTGTCTTTCAATTTAATTCACGCCTGAAAAATTTTCCAAACAACGCAAGAGCATCCTGAGCGCCGCGCTCCGGGTCAAGCCATACGATCTGCGGCTCACGGCGAAACCAGGTGAGTTGACGCTTGGCCAGCCGCCGCGATTCCTGCCGGGCCTGCGCGACCGCATCGTCGAGCGCAATCTCGCCGCGCAGATACGCCGCGATTTGCTTGTATCCAATCGTACTGAGCGGCGGCTGGTCGGGCGAGTATCCCGCGTCGATGAGTGTGCGCACTTCCGCGACCAGCCCGCCCGCCACCATCGCATCGAAGCGCGCGTCGATCGCTGCGTAGAGCTTTGGCCGTTCGACTTCGACGCCCACGGTCAGAGTGTCGTAGCCGATGTCGGCAAAGCGATGCCGCCGCTGATGCGCCGAGATTGTTTCGCCGGTCAGCTCGAAGACTTCAAGCGCGCGCACGATTCGGTAGAGGTCGTTGACGCCGATTCGATTTGCGGCCTCGAGATCGAGCTCGCGCAACCGCTGATGGAGATGGGCGACGCCCTGCTCCGCCGCGACTTTCGCCAGTCGATCGCGAATCTCCGCCGACGCGGGCGGGCCGGGAAAGATTCCGCCGCGAATCACGCGCAGATAGAGTCCGCTGCCACCGACCACCAGCGGATTTCGCCCGCGCGCCGCAATTTCTACGATTGCATCGCGCGCAAGCTGCGCGAATTCCGCCACGTCGAGCGCCTCGTCAGGTTGGCGCACGTCGATAAGATGATGCGGCACGCGGGCGCGATCTTCGGCCGACGGTTTCGCGGTGCCGAGATCCATCCCGCGATAGAACTGGCGCGAGTCGGCGTTGACTATCTCGCAGTTCAAGCGCTCCGCCACTTCCATCGCCAGCGCCGACTTGCCGGCGCCGGTCGGCCCGACGATAAAGCCGACTGCAATCCTCGCAGGTCGCGCCGACGCGCCGATTTCCGTCACTGAAAGACTCATCGCCGAAACATTCGTTCGATTTGCCCGCGTCCAAACTGGATATGCACGGGGCGTCCGTGCGGGCAGTTAGTTTTGAACTCGGTGCGATCCAGTTCCGCGAGCAGCGAATGAATTTCCGCGAGCTCGAGCACGCGCCCCACGCGAACGGAGCCGTGACACGCGAGCTGCTTCAGCCAATTCTCGAACGCGGCCTCGCCGCCGCCGCGAAAGCCCGCGTCGCCCATGCTCTCGATCATGTCGCCGAGCAGCTTCGCACCGCCCTCCGGCCCGAATACCGCCGGCGCGCCCTTGAGCAGAAGCGTGGTCGGCCCGAACGGCTCGACCTCGAAGCCCATCGCCCGTATTTCAGTGAGGGCGGCCTGGACTTGCGACGCGCGAGCGGGATTCAGCTCGACCGGCACCGGCGCGAGCATCGCCTGCGTGCGAATCCCACCGTCGCGAAGTTCGCGGCGCAGCTTTTCGAAGGTGACGCGCTCGTGCGCCGCATGCTGATCGATCAGGAGCAGCCCCTCCTCGGTCTCGAGCGCGATATAGCCGGCGAAGATTTGTCCGATCACACGGAGCCTGGAATACATTGGAATTGGCGCCGATGGGATCGGCGACGCCGGTGCCGTCGGACCGCCGCGCGCATCGCGATCGTAGGCAAGGGTCAGCGGGCGCTGAAACGCCTTCTCGACGGCCGCGTCCGGCACCAGCCGCAGGGGCGTGTCGCTACGCATGCTCGCCGCCCGGTCATCGGAACGGTCTTGCGCGCCCTTCGGCGACATCGTGATAAGGCCCATCGCGGC
>Ga0209333_1001360_pt1 | contig 12070 bp, 12 predicted proteins | sample BlaSpr_A8_OM2_O3_FD_187982 | JGI IMG/M metagenome (GOLD analysis project Ga0209333, IMG submission 187982) | Forest soil microbial communities from Thunder Bay, Ontario, Canada - Black Spruce, Ontario site 2_A8_OM2_O3 (SPAdes) (version 2) | ecosystem: Environmental > Terrestrial > Soil > Boreal...
CATCGGCGCGATGGCGCATCAGGAAACGCGTGTGGTCCGCCGCCGGATGAACTGGAAGCTGATGAGCGACACGTTCTGGGAGGCGTACCACATCAAGGTGCTGCACGCGGATAATGTCGCTCCGCTGTTCGTCAAGAACCTCGCGATGTTCGACGCGTTCGGCCGCAACACGCGCTACATCGGCGTGCGCAAATCAATCGAGAAGCTGCGCGACCTGCCCCAAGAGAAATGGGACCTGATTCCTCACACGACCATCCTGATGAACCTCTTCCCCAACACGATCCTCGTGATGCAATCCGATCACGCCGAGATTTACCGCATCTTCCCCGACGGCGCGCACGTCGGCGAGAGCGTCGCGACCGTCAGCATCCTCGCGCCCGAGCCGTCGCCAAAATGGTCGCGCACGATGGATCTCCTTCTCGGCGTAGTCGACCAGGATTTCACGCTAGGCGAAGGCATCCAGCACAACTTCGAATCCGGCGCACTCAGAAAGGTAATGTACGGCCGCTACGAAAACGCGCTCGAACATTTCCACCGCTCAATCCGCGAAGCGCTGGACGAGCCGTGAGCTGCGATTCAGGTTCTCAGCGCGGCGAGGCGGTCGAAAAAATCCGGGAAGGTTTTCGCGACGCATCCGGGCTGCTTGATCTTCACGCCGCCGAGCTTCAGACCCGTCACCGCGAAACTCATCGCGATTCGATGGTCGTCGTAAGTCTCGACGGCCGCCGGATGCATCGCCGACGGCGCAATCTCGAGGCCGTCGTCGTTCTCGACCACCGTCGCGCCGAGCCGCCGCAGTTCGGTTGCGAGCGCGCGGATTCGATCGCTTTCGTGATGCCGGATAAAGGCGACGTTGCGGATCGTAGTCGGCGACGAAGCGAACGGTGCAATCGCCGCGAGCGTCGCGACCATGTCCGGCATCGAGTTCATCGCGACGTCGACGCCGGTGATCTGACCGGTGCCCGTGACCTCGACGTGATCGGGATGCCACACGACGCGCGCGCCCATCTGCTGCAGCACGCCGAGAAAGCCGAGGTCGCCTTGCACCGAGCTCGAGGTCAGGCCCTCGATTCGCACCGTGCCGCCGACCAGCGCCGCCACCGCGGCAAAATAACTCGCGCTCGAGGCGTCCGGCTCGACGATGAAACGCTGTGCGCGATACCATTGGCCGCCGGGCACCACGATCATGTCGTCTTCGACGGTGCTCTGAGCTCCCCACGCCTCCATCAGTCTGAGCGTCATGTCGATGAAGGGCCGCGCGGTATCGCCGATCACCTTGAGCTTGAGGCCGGCCTTCCAAATCGGTGCCGGCATCAGCATCGCCGATACGAATTGCGACGACGCGCGCGCGTCGACCGAAGTCTCGCCGCCTTCGAACCGCGCCCGCGACGCGTCGACGATCACCGGCGGACAATTGTTGTTGCGCTCGCTGTACACGCTCGCGCCCAGGCGCTGCATCGCGTCGAGCTGCGGTCCGATCGGACGCTGGCGCATCCGCTGATTTCCATCGACGCGAAAACGTCCTTCGCCGAGCGTGACCATCGCGACGATAAATCGCATCACCGTGCCAGCGCCGCCGACGAAGATTTCGCCGCCATGCGCCGGGATCGTTCCGCCGCGTCCGCTCACCGTGATCCTGCGCGCCGGCTCGTCGATCTCGACGGTGAACCCCATCACCCGCAGCGCCTCGCTCATGTAGCGCGTGTCGTCGCTCAGCAGAACCGAATCGAGCACCGAGCGGCCCTGCGCCAGCGCCGCCAGCACCATCGCGCGATTCGTGATGCTCTTGGAGCCGGGCAGCACCACGCGCGCGTCGAGCGGGCCGGTCAGGGGAGTTATTTCGATCTCTTCAGTATCCATTGCATTCAAAGTATCCGTGCCAGACTAACCGCCCGCATCGACACGTCACAAGCACGCCTTCCGACGTTAAGCCGCTTTGCCGGGTTATTGCCTCATGCTTGACGCTACGCTTACAGTATCCAAAGTTACTGGCAGTAGGCTCAGGGGAGGGAAGGCGATGAGATTCATCAAGCTGATCGTACCGGGCACATTCGTTGCGGCGATCGCACTGTTCGCGCCGCATGCCGGCGCGCAAACGATGGGCGAGTACGCGACCGCAACGGCCGGAGTCTCCAGCGGCGGCGGCTCGATGGGCACGAGCATTGGGAGTACGGTCAGCTCGGACGACCTTGGCGGAGGCTCGTCGACGTGGGGAGCCAGTTCCGTGGGCGCCAGTTTTGAGGAACGGGCCGGCGCCGTGTCTTCTTCCGGTACAGGGGATGACCTCAGCTCGCGCGCCGGCTCAATTACCGGCGAATCGGGCTCGCGATGGCCGGCAACGTCACAGTTGGGCAGCGGCGATGCGTCGAGTAGATTTGGCGATTCCTCTGGCGCCGATTCCGGTAGATTCCCAGCGACGAGTCGATTGGACCAGCCGAGCGAACTGTCTTCTTCGACGGATCGGTTTGCACGCAGCGCGTTCGACGACAATCAGAATGGACTGGATACCAGCTACAGTCATGGCGGGCTCGATGGAAGCCACAGCATTGACGGAATTGATAACAGCTACAACCCCGTCAACAGTAACTGACCGCGTCGCAAATTTGCTTAGCGGGCTGTCTGAAGATTAAGGCGAAGGCGCTCGATGCTTGCGGCCGGCCAGACCTCGTCGATCTTGTAGGCCGTTTCGAACGCAGTCGCACTTTCCGGGAGTCTCACCCAACTCAGCTTGCTTCTCGTGAAGATGTGAACGTCGGGCGTCACGGCGTCTGGATTGTCAAGCGTTCCGGCGCGCACGAACAACGCCTCACCACCCGGCGCGACCTGGTAGCGGCTCCAGAGATAGGTGCCGCACTGGTCGCAGAAGAAGGCCTCGTGATCCTTGCCGGTACCGCCCTTAAGCACGATTGACTTAGGCATTGCGCCGCTGCTTTCGACAAATCGCTTCTCGATCCAGATATTGATCACGAAGGCGCTACCGGTGACGCGCTGGCAGTCGCGGCAATGACACGCATGAACGATAAGCGGAGTATTAGTCAGCTTGTAGCGGATAGACCGGCATGAACATCCACCTTCGAGGTTCATATGACTCTCCTGTAACTCAATTGAGGGGACTGCCTTGATAAAAGAGACCTACCAAGGCAGTCCCGCGCCATTAGCTATTCTTCCTGATGGGAGACGGCTTCGATGTTGTTGCCGTCAGGATCCTTAACGAAGCCGCCGTAGTAATTCGCATGATACTCGGGGCGAAGGCCGGGCTTGCCATTGTCCTTGCCGCCTGCGGGCAGAGCTGCAGCATAGAATGCTTTCACGGCCGCGCGATCCTTGGCCTTGAAGGCGATATGCACGGGGCCGTTCGCATCGCCCTGGGCCAGCCACAACGCCGGCGCGTCCTTGGGCCCGAAGCCCAACATTCCGTCGCCCTCGTACTGCACGCTGAAACCTAGGGGCGCCAGCGCGGCGGTGTAGAAGCGCTTGCTCGAGTTGAGGTCCTTCACCTTTACCATGATGTGATCAAACATGACTCTCTCCTTCTGTGAGTGTTTCGAACTTCGGTCTGCTAAACTTTTAGTTACGGCCGCGCCACGCGGGCATGTCCGCGAGCATCGCGCGCGCCATCGCACTCGCCGCGGCCGGCGTCACGCCCTGCGACTCGACGTAGAAGCGCGCGTTGGTCTCAAGCACCTGCTCGTAGGACAGCAACTCGCCGCGCGCGTCGGTGCAATAGCGGCAGTACGGGCGAGTCGCGTCGCCGAGCGCGTAGTCCTCGGGCTTTTCGAGCGGCATTCCGCACGAACCACAAGCGGGACATTTTTCAGCCATAGTCTTATCTCCTCTTACGATTTCACGAGTGCCATAAAATGATTAACCAGGATGTCTCCTTGCTCAGCGATCACGGAGTTCCCGGTGGCGAACACGTCCCGATTGACAAGGTAGTGATGCACCAGACCTATCCAGGTGTTGAACAGCAGCGGGCGCTCGATCTTGCGCGCGCGACCCGCCTTACGCTCGCGTTCCAGCGCCACGAACAATTCGTAGGACACGGCGGCGTGCAGCAGCATCAGGGTGCTGCGGACCTTGGGCGGCAGCAACGGAGCCTCGGTAACCAAGCGTGCGTAGAAGGGCTCGATCTGAGCGAGTACCCGCAGATGCGCCTGCAGCACGGCGCGAAGTCCAAGGTCCTGCTCGAACGCTTGCCGGAATTCGGCGGCCAACCGGCGCCCGAACTCGTCGATCACGGCGATCACGAGGTCGTCGCGCGTCGGAAAATGCAGGAACACGGTCCCGTGCGACATGCGAACCGACTTGGCGACGTCGGCAGTCGTCGTATTGGCGATACCCTTACTCGCGAACAGCTCCATGGCGGCGTTGACCAACCGGTCCCGCGTCACCACCTTCTGTTCCTGTCGAGTTACTGCCTGCATTGGTCGTGGTTCACTGACTGAGTATTTACTCAGTGAGTATATACTCACCATACGCGATTGTGTCAAGCGGGCGAATCCCGGATTTTGGGGAAAGCTCGGCTGGTGCGAGAGTATGACGGCAGGCAATCCCGATATGACGCAGCTGTATCCGCCGATCGAGTCCTACGAACACGGCATGCTCGACGTTGGGGACGGCAATCGCCTGTACTGGGAGGCGTGCGGCAATCCGCGTGGCAAGCCGGCGGTCGTCCTGCATGGTGGTCCGGGATCGGGATGTACGATGTGGCATCGCAGGCTGTTCGATCCGGGCGCATATCGCGTCGTGCTGTTCGATCAGCGCAATTGCGGACGCAGCACGCCGCATGCGAGCGCGCCTGACACGGCACTCGCGAGCAACAACACTGCGAACCTCGTAGCGGACATCGAGCGATTGCGCGAGCACGTGGGCGTCGAGCGATGGCTGGTATTGGGTGGATCGTGGGGCAGCACGCTCGCGCTTGCCTATGCGGAGCGGTGTCCGAGTCGCGTCACTGAGCTGATTCTGTTTGGCGTGACCACCGGGCGCCGCAAAGAGTTCGATTGGTTGTTCCGCGGCGGTGTCGCCATCCTGTTTCCGGAACAGTGGGAGCGTTTGCGCGAGGCGGTGCCGGCCGAACTGCGCGATGGCGATATCATAGAAGCGTATTGCCGGCTGCTGAATGATCCCGACGCCGCGATTCGCGAGCGAGCCGCGCTGGCGTGGTGTACGTGGGAGTCCGTAACGCCGGCGTGGCCGCCTGCACACGGGCTGTCGCCGAGGTTCCGCGATCCCGTCTTCAGGATGGCGTTCGCGCGGATCGTGACGCACTACGTCCGCAGTTATGCGTTCCTCGAGGACGGGAGCCTTCTTCGCGACGCGCGCGCGCTTGCCGACATTCCCGGCGTCATGGTGAATGGACGCTTCGACTTGCAGGCGCCAATCGGCTGGGCCTATGACCTCAAGCGCGTATGGCCGCGCGCGAACCTTGCAATCGTCGACGACGCGGGACACGACGCGTCGAATGCGAGCATCACGCGGGAGCTGCTTCGCGCAACTGATAATTTCGCGGGTAAAGCATTGCGAGCCCAATGAATTCGCAGCAGTTTCGTACGGCACCTAAACGGGCGATTGCCGGATTCACGTTTAGCCCAGGCACGGAATTTATTGACTGGGGACGCAACCAGAGCTAATGGATAGATCCCCTCTTTATCAGGGAACCCGGCCGCACCATGAGGTAGCGCCCGGGGGGAGATCGCGCCGACGGGGACTCGCGCGCGATGGAGACGGCGTTGTTCGAAAGGAAGTTTGGGGTAGACCGAGCAGTCAAGATAATTGCGGCGTTTGCGCTCGCGATAGCGTTCGCCTTTGCGGCGGCACCCAACTCGTCGGCGGAAACCACACTCACGTTTCCGCGTCCGAAGTCCATCGAACCAAACGTCAATTTCTGGGTCGATATTTTTACCAAGTACTCGGACCACGACTTCGTGGTCGTCGATCGCGACAACATCTCGCGTGTTTACCACGTGTTCAGGCTGCCCGGCGAAGGCCAGCCGACCCGCGCCGATATCGATTGGGCCAACGACTACCTCAAGACAAAGTATTCCGACATTTTGAATCGCCTCGCCACGCGGCCGCCTGCCGACGATGAAGAGCGTGAAGTCGCAGAGATGTTCAAGGGCGAGCCGCCGAGCGCCTATGCCGCCGCCGCGCAGAACATTCGCGTGCAGGAAGGACTGCGTGAACAATTCCACGAAGGGCTGCTGCGTAGCCGCTACTACGTGCCGTCGATGGAGCGCATCTTCCAAAACGCCGGGTTGCCGCCTGAGCTGGTGACACTGGCGCACGTCGAGTCAGGCTTCCACGGGGCTTCGCGCTCGAGCGCGGGCGCGGTCGGCATCTGGCAGTTCACCCGCGACACCGGCAAGCACTACATGAAAATCACGCGCTATCACGACGACCGCCTCAATCCCGAGCGCGAGACGCTCGCGGCCGCCAAGCTGCTGCGCTCGAACTACGACACGCTGGGCGATTGGCCGCTGGCGATCACCGCGTACAACTACGGCACTGGCGGAGTGGCGCGCGCGTCCGAGATTTACGGCGGCGACTATTCTGAAATGGTCGAGCACTACCAGGGGCCGCATTTCGGCTTCGCGGTGAAGAACTACTACGCGGAGTTTCTGGCCGCATTGCAGGTGCATCGCGACGAGGACAAGTACTTCCCCGGCATCGAGGACGAGCCAGCGATTCGGCCTGCGCCAATCAAGACTGACTTTGCGCCGCCGCGGCATGCCGGCAAAGCGCACGTGTCACGTATTCACCATCACACTGCCTCGAAGACCCATCACACGAAAAAGACCGTAGCGCAGAATACCTGATCGATTACTGTGCCTCCCCTTGGGACCGATACGTCGCCTCGACGTTGTTGCCGTCGAGGTCGATAAGAAATGCCGCGTAAGCACCGCCGTGCCGGATTCCCGGATCGCCGTTGTTGGCGGCGCCACACCTGAGCCCGACTGAATGAAACCGATCGACCGCCTCGCGCGACGGCGCGTCAAAAGCGATATGTGCAGGGCTCGACGCCGGCCCGCTCGATTCGGTCCAGAACGAAGGCCGCCCAGCGGCTACGACAAAGAATGCCTTTGAGTTGGCCGTCCCGAACACCAGCCAGCCCGTGCCGTCGGGTTGCGTGTGATCTTCAAGCAATCGTATGCCGATTTGCTCGAGCACCTGGCGGTAGAAGTCGCCGCTGGCCTTGAGATTCCTGAATACGATTCCGACGTGATTGAACATCGCACTGCCCTCGTTCGGATTCTAACATTCTCGCTTCGGATTCTAGTCGATTCGGCGACACTCACCCGCTCGCGTCTGTTATCGTTTAACGGATGGCACGCACGGCCGCGCAATCCCCGCAGCTCAATGTCCTGGCCAAGCGGCTCAGCGACAGGCTCGGCAATGAGCGCCTCGCGCAGAGTGCGCTGGCCCTCGTCAAGGCGCGCGCGCCCGACGACCAGTTGGCGCTCGCGTTTCTGACCAAGCTCGCCGAAAATTCCGCCGCCGCGCTCAAGGACATACTGCGCGATCGCGCCGCGGGCGCCGATCTGATCTTTTGCCTCGGCGCGTCGGAGCTGATCGCGACCGAGCTGTCCTTGGCCGGCCCCGAATGGGCGCAAATCTTTCTCGACGCGCGCGCCCAGACTATCGACGGGATGGTCGCCGCAATACGCACCAGTCGCGTCACGATAGACGCGGCCGACCGGCCAGCCGCCGCCTTCGAGCTCGGGCGCTTCATGCGCCGCATGATGGTCCAGGTGGCGATTGCCGATCTGCTCGATCGCCTGGGCGTCGGCGAGACGGCGCTGGCGATGTCGGAGCTGGCCGACGAATGCATCCGCACCGCGCTCGATCTCGCGACCCGGTTTCTGGGCGATCGCGCGCGCGCGGTTGGGCCGTTCTGCATCCTCGCGATGGGCAAGCTGGGCGCGCGCGAGCTGAACCTCAGCTCGGACGTCGATTTGATCTATCTTCACGCGTCGTCGGGTTCGCCGGATAGCTCCGAAGCGGCGGCGCGTCTCGGCGAATGGTTCACCGAGATTTTGTCGGCGCGATGCTTTCGAATCGATCTGCGGCTGCGTCCAGGCGGCCGGTCCGCGCCGCTCGTGACCCCGATCGACGGCGCTATTAACTACTACGAGAACCTCGGCGAGCCGTGGGAGCGCGCCGCGCTGCTGCGTGCGCGGCCGGTCGCGGGCGACCTCGAAATCGGATACCAGCTGCGCGTCGAGCTGAATCATTTCGTGTTTCGCAGCTATCTCGATTTCGACACCCTGCGCCAGTTGCGCGCGATGAAGCGGCAAATCGAGGCCGAACTGAAGACGCCCGCGATGATTGAGCGCAATATCAAGCTGGGCCGCGGCGGAATCCGTGAGCTCGAATTCATCGTGCAGGCGCTCACGCTGATTTACGGCGGGCGCGATCCACGGCTGCGAATCGAGCAGACGGTGACCGCGCTCGAGAAGCTCGATTCACTCGGCTACCTACCGTCGAAACGCGCGGGCGATCTCGCCGACGCGTACCTGTTCCTGCGCGACGTCGAGCACAAGCTGCAAATCGTCGCCGGCTTGCAGACCCACGTGCTGCCGGCCGATGAAAGCGGGATGCGCGCGCTGGCGGCGCGGATGGGTTTTGGCAAGGGCGCGGGCGCGCTCGCGAAATTCAGCGCGCGGCTCAAATCTCATCGGGCGCTGGTCGAGCTGCAATTCCGCGAGACGCTCGCCGGCGGCGAAGAAGAGTCAACCCGTTGGGTTTCTCCCGCGGCGGAATTGGCATGGAACTCGGCGCTCGATCCCGATTCCTCGACCCGCTATCTGCGCGAGCTTGGCTTTGCGCGTGCCGACGAAAGCGCTCGGCATCTCGAGCTGCTCGCGCGCGGACCCTCGCATGCGCCGACCAGCCCGCGCCGCCGCGAATTGCTCGAGCGCCTCGGCCCGATGATGATCGACGAGATCGGACGGCTGCCCGACCCGGACCTGGCGTTAATGAACCTGGCCGAGTTCATCGCGGCGATCGGCGCGCGAACCTCCTTCCTGGCGCTGCTCGAGCAGCATCCGGCGACCCGCCGCATTCTGTTGAAACTGTTCGCCTCGAGCGCGTACCTCTCGACCATCTTTATCCGCCACCCCGACATGCTCGACACGCTGGTGCGCTCCGATCTGGCGGCGACGCGGCGCAGTCCGGGTGAATTGCGCGACGAGTTGGCGGGATTGATCGCGGCGAGTCCCGATTTCGAGAGCAAGCTCGACGCGCTGCGCGCATTTCGGCACCAGGAATTTCTGCGCATCGCCATCGCCGACCTGGCCGGCGACCTCGAGCTGTTCGACGTAGAGCGCGAGCTCACGACTCTGGCCGAAACGGTGCTGGACGAGGCGATGGCGCTCGCGCGAATTCAGACCGCGGCGCGCTTCGCGATTCCCGCGACGATGCGCCTGTGCGCGATCGCGATGGGCCGTCTCGGCGCCAGCGAGATGTCGTACAACTCCGACCTCGATCTGATCTTTGTCTACGACGATCGCGCCGAAGTCGCCGCCGGCAGCCGCGAAATCGCGTCGCGAATCACCCAGAAGCTGATCGCGATTCTGGAATCGCGCACGCGCGAGGGCTACGCCTACAAGCTCGACCTGCGCCTGCGCCCGTCGGGCAACGCGGGCCCGCTGGTCACGTCGCTGGCCGGCTTCCGCGACTATCATCGGCAGAGTTCGGCGGTCTGGGAGCGGCAGGCGCTGGTGCGCGCGCGCGTGATAACCGGCGACCGCGAACTGGGCCGCGAAGTGGAAGCGGCGCGCCAGGAATTCGTCTACGGCCGCGGGCTGACGCCGGCCGAGGTCGCGGAAATAGCCGCGATGCGCCATCGGATGGAAAAGGAAATCGGTGCAGAGGACAAGACCCGTCTCAACATCAAGCAGGGTCACGGCGGCCTGGTGGACGTCGAATTCCTGGTGCAAATGATGGCCCTGTCTCACGGCCAACTCTATCCGGAGTTGCGCGTGCGCGACACGATGGGCCTGCTCGAAGCGCTCGACGGGCTGCATCTGCTGGCCCCGGTCGACGCGGCCATACTCGAAGACGACTACAAATTTCTATCGCGCCTGGAAAATCGCTTGCGCATCGAAAGCGACCAGCCGTCCTGGGCGGTCCCCACGTCCGTGATTGGCCTGCGCCCACTGGCGCGCCGGATGGGCTTCGAAGCCGCCGACGGCGCCGCCCGAATGCTCGCGGAGCTGGCGCAACGCCGCAATCGCATCCGCGAAATCTTCGACCGCTATTTCGCATCCGGCCAAGCAAGCGGGACTTGATATTACACGCGCGGCGCGATCGTGTACGCTTGATGATTCAGCATGGGCACGATCACGCTAATCACCGGCGGCGCGCGCAGCGGCAAGAGCATGCAGGCGCTGAAGCTCGCGCTCCCCTATCAACGCAAATTTTTCGTCGCGACCGGGCAGGCGCTCGATGACGAAATGACGGCGCGGATCGAATTTCATCGGACTACGCGGCCTATGGACTTTCAGACCGTCGAGGAGCCGGTGCAGGTCGTCAGTGCGCTCGAGAAGCTCGGCAAAAGCGCTGACCTGATCCTGCTCGATTGCCTGACGCTGTGGATCTCCAACCTGATGCAGCATCACGGCCCGGACGACGGCCCCGTGCTCGCGGAGGCGGACAAGCTCGCAGCGGCCCTGCGGCGAGCGTCGTTCGCGAGCATCGTCGTGACCGATGAAGTCGGATCGGGAATCGTGCCGACCGATCACGCGGACTCGCGCCGCTTCCGCGACCTGCTCGGATGGACCAATCAGAAAGTCGCGGCGGTCGCTGACCAAGTGTTACTGATGGTCGCCGGCTATCCGCTCAAACTGAAGTGAGCGTGACCGTCACGACGCCATCGTGACGAGGACTGCGATCTCCACCAGCTCTCCGCACGCGCCGATTAAATCGCCGGTCACGCCGCCGAGCCATCGCCGGTAGAAGAACCGCATCGCCAACCCGATTGCTGCCGCTACTCCGACCGCGATAGGGTCGCCAACGAGCATCGCAACGAGGAGTGTGAAAAACGCGACGATACGCTTGGGCAAACCTCCTTTTCTGCCGCTGAGCAGCGTCGATGCTGAGCCGGAGGGGCGCAGATAGGGCAATCCTGATGCGGCCACGAAGAGCATCGCTAAACGCGCGAGCATCGGCGCGACGATCAGCGCGGCGTAACGGCGATGACCCGCGAGCGTCGACAGCGCGAGGATTTTCAGCGTCAAGTCGAAGAAGATTGCGCTGGCACCGAACGTGCCGACGCGGCTGTCGCGGAGGATGTCGAGTGCGCGCTCGCGATTGCGTCCTGCGCCGAGCGCGTCGGCCGTGTCGGCGAGTCCGTCGAGATGAACGGCACCGGTGACGACCGTGAGCGAGATGACGATAAGCACCGAGCGAATCACCTGCGCGAAGACGTGGGCGAGCAGCCAATCTTCGCCGACGAGCGCGAGGCCCAGGAGGAACCCGACGATCGGGAACCATGCGAATGACGCGGCAACGGTCTCGTCGGATGCGGGACGCTGATCGATCACGGGCAGAATCGTGAGGAAGCTGATAGCCAGCGGCAGTTCTGCAAGGAAGCCGCTTTTCGTTGCCGGCGCGATCGCTTCTTCACTCATCGGACTTTGCCCGAGACCTCCGCGCTTTCGAACGTCGCCATGTTGTCGAGCAGGTCGAGCGCGGAGTCGATCACGTTCATCGCGAGCGCGGCGCCGGTGCCCTCGCCGAGCCTTAGGTCGAGATCGAGAATCGGCCGCTGCTTGAAGTGATCGAGCGCGAGCGCGTGGCCGCCCTCGGCTGAGCGATGGCTAAAAAAAAGATGGTCGAATAGGCCGTGATGAATCTTCTCCGCGATCGCAGCGGCCGCGGTTGCGATGAAGCCGTCGACGACGACCGGGACGTTGGATGCGGCGCCGCCGAGGCACGCGCCGGCCATCGCGGCGATCTCGAAACCGCCGAGCGCCGCCAGCATCGACTCGCCCGACACCAGCGCGTCGCGATGAATCTCGAGCGCGCGCGCGACCACTTCGGTTTTGCGGCGCATGCCCGCGTCGTC
>Ga0209333_1001362_pt1 | contig 12059 bp, 11 predicted proteins | sample BlaSpr_A8_OM2_O3_FD_187982 | JGI IMG/M metagenome (GOLD analysis project Ga0209333, IMG submission 187982) | Forest soil microbial communities from Thunder Bay, Ontario, Canada - Black Spruce, Ontario site 2_A8_OM2_O3 (SPAdes) (version 2) | ecosystem: Environmental > Terrestrial > Soil > Boreal...
GTTCCTGGAGAAGCACGTAGACTTCGGCTTGCACTTCCTGGGCGGCAGCGGCATCGGCCGTTACGGAACCGCAGGCCTGCCTGATACTTCCATCCACTCCGACGGTACTCTGAACCTGGTGAAGAGCTACCAAGGGCTGGGAACTCTGGAATGGCACGGGCCGAAGATGGATATCTATGCGAACGTCGGCGCCGAGTATGCCGGACGGGCGGCGGATTTCGACCCGATCTCAGGCAAGTATGTGGGCTATGGGTCGCCGTTCTTCAGCAATACAGGTTGCTATACCGAAGTCGCGCCGACGGTTGGCAGCGGATTCTTTCCGTCGACTCCCGCGAGCTGCACGAGCCAGGCGCGAGCGCTTATCGAAGGTACGGCCGGATTCTGGTATCGCTTTTACAACGGGCCTAAGGGAAGATTCCAGTTCGGCACACAGTACTCTTACGTGACCCGCCAGACCTGGTCCGGTGTGGGTCCGTCGGGGGCTGGGCAACCTGGAGTCACGCCTGAGGGATTGGATTCGATGGTGTTCACATCGTTCCGCTACTACCTGCCGTAAGAGAGTTCTTTTGGCGGTTCATCGGCGCATCGTAGGGCGGATTCCGCCGCTCTCGATGCGCCGATATTTTCTGCATGCTTTTGTGGCGATGCAGTGCTATCGGGCGTGATGGAGTTGATTCGCTATACTGCTGCCGGGAAGGGCGGCGTTTTATACTGGAACTGGGATGGTTCTTCCCCGAACGGATTAGAGACAGATTCAGTCCGCACGAAAAAACAGAACGATGAACGCCTAATTGTCTTCGCAAATGGCTCGCCTTTCGCTGGAAAATCCTGAGTACTATCTCAACCGCGATACCTCGTGGCTCGCGTTTAACAAGCGTGTGCTTGGAGAAGCCGAAGATGTGGGAAATCCTCTGCTCGAACGAGTGAAGTTTTTGGCGATTTCGGCCAGCAATCTTGATGAGTTCTTCGAGATTCGAGTCGCGTCCATGGAGCAACAGATCGAGGACGGTTACAACGAGGCTGGTCCCGACGGTTTGACGCTCACCGAGAAGCGCGACGTGCTGGCGCGCCTGGCCCACGAGTTCGTGGACGGACAGTACGAGTGCTGGAACGCGTTGCGGCCGGCGCTGACGGAACACGGCATTCGAGTGCTGGGCTTGCACGAACTGGATGCGGAAGCGCGGCGGTTCGTGGACGAGTATTGCGAGAAGGAGCTGGATCCTTTGCTCACGCCGGTGACGGTGGATCCTACGCATCCTTTTCCGCGGGTGATCAATAAGGCGCTGTGCCTGGGGCTGCTTTTGCGGCGGCGGAGGCGTTCGGCGCTTACTTATACCGGAGTAGTATCGGTGCCGCGGGCTTTGCCCCGGCTGGTGCGGCTGCCTTCGGAGGGGACGACCGATTTTATATTTCTCGCCGACCTGGTGGCGCACCACGCGCAGAACATGTATCACGGCTACGATATTGTTGCGGCTGCGCCATTCCGCGTGACCCGAAACAGCAATCTTTATCTGCAGGAAGAAGAGGCGCGGAGCCTTCTGGAATCGGTGCGCACGGAGTTGCATAACCGCCGTAAGGGTGATGCGGTGCGCATGGAGATTGAGGCCGACGCCGACCCTGAGATTATCGAGCGGCTGCGCACGGTTTTTGAGTTGGATTCGTGGCAGGTGTTTCCGGTGAATGGGCCGGTGAACCTTTCGCGGCTGTTCAATATTTATGAGCAAACAGCACGCCCGGATCTGAAGGATCGTCCGTTTGCGCCGCGTGAGTTGCGGCTCACGGCGAAGTCGCAGAATTTGTTTGAGGAGCTGCGGCGGCACGACATTCTGCTGCACCATCCGTATGACTCCTACGACGCGGTGATTTCGTTCATCGAATCGGCGGCGGAAGACGATCAGGTGCTCTCCATTAAGCAGACGTTATACCGGACCAATGAACATTCTTTAATTGTTCCATCGCTGATCGATGCGGCGTCGCGGAAGGAAGTGACGGCGGTCGTTGAATTGAAGGCGCGGTTCGACGAGGCGCATAACATCCGCTGGGCGCGCGACCTGGAGGATGCCGGGGTGCAAGTGTTTCACGGGCTGGTTGGCCTGAAGACGCATTGCAAACTTTCGCTGCTGGTGCGGCGCGATCCCGATGGAGTGCCGCGCAGCTACGCGCACATCGGAACCGGCAACTATAACGCCACTACGGCGCGAATTTATACCGACCTCAGTTTGTTCACGGCGAATCCGGAGATTACGCGCGCGGTGCACGACGTTTTCAGTTTTCTGACGGCGTACGCGGAGAATCCCAGCTATGACCCGTTGCTGGTGGCGCCGCTTGATCTGGCGGAGAAGGTGATGGCGCTGATTGACCGCGAAGCCGAGTACGCGCGCCAGGGCCAGCCGGGACGCATCATCGCGAAGATGAATGCACTGCTCGACAAGAACTTGATCCAGGCGTTGTATCGGGCGTCGCAGGCGGGAGTTGAAATCGATCTGATTGTGCGCGGCATCTGCGCCTTGCGTCCTGGAGTGCGTGGACTGAGCGACCGGATCAGGGTGCGCAGCATTGTGGGCCGATTCCTGGAGCACAGCCGCATTTACTACTTTGGCAATGCGGGGGATGAAGAAATCTACATTGGCAGCGCCGACTGGATGCCACGCAATCTTTACGAGCGGGTAGAGGTGCTGGTGCCGCTGCGCGACGAATTCCTGCGCGAACGGGTGCGCCGCGAAATTCTCGATGCGTACCTGTCCGATAACCGCAAGGCGCGGATTCTATTGCGCGATGCGACGTATATACGGGCGTGGCAACCGGTGCACGGCCAGCGGAATCGAAGAATGCCGACGGGAGCGGCTGCCTTCAGCGCGCAGGATTATCTGATCGGCTTGGCGGAAGGGAAGCAGGTTGCAGAATTTACTCCACCTCAGCTCCCGGCGAGAAAGCGGAAGGCTTCCGCCGGAAGAGTACGATAAGCAGATATGGTCATTTATTTTTTGCGTCACGCGAGCGCGGGAGAACACTTCGTCAACCCGAAGAAGGACGAGAAGCGCGCGCTCGATAAAGAGGGTATTGAGCAGTGCGGTTATGTGGGGCGCGCGCTGGCCGCCATGGACACGCAGGTGGACGTGATTATCTCCAGTCCGCTGAAACGAGCCACGCAGACGGCTTCCCTGGTGGGAAACGAAATGGGTTACGAGGGCAAGCTGCAAATTGAAGCTGGACTGCGGCCGGGCGCGGACTTCGCGGACTTTCGCCGATTGCTGGAAAAGTTTGCGAAGCAGGAATCGATCATGGTGGTGGGGCACAATCCGAATCTGAGCCAGTTTCTCGGTACCGTGATATGCGAGTCGGGATGTGAAGCTTCGGTGGAATTAAAAAAGGGAGCGGTTGCGCGAGTGGACATGCGGCGCAGCTCCGGCATCTTGCAATGGTGTTTGACGCCGAAGGCGCTGCGAACCCTCTATGCGGCGGCGGTAGAAAGCGCGCGTCCGAACACTTCGCGGAAATAAGCGGCATCCTTCTCGATTGCCCACAATTCCAAATCCACTCCCATGCGGCGGCGCGGGATCAGTGTCAGGTGCACTTCCGTGGTACGCAGGCTGACGCGCACGTTCTGTACGGCGCGGCTGCGGCCGAGATTCAGAGAGCGGGCGAGGCGGAGAATCATGATGGCCTTCTGAACTCCAACGCGATCGGCGGGGTCGAGCGCTTTCATGGGCGGTTCGTCGGCGGTAGGGCGTGACTTACCCAGATAACGCGCGATGGCTGCGATCAGACGGCGTTGTTGCGGCGTGTAGCCAAGGATCTCCGAGTTCGAAATGATGTAATAGGTGTGGCGGTGATGACCGTTGCGGTTGACGTGGTCTCCGACCTCGTAGAGCATGGCCGCGGCGGAGAGCCATTCCCGGTATTCGGGCGCCAAGCTGTGCACCGAACGCAGCGCTGAGAATAGGGACATGGCGGATTGGCGGACATCGAGGGCGTGCTTCATATCCACGCCGTAGTGCGCCACGGCCCTGGTGATCGACTCCCAGCGTTCGGATTCGATCTGCTTTCCGGAGCGGGTGCTGCTGTCATGTTCAGCCGCCATTTGTGCCAGCAACCCGTCGCGCAAGCCCAGAGGGGAATAGCGAAATCCCTTGAGATGGCAGCGGTCGAGCAATTCCTGGTAGACCACGGCTCCGGCAATCACAATTTCAGCGCGGCGGAGACCGATGCCTTCCATTTTTCGCCGCTCCTCCACGGGCAGGCGGGCCAGACACTTGGCGAGCCTGGTCATCTCGGCGCGGGAGACGATCATGCGCTGGCGCGGGCCGTTCTTGCGCAGATGGCTGGCAGCGGTGGCGAGCGCGGCGGCGGTTCCCGAGGTGGCGATTGCGTTTTTGACCTTGGCCGCCACCACGCGAGAGGCGATGCGATTGACTTCACGGGTGACAAAGCCTTGCATGCGTTTCAGTTCGCCCTTGCGCGGCGGGTCGTGGCGCAGGAATTCGTCGGTGAGGCGGACGGCGCCCAGGGGAAGACTGACGGTTTCGCGGATATGGCCGTGGGCAGAGACGGTGAGCTCGCAGCTGCCGCCGCCGAGATCCATCATTAGCGTGGCCGAAGGGGCGGCGCGAAGATTGGAGATGAGTCCGAGGTGAATGAGGCGAGCTTCCTCCAATCCGGAGATGATTTCGACGTTCCAGCCGGTGGCGGAGCGTACCCACTCGAGGAAGGCTTGGGAGTTGCGGGCATCGCGGAGGGCGCTGGTGGCGACGACCCGAACGGGATCGGTAACGACTTGTTGTGTGGCACGGTGAAAGCGGCGCAGGACTTTTACGGTTTCGGCCATCGACTCGGGGGTGAGAAAACCGGAGCGGAAGACGCCTTCACCGAGACGAGTGACTTCGCGGTCTTCGTGGACGGGGCGAAGATGACCGCTGGCGAGGCGCGCGATCTTCAGTCGAACGGAGTTGGAGCCGATATCGACTGCGGCGAAGGTTGGCATGAGGCAAGGAAGACAGTTTACATGTCGAATGGCGGTGCGTCATCTGGATGGTTTACTCAGAAGATCGCGGCTTCACTCCAGCGAGAGCCTCCAGAATGTTGCAGGCGCAGCGGGTGCAACAAATGCCTGCTGCCGTGAGGTTTCGTGGTCCGAGACAATGTCGAAGTCCAGAACCGCAGGATTGACCGAGCACAACTGACAATGAGATTGGCTGTTTGACAACCTGAACGTCATCGAGTCCTGTAAGTTATGTGGAATCTGGGCAAACGCAAGTCTTTCCTGTTGGCTCCTCGTCGCCGCGCGAGCAGCGTAAAGCGGGCGCACCCTCTCATCTGTTGTTCTGGAACCTCCAACAGGAGGTTCGTTTGCCGTGTGATTTTGTTGTCCACCCTATCCGCTGGGATCGGTGCCCCTTGGTCGCAGCCGATCCTCATGCCCGCTCCTGGCTCACGATTCAGTCGCACCGCGGTTTGGCATTCAACACGCTCGATGCCTATTCGCGTTGTCTGGAACGCTATCTAAGTTTTCTCGGGCTACACCAGTTCTCTTGTGTGTCGGTCACACGCTCCGACGTTGGACTTTATCTTGCCAGTTTGCAGGCTAACGGTGGCCGCCTCTCGAACGCCACCATCCAGCAGCTATCGACGGTGGTTCGTCTGTTCCATGCCTATCTGATGGAAGAAGGAGTGCGGTCCAACAACCCGGCGGCACTGGGGCTTACCGGCCGAGCGATGATCGCCCGGCACCACAAGTTGCCCTGGATTCCGAACGAGGATGACTAGCACAGCATTCTTGTTGCGGCTCGGCAAGAGTCGATCCGCAACCGCGTCATGCTGGCGCTTGCATACGATGCAGGGTTGCGCCGTGAGGAGTTGTGCAGTCTCCGCAGCGATGACATCGACCCTCCACGCCGCACACTCAGGGTTGGCGCGGAGAGCACTAAGGGACGCCGGGAGCGCGTGGTTCCATATTCCGCTTCCCGCAGTGAACTGCTTTTCCGGTATCTCCAGCATGAGCGCACTCTGGGGCAGAAGCGTGGATCGCTCTTTCTCTCGGAGTCCCGTCGCAACTATAGGGAACCGATCTCTATCTGGAGTTGGTCGAAGATCGTCCTCGAACTTGCACGGAGAGCACAGGTCGAGCGATTCAGTACACACACCCTTCGCCATCTTTGCCTGACCGACCTTGCTCGTGCCGGATGGGACATCCACGAGAACAACGGCGTGTCTTCAACCTGATACCGAGAATGGTCTTCAACGACCGACCGACTTATAAGGACAGAGCCGCGCGCAACTCATCATGGCCAGGAGAGCCGATCTCCATCAAAAGGCCGAATACATTTGCGCAGACTTGTCTTCTCGCCCAAAGCCTTTCCCTTGCAGTCGCGCGGCGGACCATACATTCTCGGTACAAATTCGCTGCTTGATGAGCGCATTGGCGATGATGCGCCAGTTGTGAGGCCGACTCAGATTAGCGGCTATCTATCGGACCCTCTGTAGAAGTTCGCGCAAACGTGACGCTCGACGAGGATTGATCTTCTGCAATCTTCAGGATTGCAGCCACACTGCGGCTAACGTCAAGGTCCGTCGTTGCCCATGAGGACACACTGATTCGCATTGCTTTGCGCCCTCTCCAAACGGTGCCGCCACACCAACAGGTTCCTTCTGCTTGCACAGCATCGATGACCCTAGTGTTGATTTCGTCGTCTCCGAAAGAGACCAGCACTTGATTCAGCACCACGTCGTTAAGAACCTCACACCCTCCGGCACGAAGAGCCTCAGCGAATGTTGCAGCGTGTTGACAGCAACGATCGATGAGGTCGGCCACACCTTGTTTTCCGAGGGAACGCAGTGCCGCCCAGATTTCAACTGCTCGAGCGCGACGCGAAGATTCAGGCCCCCATTGCATGGGCTGCCGTTTCGCCTCAGCGTCCGGAGGGTAATAAGCCGCTGCAATCGACATCGAGCGACCCAGGGCTTCCGCATCCTTTACGATGGCAATTCCACTATCCTGAGGCACGTTGAGCCATTTATGCGCATCGGTCGCCCAGGAGTCGGCCCGCGCAACATCCTCCACTAAATGCTTTCGACGAGAACTAACGGCAGCCCAGAGACCGAAGGCGCCATCGACATGCACCCATGCGCCCATTTGGTGCGCAATGTCGCAGATCTCATCGATTGGATCGCAGGCGCCTGTATTCACGTTACCGGCCTGGACGCAAACGATGGCCGGCCCAGATACGCGAGGTAGAAGCGATGGCTTCATGCGCCCCTGAGAGTCAGCGGGAACGATTTGCACTCGGCCTTTCCCGAACCCGAGCAGCGCCAAGGCTTTGAACATCGTCGCGTGAACCTCTTCGCCGACGATTACGGTGACCGGAGGAGCTCCGAATAATCCGTCCCGTTCGACATCCCATCCCACTTTCCGCAGGATACTGCTTCGCGCCACGGCGAGAGCGGTCACATCAGCCATCTGTGTACCGGTTACAAACGCGCCGCCACTGTCCGGCGGCAGACCGAGCAATTCGAGGATCCACGGAAGAACGACGTCTTCGAGATGTGCTCCGACAGGCGAAATATCATACAGACACGCATTTTGATCCCAGGCATCGGCCAACCAGTGAGCCGCAACGCTGACTGGCAAAGCGCCGCCGATGACTCCTCCGAAGAAACGCCCACCCATACTCGCCACCGTGGCCGGTGAACCGGCGTCGTCGAGCAGTTTCAGGATTGCCAGTGGATTCTCTCCCCGGGCGGGCAACGGACCGCCGAGCGCACTCATGCCTTGGATCGCTTCCGGTGTCACCCCAGTGTGACGCTCTCGAATCGTTCGTAGGTAGCACCGAGCCTGTACCGCCGCCTGCGTTAAGACCTCTTCATACAGATCGTTTGAATCCACACTTTCTCCTCGTTCCGCTTTGAGTGGTCCCTTTGGCTTTCATGGACCACCGACTGATAATTGCCATTCTTTACGAAAATCTCCTGTCGGAATTGGCGGACGTGCCTACTCCGGCAGGGCCTACGCCACGGCAGATGAGCGTGGCGTAGGTACAGATCACAACGCTTAGGCAGACGGTAATGCCAGTCGCACAGAACTGTGATGCCCAACGGTATAGATGATGAATCCGGGAAGATACCTGACGCGCCACCATCAAACTGCCACTCGTGTGTAGGTGGCGAGTAACGCGCCAGTGGACACGACACGGCTCTCGACGAGACGCAACGACAAGAGCGCGCCGCTCTCCGGGAAGAACCGTTTGCCGCCTCCAAGGCAAACCGGATCGATCATCACCCTGAATTCGTCAACCAGGTTATGCGCAATTAAGGTCCGAACAAATTCCGCGCTCCCGATGGCCAGCAGATCTTTACCATCCTCACGTTTGAGAGCACGGACCTCTGCAGCAACATCGTGGCCAAGAAGACGAGCTTTGTCCCACGAAAGCGGCTCCTTGAGAGTGCGCGAAGCGACGTATTTGGGTAGGGTGTTCAGCGGCACGGCAAGCGCCTGTTCTTCGGCGGACGCATTTGGCCAATGCGCCGCGAACATCTCGTAAGTGCGACGTCCCAAAAGATAGCCGCCTGCCTGACTTACGTTGTCCAAAACCCACTTCATGGACTGAGCGTCAAAATACGGAATGTGCCATCCGCCGTGCGTGAATCCCCCACTCACATCCTCGTTAGGGTTGGCGGGCGCCTGAACGACCCCATCAAGGCTCATCCATTCGAATGCGATCACCTTGCGCATTGATCCACCTCCGACGAAGTGCTCATCGCAGCGGCTAGTTTCGCCAAGACAGACTCCCATCCGAACACAACCTGATCGGCCACATGCGGCATCGCTGTAGCGAGATCCTCAAGACGCTCGTGTACCAGAGTGAGGCGCGTGGTACCCGTCGGCGTCTCGCGCAGGGTAATTGTCAAAAGGGAGTCGTATACGGGGCCATCAGTTCTGGCGGGACCCACGAAGCCCCAGCGAAATACAATGCGCTCAGCCGGCGTGAGTTCGAGGATTTCGCAATCGAAACCACCGACGCTGATGCCAGCGTTGGTATGCCAGATCCGATAATGCCCGCCCACGCGCTCATCGATCTCCACGCGGTCCGTTTTTATGCCCCCTGGAGCCAGCCAGCGGCGTAGGGTGTTCGGATCAAGCCACGCTTGATAAACGTCAATCGGCGGCGCCGGAATCATCCGTTCGAGGCGGACCGTGGGGTATTTTGTTGCGGAAGTCATTTCTGTCTTCTCTCTTTCGGAATTGATTGAATGATTTCGGCTAGAGCGTCCAGACGTTCGCTCCAAAAACTCTCATAGAACCGCAGCCAAGATGAAACCGAGGCGAGTGGACCGGCTTCCAACCGGCATACATGGCATCGGCCCCTTACGTGACGCCGAATCAGACCCGCACGCTGGAGCACCATAATGTGTTTGGAAGCTGCGGCCAGGGACATGGACAACGGCGCAGCGAGCTCTCCGACGCTGAGTTCGCCCGACGCGAGTCGGCGAAGCATGTCCCGCCGCGCATCGTGTGCGAGCGCATGAAACACAGCGTTCATCCTGATCCGATGCACAACCATATGGTTGAATATCTCCCATCAAAGACTGTTTGTCAACCATATGGTTGAATGTTGGATTCGAGGTCTCTCCGTTCGATGACGCCGACTCGACTAATCTTGCCCGATGCCAGCGCCCAAATTCTCAAGTTGCAAAACAAGTTCTTAACCAGAGGTCTTGGATCTCAGTGGAGTACCGAGACTTCGTAATGCTGGTACTGCGGCGGCGAGGAACCAACAGGAAAGACTTGCAATTTGCCCGGATTCCACATAATGCACGTGCCCTCTCCCCGTTGACTAGGTGACAGCGAGAAAAATTAAACGCAGTGAGATGGGGTGCGGTTGCATTTTGACTTGCGGCGCTATTCGGACCACGGCGGAAGAAGTGGATGGGCGAGGTCAGGCTGCGGACGCTACGTCGCGGGTTGCACTTTGTGGCGAGGCGAGCGGCCGCCGGGCAGTTTGATCGGAGGCGGCTTCTTGTTTTCCCCGGGCGCGACGAAGCACGGTCACGGCTTGCCGGAACTTTGCTCCCGTGACGTTGTGAAGTTCCGCGACCAGGGGCGACTCGCGGACGTCGCCGAGGTGATCGGTTGCGGTTTGCGTTAAAGTTTGCCAGTCGTGCCAGTCGCCCAGGGCGTCTTGCAGAGCTTTTATTGCGGCGATAAAGCTGGCCGCTTCGGGGGATGGACTGGCAAACTCAGCCGCATAGCGGGCTCGTTTGCTTAGAATGCGGTATTGATGCAGCACGGCCTCGGTGAGTGGCGCATCCGCAGCATCGAGCTTCGCGAGCATTGCTTTGGCGACGGGCAAAGGATCGCGAGCCGTTTTCGGATTGAAACGCGTGGCGGCGCGCTTCAGGCGCTTGCGAATTTCGCGAATGGTGGCGGGATCGACTTCCTTGCGCAGTTTCTTTTCCTGGTGGCCGCGAAGTTCGATCAGGCAATTCATGAGTTGGGTCTTACGCCGGGGCTGGCGGGGAAATTTGAAGTTGCGCAGGGCCGTCAATTGGACATCCAAATCGCGCACTTTGCCGGCGCGCTTGCGGATCCGAGCGAGCTGTTTCAGAAGTTTTTTCTCATTGCGATCGAGTTTGGGAGAAAGTTCGGCGAGCAGTATCTGGAGGCGCCGCGTGCCGGTGCGAAAGCGGTGTACACTCTCTGCCGGCGACTTCGAAAAAAGCTTGGCCAGGTCCCGCCCAAGCTTTTGAAAAACCGCACGGCTGTGCTGTGGAACGATCGACATAACTTAAGAAGCGACTCGGAGAAGACAGTACAGGCTTGTCTGCGAAGGCAATCCTGAAAAGCTTGGTCATTTTAACACCGTATTAACAGGATTCTGATAGGGTGGAGCGGAATGGCTTTTCCTGCCCGACCTCGGCCCGATATGCCTGCTCCGCAACCCATTGAGATCACGAAAGTTACGCGAATTCGGTGGGGGTATTTCTTACCCCAGCTAGGAGAGGCGGGCGACAAGGTATTCCAGTTCGGAATGCTGCTGTGCGCCCTGGCCGTGCTGGCTACATTGGTTTTGATCGTCTACGAACTGGTTCTGCGGTCCGGCCCTTCGTGGCATGCGTTCGGATTTAAATTCTTCGCCGCGCGGGATTGGGATCCGGTTAACGAACAATTCGGCGCTCTGCCGTTTATCTACGGAACCCTCGTCTCGTCGCTTCTTGCTTTGATCATCGCGGTACCTCTAGCGGTCGGAGTAGCAGTATTTACTACGGAGATGTGCCCCAAGGCGGCGCGCGGGCCGCTCTCGTTTTTCGTGGAGTTGCTGGCGGCGATTCCGAGCGTGGTTTACGGACTATGGGCGATCTTTGTGCTTGTGCCGATTCTCAGCAACTATGTTCAACCCTTCTTGTCGAAGACGTTGGGCTGGACCGGTTTCTTTACCGGACCGCCCTACGGCATCAGCATGCTGGCCGCAGGAATCATTCTTGCGATCATGATCATTCCGATTATTTCCTCGATTACGCGCGAAGTGCTGATGGTAGTGCCGCAGCATCAACGCGAGGCCGCACTGGCGCTGGGTGCTACGCGGTGGGAGATGATTCGCGTGGGGGTGCTGCGGAATGCGCGCCCAGGGATTATGGGCGGCATCATCCTGGGATTAGGCCGTGCGCTGGGAGAAACTATGGCCGTCACCATGGTGATTGGAAACCGGCCGGAGATTGCGAAGTCGCTGTTTGCACCGGGTTACACCATGGCCAGCGTGCTGGCAAATGAATTTAGCGAGGCCACCGGCGATATAAATCTGGCAGCTTTGATCGAGATTGGGCTGGCGCTGTTTCTGGTGACGATCGTGGTCAATGCGCTGGCACGGTTGCTGGTCTGGAGCGTAACGCGGGGCCAGCCTTCGAGGGCGAATGCCTGAGTCCCCTACCGAGAACGGCAAGGTTTCCGCGCTCCACTCCGTCCCGCCCATCGCTTGGCGGCGCCGGATCACCGACCACGTCATGACCGGAGTGGCCGTGCTGACCGTGGTTCTGGTGCTGGCGCCGTTGTTTGCCATCTTCGCCTATGT
>Ga0209333_1001364_pt1 | contig 12041 bp, 11 predicted proteins | sample BlaSpr_A8_OM2_O3_FD_187982 | JGI IMG/M metagenome (GOLD analysis project Ga0209333, IMG submission 187982) | Forest soil microbial communities from Thunder Bay, Ontario, Canada - Black Spruce, Ontario site 2_A8_OM2_O3 (SPAdes) (version 2) | ecosystem: Environmental > Terrestrial > Soil > Boreal...
TGGGGCTTCGTCGGCATCCCGCTGGGCTGGGGCGTTATCCAAACCCTGATCAACGCCATGAAGCTGTTCCAATAGGAAACGCTTCAAAACGAATGAACGGGCCGGCCCGGTTACGGGCCGGCCCGTTTCACTTTGGATGCGGACAATTCATGAAAATCCCGATCACGCCGCTTTTGGCAGTCGTTGTATTATTTTTTACCGCTGAACCAATAGCACTGGCACAATCCAGTTCGGCGCCGAAACCTTCCGACATAGCGGGAGGATGGGTTCTGGAATTGCGCGGCAAATATGGCAGCTGCGCAGGGCCGATCGACATCGGCCAGCCCGGCGATGCTTCAGGCGCCAGTTGGACCGCGATTTACGCCATAACCTGCGACGGTGACTCGACGCCCGGACAACAGCGGTTTGACATCCGGTACAATTCCGACGGGAATTACCATTTTGCCGGCAGCGGGGAACATCCGGACATCTTTGATCTACACTGGACGCAAGACGGAAAAGCGCTCGTCGGATCGGGATCCTTTGCGAGTCAGCCGCTCTCGGCTTCCCTGCACAAATAAATCGGCCGAAGCTTCAGCCGATGCTCGGCCGGGCTGAAAAGACGGTCGCTGCCGCGTCGCGCGCGGCTTCGAGCACGGCCAGCGCGCGTCTTGTATCGCGCGCAACCGCGATCAAACCGGGAATCTGTTTGGGACTCCGCGCCACCGACCTCAGCACCGGGCCGAACGCGACCCGGCCCCCCGCATCGAGCCCCACCGAAGCCGCGGGCGGCAGCTCTCGCTCGGCCGGATCGGCGACGGCACGTAGCACCAGGAAGGGAACCCCGGCGCGATGCGCCGCGCGCGCGACGAACAGACTTTCGGTGTCGACCGCGACGGCGCCGCTTTGGGCAAAGAGTGCGGCCTTCGCCGCGCGCGTCATGGCCACTTGATCGAGGCCGAGCATCTCGCCCTCCGCAAAGGACAGGCCCGCTTGAAGCAGCGCCCCGGCCAGTGCCGTGCGCAATGTTTCGTCGGCGGAAAAGACTTCGCCGTTTTCGCTCCTGACCGAGCGCGGCAACAGCAGCGCGCCCGAGGGCAACGCGGGATCGATGCCGCCGGCAATGCCGAAACTCACCTGCGCCCTGCCGCCCGGGACCGCCGCCCGTTCGGCGGCTTCCATGCCGCGCGCTGTATCGCCGGCGGTGACCGTGACATCGATGCCAAGGGGGCGCAGCAGCCTCGCCTCGGCCTCAAGCCCGCAGATCGCCGCAATTCCGAACACTGTCTCAAATCCCCCGATAAAGCCCATTGTTTCACCGTCAGGCGCCTATGCGCCTGTTGGTATATGCATAGCGGAAACATATGGGAGCGAAAGAGCCGTTCACAGAAGACTACGTCAAGCGCGCCATAGAAGATAGTGCGCAATTCCGGCCGAGATCGGCCATTACATGCCGTAAGCGACGCGTGGCGCGTTGGCGGCGCGCAGATTGCGGTAGCGCGCCAGCGCCCAAAGCGGGAAATATTTACGGTAACCGTGATAGCGCAAATAGAACACGCGCGGAAACCCGACTGCCGTGTACCACGCCTCGTCCCAGAGGCCGTGCGGCTTCTGCGTTTTGACCAGATAATCCACGCCGCGCGCCACCGCCGGATGACGCGCCGCGCCAGCCGCCATCAGGCCCAAAAGCGCCCAGGCGGTTTGCGAGGCCGTCGATTCCTTGCCTTCGCCGCGCTTCTCGCCCGGCCAATAAGAGGCGCCGCCCTCGCCCCAACCGCCATCCGCGCGTTGCTTCGATAAGAGCCACTCGGCCGCGTGCCGCATCGCCTTGTCGCCGGGATCGAACCCCGCCATGTTGAGCGCGTTCAGCACCGACCAGGTGCCGTAGATGTAATTCGTACCCCAGCGCCCGTACCACGAACCGTCTTGCTGCTGGGTCTTGCGCAAATAAGCGATACCGGCTTCGAGCGCCGCGATGTGCCGGTTTCCGCCCAGCTGCGCCAACAAGCTGACGCAACGCGCCGCCACGTCCTCGGTCGGCGGATCAAGCAGCGCGCCGTGATCGGCGAACGGGATGTAATTGAGATAGTAATACTCGTTGTCGGCGTCGAAAGCGGCCCAGCCGCCGTTCTTGCACTGCATGCCGACCAACCATTCGATGGCGCGGTCGACGGCGTTGCGATAACGCGCGGGATCGGCGCGGTCCATCGCCATCGCCACCATGGCGGTGTCGTCGAGATCGGGATAATGCGGATTGGCGTATTGGAAGGCCCAGCCGCCCGGCCGCAGATTGGGCCGCCACGTCGCCCAATCGCCCACCACACTGAGTTCCTGGCGCGGCACCAGCCAGTCGAGCCCGCGCCGCGCCGCCTGTTCCGCGGCATCGCCGCCGGTTTCCAAGAGCGCATGGGCGGCGAGGCCGGTGTCCCACACCGGCGAAAGACAAGGCTGGCAATAGCTGCGTCCGGGTTCCAGCACCAGCAGCTTGCGGATCGCGGCCTTGACGGTGAGCACCGCCGGATCGTCCTTGGCGTGGCCCAGGCACTCGAACATCATCAGCGAGTTGGCCATGGCCGGATAAATCCCGCCCAGCCCGTCATCGCCGTTGAGCCGCTCGATGACGAACTCCACCGCCTTGCCGATGGAATAATGGCGCGGCGTCGCGGGGAAATACGGCTCGATGAAACGCAGCACGTCGTCGAGCAGGTTGAACGCCAGCGCCCAGACCGAGCCGCTTGATCGCGGCGGACGCGTCTGGGTTCCGGGCGCGAAGAGTTCCCGCACCGAAATGCCACGCGGGTTGCGGGCGTGCGGCTTCTTCGCCATCAGCACCAGCAGCGGCACAATCACGGTGCGCGACCAATAGCTGACCTTGCTGAGATGGAAGGGAAACCAGCGCGGCAGCAGCATGATCTCGACCGGCATCACCGGCACCGCTCGCCACGGCAATTGTTCGAACAGCGCAAGTTGGATGCGGGTGAAGACATTGCTCTGCGCGGCGCCGCCGGCGGCGAGAATGGCCTGGCGCGCGCGCGCCATGTGCGGCGCATCGGGTTGATCGCCCGCGCCCTTCAACGCGAAATAGGCCTTCACGCTGGCGGAAAGGTTGAACGCGCCGCCGTGGTACAGCGGCCAGCCGTCGTGCTCGCCCTGGGTGGCGCGGAGATACGGGACCAGCGCCCGCTGCAGCTCGTCGTCGATCTCGTCGAGATAATGTTGCAGCAGCATGAATTCGGCCGGGATGGTGGCGTCGGCCTCGAGCTCGAAGGCCCAATGCCCGTCGTCGCGCTGCGCGGCGATCAGCGCATCGGCGGCCGCGCGCACGGCGCGGTCGAGATCGGGATTGGCATCGGGATTCTGGGCGCGGGAGGCGGTGGGGGCAGCTTCGGTCATGTCAGGAACTGGATCGCAATGCGGAGGACCGTGACAGCGGCGACAGATTGGACCGGCGGCTTTCGCCGCTCAAGGTCTTTTGATCCGTTCCGGCCTGGGTCAACGCATCTGCCGCGGAGAAGCCCGAGCGGATCGCGCCCTCGATGGTGGCGGGCAGTCCGGTATCGGTCCAATCTCCGGCCAGGATCAGGTTGTTCCAGCGCGTCGCGTTGCCTGGCCGGCGCGCCAGTTGCGCCGGTGTCGCGGCGAAGGTGGCGCGGCGCTCCTTGACGATTTGCACCGGGGGCACCGGGCCGGAGGGCAACTCGTAAGCGGCTGCGACGTCGCGCCACAAGGTATCGGCCAGCTCCTCAGCCGGCGTGTCGAGCAGCCGATCGGCCGCGCTCACCGTCACCGACAGGACATTGCGCTTGCGGAACACCCATTCGGCGGTACCGCCGATGATTCCCACGAAAAACGGCGAATCTTCCGGCGCGCGGATGCGGTAATGCGCGTTTACGATGGCGTGATAGGCACTGGGCGCCGATATGTCCGGCAAGAGCCGCGCCGCCACCGGCGCCGTCACCGCCAGCACCAGGGATTCGCCGGGCGCCATTTCCATTTCGCCGGATTCGAAATCGAGCGATGCGGCGCGCTCGGCCTTGAAGCGGATGGCGCGCAGCCGGGCGTTGAAACGGATTTCCGATCCTTGCGACTTGAGGAAGGCCAGCGCCGGATCGACCAGGGATTCCGACAGGCCCTCCTTGGGCACGAGCGGCAGGCAGGACGCGCCGCCCGCGCCGAAGCTTTCGCTCAGCACGCTGGCCAGCAGCGAGGCGGAAGCCTGATCGAGCGGCGTGTTCAGCGCGGCGATCGCCAAGGGCTGCCACAGCCGGCGGTAGATCACGCTGTCCTTCTCCAGCACATCGTCCACCGTGGCGAGGGATCCTGCGCGGAAGAGATTCGACGCCCGCAAATAATCCGTCAGAGTGGTTCCCGGCACGCGCCGCGCCGGCGAGGTAATCCACCACGGCAGCCTTCCCCAATTCATGCGCAACACCCAGCGCTCTCCGGAAGCGCGGTCGAGGAAAGGATAGGCGGGCGCTTCCGGCCCGGTCAGCGTATCGCGCGCGCCGATGGTCTCGAGATAACGCATGGCCGAACGGTTGCCGGCGATCAGCAGGTGATTGCCGTTGTCGATGCGGCAGCCGAGCGTGGCGTCGTTGTAGGAACGGCAACGGCCGCCGGCATGCGCCGCCGATTCGTAAAGTGAAACCGGGATTTGGGATTCGGCCAACCGCACCGCAGCCGCCAGACCCGCCATTCCCGCCCCCACCACGTGAACGCGTATTGGACGATCGGGCGCGCTCATAGGAATCCGTAGCGCAGCGCGTACCACAGCTTGAGCGGCGCCGGCACGCTGACGCGGTCGTCGATGCGCCGCCAGCCGCGCTTTTCCAGCCGCGCCAGGATGTCGGCATAGACCGCGCCCATCACCGCCGCCGGACGCATGGTGCCGGGCGGGCAGCCTTTCATGGCTTCTCCCGCCTCGGCATAGCGCTTGCGGGCCATGGCGGCGATCTCCGCGCACACCGCGGGAAGCGCGCGGTGGGCGAGCACGGCGCTGGGCGCACGGTCTTTGATGCCATGCTTGTCGAGCAATTCGCGCGGCAGATAGAGCCGGCCGCGCGCCGCGTCCTCGGCCAGGTCGCGCAGGATGTTGGTGAGCTGCAAGGCACGGCCCAAGGCGTTGGCCACGCGATCGGCATGGTTTTGTGGCGCGCCGAAAATGCGCGCCGAGAGTCTTCCCACCGCGCAGGCGACGCGGTCGCAATAAAGATCGAGCTCGTCCAGCGACGGAGCGACGATATCCGCGCGCGCATCCATTTCCATGCCGGCGACGATGGCGATGAAATCGCCGCGGCGCAGATCGTAACTCCGGATCGGCCCGGCCAGCGCGCGCGACAGCGGCAGAACCGGCGTTCCTTCATAGATCGCGTCGATCTCGCGCCGCCATGCGGCCAACGCCGCCAGCTTGGCCGCCGGCGCGTCGTCGCTGTCGGCGATGTCGTCGACTGCGCGGCAAAAGGCGTAGACCGCGAACATGGCCTCGCGCCGCGCCTTGGGCAGAAAGCGCATCGCCCAATAGAACGAAGTCTTGGCTGCCGCCACCTGGGCGTTGATGGCGGCGTTGCCGCCTCCGCCCGCCGTCCCGCCGGCCGGTTGTTCCGCCGCGCTCACCCGCGCCCTCCGCGCAGCAGGCCGGTCAGAAGGGCGAGCGCGAAATCGCCGCGCGAAAGCTTGACCCGCATGGCGAGCGGATCGTCGCGCCTGAGCCGGCGCGAAAGCCGCGCCGCCAGATCGACGATCACCGCGCATTCGCGGCTCAGTCCCGGACTCTTGACCTGTCCGGGCAAGGCGCGCGCCGTGACGATCAATCCGTCGGTGCCGTCAAGCATTCGGTCGAAAACCCGGCGCAGCCCCGCATTGGCGGACAGCGCGCGCAAATCCTCGACCCGCGCATGGGCCTCGGCGAGCCACGGCTCGGGCAGATAGACGCGGTCGAGATTGATGTAATCGTCGGCGCAATCCTGGAGATGGTTCAGCACCTGAAGCGCGCTGCACAGCGCATCCGAAGGCGGCCAAGTGGCGTGGCTTTCGCCGTGCAGGTCGAGCAATTGCCGCCCCACCGGCGAGGCCGAATAGCGGCAATATTCCATCAGATCGTCCCAGTCGCGGTAACGCAGCTTGGTCGCGTCCAGGCGGAAGGCGCGCAGCACGTCGTCGCAATGCTGCGCGGTCGTGCCGGTCGCTTGCAGGCTCGCGCGCATCGCCTTGGCCGAAAACGCGTCGGCGCCCGTGGCGCCGTCAAGCACCGCGCCCATGCGGTCGAGCCGCCGCAGCTTTTCGGACGCCACCAGCGCGGGATTGTCGGCGATGTCGTCGGCTTCGCGCGCGAAACGGTAGAAGGCATGCACATGCGGGCGCAGATCGCGGCGGATGAGCCAGGAGCCGACCGGGAAATTCTCGTCGCCGCGCCCTTTGCCCGAGGGCGTCTCGACCGCGCTTTTCAGCGCTGGCTCAGCCATGACACAAGTCCCTTCCACAGCCCGGTCCGGTAAAACCGTAGCATCGGCGCATCAGCCAGGGCCATCATCGCCCATACAGTCAACGCCAGCCAGCAACCCGCTTGGCCGGCCAACCTCGGCAACGCCGAGAGCAGCGCGGCGCTCATGGGCACATGCCCGCCTGGCGGAACCAGGCTATCGCGTCGGCCAGCCCCTTTGCGGCCGGGCGCGGCTTGTAGCCCAATTCGCGCGCCGCCTTGGCCGAGGAGAAGAACATGCGGTGGCGCGCCATGCGCAAGCCGTCGCGGGTAAGGAAAGGCTCGCTACCGGTGAGATTGGCCCAACCCTCGGCGAGAAATGCGACCGGACCAAGCACGGCAATCGGAATCTGCACCTTGGGCGGGTGTCGTCCGGCAATCTCAGCGATGATCCGCAGGATCTCGGCCAGCATCAGATCATCGCCGCCGAGAATGTAGCGCTCGCCCACGCGGCCCCGCTTCTCGGCCAGAAGATGACCCGACGCGACATCGTCGACATGCACCAGGTTGAGGCCGGTATCGACGTAGGCCGGCATGCGGCCGGACGCCGCCTCGACGATGATGCGGCCGGTCGGCGTGGGCTTGATGTCGCGCGGGCCGACCGGCGTCGATGGATTGACGATCACCGCCGGCAGCTTGCGTTCGCGCACCAGCTTCTTCACCACCTCCTCGGCCATGAATTTTGACCGCTTGTAATGTCCGATCATGTCCGCGGCCTGGCTCGAGGTATTCTCGTCCGCCGGCTTGCCGTCCGCGTTCCAGCCGAGCGTGGCGACGCTGCTGGTATAGACCACGCGCGCGACGCCGGCGGCGAGTGCCGCCTCCATGACCAGCCGCGTGCCCTCGACATTGGCGGCGTACATCGGCGCCGGATCGCGCACCCAGAGGCGGTAATCCGCGGCCACGTGATAGACGGCGCCGCAACCGGATGCCGCTTGCTTGAGCACCGAGGGATCGTCGAGCCCGCCCAGAACCAGCTCGACGTCGAGACCCTTTATGTTGCCGCGGTCGCTCGACGGGCGCAGCAGCACGCGCAACTTGCGGCCCTCAGCCAGCAGCGCGCGCGCCACCGCCGAGCCGACGAAGCCCGAAGCACCGGTGACGAGCACGGGCTGGTCGGAAACGGCCATGGCTTGCCTGGAACGGGGTTCAGCCGAAGGCGGCCCGGGAGGCGCCGGCCGGCGCGCGGTTGCCGATGAAGCGGCGCGCGGCGGCGCGCGCCTCTGCGTCGAGCGCGTAGATGTCCTCGAGCGCGTCGATGCGCCTTCCCGGCAACGCGTCGAGCGTGCGCTCGACGATCGCCGCGATGTCGAGAAAGCCGATGCGCTTGTCGAGGAAGGCGGCCACCGCTACCTCGTTGGCCGCGTTCAAGACGGTCGGCGATCCGCCGCCGGCCAGAAGCGCGGCGCGCGCGATCCTGAGCGCCGGAAAGCGCGCCGGATCAGGCGCCTCGAAAGTGAGTCGCGCCAGCTGCGCCAGGTCGAGTCTGGGGCTGGGCGCGGAAATGCGATCCGGCCAACCGAGCGTGTTGGCGATGGGCGTGCGCATGTCGGGTGAGCCCAGCTGCGCCAGCACCGAGCCGTCGCTGTAGTAGACCAGGCCGTGCACCACCGATTGCGGATGCACCACCACATCGATGCGCTCGCTCGGCAGACCGAAGAGATGGTGCGCCTCGATCACCTCAAGGCCCTTGTTCATCATGGTCGCGGAATCGACCGAGATCTTGGCGCCCATGCGCCAATTGGGATGGGCCACCGCCTGTTCGGGCGTGACGTCCGCCATGTCCTTGAACGCGCGCTCGCGGAACGGCCCGCCGCTGGCGGTCAGCACGATGCGGTCGATGGCGCCGCGATGCGCGTCGCTGAACACCTGAAAGATGGCGTTGTGCTCGCTGTCGACCGGCAAAAGCCGCGCGCCGCAGCGCTTGGCTTCCGCCGTCACCAGCGAACCGGCGCAGACCATGACTTCCTTGTTGGCGAGCGCGACCAGCGCGCCGCGCCGCACCGCTTCGAGTGTGGGCGCCAATCCTGCCGAGCCGACGATCGCCGCCATCACCCAATCGGCTGGGTACGAAGCGGCCTCAACCACCGCCTGGGCGCCCGACGCGGTCTTGATCCCGCTGCCGGCTAGCGCCTCCTTGAGGATTCGGTACTGGCTTTCATCGGCGACGACGGCGAATTTGGCGTTGAGGCGGCGCGCCTGCTGCGCCAGCAATTCGGCGTTGCGGTAAGCGACCAGCGCCTCGACCGCATAGGCATCGGGCGACGCTTCGACCAGCTCGACGGTGTTGCAGCCGACCGATCCGGTCGAACCCAGGATCGTCACCCGCCGCTTGCCGTGCGGCGCGAAACCCGCCGGCGCCTTATCCGCCTTCATGCCAAAGCGCTCCCCAAACGGGGTTCGGCCCCCGCGCTGTCATTTTACCGATACAGCTTACGCCATGCCCGCGTAAAGCTTATTCCGGATTTTTCTTCGGTCCCTCAATGGCTTGAGCGACAAGATCGCGCAACCGGAACAGCCTTGGATCGCGGATACCGAGCATTTCCAGTTGCGCCGCGGTGTCGAACAAATAGGAGGCGCAGGGGCCGAGCGGCCCTTTGGCGCGGGCGATGGATTCGACGATGCGCGCCTCGGTCAGCACGCCGGCATAACGCGGATGCGCGTGGTTGATGACGAAGGCGACGGCCCAGCCGCGCCCACCTTCATGGGTGACGATGCGCACCCAGCGCGGCGCATAGGAGCCGGTGACCATCTCGCGCTTCCACAGCAGTTCCAATTCCTGCCGCGCCTCGGCCTTGGCGATGCGATAGACCAGGCCTCGGCAGGCGCCGCCGTAATCGAGGCCGAGAATCAATCCGGGCGCGGATGCCGAACCGCGCCCGAGATGGGTCCACAGGCAGAAGCGGCGGTGGAAGCCGTGCACGGTGGCGACCCGCTTTTCGGTGAAATGGATCATCGGGTTCCACAACAGCGAGCCGTAGGCGAACACCCAGACATCGCCGCTGTCGGGTCGCGACGCCAGCATCGCCGCCACGCCGGCGCTGTGTTCCTCGTCGCTCAGCACCTTGGCGGCGGGATCGGCGGCGACGATGAGCTTGCGAATCTCGCCGCTCAACACCGCTTCGCGCGTCATGGAATAGCCCTTGGGCGAATCCTGGCTCATGCCCGAAAACGATAGCAAAGCCGGTGGGAGCGCGGTACCGGCGTCGCGCGCAGGGCAGACCGGCGGCGGCGGATGGCTTGACAGCGGCGAGCCGCGCCTTACAGGCTGCCGCCATGTTGGTTAAAACCGAGCACAGCGGCGGCATTGCGGTCCTAATCCTCGACAACCCCCCGGTCAACGCTTTGAGCCGGGCGCTGCGCGCGGTGTTGAAGGAGAATCTCGACGCGGCGTTGGCCGATCCCGCCGTGTCGGCGATCGTGATCGCCTGCGCCGGGCGCACCTTCGTCGCCGGCGCCGACATAGCCGAACTCGACAAGCCCCGCATCGAGCCCTTGACCGGAACCCTGGCCGCTTGCCTCGAGCAAAGCGCCAAGCCCACCATCGCCGCGATTCACGGCACCGCGCTGGGCGGCGGGCTGGAGCTCGCCATGGGCTGCCACTGGCGCATCGCTGCCAAGGAGGCGCGGCTGGGATTGCCCGAGGTCAAGCTGGGTCTCATTCCCGGCGGCGGCGGAACCCAGCGCCTGCCAAGGCTCGTCGGTTCAAAACTTGCGCTCGACATGATTTCGGGCGGCGAGATGATTGCGGCTGAGGCAGCGCTGGCCGCCGGACTGGTGGACGAGCTGGCCGCGGGCGATATCCGCGAAGCCGCGCTCGCCTTCGCCCGGCGCGTGCTGGACGAGAAACGCGCGCCACGCCGCGTCTGCGATCTCCCGGTCGAAGGGGCGAGCGCGGCGCTCTTTGATGAAAAGCGAACCGACTTGAAAAAGCGGCAGCGCGGCTTCGAGGCGCCCTTGGATGCGGTTGCGGCGGTCGAGGCCGCGTCATTGCCCTTCGCCCAGGGCCTAGCGCGCGAGCGCGCGATTTTTGAAACCCGGCGGCAAAGCGGCCAGTTCCGCGCGCTGCGCCACGTCTTCTTCGCCGAGCGCGAGGCCGCCAAGCTGCCCGACCTGCCCGCCGATCTGCCGCCGAGCGAGATTCGCACCGCCGCGGTGATCGGTGCCGGCACCATGGGCGCGGGCATCGCCATGTGCTTCGCCAATGCCGGAATTCCGGTGACGCTGATCGAAACCGCGCCCGACGCCTTGCAACGCGGCCTGGATTTGATCCGCCGTAATTACGAATCCTCCGCCAAGCGGCAGAATCTGTCGCCCGGCGACATCGGGCGGCGCGTGGCGCTGATCAAGGGTTCGCTCGCATTGGGCGACGCCGCAACCGCCGATCTCGTGATCGAGGCGGTGTTCGAGGAATTGGATCTGAAGCGCAAGCTGTTCGGCGAGATCGACCGCATCGCCAAGCCGGGTGCGATCCTCGCCACCAACACCTCTTACCAGGACGTCGACGCCATCGCGGCGGCAACCAGGCGACCGGAGGACGTGCTGGGGCTGCATTTCTTCAGCCCGGCCCACGTCATGCGCCTGGTCGAGGTGGTGCGCGCCCGAAAAACCGCCGCGCCGGTCATCGCAGCATCGCTGGGCGTAGCGCGCAGGCTCAAAAAGCTGCCGGTGGTGGTGAACGCCGCGCCGGGCTTCGTCGGCAACCGTATGCTCGCCGAACGCTCGCGCGAGGCCGACCGGCTGCTGCAGGACGGCGCGCTGCCGCAGGACGTCGATGCAGCAATGGTTGCTTTTGGTTTCCCAATGGGCCCTTTTGCCGCCTCGGATCTGGCCGGTCTCGACGTCTCGTGGCGCGCGCGCAGGGCGATCGGCACCCGGCTGCCGGTGGCCGACGCGCTGGCCGAGGCCGGGCGTTTCGGCCAGAAGACCGGCGCGGGATATTTCCGCTATGAATCCGGCAGCCGCACGCCGTTGCCCGATTCCGAGGCCGATCGGCTCATCGCCAAGGTCGCGGGCGGCAAGCGGCGGCTCTTCTCCGCCGCCGAGATCGTCGAGCGGCTGATCTATCCGCTGGTGAACGAGGGCGCGCGGCTGCTGGAGGAAGGCGTCGCGTTTCGCCCCGGCGACATCGACGTGGTGCAGCTCTACGGCTACGGCTTTCCCGCCTGGCGCGGCGGACCGATGTTCTATGCCGACGAGGTGGGGCTCCCCGCGATCCGCGACCGGCTCAACCGTTTGGCGCGCGACACCGGCGAACAGGCGCTGCTGCCGGCACCGCTGCTGGAACGGCGCGTCAAGGAAGGCCGGGGATTCTTCGGCTAATGCCCGCCGACATAGGCGATGCGCCACAACGTGCCGGTGGCGTCGTCGCTCATGATCAGCGCGCCGTCGCCCGCCACCGTGACGCCGACCGGCCGGCCCCAGACATCGCCATCGGGCGTCAGGAACCCGACCAGGAAATCCTCGTAGATCCCGGTCGGCGCGCCGTCTTTCATGCGTACGCGGATCAGCTTGTAGCCGGTGCGGATCGCCCGGTTCCAGGAACCGTGCAGCGCCACGAGCACGTCGCCGCGGGTCACGGCAT
>Ga0209333_1001366_pt1 | contig 12031 bp, 10 predicted proteins | sample BlaSpr_A8_OM2_O3_FD_187982 | JGI IMG/M metagenome (GOLD analysis project Ga0209333, IMG submission 187982) | Forest soil microbial communities from Thunder Bay, Ontario, Canada - Black Spruce, Ontario site 2_A8_OM2_O3 (SPAdes) (version 2) | ecosystem: Environmental > Terrestrial > Soil > Boreal...
GATGCGGTCGATGCGCCCGCTGATTTCCACATCCGAGCCCAGCTTGTAACGGAATTTCCGCTCCGTGCGGATTTCGTTGCCTTGCGTCCAACCGGGGTCCTCCACCAGCGCGCGCAAATCGCCCAACATGCGCTGGCGGCAAGCTTCCGTGCCATAACCCGAAGGTACGTGCCGCTCATCGCAGATGCGTGCAAACACCGCGTCGCAGACTTCGTCCAGCGGCCGCGGATTACTATGAAGTTCCGCCAGCACGGCATGCACGATGATGCCTTGCGTAAGGAAGTCCAGCCGCTTTTCTGGTCTCGCCGGCGCTGCTTGCAGATGCAGCGTGTAACGGCCAAAGAACTGAAACGGACACTGCAAATACGTTTCGAGCGATCTCGGGCCGAACGACTTGTGCCGTTGCGCCAGGTGCTCCAGCAGGCTGGGGTTGGAGATGACTGCAGGCGGACGCGCTATCCAGTCCGGTCTTCCCGGCTGCGGCAGTACGGGTTTCCACTCGCTCGGCGCCGCCATCACGCTGTCTAGATATAGCGACCGCAGATTCTGCTGTCCGCGCGCATTGCACTGCGGATAGCTGAGCGTCAGCAATTCCGTGGCGCGCGTCACGGCCGAATCGAACAGAAAGCGTTCTTCAGCGTCGAAATCCGCCGCCGTCCGCAGCCGCACACCCGCCCGCCTCAACTGCGCGCGCGCCGCCTCCGGAAAGAACGGAAACTGGGGGTGGAACTTTGGGAATCCCTTCTCCACCAATCCGCAAACGAAAACCACGGGCAAACGCCACTGCCGCGCCTCGTGCGCGCCCAGCACGTGCACCACATTGCGGCGTCCGTCGTCGACGCGCAGCGGTGTGAGCCGCAAGACCGATTTCGCCGCGCGCCAAAACTCGCCCAGTCCAACGGGACTCCCGCCCAGCATCTCCGCCGCCTCGTTCATGGCGCCATCGAAGAGTCCCAGTACCGTTGCCTGCCCGCGCGCGATCGCCGCGTTTTCGTAACTGCCGGGTTCCGGTTGCCGCGGCGCGAACAATTCCCGCAAACCTTTCAGCCGCGATGCCCACTCAAGCGGGGCGACCGAAAGCGCCAGCCATGCTTCCAGTCTCTCGATCGATTGAAGCAATCCCAAGACCTCCGGCTCCGCCCCCACGGCCAAGTCCCGCAGCGCGCCCAACCCGTGGCCCGGAATTCGTTCACGCACCGCGAAATCGAATTTATCGCACGCGATGCCCGGAGCCAGCCGGATGGCCGCCAGAGTTTCCGCGTGATCCCATCCGCCAAGCATCGCATCTACAATACCCGCCAGATAGCGGACCACCGCATGCTTCGACATTTCGGCATCAAAATAAAATCGCGCGGGAATGCCGAAGCGATCCAGCGTCGCGCGCAGGATCGGCTCGTAAATCTCCGGGATCCGCACGATCACTCCCATATCGCGGAACGGCCGTCCCGCGGCGGCCTGCTCCAGGATGCGCCGCGCAATTTCGTCCGCCTCGCGCTCGATCGAAGGCGCCTCGCAAAGCTCCGTGCGCGGTTGCGCCCGCTCCCACGTACACACCTCCTCCATGAATCCCATCGCCAGTAAACGTTCGCGCGTGGGTTCAGTGAAGGCGGTGGCGGGCAGTGTCAGGGTCACGTCCGCATGGCGGCACATTGCCTCAATGACGGCCAACTCCGGATCGGGCAGCGCGTAGAATCCATCCATCCGGATGGTGTGTGTCGCGGGCAGTCCCTCGCGCGCGATTTGTTCCGCGGCGTGCGCCAGCCGCTGCGACCGCGTCGCCAATCCGCGGCGTCGGACTTCCTCGTCCACTTCGCGGTAGACCGCCAGAAACGCCTCGCCCAGCGGCGCCAGGCCGGCCCTGCATGACAAACTGTCCGCCAGCCGTTGCGCATTGCATCCGGCCGACGAAAACTCCTCCATGGCGCGCGCCAGTGCCGCGCAGAATCCAGGCAGCCGGACCACCCGTGCAAACTCGGGCCGATTAACCCGTTCGGCGGCCGCCTCGACGATCAGAAAGAGCAGCGGTTCGGACACCTGCGGCATGTCCGCGGCAAACGAATCCACAAATCGCGATAGCGTTTGGATCAGTCCGGGCCGGAAAACGAACCCCTCGCGCGCCACCTGGTTTTGCAGGTGCCGCGTCATGGTGGCAGTGGGAGTGAGCAGCCGCACGCCGGAATCCCGCCGCCGCAGGGCATCGCGGAACCAATCGAGAACACGGGAGGTCTTGCCCGACCCGGCCGGGCCGGTTAACAGTAGCACTGCTTTCAGCTTATCCCGTTAAGAAGCGCGATTTCATGCTATAAGGGGGGCTTGAAAATCGTCGTTCGCAACCAAACTCGCAACACTATTTTAGCCGACGCGGCCGAACTCGCCGATACCAGCGACAAGCGCCGCACGGGCCTGCTCAAGCACGATCGCCTGGATCCCGGCCAGGGCCTGTGGATTGTACCGTGCGAATCCGTGCACAGCTTCTTCATGAAGTTTGCCATCGACTTGGTCTACCTGGACCGGAACAACAGGGTGCGTAAAGTCCGCCACCGCATGGTCCCGTGGAGGGTGTCCGCCTGCCTATCGGCGCACTCCATCCTGGAATTGCCGGCCGGCGCGGCGGCAGCCAGCGGCACCCAGGCGGGAGACCAGTTGGAGATGCAGGAGGAGAAGTCAGGAAGCAGAAGTCAGAAGGCAGAATAACAGCCCCCCGTGGGCGATTCCGTATTCCGACTTCTGACTCCTGTCTTCTGCTCTTCTTAGCTGCTACCGATCAGCACACCCGCCAGAAACACAAGCACGCCCCCCAGCACTACTTGCAGTGTGGCCGCCAGCAGGGGGCTGTCCATATAACGATGCCGGATATAGCTGATTGACGCCAACTCGACCGCCACCACGATCACCGCAGCCGTAAACGCAATGTGGAAGTTGGGCAACAGAAACGGCAGCGTATGCCCGATGCCGCCGGCGGTGGTCATCAATCCGCAAACCAGGCCGCGCACCCAAGGGTGTCCGCGGCCGGTCAGCGATCCGTCGTCGGAGAGCGCTTCGGCGAAACCCATGGAGATGCCCGCGCCCACCGAAGCGGCCAGGCCGACCAGAAATGCGTCGTGGCTGGTGTGCGTGGCGAAGGCCGCCGCGAATAGCGGAGCCAGCGTCGATACGGAGCCATCCATCAGGCCGGCCAATCCGGGCTGCACGATCTGCAACACGAACAGACGCCGGCTGGCGACGTCTTCCTGCTCCCGTGAGCTGGTGGTCAGGTTCTGCTCCAGCGACGCCGCAGCCGCCTGGTGCTGCCGCTCGATCTCCGCCAGGTCGCCGAGCAATCTGCGGAGGGATGCATCGGTCACCTTTTGCTGGGCTTTCTCATAGAACTGGCGGGTTTCCAGTTCCATGAGCTCGGCTTGTTTGCGCACTGCGTTGATGCCCAGAGGGCGCACCAGCCATACCGGCCGCCGCGTGGCGAACCCTTTCACGTCCTGCCGTCGGATCAGCGGCATATGTTCCCCAAAACGCTGGCGGTACAGGTCGATCAGGGAGCGGCGGTGTCCGTTTTCCTCCGCCTGCATCTCCTCAAACATCTTCGCGGTGGCAGGATAGCTCTCGCGCAAACCGTCCACGAAGTCACCGTAAATCCGGCCGTCTTCCTCCTCCAGCGAAACAGCCAGCGCCAGGATCTCCCGCTCGGACAGTTCTTTGAAGTTCTTCGCCATGCAATATCTCCAAGCGTGCTACGGATACATCGACGGATACGCCGCGCGCATCTCCTGCGCCAGCGTGCGCACGGTTTCGATGCGCACCAGTTCGCCCTTGCCGATACCCGGACACCAAGCCGCGGTCTGGCGCCACTGGCGGGCGCTTTCCGTCAACTCCGGCCAGAATGGAAAGATGCGGCACTGCGTGGGCTTTGCCGGATGAATCGAGCACCCGTCAGCCCGCAGGAACCGGCATTGCCCCCCGCGCGGTATGCGCAGGCGGCGCAGGTTCTTCGTCCGGTAGATGTAGCGCTTTTCGAACAGCGCGGCTGTGGTTCCCAGGAACTTAGCGGCGCGCGCGATATCGTCCTCGGTCAGATAAACGAATCCCTTGCGTTGGCAACAGGCCGTGCAGCCTGCCTGGCATTCGAAGCGCAATCCGCTCATTGAAGCGGTCATTTTAACCCGAATGACATGGCGGAAGTATTAGGCAAAGAAAAAGGGGAGCCTCTCGGCTCCCCTCAAGATTACTAAAGTCGGGTCCGGACGAAAGTCAGAACCTGAGCGTGCCGTGCAATTGGATCAACCGCGGAGACGCGTCGCCGCCGAGGAAAGAGCCCAGAATGGATGTCGGCTCATTCACCATGGTATAGATTCCTCCGAAAAGCCCCCCATCGTCGATGTTGCTGAATGGCTGGCCGAAGTTGGGGTGATTGAAGAGGTTGAAGAACTGCGCGCCAATACCCAGATGCATCCGTTCACCAATCGGAATCTGCTTGGAAACACTCAGATCGGTGTCAAAGAAGCCGGGCCCGCGATACTGGTTCCGGTTCTGCGTAGCGAATGAGTTGAATACGCCGGAAGTGCTCATGGTGGGCGCGAAGTTGTTGGGTGACAGGCACGGCGTGTTGTTCGTAAACACGGCGCCAGACCCGCACGAGGACCAGCCCGCGGTGGTAGGTTGAGCGAATATGGTGGCGTTGTAATTTGCGATCAGGGCGTCGTTCTGGGTTACGCTGAACGGGAAGCCGGTGTGGTCCAGCACCGTGCCGGAGATAGTCCAGCCGCCGAAAATCGCGTTGGATCCTCTCGTGAAGTGCAGGGCGCGCAGAAGATCGTCGATCACAAAATTGGCCGAGGCGTATTTGCGAATGTCATAATCGGCATTCCCGTAGTTGTAGGCGCGGATGTTGTACGGATCCTCCGGCTGCAAGATGCTGAGTTGGGTGGCGTTGTAGGCGAACGGCAGAAGTCCACCGTTGGAAACATCGTCCATGGCATGGCTATAGGTAAAGTTGAAGCCAAAAGCGAGGTGGTTGGTCAAGGAGTGCTTGATCGAGAGCACCAAGCCGTTGTAGCGCGAGACTCCGGCGCTTTGATACTCCTGGACGTACCCGAACCGTTGATCCGGCGCCACCGGCCCCGACAGGATGGGCAATGCGGGCCCGCAGCCACCCGGACAGAATGCGTTCAGGGCGTAGTTGTCGATCGGCTCCTTCACCCCGTGGTTGCCGACGTAATTCGCACTGAGCACGGTGTGCCAGCCGACATCCTGTTGCAGTTCGATGTTCCACTCGTAATAGCGGGGCTGATGGACGATGGGGTCCATCGTAGTCAGGTTGGGGGGGGCGAACGTGGGGTTGGCAGCCGAGAGCGAGGCCAGCGTTCCCCCGGAGTTGAAGCCCGAGATCAGGGAGGCAGCGGTCGAACTGGCTATGCCGAAAACGCTTCCGGCAACGCCCGGGGCGGCTGGGCTGCTCGCATAAAGCGATCCCGGCAGGCCGATACCGTTGTAGTTGGGAGGGTTCTCCACAAAGCCGTCGACGACCACGGCTGGGAACGAGTCGACGAAGACACCCGCTCCGGCGCGAAGCACCGTCTTAGGGGTCACCGACCAGGCGACACCCGCGCGCGGCCCCCAAACGATCGCATCGGTTTTGTAGTAAGCTTGCGAGCGGCCGGTCTGGATGGCCTGATTGTACGGGATGGTTGGATCGTGGTCGAGAGTGGTGAACGAAGAGGTCGTCGTTTCGAAGCAGCTGCCTTGGCAAGTCGGGTTCGAATTGTGATCGGCGCGCAACGCTACGTTCACCGTCAGGTTCTTGTTGAGCTTGATATCGTCTTCGGCATAGATTCCCAACTGATAGACGCCGATGTTCTCACCGGGTTTCGCGGGGAAGGCTTGTGAGAAGCTGCCGGCCTGCCCGATCGTCCCGGCGTAGAAATCGTCGATGGAGCCAAAGGCGATCGCCCCTTGATTGTTTTCCTCGAAGTCAAAGTCATAGACCCAGTCCCGGTGCCAATTGCCGCCGATCTTGATGGTTTGCCTCCCCTTTGTCAATGAGAAGTCGTCGGCGATCTGGCCTTGCTGCACGTCGCGGCCCTGTGGGAAACCCGGCTCGAGCGAGTTCAGCGTAGCGAACGATCCGTCGTTGAGAGCAAGCTCCGGAGCGAAGAAGGCATTGGTTGCCGAAACGTTGGCATAGGAAAAGGCGGCGGCGTAGTAGAGGTGCGATCCGGTGAATGAGTTGGTCGCGTTCGGGCCGAAGACGTGGGTCCAACTGATCTGCTGTTGGTTCTCCGGCTGGAAGGAGGTTGCGCTGAACAATGGGCTTAGGGCGCTGGTGGCGGTGGGCTGTGTTCCGTGATCGATCTGGAAGCGGCCGTAAATGCGATCCTTGTCGCTGACGTTCTGATCGACGCGAAGCGTCCACAACCACTCCGGCGCGAAGTTCGTGGGCGTGATGAAGTACTGGGTGGCGCACGCCGTGCCGGGCGAGAGAACGGTTAAATCGCCGCAGCCGGGCCCCTGCAGGTCGGATGAACTGCTGGGCACGGGGGTGGCGCGGGCCGCTCCGATAGCCGAATTCCACGCCTTAAACGCCTGCGTGTAGAACGGGATCTCGTTCCCGTTGCCATCCGTCGTAAGATTGGCCAGCGTGGCGGACTGGAACGCCGCCGAAGGAAGCCGCACGTCCGTTCCACTGAGGGGAATCAAGGCGCGAAGCCCTTCGTAGTCGGAGAAAAAGAACGTGTGGTTCTTCCAGATCGGACCGCCCAAAGACGCGGAGTATTGGTTGACATTGTCGAACGCCCGCGGCTCCCCGGTGGCGTTGTTGAACCAATCGTTGGCGTTCATCACACGCCCATTCCAGTAGTAGTTCGCGTTTCCATGGAACTCGTTGGTGCCGCTCTTAGTCACGTAGTTGACCTGAGCCCCCGCCAACTGGCCATACTGGCCGCTGTAACCGTTGGTGGTCACCGACACTTCAGCCATCTCGTTGGAACCCAGCAGCAGGTTGGTCGCGCCGCTGTTGTTCAGGTTCAGGAACGGATCGTTGTCGTTTTGCCCGTTCAGCGTGAAAAGATTGGAAGTTCCGGGCAGCCCGAAGACCGATAGATTCCCGTACCCGCCGCCCGTGTTCATCACCGCGCCCGGCGAAAGCTGCGCGTAGTAGGTGAGATCGTTGCCGGGGTTGGGCAGCATCTCGATCTGCTTGGTGTCGAACGTGGTCTGAATATCCGCGTTCTCCGTTTGGATTGTAGTCGCCTCGGCGTTGATCTCGATGGTGGCATTGGAAGTCGCGACGGCGAGCTTGGCGTCTACTCTGCTGGTCGCGCCCAATGTAACGACGGTCTTGACTTCGCTGGTCTGAAACCCGGCCGAGACGATCTTGAGAACGTAATCGCCCGGCTGAAGCAATGGAAACCGGTAGACGCCGGAAGCATCCGCGGTATCCGTTCGAACGGCGCCCGTACCGGGACTGGTTAGCGTCACCGTCGCACCGGCAATGAGGGCGCCGGACGGATCGGTTATCGTACCCGTGATTTCACCTGTCGTGATCGTTTGCGCGACCGCCGAGGACAGCACACACAAAAACAATGCTGCCAGCATCGCTACTGCGGCTCTCTGCCTGGCGTTCAATCGATTCCCCAAGCCGCAAGCCAACTTCTGATGGAACTGCATGTATCCCCCTCCTAGCAAATTTTTTTGTGGACAACGGAAAAGCGTGTGCTATAGCAATTCGTCAACCATATGGTTCAAGTACGCTAAAGCTATGTAAAGGCAGCGCCTTTGAAGTTCCGGATACGCGTTCCCATAATCCGTCCGTGGGTGCACTCCGGATTTCGGGATCTTGCAGGCGAGTGTCTCTCAACGCGCCTTCGCAACGCCTCACGGCCTTCCGTGCAGTATGCGACGTGGCTTTGGATTTGTCAACTGGGATTGTGCGAATTCGTCCGATTTCCGGATTACGGGCCAAAATAATTTCAGAGGCCCTGTAACCTTTTGACAGGACACTTCCGCTGATTAGGCCGAGTACGCCACCGATGTCGTCTGATGATGCAGGCCAACACATCTCCACTTTCCTGGGCAAGAAGCTGAACCCGAACTTCCAAGGCGAAGCCGGCAATCGTTATGACGTGGGCATTCAGGGGCACCCGCATCAAGCGCACCATGGGGCCGGTCTCCATCGAGATGTACGATAAATTTGGTCTCCTCCTCCGGGTCGAGACTATAGGTGCGATTCGGGAACAGGTAGTACGGGATGAACTTGTTGTAGCCCTCCTGGTCGTAGCCCCTCAGGTCGAAGAAAACCACGCCGTCGTCCTCGGTGGCGCGCCCGCCGATCATGCCCACCGAATTCAAGTGCCGCTGATACAAAAACTCCGATTCTTCTGCCCCCTACCCAGCCCGTGTTTTCTGTGGTAGAACAGGCTTCCGGCGGGGTGCCCGAGTAGCCGCGTACCGGTATACTGGATGAAGGGCCGAGGCCAATTAGGCCGTGCCGCGAATCGCATGGACAAGACCATCCGTAAATACACCAGCCTCGATGAAATGAAGGCCGACGAATACCGGTACTGGCAGAGCCGGCCTGTGCATGAACGGATGGACGCCGTCGAGGAAATGATCTACACCGCCTACGCACTCAAAGGCTGGGAGATGGAGCCGGATGTACCAAGACTACAAAGACCTTTTGTCCGCCTTCCATGCCCATGGCGTTAGATACCTGATTGTTGGCGGTTACGCCGTCATCTTTCACGCGCAGCCGCGTTTTACCAAGGACATCGATTTTTTCATAAAAGCAGACCTGGCAAACGCGCAAGCAACCTACGCGGCGCTTGCCGAGTTCGGCGCCAGGCTTGAAGGCATCCGCCCGGAGGAATTTGCAGACCGCGGCAGCTTCTTTCGTTTTGGACGCGATCCGCGCGGCTTCGATATTCTCCCCGACCTTCCGGGCGTTGATTTTGAGGGTGCATGGGGACGCCGGATTGAAGGCGCACTGGACGCGGGCGGCCTTAAAGCCTTTTTTATTTCCAAAGACGATCTGATCGCCGCCAAGCTTGCTTCGGGCCGTCCGCAAGATCTTGCGGACGTGAGCGCCATTCAAAAAGCCACGGAAAGCACAAGGCCGTAGAGGCGGGGAAGGGTTCGACGAGAGCCTGAAGGATTTGTAGTCGCCGTCCCGGCCTATAATTGGCATATGAAGGATGAACGGGCGGCTCGCGGCCCGTCTAGCGCGCACATCACCGATCTAGTCTCGACTGCTCTTCGCCAAGAAAAGTTGGGCGGCCTTTGCGAGATGCTGCGGAGCATCGCGCAATCATGCAAGGCCGATGCTTGCCTGTTGTGGCGATTGGCGCCCGGATCGGATCTGACGGCGCAACCTCCCGAAGGGCGATTGTTTGTGCTCGCTCATCAGTGGCTGAAGGATGACAGACTCTGGGCCTCGCACAGTCTCGGCTTGAATTCGGTTACAGGAGACGGGATCATCGCTCGACGACCGGACTGCGTTCCAGACGTCCTAAATCACCCAAGAGTTGACGCAACGGATCGGTTCTTTGAGCGCACCGGCGCCCGGACTTTCTGTACGATTCCAATCAGCTTCATGGACGGACAGAAAGGGGCGGTGAACGTCTATCGCAATGTACTGAAACCGTTCAATGATCACGAGGTCTCCCGTGTCAAGGGGCTAGCAGTGTTGGGTGCCGTCGCTCTACAAACCATACGGAACAAGGTTGGCTCCGCAAAGGAAAGCATGAGAGGCGTGGTTCAGACCATTTGCGAGCGGGACCATCTCCCCTTGAAGTCCCTAACCCCGCGAAGCTCCTGAAGACCATCCGCAAGTTGACGACAGGCGGATAACTCAGGCCACGTGGATCTCGCTGTTCTGCAAAACCGTGTATAGAATCACGGGTATAGCACTGGTTTCCGGTTTGGCGGCAAGCCGGACGCAGCAGCGAAGACCAGCCCTGCTAATTCCGCCTGCCCTTACGTCCGCCGGGCGCTCCGGGACATGGGGACTCGGGTCCGCCCAACGGAGCATTTCGTCCATTAGGATGAGCGATGGGGGGCGAGCGGCGATCTCTGGAAGACTAGTTAAGAATTCGGATTCGGTATTGATCTGGTTGACCTTTGCTCCGGGAATCCGGCTCTCGACCGCCTGACGAATCCATTCCGCTCCAAGCGGATCGTCTTCCACACTTAGAATTTCAATCGAGTCCTTCATAGTTTTGCGGCCGGGAACAGAAGCTTTGACTTCGGTGAGGTTTGCGGCCGCCGTAGGGAGTACGCGCAGTTCCCCGTTGTGTGCCTCAATGTGTTCCACAATCCACAGACCCAGTCCCGATCCCTCTCCAGTGGTTAGGCCAAGCTGCCGCAATCTGTCCCGCCGAATCTTCAGCAACACGGTCGCTGCGCGGCGGTCACGGTTCCGAAGCGCTAGATGTACCTGCGTCGCGACATGATTTGCAAAGACTCCGGGACTACCAATCCCCCGGTCATACTCTACGCCAGCTTCCTTAATGAACTCCTGGAGGCCGTCCTCTTCGGGTACTCGGCGCGCCAGAATCTTGCGCGCCCACGTCGGCCATGAGTCGTAAAATGGTTTAGAGGCGAGGTGATAAATAAGGAGTGGTCCTGAATAGGCGCGGCTGGCCCTATCGATCAGGGACCCAAAGATGCGCTGCTTTCCGGGAACCTTGTCCAAGGATCGAGCAATGGCGCCAAGCGCCTCACCAATGGAATCGAGGGGAGGGTCCTCACTGTCCGGCAAGGGCATCAGAAGAATCCCATCAAAACCTTGGAAGGGGGTGCCTCCGAGGAAATCGTGTGGCGTACCCTTGGCCATCCACAGCCATACCGGCTCCAGGCTCTTGTCCGCTTGATTCGAGGCGATTGCCGCCCGCAGTTCGGAGCGCAGCGGCATTCCATCCCACTCTCCGCTCAACTTCTTGCGTCTAAGCATTCGCAGCAGTTCTGCGGCGAGCTCGTCCGGCTTGTTGATCCCCGCACAAAGCGACAGCAGGTTGTAGAGCATCTTCTCCGGCCGTGGTCCGGGCAAATCAGCTTCGGGCTTCTGGTCGATGAATTCACCGATCCGCGCCGCAAGCGCGGCTTCCCGGTGCGCTCCGTCTGCCCCCGTGCCGATCCCGCGAAGAATCCAGACATATGGCTCTTCGGCGGGGCCAACCGCGGGCAGATCATCTCCCACCAATAGCCGGATCAACTCGATCGGCTGCCATAGCTTCCGGCTTAGCCAGTCGTCGAGCAGACGGCTGATTTGGCCTGTCACGGTCTCGGGGTATCGCTTGCTGTTAGTCATGCTCTACCTGTGGCTCTCTAACCTTATGATAACAAAGCGCCGCGACCCAGTCTATAAGCACTCCTCGATCCAACCGCCAGCCCGAAGCTCTGAATACGAATTTTGGAGCCGACGGTATTGCGCATGGCGCTGCTCTTGCAATGCACCACTCGCATCGGCGCGCGTTCGCTTCAGATGCCCGGTCCAGTGGTCCGTGTGACGTATCTGCTGGTGGATGAACTCGGACAGGAGCTTTCGCCTGGGCGGCGGAGCAGCCAGATCCATGGGATGACCTCTTCGCAGACGTGGGTCGTCCTGTAGAGGAGACGCGACAGGCGACGGGAAATGAAATCGGTACCAGCCGCCATCCAACTGGGTAGGGCGCACGAGCGTTCGGATATCGCGGAGCCGGTACTTGAGGAGCACGAGCCAGTGCGGCAGCTCGTTACTATGCCGATTTTCCAGTCCGAGCAACTGCAACCAACGCTCGGCGGGCCGGTTTAGGAACGGTTTGAATTCCTGCCACCATGCGACCCATGCCGGCTCGTATGGATAGTCATGGCGCCTGTGATCCATCGCTTCCAAGAGCGCAGGAACAAACGCCCTGCCCCCGCTCGCGAGCCGCCGCTTAAGCCAATCGCCGAGCGCTCTATCGGAGGCCGGGGATCCGAAGTCGAGGAACTCAGGTAACGCCTGTTCGTAGGCCCACTTGTAGACCGGGCGTAGACGGCTTAGATCCAACACGCGGACCAGCGTGCG
>Ga0209333_1001368_pt1 | contig 12016 bp, 17 predicted proteins | sample BlaSpr_A8_OM2_O3_FD_187982 | JGI IMG/M metagenome (GOLD analysis project Ga0209333, IMG submission 187982) | Forest soil microbial communities from Thunder Bay, Ontario, Canada - Black Spruce, Ontario site 2_A8_OM2_O3 (SPAdes) (version 2) | ecosystem: Environmental > Terrestrial > Soil > Boreal...
GCCGCGCCGCTGATCCGTCACGTGATCTGGAGTCCGCGGGTTTATCTGGTGCCGCGCCGCGACGGGCGGCTGATCGTCGGCGGTACGGTGGAGGAAAAGGGCTTCAACGGCGATCTCACCGCCGGCGGTGTTTTCGCGCTGCTCGAGGGCGCGTGGCGGGCGCTGCCGGGGATCGAGGAGTTGCCGATCGACGAAATGTGGGTCGGATTTCGCCCCGGCTCCCGCGACGACGCGCCGATGCTGGGGCCGGGCGCGGTCGAAGGACTGGTGCTGGCGACCGGGCATTACCGCAACGGCATCCTGCTGACTCCGGTGACGGCGGACACCGTGGCGCGCTATATCCTCACCGGCGAAGTGGCAGAGGCGATCAAACCCTTCGCGGTTTCGCGCTTTGCCGCCAGGGCGCAAGAGAACAAGGCGCCCAAGGGCAAGACCAGGCAGAAGGCATGACCGGCACCATCCGCGTCAACGGCAAGGACGAAAGACTGGCGGCGGCCAACGTCGCCGAGCTGCTGCGCGCGCGCGGCATCGACAAGCCGCGCGGCGTGGCGGTGGCGGTCAACGGCGCGGTGGTGCCGTCGCGCAGCTGGGCCGAAAAGGCGCTGTCCTCGGGCGACCGGGTCGAGATCGTGCGCCCCTTCGGCGGCGGGTAAGGAAAGCATGTCCGCAGACAATCTCGTCATTGCCGGCAAGTCCTTCGCCTCGCGACTGTTCATGGGCACGGGCGGCTATCCCAATCAGCAAGCCTTGCTCGATTCCCTCGAAGCGGGCCAGCCGGCGCTGGTCACGCTCGCCATCCGCCGCGTCAGCCTGGAAGCCTATGCCGAAAGTCTGGTCGACCTGCTTGACGGGCGCTATGCGCTTTTACCCAACACCGCTGGCTGCGCCACCGTGAAGGACGCGGTGCTAACCGCGGAACTGGCGCGCGAGGCGCTCGATACCGACTGGATCAAGCTCGAGATCATCGGCGACCGCGAAACGCTCTATCCCGATGTCGAGCAATTGCTGCGCGGCACCGAGGAACTGGTGCGCAAGGGCTTCACCGTGCTGCCCTATTGCAACGACGATCCGGTCACCTGCCGTAAGCTCGCCGATCTCGGGGCCGCGGCGGTGATGCCGCTCGGTTCGCCCATCGGCAGCGGCCTCGGCATCGTCAATCCTCATGCCATCGAACGCATCGTCGCGACGTCGCCGGTGCCGGTCATTCTCGATGCCGGTATCGGGACATCCTCGGACGCGGCCCTGGCGATGGAGCTCGGCTGCGGCGGCGTGTTGCTCAACACCGCCGTCGCCAAGGCGCGCGATCCCAAGCGCATGGCGGCGGCGATGCGCGCGGCGGTGGCGGCGGGGCGCGACGCGCTGCTCGCCGGCCGGATCCCGAAACGCACATTGGCCGAACCGTCGAGCCCGCAGCTCGGCCTGGTCGGCGGGTGAAAATCCCTTCGCCGCCGCTGCTGGTCATTACCGACCGGAAGCAATCCCGGCTGCCGCTCGAAGACGTGGCGCAGGCCGTTTTCAAGGGCGGTTGCCGCTGGCTCAGCCTGCGCGAGAAGGATCTGCCGCCTGCCGAGCGGCTTGCCTTGCTGCGCCGCCTGGTGGCGCTGGGCAAGAGCTGGAACGCCGCCGTCACCGTGCATGAGGACATCGAGGCCGCGCGCGAAGCCGGCGCCGCAGGATTGCATCTGCCGGGCTCGGGCTCGCCCGCGCAAGCGCGGCGCATTTTGGGTGCGGCCGCTCTGATCGGCCTGTCCTGTCACGACATCGACGATATCGCGCGCGCCGAGGAGGAGGGCGCCGATTACGTCACGCTTAGCCCGATCTTCGCCACTCCGAGCAAGCCCGGAGCATTGCCGCTGGCGCTTGATGAGCTGGCCGATTGCGCCGCCAAGGCGATCGTTCCGGTGATCGCGCTGGGCGGCGTCGGCACGGCGGAGGCCCGGCTCTGCCTCGAAGCGGGCGCCGCCGGCGTGGCGGTGGTGAGTGTTGTGATGGCGGCTGCGGATCCGGGTCTCGCCACGTCTGCGCTGATTGCAGGGCTGGGTCCGGCTTGAATCCCTTGTCGATCCGTTAGGCCGCGACCATAGTGCCGGTTATCCCTCTTCCCAGCGCAGGAGTTTCGCGTGATCGACCTTCATTACTGGCCCACGCCCAATGGCCACAAGATCACCATCTTTCTCGAGGAGACCGGGCTGCCCTACAGGATCTTTCCGGTGAACATCTCCAAGGGCGAGCAGTTCCGTCCGGAATTCCTCAGACTTTCACCCAACAACCGCATGCCCGCGATCGTCGATGACGAGCCGGCGGAGAAGGGGCCGCCGGTCAGCGTTTTCGAATCCGGCGCAATCCTCATGTATTTGGCGGAAAAGACCGGGAAGTTCCTGCCCAAGGATCTGCGCGGACGCTACGAGGTGCTGCAGTGGCTGTTCTGGCAGATGGGCGGCCTCGGCCCGATGGCGGGACAGAACCACCATTTCAGCCTGTATGCGCCGGAGAAGCTGCCTTACGCCATCGAGCGCTACGTCAAGGAGACCAGCCGGCTTTATGCCGTGCTCGATAAGCGCCTCAAGGATCGCGAATTCGTCGCCGGGGCCTATTCCATCGCCGACATGGCGTCATATCCCTGGATCGTGCCCTATGAGCGCCAGGGCCAGAAGCTCGAGGACTATCCTAATTTGAAGCGCTGGTTCGAGACGATCAAGGCGCGGCCGGCGGTGAAGATCGCCTACGAGAAGGGCGAGGTCTATCGTCGGGACGCCATCCCGAACACCAGCCCCGAGGCCCGAAAAGTGCTGTTCGGTCAATCTGCGGAAACCATACGCCGGGCCTGAGGCACCGGGAACCCGGGTGAGAATCCGGGCTCAAACAAAAACCCCCGGTCCGAGGACCGGGGGTTTCTTTTCAGCGCCTTAAGCGCCGATGCCGATTACAGGTTGGTCGCAACGCTGTTGAAGGTGGTCTTCAGGTTCGTGCCGAGAGTGGTCACGGCGCTGATGATGACGACGGCGACGAGGGCGGCGATCAGGCCATACTCGATGGCGGTGACGCCCGACTCGTCACGCAAAAGCTTCGCAAGGGTCTTCATGGTCGATGTCTCCTGGAGAGAAGTGGATGGAACGCGTTCGGTATAACGGAGGCCATTTTCTGCCTCATTGCTTAAGCCGCGATTAAAATGGCCGATGAAAAGGCCGCATATCAGCCAAGAGAAGAAGATTTTTGGGGAAAACTGTGTCTAAAAAACATGCAATGGCGTGGATTGCATTTATGTAAAATGCAATCCATTACCGGCTGCATTATCAGCGGCATTACCGGTTGGAGGCATCGGGCGATGTCCCGCTGTCGAGGAACTGAATTCGATAGCCGGCAAAGTTTTCTTATGACCGGCAGAGTCGCGGCCATTACGGGCCGAAAACCGTCTTTTCCATCCAGCAACCCATGTTAGTATCCGCTCAAGCCCGCCGCCGAAGCCGTGTTTCGATGCTGTGGGCGTAACGTCCACCGCCCGGGTCGTCCATACCCCACAGCCAGTGTTCAGGAGCATGTTTATGAAGGCGCTTATTACCGCGTTTGCCCTGCTTTCCTTCGTCGCCGCTTCGACCATTCCGCTTGCCGTTCCGGCGCAGGCCCAATCGTCGCAGAACGACCAGTCAACGACCGATAAGACGACCAATAAGAAGACCACCAAAACCAAGACGAAGACCGTCAAGACGAAAACCCCCAAAACGAAAACCCCCAAGCCGAAGACTCCTAAAACGAAGAAGCCCACCACCAAAAAGACCAAGAAGCCAACCAAGACAAAGAAGCCCACGACGACCAAGACGAAAAAACCACCCACGCCTACCAACTGATAAGCGTGCCGCATCGTCAGGAACGTAAATCTTACGGCAGGATCACTTCAATTGATCGGCAACCTTGTCGATGCCCGCCTGCGAGCAGACGTCGTCCTTGCCGGGTGAGCCGGAGACACCGACCGCGCCGACCACATCGTTGCCTACCTTGATCGGCAGCCCGCCGGCCAGCGCCAGCACGCGGGTGTATTGTATCGAGCCGACCGAGTTTGGATCGTCGTGTACCCGTTTGGCGAAATCCGCCGAAGGCTGGCCGAACGTGCGCGCGGTATAAGCCTTGCGGTCGCTGCCCTCGGGCGTATGCAGGCCGGCGCCGTCGCCGCGCAGCATGACGATGGGCAATCCATCGCGGTCGACGACCGTCACCGAGACTTTGAATCCCATGCTAGTGCACTGCGCGAGCGCAGCATTGGCGATGGTCTGTGCCATCGCCAGCGGAATGTTCTGCTGGGTAACCAGTCCCTGAGCGCCGGCCGGCGACGACAACACGGCGGCAACAGCGAAACTCGCAAGACCCTTCGACATCGGCGACATGAGACAACCTCCCTGGTTATTTCTCCGCTTTGGCCTGCCGATTACCGCTAAAATTCCCGGCCGATGAGCCGGTCGAGCGAATAACGCCCGCCGCCACCGGCGGCAAAGGCGAGGCACATCAGCATGAGCATGAGCGCGAATTCATATCCGTGATCGGCCCAGAAAAAGCCAGCGCCGAAATGAATGCGGAAGGTGATGACCGCCATTTCGATCGCCATGGCGACCGCGACCGGACGGGTGAGGAGCCCGGCGGCCAGCATCAGCGCGCCGAAGGATTCGAGGATGCACACCGCCCAGGCCCAAGCGAGCGGCTCCGAGAAGCCGGCCTTGACGACATTGCCGGCGGCGATGCGATAGACCCCACCATAGAACAGTTTCTCGACGCCGCCCGGCAGAATCAGCGCGGCGGTGACGATCCGCACGAAGGCGTAACCGAAAGGTCCGGCGCAACGGTAGAATCCCGCCAGGCCCGGGATGATCGGCTTGGCCCCGTCGCTGGGGCAGGTTTCATCGATGATCGCGGTCACTTTCAGAACTCCCTGCCGATGAGCCGGTCGAGCGAATAGCGCCCGCCGCCGCGGAACAGGGCGGCTATGCACAGCGCCAGCAGCATCACCGGGTATTGAACGCCGCCACTGTTCCAGGCAAAACCGTTGTGGATGTGCACCGCGAAGATCATGACCAGCAGCTCAACGGCGAGCAGCAGCGCCGCCGGCCTGGTCAGCAGGCCCAGAGCCAGCATGATCCCGCCCGCGAGCTCGATCATGCCCATGGTGGCGGCCCAAGGCGCAGGATTGGCCAAACCGAGCGCAACCACGAATTTGTCGGCCGTTGCGCCACCCGACAATTTCTGGATGCCATGCGGGACGAAAATCGCGCCGGTGCAAAAACGTATGAAGGCGTAAGCCAGCGGCGCAAAAGGCCGGTAGATCGCGGCACAGATCGGGATGATCGGTTTTGGTGTCGGCAGGACGTTTTCAGCCATGGCAATTCCACGAGTAACGGGAAACAGAAACCGCGGCGGACAGCCATGAAGACCGCCCACCGCGGGAATGCGATTAGAACTCCTTGCCGAGATAGCGGTCGACCGAATACCGGCCGCCGCCGCGGAAGAAGATGGCGAGGTACAGCAACCACCACAGCAGCGCGTATTCGATGCCCTTGCCGGTCCAGAAGTAGCCGTATTGCCATTGGAAGAAGACGATGATGACTCCCATGTGGATCAGAAGGATCAGCGCGGCCAGACGGGTGAAAAGCCCAATCGCGAGACAGATCGCGGCCACCGATTCGGCGAAGACCGCCAGATAGGCCCACACCATCGGATAGGGCACACCCATCGTCTTGTCGATATAGGGACCCAGATTCACCGCGCTGCCATTGATGATCTTCTGGATGCCGTGCGGTACCAGCACCGCACCGGCGGCGAAGCGCATGAAGGAATAGCTCGCCGGCGAGAAGGTCTCGTAAAGCCCAGCGAGGCCCGGAAAGATCAGCCGTTTTTTGTCGACTACGCCCGTGGTCATGTTTCCCCCTTTCAGGTTTTCAGTTTTGTTTGAGCTGCATGCGAAAGTCTAGAACTCGCGGCCGATGAGGTGGTCGAGCGAATAACGGCCGCCGCCATTCGCCGCATAAACCGCGCTCAGCACCAGCAGGATCAAGGTGTATTCGAGGTATTCGTTATAGCCTTGGGGAAGCTGAATGAAGAAGGTGACGATCGCCATTTCGACCGTGAGCATCAAGGCGATCGGCCGGGTCAGGAACCCCACCGCCAGCGCAGCGCAGCCGAAGAATTCGAGGATGCCAATGAAATAAGCCCAGGCTAACGGCGCCGGGAATCCCATCGGGGCTAACAGCTGATTGGCCACTATGGGCGCGGCGCCGCCGAACAGTTTGGCATAGCCGTGGACCATGATGATGCCGCCGAGCACGAAGCGGGCGACGGCGTAACTGAGCGGCCCGAGCGCGTCATAAATTCCGCCCAAGCCGGGGATGATGAGTTTGGTTTCCCCGTTCATGGCTAGCCCCCGTGTTGGCCGTGTTGCAAGCCCTTATTGTATGGGCCTTATGCAACAAGATTAGCACCGCTCCGCGATGCGCAGACGATCACTTCGGCGTTAACCGGGGGAGGTTTTAGTGTGCGCCGCACACAAACGTGGCGCGAATTGGCGTCGCCAGTGGGCAGGAATGCAGATCCCATTTCTGCTCGACCAAGCTGGGCGGCTTTGCGGGTCCGCATTCCTGCGCCGCGATCGCGATCACCTTTTGGGGCGTTGCACTCAAGCGGCTGTAGCAAACCGAAATCGGCACGCTCGACGGATCGATGGCGCCGGCAACCGCCGCGGCATCCTGCGCGGGAGTAAGCCCGGTGGTGGGTGAAACGTTCAGCAAGACCTTATTGGTAACGGGGCCGGGCGTTCCGGTCTCGAACGGATCGATCAGACCGCAACCGGCGAGGCCGAGCAGAAGGACAAGTGCGCTGGCAAAGCGGTAAGGACCCGACATGGCGGCTAGTCTGCCGCAAGCGGCAGTCCGGCGCATAGCGCCAGCGCGACCGCGGCGAGCGGCAATCCACGACGCGTCTTCATGAGAACTCTCCCGATTATTGCTTTTTGCGCGCGGTCCGGCGCGGATGAGAGGCTCACTCTACACGGAGAATCCTCCTTCCGTCGATACCAAGGCTTGACGGCACCGCCCCTCTGTCCGGATACTAAGGGCGATTCCAAGGGGAGCCCCGCCGAGGGGCTGAGACACCGCTTCGGGCCCGGCGATTTCAGGGCGGCGCGGGAACCCTTTGAACCTGATCCGGATTGTGCCGGCGTAGGGACAGGAACGCTTCTCCACCATCCCCGCCGTCCGACCGGAGCGAGTGCGCCGCTGTCGCATAAGGAGGCCGTCATGCCCGAAGGCACGCTGAGCCAGAACTTCAAGGTCTCGACCGGCCCGCTGCCGGCTTCGCGCAAGCTGTTCGTCGCGGGAGAGAGACACAAGGACGTCCGCGTCGCCATGCGCGAGATCGAGGTCGCCGGCGGCAAGGAGCCTGCGGTGAGGGTCTACGATCCTTCCGGCCCCTATACCGATCCCGCTTTTTCCATCGACATCCGCGTCGGCTTGCCGCCGCTGCGCGACGCGTGGGTTCGCGCGCGCGGCGACGTCGAAGAAAGCCGCGGACGCGAGGTGCGCCCCGAGGACAACGGCCTGAAGCCCGGGGAGACCAGCGCCGTGCCGGTGTTCGATCGCGCCGGCCGTAAGCCCATGCGGGCCAAGGCCGGCAAGGCGGCGACGCAGCTGGCCTATGCCCGCGCCGGCCTGGTCACGCCGGAGATGGAATACATCGCGATTCGGGAAAACATGGGGCGCGAGAATTTGGACCGCGCGCGGGCCTTGGGGGCGGAACGGGACGGCGAATCCTTCGGAGCATCCATCCCGGATTACGTCACGCCCGAATTCGTGCGCGACGAGGTGGCGAAAGGGCGCGCCATCATCCCGGCCAACATCAATCACCCCGAAAGCGAGCCGATGATCATCGGCCGCAATTTCCTGGTGAAGATCAACGCCAATATCGGCAATTCCATCATCACCTCTTCCGTGGCGGAGGAGGTGGACAAGCTGGTCTGGGCGATCCGCTGGGGCGCGGATACCGTGATGGATTTGTCCACCGGCAAGAACATACACACCATCCGCGAGTGGATCGTCCGCAACGCGCCGGTGCCGATCGGCACCGTGCCGATCTATCAGGCGCTGGAGAAGGTCGAGGGCGCGGCCGAGGAACTGACCTGGGAAATCTTCCGCGACACCCTGATCGAACAGGCCGAGCAGGGCGTGGATTACTTCACCATCCATGCTGGCGTGCGCCTGCCCTTCATTCCGCTCACGGCCAAGCGGGTTACCGGCATCGTCTCGCGCGGCGGCTCGATCATGGCCAAATGGTGCCTGGCGCATCACAAGGAGAATTTCCTCTATACGCACTTCGAGGACATCTGCGAAATCATGCGCGCCTATGACGTGAGCTTCTCCTTGGGCGACGGCTTGCGTCCGGGTTCCACCCGCGACGCCAATGACGAGGCGCAGTTCGCCGAGCTCAAGACCCTGGGCGAACTGACCAAGATTGCCTGGAAACACGACGTGCAGGTGATGATCGAGGGGCCCGGCCACGTGCCGATGCACAATATCAAGGAGAACATGGATCTCCAACTGAAGCATTGCGACGAGGCGCCGTTCTACACGCTGGGGCCGCTGGTGACCGATATCGCCCCGGGCTACGACCACATCACTTCGGCGGTGGGCGCGGCCATGATCGGCTGGTTCGGCACCGCCATGCTTTGCTACGTCACGCCCAAGGAGCATTTGGGCCTGCCCGACCGCGACGACGTCAAGGCCGGGGTCATCGCCTACAAGATCGCGGCTCACGCCGCCGACATGGCCAAGGGCCATCCGGGACAACGCGAACGCGACGACGCGCTGTCGCGGGCGCGTTTCGAGTTCCGCTGGCGCGACCAGTTCAATCTCTCGCTCGATCCCGAGACGGCGGAGAAGTTCCACGATCAGACCCTGCCGGCCGAAGGCGCCAAGCTCGCGCATTTCTGCTCCATGTGCGGGCCTAAATTCTGCTCCATGAAAATCTCGCAGGAAGTGCGCGACTATGCCGAGAAGGGCATGGCCGAGATGTCGGAATCCTTCCGCAAGGAAGGCGGCGAAATCTACAAGGTGCTCGAAGGCAAAGTCTCCGCGACCGATCCGTGAGCAACGCCTCCAAGGCCGCGAAGGCCCAAAAGCCCGGCCGCCTTTATCCCGAGCGGCCGATCGTCGGTTGTCTTGCCGTGGTGCGGCGTGGCGGCAAGGTGCTGTTGGCGCAGCGCTCGTTGCCGCCCGGAATCGGCAAATGGGGTTATCCCGGCGGCATGCAGGAGTTGGGCGAGACACTGTTCGAGTGCGCGGGCCGCGAGCTGATCGAGGAAACCGGCATCGTTGCCGAGCCCCGATCAGTGCTGACCGCGATTGAGGCCATCCGCCAGGACGAGGAGGGCAAGATTATGACCCACTTCACCCTGGTCTGCGTGCTGCTGGATTGGCGCCGGGGCGAGGGCGAGCCGCTCGAAGACGCGCAGCAGGTGAAATGGCTGACCCCGGCCGAAGCGGAGAAATTGGAAACCTTTCCCGACGCCGTGCCGCTGATGAAACTGGCGCTTGCAAAATAATGACATCGCAAACAAGGAGGAAGAGATGGGTGGCATGAATAAGCTGTTGCTTGCCGGCATCGTGTTGATCGGTCTCGGCATCGCCGGGCTCGTGGTCAACGTCATTCCGGTCCATCACCAGGAACAAGAGGCGAAGCTCGGCCCGGTGACGATCAATGCCGACAAGGAGACCGATTACGTCATCCCGCCTTATGTCGGCATCATCGCCATCGTCGCCGGAGCCGGGCTGACGTTTCTCGGCACTCGGCGGGGCTGAGCGCCGTGCCGGCGCAGTCCGCGCGGTTCCGGCTTTAACGCGCCAGCGCGCTGCGCGGGACCAGGCTCGTAACCGCGAAGATCAGGCTCGCCGCCAGCACGATGGCGGGTCCGGCCGGCAAGTCCCATGCGAGCGAGGCGCCGAGGCCGCCTAGCACCGCCGCCATGCCCAGGCCGGCCGCCAGCAGCGCCATCGCCTCGGGGTTGCGCGCAAAGCGCCGCGCCGCCGCGGCCGGCAGGATCAGCATGGCGGTGATCAGCAGAATCCCGACGATCTTCATCGCCACCGAGATCACCAGCGCCATCAGCAGCACGAAGGCGAGACGCGTGGCGCCCACATTGACGCCTTCGACCTGGGCCAGTTCCTCGTGCACGGTGACGGCCAGAAGCGGCCGCCAGATGGCCGCCAGCGCCGCGAGCGTCAAGACGCCGCCGCAGTAGATCCAGGCGAGATCGGCATTGGTGACGGCCAGGATGTCGCCAAAGAGATAGCCCATCAGGTCGATGCGTACCGTCTCCATGAAGGCAAGCACGACCAGGCCCAGCGACAGCGCGCTGTTCGACAAGATTCCCAGGAGCGTGTTGCTTTCCAAAAGGCGCTGGCGCTCGAACATCACCAGCAACAGCGCCAGCCCCAGGCACAGCACCACCACCGCGAGATTGAGATTGATACCGAGCAGGAGTCCCAGCGCCACGCCCAAGAGAGCCGAATGCGACAGCGTGTCGCCGAAATAGGCCAAACGCCGCCACACCACGAAGGAGCCCATCGGTCCCGCCACCGCGGCAACGCCCATCCCGGCCAGCGCCGCGCGCCACACGAAATCATCCATGAGGATATCCGTCGCCGTGATCATGGCTATGATCGTGATGATGGGCGTAGAGCGCGAAGGCGTCGGCGGCGTCGCCGAACAGCGCGAGATAAGCCGGATCGCGCTTCACCGCCTCGGGATGACCGCTGCAGCAGACATGGCGGTTGAGGCACACCACCTGATCGGTCGCCGCCATCACCAGATGCAGGTCATGCGATACCAGCAGGATCGCGGTCTTGCGCGTGTCGCGGATGCGACGGATCAGCGCGAAAATCTCGGCCTGGCCAGCCACGTCGACGCCCTGCACCGGCTCGTCCAGCACCAGGAGATCGGGATCGCGCATCAGAGCCCGCGCCAACAGCACGCGTTGCAATTCGCCGCCCGACAGCGTCTGCACCGGCAAATCGAGCGTATGCCCGGCCCCGGTCTCGCCGAGCGCTTCGGCGCCGCCGCGCCGCGCGTGGGGCGCGAGCGACAGGAATCGCCGCACGGTCATAGGCAGGGTGTCGTCGATCTTGAGACGCTGCGGCAGATAACCCAATCGCAAGCCCGGCTTCAGCCGGACGTCGCCCGTATCGGGTTTTTCCAAGCCCAGAGCCACGCGCAGCAGCGTCGTCTTACCGGCGCCGTTGGGGCCGATCAGGGTGACAATCTCGCCGGGGTGGAGCTTGAGCGACACATTCTCGAGCACTTGGCGGCGTCCGAAGGCGAGACTAACGCCGTCAAGCGCGAGGTAAGGCTTATCTTCGCTCATGCGGGCTTGATAACATCCTTTACCCATGCGCCTCAAATGCCTTGCCCTCGCACTCGCCGCCTCGTCCTGGGCCGTCCCCGGAGCGGCTTTTGCCGATCCGCCTGCCGTGGTTGCCAGCATCAAGCCGGTCTATTCGCTGGTCGCCGGGGTCATGGCGGGCGTGGGCAAGCCCGCGCTCATCGTTCACGGCGCCGCCTCGCCGCACACCTACTCGTTGCGTCCTTCCGACGCGCGCGCGCTGGATGCCGCGCAACTCGTGTTCTGGGTGGGACCCAGCATGGAAAGCTTTCTCGCCAAGCCGCTCCAGGCGCTGGCCGGCCGGGCCGAAATCGTCGAGATCGATCGCGCACCCGGCATCAACACTTTGCCGGCGCGCATTGGCGGCGTGTGGGAGCGCGACCCCGATGCATCCGTGCCCGCCGGTTCCGGCACGGTCGACGGCCATCTCTGGCTCAACATCGACAACGCCAGGGCGATCGTGCATCTGGCGGCGGAACGGCTTTCCGCGCTCGATCCCGGCAACGCCGCGCGCTATGCCGCGAACGCCCGCGATCTCGAATCCCGACTCGGCGCGCTCGACCAGGAATTGCGCGTCGATTTTTTGCCCGTTGCCGGCAAACCTTT
>Ga0209333_1001371_pt1 | contig 11999 bp, 10 predicted proteins | sample BlaSpr_A8_OM2_O3_FD_187982 | JGI IMG/M metagenome (GOLD analysis project Ga0209333, IMG submission 187982) | Forest soil microbial communities from Thunder Bay, Ontario, Canada - Black Spruce, Ontario site 2_A8_OM2_O3 (SPAdes) (version 2) | ecosystem: Environmental > Terrestrial > Soil > Boreal...
CTTAAGCGCGGCTGCTAGTCTCGGCTGGTATGGCAAGAGAGGAAGCCGGGACATGGTGAAGCCGCCGCTGCGCACGAAATCCCGAAATCCATCGGTTTCAAGGTCAGCGAGGAAGAATACGCGCAGCTGGAAACGGCGGCGCAGGCCGACGGTCGGACGCTCGGCGAGTGGTGCCGCGAGGCAATCCTGCGGGGAGGGTCGGCCAGCGATGCAGCGGCCCACGATCCGGCCCTGGCCGAGATCATCGGAGTGCGCTTGCTGCTGGTGAACGTGTTGGGGCCACTGGCGGCGGGTGAGAAGGTGACGCCGGAGAAGTTCAACCAACTGCTGGATCAAATCAGCGAAGCCAAACACCAGCTCGCGGCCAAGTTGCAGCCGCAGGCGGCCCGGAAGAAACCGCAACCCGAAAAAAGCAGCGGCGACGGGAAGCGGTGATCTCCCCTTTTCGCTGGAGAGTGTACCGAGCGCGGGAGCCGAGTCAAGGGTCTCCGCGTTCGCTCCGATGAACGCGCCAAAACCGCGCGCCCTTGACACGGCTCCCTCTCCGCTCTGTTTGCTTCCAGCCATCGAAAAAATGTGAGAAAGAAAATGGGAGCCGGGGCGCAGCGCGAAGGCAGGATGAGCTAAGACACCATCCCTTGCGCCTTCGGCGCAACGAGAGGCACACAGCCGCAAAGCACGCGGCGTCCGGTGAGCATCCGGGCTTTGTCCGGTGTCTGTCCGGCATCGGTTCGAAGGTTGTTCTAGCGCGAAGCGGTTGCTCCCCGCAAGAATGTGTCGATGGTTTTTAGCAGTGTGTTCTGCTGATGAGCAGGCAGTTTCTCGATCTTCTCCAAACGGCGCAGCACGCGCAAGCTGGGCTTGCGGCGCAAAGAGTGTTGCCGTCCGTTAGGTTGCAGCAGTTCGTCGGCGGTGACCTCCAGCGCGTTAGCAAGCCGCACCACGATATCAGCGTTCAGCCGCAGCCTACCCCGCTCATAATCCGAGATCAAGGTCTGCGAAAGACCGACCCGCTCCGCTAGTTCCACCTGAGTCCAACCGCGTTCTTTCCGCAGACGGGCCAGCTAACTCTGCCATTGTCAGCCGCAACTCTGGCTCCTGCGTTGGGGCTGCTCGCCAGTCTGAAAGGCGACGGGCACGAGGGTCGTATCGTGGAAGACAGCGTCTGGACATCACCATTAAGTTAAAGGGAGGCGGACAATCGTCAAGAACTGGTCAATAGTGAGCATTCCGGAAGGCATTGCTGCTGGATGATAGGTAATGACGATAAGGGACCTGCTCTTCACTCGACCGCCTCCAACTCCCGTACTTCCTGCGGTACAGCAATTTGACAGGTTTCTAAAGTCGATCCGGGAGAAAAACGCATTAGTTCTCGGGGGGGAACTGGAGGAATCTGATGAGCTATACCGAGGCGAGAAACCACTTTGAGACGGGGACACTCAATACCGTTGATAAAGGCGTGATCGAGACTTTAGACGGACGCAAACATTCATGCGAGGAAATCACCGTAACCACTCCGCTTAATCATAAAGTTAAGGTTCGCATGAAGAACCTCGGGGATGATGTATGGGACACAACGCTTGTTTACGTGCGGCAGCCCCATCGGGTTGGAAAATTTAAGGGTTGGGACCACGTAATACAAGCAGCAACCAAGAAGGCGATAGAAATCGCCGATGCGCCACCCTCTCCCGGTCATTTGCGTGAGCGATGACCCCGAATGCGAGAACCCTAAAACAAACAACTAACCTTTGCCTACGACTGCCTACGACGACGTGCTCCTTACCGCCTTTTCCGAGGCATCCTGCCTCGGTGACACCCCAAGGCGCAAATTCAAAAATCGATTCTCCGCTCCAACACCTTACGACTGGGCTGCTGCTCATCGCGCGGTGGCTGGGCTGTTGGGGGCTTATCGCCATTGCCGGGCGCATCGGCAAGCGGGGCGAGTGCCGCACTTCGGAACATCGCCGGAGCACTCCCAAGGTCGGGCGGAACGAGCCATGCCCTGCGGCTCGGGGAATAAATACAAGAAATGCTGCGGTGAGGCGATGGTGAACTGAACGCTTGTCGCTCGCCCTCGGCTTCGTATCTGATGAATCTTGAAGTGCGATAAAGAGCGTCTAAAGAGGTTGTAGTCACGAAGATCAGGTGAGCAGTCGAGCGGAGATAATGGAGGTCATTCTTATGATCAAGAAAGATGAGATCGCCTACTTGCTTCTGCGCCTCACACTGGGCGCGAACATTTTCCTCCACGGATTCTCCCGGCTGATCGGTGACCACGCCGTCTTTGCCGCGTACATGCACAAGCAGATGCATAACGCTCCCTTGCCGGGATTCTTGGTGCATTTCGTCGCCGTCGCCTTGCCGTGGTGCGAGGGTATGGTGGGTCTGTTGCTGATCCTTGGGTTGTGGACATCACTCGCGCTGATCGCAGGCAGCCTGCTGATGCTCACATTACAAATTGGGACCTGCTTGGCGCAGAATTGGGATGCCGCCGGAGCCCAACTCATCTATGTGCTTTTGTACTTTGTCTTGCTGACGTATTTGGAGAGGAATCGCTGGTCGATTGATCGGTACATCAAGCAACTGAAAGAGGGAAAGCAACCAAACAGCAATTCCGATGGAGTTGCGGCGGTATGAAAGACCACGACAGAGTCAGGCGGTTTCCGTGTTTTGAGCGCAGCTGAAATTCCGGCCGTTCCCGCTTCAGGGCAGTTTGAGTTCTGCGTAATGCGTCCCAGATAGATTCCTGAGAGTGGCCGCCGCCACTTCTGGTGTGATGTCCCGCTGCGGACTGGCCAGCATTTCATACCCGACCATGAACTTGCGGATGGTGGCGGAGCGTAACAACGGCGGATAGAAGTGCGCGTGAAAATGCCATTCCGGGTGCGCCTCACCGTCGGTGGGCGATTGATGGAAACCCATCGAATACGGAAAGGAGATCTCGAAAAGATTGTCGTAGCGAGTGGTGAGCTGTTTGAAGATGTCAGCCAGGCTGCTGCGCTCGGCAGTGTCAAGAGACGCGATGTCGCCGGTATGGCGCCTGGCGAGTAGCAGCACTTCAAAAGGCCACACCGCCCAGAAGGGCACGAGGGCTGCGAAATGAGCGTTGTCGAGGACCATGCGCGTCCCGATTTTTGTCTCCAACTGCAGGTAGTCGCACAGCAGGCAAGAGCGCTTCTTTTCCAGATAGGCCTGCTGCGATTGCTGTTCTTTGCGGGGCTCATTAGGAATCGTCTGGTTGGCCCAGATTTGGCCGTGGGGATGGGGATTGCTGCAACCCATGATCTCGCCGCGATTCTCGAAGATCTGCACATAGTTTACGTAGGGCAAAGACCCAATCTCATGGTACTGCTGGGCCCACACGTCCACGACTCCGGTGATTTCCGGGACGGTCATACGCGCGAGAGTCAGATCGTGGCGGGGTGCAAAACACACGACCCTGCAAGTCCCGGCCTCAGACTCCGAAAGCAGCAAACCGCGTCCGGACTCATCTTGTCTCATGGCCTGAACGTCGGGTCGTAGGGCCGCGAAGTCGTTGGTGAAGACAAATGTGGTTTCGTATCTGGGATTGCGCGCCCCGCCCGCCCTTTCGTTGCCGGGGCAGAGATAGCAACCGGGATCGTAAGGCAAGGCTGGGGAAACGGCGGCCGCTTCCAGATGACCGAGCCAGGGCCGCTGGGAGCGATGCGGCGACACCAGGACCCATTCCCGCGTGAGCGGGTTGAAACGACGATGAGGCTCTTCCGGAGGATTCTCTGGTTTCATTTAGCGATTCGCCCGTGTTTCCGCGCGGCCTGTTGTTGCCGCCACAACGTGCACTGGCAATGATATCTTGCGGCTCCGGGAATTTCGGCTCCCAGCGCAATTTTCGCCCTGGGTGGGGGCCCTGTGCTTTGGTTCCACGGTCCAAGACTGGCGGTTTCGGCGCCGCGAATTCCAGGCAATTGGCGGGCCTGACAACTTTCTGCTGCGACGAGATATTGTGTTGTATAGATGCGCGGCCTGATACGCTGTTGTCGTGATTGCGAGTTGAGTTTGCGCACTACCGAAGAAGCTGATCTTTTTTGATCCGGGCAGAAAAATTTCCAGACCGAAATGAGGAACCATGGTTTCAAACAAGGCCCACTGCTGGTTGGCAATTCCCGCTATTCTGATTATTCTCACCATATCTATGCAAGGCAAAACAAGCGTTTCCAAACAAGCTTTCGGACATACCTCCGATGGGACTGCCGTCGATATTTACACGCTGGCAGATGGCAAGGTCGAAGCCCGCGTCATAACCTACGGAGGGATCATTGTTTCGCTGCGCACGCCGGATCGCAACGGAAAGCTCGACGATGTAGTGCTGGGCTACGATTCGGTCGATCAGTATATCGCGCAGACGCCCTATTTCGGAGCGATTATTGGCCGCTACGCGAACCGTATTGCGCATGGCAGCTTCCAGCTCGACGGCAAGACCTATTCCATTCCAAAGAACAACGGCGACAACGCTTTGCACGGAGGAATCCGCGGATTTGACAAGGTGGTCTGGACGGCGCAACAAATCAAGGATGGGGTCGAACTCACTTATGTGAGCAAGGATGGCGATCAGGGTTTCCCCGGCACGCTTACGACGACTGTGCGTTACACCTTGGAGGGAGGCGCGTTGCGGATCGAATATGCGGCGACCACCGATAAGGACACCGTCCTCAACCTGACGAACCATTCCTATTTCAACCTGGCCGGGCAAGGCAAGGGTGATGTTTTCGGTCATGTGGTGAAGATCGATGCTTCCCGCTTCACTCCTGCAGATGCGAGTCAGATTCCTACGGGAGAACTGAAGCCAGTGGAAGGCACGCCGTTCGATTTTCGAACCCCGCATGCTATCGGCGAGCGGATCAACGCGGACGATGCTCAGTTGCACCTGGGCAAGGGATACGATCACAACTTTGTGCTCGATCATGCGCAGGGGCAATTGACCGAGGCCGCCGAGGTGTATGAGCCGACGACTGGCCGCATTCTGCGTGTGCTCACAACGGAACCGGGAGTGCAGCTCTACACTGGGAACAACCTGGATGGGTCGATCACCGGGAAAGAAGGCCGCGTCTATAAACAGTTTTTTGCATTGTGCCTGGAGACGCAACATTTTCCCGACTCGCCGAACCACCCGAACTTTCCAACGACGGAGTTGAAGCCGGGGCGAGCATTTCACAGTGTGACGGTTTTTCAGTTCGAAGCCGGCACGCGCTGACGAAGGTATGTAGCTGTGGCTGACACGGTTCGCGAGAGTCGCTGGGCGCCGTTCACGAGCTCAAGTCTGGATGTTAGATTTCGGTTCCTACACGTGAATATCCGGGGGCAACGCTCTGAGTAGGGCAGGGAAGACGCGTCATCCGGGCGACTTTCGTCTGGCTGAGCCGAATCTAGTTGACCCAAGCCGGCGTGACTTTCTCGTTCGCTGCTGTCAGGGAGCGTCGGTAGCGATGGTCCCCGCCGGCCTGCGCGGCTTTGCCTTCCCGTCCAGTTTTCCGATCGATTTTTCCGTCCCGCCTTCATCCGGCGAGTTCCATCTGCATCCCCACTATCGAGCCCAAAGACCGCTCGATGGGCTGCTGCTCAAGACGCAAGCCGGTCTCGACGAATTCGTCACCGAAAAATACCATGACCAGATCGCCGCGATTCTTGCGGAATGGAGTTCGAACTTGCTCCGATCTCCACAGGATGTGGAGGCGATAAGAACAGTTTTGACGCCGGATTTCTCAGGTTCATCGCTGCGTCCGGTTGATTCGCAGCTGGTGCGGCCCGGCTCGATACTCGAAGTTCACCAGAATAGATTTTCTTCCCAGATCACTCTCGGGCGCGATGCTTTTGTTCCGGAATTGCGAGCGGCCTTGAGTGTCTTCTCTAATATCAGGACCGCGGAATTCCAGGTGACGAGCATTGAGGCGAGTGCAGCGGCTCCTTCTCAACTTCCGGAGAGGCTGCAGACTCGCGTGCGTTACGAGTTGGTGGGATCCGGAAGCGGTTTCTACCGCGAGCAACGCGTGGGGTACTGGGACCTCGAATGGATTTCGTCTGACCCGGCGGCTGGTGAGTTTAGGCTGCGCAGCTGGCGGGCGCTGGATGAGACTCAGAGCCGTTCCGCTGCTGCAGTTTTCGCCGACATCGCAACGGCTGTTCTTGGCGGCAATTCTTCTTATTCCGCCCAAATGCTGCGGGGAGCTGACTACTGGCGAACGGTTCTCGATGGCGCATGCGGCATCGACATCTACGGACACAACGGAGTTTCGGTCGCCGACATTGACAACGACGGCTTCGACGATCTTTATGTTTGCCAGCCCGCCGGGCTTCCCAACCGGCTTTATCGAAACCGGGGAGACGGAACGTTCGAGGACATCACGGAATCGTCTGGCTTGGGGATCCTCGATAACACAGCGTGCGCGCTGTTTGCTGACTTCGACAACGATGGACGCCAGGATGTAGTGGTCGTGCGGGCAAACGGGCCGCTTTTGTTCCTGAACGAAGGCGGAGGAAAATTTCGCCGGAAGCCCGACGCGTTTCAGTTCGCCAACCCGCCGCAGGGAACTTTTACGGGCGCGGCGGTTGCCGACTATGACCGCGACGGATGGTTGGACGTTTACTTTTGCCTCTACGTCTATTACCAGGGAACCGATCAATACAAATATCCCGTGCCCTATCACGATGCCGAGAATGGTCCTCCGAACTTCATGATGAGGAACCATCGCGACGGAACCTTTCGCGACGTTACTGCGGAGACCGGCCTCAATCAGAAGAACACACGCTACAGTTTCTGCTGCGGATGGAGCGATTACAACCGCGACGGATGGCCGGACCTTTATGTGGTGAACGATTTCGGCCGGAAAAATCTGTATCGCAACAACGGCGATGGGACGTTTACCGATGTCGCTCCGCAGGCGGGAGTGGAGGACATTGGCGCGGGCATGAGCATTTGCTGGCTCGATTACGACAACGACGGCGCCGAGGATATCTACGTTGGTGATATGTGGACCGCAGCCGGCGAGCGAATTTCCGAGCAGGATATCTTCAAGAAAGACGCGCCCAAAGAAGTTCGGGATCTCTACCGGAAGCACGCGATGGGAAATTCGTTGTTCAGGAGCGGCGAACCCGGCGGCGGGACGTTTCAGGATCGAACGAGTTTTGCCGGCGTTGGAATGGGGCGCTGGTCGTGGTCGAGCGACGCCTTTGATTTCGATCATGACGGTTTCCCCGATCTTTACGTTGCGAATGGTATGGTTTCCGGCGACTTCCGGCAGGATCTAAACAGCTTCTTTTGGCGGCAGGTGGTTGCCAAATCGCCTGACCGAGCGAAACCTGCGCATGATTACGAGGAAGGATGGAGTGCCATCAACGAACTGATTCGGGCAGACGGCACCTGGAGCGGGTTCGAGCGGAATGTTTTCTACGCGAACAATCGGGATGGAACGTTATCCGACGTTTCGGGCGTAGTCGGGTTGGATTTTCTTGAAGACGGTAGAGCATTTGCCCTGGCTGATTTCGATCAAGACGGACGGCAGGAAGTGTTCCTGAAAAACCGCAACGGTCCGCAGTTGCGAGTGTTGAAGAACGTGATCGAGACTCTGCCACCCTCGATCGCTTTTCGCCTCCGCGGCACGAAGAGTAACCGGGACGCCATCGGCGCGGCGATTACGGTGGAAACGGAAGCTGGCCGCCAGACTCGAATGCTGCAGGCTGGATCAGGATTTCTTTCGCAGCATAGCAAGGAGGTATTTTTCGGACTGGGAGAAGCCAAGGGTGCGGTACGGGCGTCAATCCGCTGGCCGAGTGGGCTGGTGCAGAATCTTCACGACCTTCCGCCGAATCACAGAGTCTGGGTGGAAGAGGGCGCCGAGCCTGCTCGGATCGATCCCTTCAGAACGCAAACGACATCGCGCAGCCAGTCTGCTGACGCCTCGCCGCAGGAGAAAGAACCACTTCCCACGACAATTGAAACCTGGCTGTTGGCGCCCGTGGCCGCGCCGGATTTCTCCCTGTCCGACCTGGCCGCACGAGCGCACAATCTCGGTGCACTTCGCGGAAGGCCGGTGCTGCTTAATTTCTGGATCACGCAATCGGCGAACTGCTGGGAAGATTTGAAGACTTTCGGCCGCGTCCACGCCCGGTGGGCGGCGAAGGGTCTTCAATTGCTCGCTGTGAACGTTGATGATCCAACTGACGCAGAAGGTCTGGAACGTTTGCATCGCGAGCGCCGTTTTTCCTTTCCGATTCTTCGCGGATCGGATGACGTGGCTGGCATTTACAACATTCTCTTCCGTTATCTGTTTGACCGGCATCGTGACCTTGGATTGCCCACGTCGTTCCTGATCGACGGCCGAGGCGATGTCGTCAAAGTTTATCAAGGGCCTGTGAACCCGGAGCGTGTCGAACAGGACTTTCTGCATATTCCTCGAACCGACCCGGAGCGATTGGCGCGAGCGCTGCCGTTTGCGGGAGTGACCGACACGTTTGAGTTTGGACGCAACCATCTTTCCTATGGCTCGGTGTTTTTTCAGCGAGGCTATTATGATCAGGCCGCGTTGTCGTTTCAGCTTGCGCTCCGAGACGATCCGTCGAGCGCCGAAGCGCTTTACGGCTTGGGAAGCGCCTATCTGAATCAGCAGAAGACGGCGGAGGCGCGCGCGAGCTTCGAACGCGCGGTAAAACTTCCTGCGAGCTATCCCGATACGCTGGCGAACGCCTGGAATAATCTTGGACTGCTGGCCACGCGGGAAGGCCGGGCGGAAGAAGCGATACGTTGCTTTCAGAAAGCTTTGCAGCTAAGTCCCGATCATTTGATCGCTCTCAACAATCTGGGCAACGCGTATCGACTGGTCAAGAACTGGGGCGAGGCGCGCCACACATTTGAGCGGGCTCTTGAGGTCAGCCCGGCGGATGCCGACGCGAACTACGGCTTGGGAATGGTGTTCGCGCAAGCGAATGACACCGCGCACGCCTACGAATATCTGCAGAGAGCTTTGCAGTCTCGGCCCACGTATCCAGAGGCCCTGAACAACCTCGGAATACTTTATTTGCGAACGCAGAGGCGGGATGAGGCGGTCGCCAGTTTCAAGCAGTGTATCCGCGTTGCGCCGGACTTCGATCAGTCGTATCTGAACCTGGCCAGGGTCTATATCGTGGAAGGCGCACCGGACAAAGCTCGCGCTGTTTTGCTCGATCTTCTCAAGCGACATCCAGAGCACGCGCAGGCGCAGGAGATGCTGGCGCAGCTTAAGGGTCGGAATCGCGGGACCTAGATTGCTGCCCCGCGCGATTTCTACCGCTTTTCCGAACCAAAAACCCCCGCCCCCTTGCGTCTCCGATTACACTGTTTCCCTGGGGAATCCCCCACTGATAAGGAGAATCAATATGAAATGGGCCCTCGCAGTTACGTTGTTGCTTATGTCGTTCGCACCAGCAGCTTTGGCCGACGGACCGGATCTTCCCCCGGCAAACGCTGAGAGGCTTCTCAAGCCGTCTGTGGTCCTATTGGCCGATGGACCGGATCTTCCCCCGGCGAGCCTGCATAATGCGGTCAAGCCGGAAGTCGAGGTCTAGCAGATTTATTCTCGAAAGCCGGGGGCAGATGCGATAATCTGCTCCCGGCACTATGAGCCTACTCTTGCGGTACATCCCGCTGGGCCTTCTGGCATTATTACTCTGGGTATTGATCCGAAGGCGCGCATATACCGCGTGCCCGTGGTTTTTTGCGTACGTAGCCTTCGGCGTCGTCGCCGGCATGGCTCGGCTTGCCGCGCGTCTTTCGATCATGCGCAATCCGGTAATCTATACCGGCACCTACTGGATCACCGAGGCTGGCTACGATCTTCTGGGAATGCTGGTGATGTATGAAGTACTGCGAGTGGCCCTCGGGAATCTGACCCGCGCATGGTGGGCCCGCCTCATATTTCCGGCGGTCCTTGTTGCGGGCATAGGCATGAGCATAACCCGGGCGAACGTCGTCCCGTCGCGGCTTAGCGGCATCGAGTTCTATATTGCCGTCGGCGAAATTGCTGTGCGGTTCGTGCAAGTATTCGTCTTTGCCGGATTAGTAACCCTTGTCCCACTTCTTGGCCTCAAATGGCGACAGTATCCTTTTGGCGTAGCCACGGGATTTGGCCTTTACGCCACAGTAATGCTCCTCACCACGACCAAGTTTTCGGATTTTGGAACGAGATTCAAATTGTTGTGGGGATGGACCTCACTTGTGGCATACTCTGTAGCCGTGTTGATTTGGATATGGTTTTTTAGCGTGCCGCAAAAGGCACCGACCCCGAGTTCGGAACTATCGGCCCCTTCCCCCGGTGATCTGAAGCAGTATAAGGACGCGTTACGGAGGATGCGCTAGGTTATGTTCTCAATTATTTTCACCTGGCTGATCGTTGCGTGGGGCGCTCTGTCCTGCATTTACATGCTGCGTTGCGCCTGGACGCGCTTTCCCAAGCGTGACGTCGATGCCGATGACGTCATTCCCTTCCTCTACCCGGTGGACGTTTCGCTGGCGGAGTCGCTGCTCGATCCGGCGACCGAGTTTGAATTCCGCTGGAAACTCAGCCCGCCGCAGTTCCGCGAGGCGCAGCGCAAGCGGATGCGCTTGTACCTGGAAGTGACACGCCGCATGGCTCACAACGCCACTGTGCTGGTGCGGTATGCCGACGCGGAAAAGAACAGCCCCGACCCTCGCCGTGCCAGCCTGGCTTCCGCCTTGCAAGAGAAGGCAATCGAGGTCCGTCTTTATTCCTTGCTCGCCGGAATCAAGCTCCGCTTCTCGTTGTTGCTGCGGGCGGATATCCTGAACTCCATGCCGGTTCTCGCGCACCTGCGCACGGCGGGGGAGATCGATGGCCTGCAATCTTACGGCGCCTTGAAAACCGCGGCTGCGGCCTTTGTGCGGTTGCCGCCCGACGAAATAGAATCGCTGACGCGCAACCTCTGAGCGAGCTGACACGCGTTGCTCTCGTTAACGGCTGGGCGCAGCCGCTGGCTCCGGCTTGTCTTCTCCCCTCGCGCCGCCCACCGAAGTGCTGATACTCTTTTAAGAACCCATGGCAAACTGCATTCGATGTGGCCGTCAGCTTCCCGGCCTTAGCTTCGGCAAGAAGATCTGCCAGTGGTGCGTGCGGCACGAAGCTTACCAGCGCGGCGAATTGGCCGACGATGCACCGCAGCCCGTCATGGCAGCGCCATGGGTGCGGCGTGAAAGCAGCGTCGGCCTCACTCAGGTCATCCTTGGGATAAATGTTGCCGTATTCCTCGGCATGGTGATCGCCTCCGGAAATCCAGCCGCGTTCGGCAATCCTATGCAGGAGTTCTCGACCCCGGAGAGCCTCCGGTGGGGCGCCAATGCGGGTCTGCTTACGTTTTCGGGTGAATGGTGGCGGCTATTGACTTGCGTTTTCGTTCACGGCGGGCTGCTTCACATCGGGTTCAACATGTGGTGCCTGTGGAATCTGGGCGATCTCTGCGAATCGCTCTATGGACGCTGGACCTACGCCGCGGTCTATCTGATCTGCGGGGTGGGAGCCAGTTTAGCAAGCGCAGCGTGGAACCCTTACCGGCCGAGCGTGGGTGCCTCTGGAGCCATCTTCGGTCTTGCCGGGGCCCTGATTGCCGCTTTCAAGTTGGGCGAGTTTTCCGTGCCGCGTGCCGCGCTCGCCGGTACGCTACGCAGCTTGGGCGCCTTCGTGGTCTACAACCTGATTTTCGGGTTCGCAATGCCCGGCATCGACAATACCGCGCACATCGGAGGTTTAGTTACCGGATTAATTGTGGGTGCGCTCATCGCCGTCGTCGCTCCGTACCATGACCGGCCGCTGCGCCGGGTCGCGGTCTTTCTTGTGATGACGATCGTGCTGGCGGGCGTCGCGGTGGGGTCGGCGCGTCACTACGGTTTTCCGCTGCGGATTGGACGAACTCATCTCGGGCAGGCTGACAGCGTCCCTGAGAGCGATTCTACCCAGGCGATCACGCACCTGCAGAAGATC
>Ga0209333_1001373_pt1 | contig 11993 bp, 8 predicted proteins | sample BlaSpr_A8_OM2_O3_FD_187982 | JGI IMG/M metagenome (GOLD analysis project Ga0209333, IMG submission 187982) | Forest soil microbial communities from Thunder Bay, Ontario, Canada - Black Spruce, Ontario site 2_A8_OM2_O3 (SPAdes) (version 2) | ecosystem: Environmental > Terrestrial > Soil > Boreal...
CGCTCAGATGGCAGTAGTTCCGCACCGTGCTTCCCTTCTGGTAGACTTCCGCTCCCAGACGGCACGCATAACGCGTTTGCCCGCGGCGGTCGCCGGACGTATCGCGCTGCCGAGCCGCTGCTTTTTGATCGCTGCTCTTCGCTTCCGTCGTCACCGCAGGCGCTACGTCCGGTTTCTGCCCGTGTCCGCTTGCCTCCGCGTCTTCACTCGGGCGAATCGAGTGCTCCACTTGCACCATTTCCGCGGCCAACTCCTGCTTTGGCGCCTCCGCGATGTTAACCTTCAGCCACTCCTGCAGAATTCGCCGCGACCCTTTCGGCACATCCACAAACTGGATTCCCGCCCGGCCGTTCCAATCCTGCCACACCACCTGGCCGGAGAGCCGGACGCTCGAGGTCTGCCCCGGCAACTGAAACTGAAAATACACTTTGCAGGTCGGCGGCACCTTCTTGCCGAAATTTACCGCCATGCCGTCTTCCGCCAGATCCACCAGCGTGGCCTTCGCCTGCTCCACTCCGGCATAGTCGATGGTCGCGTGGGTGTGCACCGCGGCGCGCGACTTGCGGCGTTTGTCGCGGAACAGAACGCTCTGCGCCGCCCGCAGGCTGCTCAACGCCCGCTCGTAGGAAACCGGCTTGTACAACACGAAGTTCACTCCCAGCGAAAACATTTCCCGGATGCTCTCTTGTCCAGATACCACCGCAACCGCCAGGGTCGAATCGTTCATCCGCGAAGAGCGGCTCTCGCCCAACAATCCAATCACATCCGCCTGGGTTTCACAGTCAAGGATAAGCAGATCGAAACGCTGTTGCGCCACCCGTACCGCGGCGCGCACCGCGTCCGGACACAATTCCACCTGAATCCCGAGTTCTTCCAGGACGCCCTTCAGCACTTGCACTGAAGCTTCGTCCGCGCAAACGAGCAGCGATGAGAGAGTCATACCTGCCTCCATCCTAGGGTCACCGCAGTTCGTCCGACAAGTTACCGCAGTCATCTCCGCCGCTCTGGTCTTCGGGTACAGTTCGCTTAACTCCACTCCCTGCAGTGATGTGACCTGAGTCACCTTCCCCATTACAAAAGACCAATAGTCCTTCGTTGCACTGTGGTGCTTTGACGCTATCACCCCACGTTCATACGATGAAGACTGCCACACCGTATGCGGCGCCAGTTGGTCACTCCCCAAACGGCAGCAGCTCCCTCTTGTACGGTTGGGCGCTTGAGATTTCAGAGACGAGGTCGGGTTGATTAACACCAGACGATACGTGACTTACACCGGGACCGAACTTATGGCGTCGCGCAAGTACAGAGGGTTCTCGTTGCTGGAGCTGCTGATAACGATCAGCATTCTCTTGATTATGGCCGGGGTCACCTTCGTCACTTTGCAGCCTGCGCTCAATCAGAACCACGTAAACTCGGCCTACGAGACTACCTTGATGGCCCTGCGCAATACCCGCAATCTGGCGATCACGCAGAGTAACGAATACTACGTCAATTTCAATCCGGCTGGTTTTCCCGCGGGCACCATTCAAGTCGAGTTTCAAGGTCCCGCAGTCGCAGGGGTATTGCCACCGCTGCAACAAGTGATCACCTATGCCTTGCCGGCGGATGTGAGCTTCGCTGTCCAGACGGGATTTCCCGCCAATACCCCGGATAGCTTTGGCACCGGTGTCACTGCTATTGACTTCGAATCCACACCGGGTGTGCCTTTGAATTACGTCGTGTTCTATCCCGACGGATCGGCGCAAGACAGCCTCGGCAACTATAGCAATGGCGTCGTCTATCTGACCCGCACTGGCAGCCCCATCTACATTTCGAAGGCGGTCACGCTATGGGGCGCAACCGGGAGAATCCGCGGTTGGTCGCTGAATAACGTAACCGGCGTTGCCACTTGGGTACAACAATGACACAAGAAAACGAATCTGTGGGGAAGTATCAAGCGCAACGCGGCTTCACGCTACTCGAAGTCATGATCGCGACTGTCGTCATGACCATCGGCATTCTGGCATTGATGGCGAGTTTCGCCACCGCCATCGCTGCGACGGCTTCGGCGGAGGAAGATCTGGTGGCACGCCATAAGGCGCTCGATGCCATGGAAAGTATCTACACAGCGCGCAACAGCCAGCAGCTTCCTTTTGCGTCGATCAACAATATCGCCAACGGTGGAATTTTCCTCAGCGGGGCGCAGAAACTGCTTTGCGCCGGGCCCGATGGCATCGTCGGCACCGCCGATGATGTCCCGTGCACGGCCCCAGACACCGGTGCAGCTTGCCCGGGAGGAATAGAATGCCTCGTCCTGCCTGGCCCGGACGGTATCCTGGGCACGGCCGACGACGTCACACAAACCCTGAGTAATTTCACGCGCACCATTGCCTTCAACCAGGTGCTGCTACCCACCGGCGGAGTCAACACCAACCTGATCGCCATCAGCGTCTCTGTCACATACATTAAGCCTGGTTGGCCTGCCCGCACCTATACGGTGAACGGGCTGATCTCCAGCTACCACTAGACCGATGAAAATCATGAAGATGCCCATCGCAAAATCGGAAAGCGGTTACAGCCTTCTGGAACTGATGATCGCCTCTGCCATCGGCGTAATCGTCGTCATGGCCATGACGCAAATGTTCCGCGTGGGAATGAACGCGACCTTTACCGTTACACAACGCGCCGAGACCCAGGAGAACATGCGTGCCGCCATCGAATTAATGACGAAGGACATCAGCATGGCAGGCGCGGGCTTGCCTTCGGGCGGCCTGCAGTTGGCCAGTGGCAGCGGTGCCTCGAAAGTTGCCTGCAACCAATCCGGCACCTGCTACGTCCCCGCCGATACTTACCCGACGGGAAACTACATGTATGGCCTCCTGCCCGGCTACGGCAATGGCGTCGAGAATGCCAGCGTAATCACCAGCGCTCCCGCGGCAGTGAATGACAGCATCACTTCCATCTATTGCGACTACAATTTTCCGCTGACCAATTTCACGTTTACCTTTCCCAGCCAAACCCAGGCCACTGTGGCCTTGATAGCTGGCCCCAACTCGGCAATGCCCGAAAACATTCTGGCGCCCGGCGGTCTTAACGTCGGCGATCTGCTGTTCTTCCAGGTCACCACGCCAGGCGCGGGCACGGCCGGCAGCAACCAGGGGACCAGCGCCGCACAAACCGCTGCGGTGGTAGCAGAAATAACAGGCCTTCCCAGTAGCACTGAAATTCTCTTTGCTCCCGCCGACGCACTCAATTTCAATCAGACCGGCCCCAATAGTCTGGCCAACACGATCGCCACCTTAGGATCCGCTCTGGGCGGAGGCAATACGGTCACCGCCTGCCGCCTGAAAGCCGTGACTTACTTTCTGCAAGTTCCGCCCGCCGGCGGAACCGTTCAAACTCCGCGCCTGATGCGCCAAGTGAACGGCCTCACCGCCGTTCCGGTGGCCGACAACATCATCAACCTGCAATTCAGCTATGACGTGATCAGTTCCACGAGCGGCCTTATGAATGCGAATCTGTCCAACCCGATCGCGGCTGGAGATTCCCCCGCGCTGATTCAGAAGGTCAATATTTGGATTATGGGCCAAAGTCTGACGCAGGGAGGGACCCGATCCCAGAGCATGTATCTGGCGAGTTCCGTCAGTGCTGGCAATATGAGTTTCTGCAATTCCTACAGCAGCAACACAACTGTTTGCCAATGATCGGCAATCTGTCCGAGGTTTGGGCTTTCGAGGTCGGAGGGGGAAAACATGGGAAAGAGTAAACGAGATTCGCGAGGCTTCACGCTCATTGCGGCGCTTCTGCTGACGGTGCTATTGTCGGCCGTGGCCGTTGGCCTGTTGTACATGGTCAGCAATGAGGAGCGCATGGGAGGCAACGACCTGGAGAGCAACCTCGCCTACTACGGCGCGGAGTCCGGCATCGAAAACCTGACTGCCCAGCTTTCTCAGCTCTATCAGTCCTCTCAGAACCCAACCGCAGCGTCCATTACGGCCCTCGCCGCCCCCGCAAATTATCCGACTGCGCTTACCGGCTCGAACATCACGAGCATGAACTATGTGGAGTCCATCACCTGGCCGTCCACCCAGACCAACGGGACGCCTTGCCCGAATCTTCCCAACCCGTGCGGTTCCTGGGATATCGTCGGCTCCGGCTCGAACCAGGGGATGGTGGCGACCCTCATCCCGTTCAATCTGCAAGTTACGGCCACCCGCGCTTCTACCGCAGGTGAGGCCACAACCAACACCGCCATCACTGCCACCGGCGCATCCGTCAATCTCACCCGGACCGTGGAAGTCGCTCTTCTACCCGCTTTCGAGTTCGGAGTATTTTGCGACGGGGATTGCGACTATTTCGCCGGCCCGCCATTCAACTTCGGGGGCCGAGTTCATACCAATGGCAACCTGTTCCTGGCTGCCAACACCGGTCCTTTAACCTTCACCGACAAAATTACCGCCGTAGGCCAGGTCGTTACGTCCCAATTGGAGAATGGCACCGCCGCCGGCTCCGGGGCGGGTTCTTACAACGGCGCGGTTTACATACCCAATGCTTCGGGTGGTTGTCCCGCCGCTCCGAACGCTGGGCCGGGATCGGGCTCGAACTGCGTTGCCCTCAGCGGCGGAAGCTGGTCGGGCGGTTTTCCCCCAGTCGCAGGTTCAGCAACTTCAAATTGGACCGGCATTTCCAAATCAACCTTTAACGGGTTCATTGAGACCGGAGCCACCGGCGCCACCGCGTTGCAGTTGCCCTTCGTGAACAGCTCGAAGGTGGGTGCAATCGACATCATTCGCAAACCTACACCCGGCGACACCGCGCAGGTGTCCTCCTCGCGGCTTTATAACGAAGCTTCGATCCGCATTTTGTTGGCCGATACCGAGGGCGACCTCTATCCCGGTGAAACCCGTTCCGACAGCGCGACGCAAGATATTCAGATCGGAACGCCGTTCACAGATCTCGGCAACACGACCGGTTATGTCACCACTACGCAGACCGTGCCGGGTGGCGTCCCCGCAGTCGGCAATATGTACTTCGCTACCGCCCTGAAGGGCACCGGCACCAATGATTGGGCGACGCAAGCCCCTACGGGATGCACGAGCACATTAGCGTCCTGGCCGCTGTTTGGCCAAGTCACGGTCTCGGGCAAACAATGCCAGGGCGTATGGCTGCGTGTGGAATATTGCCCGACAACCGCTGCCAATTGCGGGACCAACCCCACTTCTTGGGTTGGCGTTACGAAGCAGTGGCTGGGGTACGGTTTTGGACGCACCTACAATCAGCCTCCGACGCACCCGTACAACAGCTCCACCGGCACGGCTCCGCTGTGCAAGAACTACCCGAACTATCCGGCAGCTCAGTGTCAGAATGGCATCAGTCCGGCCATCCTGATTCTGCAGCAACTGCAAGAGCCCGTGGCCACGAGCAGCGCCATGGAGGGCGATACCACTGACTCGAGCGGAACGGCTCACAACTGGCTGCCCCTTAACTTCTATGACGCACGCGAAGGGGAACCGCGCGATGCCCGGCCCTCAGGAGATCCCGGCGGATCGGGAGGTGCTAATCCGAACTGCAGTCCGGTCGGCATCATGAACGCCGTGGAACTCGACGTAGGCAACCTGTGGTTGTGGCTGCAGGGATCGACGCCATATTCGGGCGGCAGCGGTAAGCTGGTCAACGCAGCCACGTACAACGGCTACATTCTCTACTTCGCTGACCACCGTGGCATGTTGCCAGATCTGTACCCGCTGACCACGTTTAATAACGGCTTCTCGGGAATGTCAGGCTTGAACGACATCGTCAACTCTGGCTCCGCCGTCGGAGTCCCTGATGGAAAGCTTGAGCCGATGTCGTATTACGGAACGGTCACCTCCATCACCCCCGTTCCCTATTCGCCGGAAGACACGGCAGTGAAGGGTGCAGGGGTAAATGGGGGAAACGTCGATCGGTGGGGAGAACCGAACCTGGCCGCCGGGTTCGGCATCACAAACACGACGAACATGGCCTTGCCTTATTACATTTACGGGTCGGTCACGGCGAATGCGGTGCGATGCGAGTCGTACGGCTCGGCATACGCCGCAAACGGGACCGCCACGGCAGAGTGGAACATGGTGGCCGCACCGCGACATGTGCTGCGCCTGGTCGATGGCGGTATGGATGGTTCCGGCAACAGTTTCGTTCCGCCGACAAACGGAAACCCGTCGATCAACGGGGTCGGCTTCACCGTCGCCTCGGAAGAACCCGTGTATGTCTGGGGCAACTACAACACCGGACCCAAAGATCCGTTCTGGCCGAGCGAAGACACACTTACAACCCCGCACTCGGCGGCATCCATCATGGCCGATGCGGTTACGCTACTGTCAAATCCCCCTGCGGCGAACAACACCCAGGGAGGCAGTGCGGCTGCCACGACCGTCGGCTATACCGATTTGCTGACCTTTGAATACCCGGCCTATGTAACCGATCGTCCGGGCGACGACAGCTACTACCGGATGGCCATCATCGCGGGAAAGAGCATTCCGTTCCCGAACCCTTCCTGGTCGACCGAAGCGGATTTCGGCACCGACGGCGGCATGCACAACTTCCTCCGCTATCTGGAAGACCGTGGAGCGAGCAACGCAGTAGTCAACTATGCCGGGTCGATGATCAGCATGTACTACTCGCAGTACGCGACCGGCAACTTCAAGTGCTGCACGTCGGTTTATGACGCGCCGGCGAAACGTAACTATTTCTTCGACACGCTGTTCGAGAACCCGAACAATCTGCCTCCCGGAACCCCCAGTTTCCAGGACGTAGTCAGTTTGGGTTTCCACCAAAACTTCACCCCGCAGTAAGCATCGCGAAGACAGCGGCTCATACAAAGCCCCGATCCTGCTTCAGGACCGGGGCTTTTCATTGTTTTGTACTATTCCCTCGGCCACGCTTTTTCGCTTAGAGTCACCAGGCACAGCGTTGTAGTCCAACAACCTATGAGCGCATCTTCGCCGACTATGCCTCAGAATCAACCCGAAGAAACGGGTCGCCCCGCATCGGGCTGGCTCTGGACCGCGTTTTCCGTCTGTGCCATCGGGGCGATTGCGCTGTTCTTCATTCCAGCGTTCATCATTCGTCCCTTCACTCACCAGACGGCACGCGGACTCCTGCTCGCGATGGCCGTGCGCCAGCGCGCTCCGCTGGGCACGCTGATCTCAGGTATCGCTTGTTTGGCTTTATCCTTGGCACTGTGGGGGACTGTCGGCCGCTGGCGGAAAGCCCTGCTCGTGTTGACTCTGGCCGTAGTCGCTTTTTCCGCTGTCATGTCACGCCTGAATTATTTCGAATGGATGTTCCATCCCATTGCAGGTCCGCAGTTCATTGCGCAGGCCGAGAGCAAGCTCGACTCTAACGAGATGATAATGTCCGTGCGCTTCGGCGGCGACGCCCGCGCCTATCCCATCAGCCAGATGGCCTATCATCACGTCCTCAACGATGTAGTCGGAGGCGTGCCGATCGTCGCCACGTATTGAACGCTCTGTCACACCGGTCTGGTGTGGACGCGAACGGTAAACGGAACGGCCCTGCATTTCTACCTGGCCGGTATCAACAACCAGAACTTTCTCATGCGCGACCAGGAAACCGGAACCTGGTGGCAGCAGATCACCGGCAAGGCCATCTACGGGCCGATGCGAGGCGCAGCGCTCAAGTTGGTCCCCAGCGACGAACTCAGCTTCGGCGAATGGAGAGCCGAATTTCCCTCCGGACAAGTCCTTGCGCCCGTCGCCAAATACACGAAAGAGTACGACCCCAACTGGGAACCCGACGTCGCGAAGCTACCGGTAGTGATCAGCTTCCCAGGTACTGAACTAAAATCGCGCGACGTCGTCATTGGACTGACCATCGGCGGCTCTGCCCGTGCTTATCCATGGGAGACCCTCGCGAAGCAATCTCCCATTCTCGATCGAGTCAACGGCACGCCGCTGCTTTTTGTGCTCGGCCCCGACGGCAAATCATTCCGCGTCTTCGTCAGCCTCATCGACGGGCACGACGCAGAATTCTTTCTCCAGACTGATGCACATTCGTGGATACTGCTCGACTCACTGACTAACAGCCAGTGGAACTTTCAAGGCTGCGCCACCTCAGGCTTGGCGAAGGGACGATGTCTCGAGCGCATTCCTGCGTTGAAGGATTACTGGTTCGACTGGCGCAACTACCATCCTGAGACCACCATATACAGACGCTAGGATAGCGACGAAACCTATCGCGGTTGCGTGCTAAACTTTCGCCTCAATCGATCTCAGGGGGCTTTCATGTTCCGACTCATCATGGTGTGGATGTCTTCGCTTGCGTTGTTGACCGTCACCGCAATTGCGCAAAGTCCCGACATTGCGGAGCCCGGTTCTATTGAGGCAATCGCGGCAGCTACGACCGATCCGCACTTTGTTTCTCCTTGGGTTTCCTATGTTCCGCAATCGAATAGCGTTCCGTCGCCGGAGAAGTTTCTGGGACGGATCATGGGAGCTCCCGGAGAATTGTTGGGGACGGAAAAGACATACGCCTATGCCCGCGCCTTGGCTGCCACGAGCCCGCGAGTTCGCGCGTTTACGATTGGGCGCAGTGAAGAAGGACGCGAAATCTTCATGCTCGCGATCGCGAATGAGGCCGGCATCCGCGATCTTGATCGTCTGAAAGCGGCCACTGCGGCGTTGGCGGATCCGCGGCGCACCGACCGGGCAGCAGCCGACAATCTCATCCTAACCGCCCGCCCTATTTATTACTTCAACGCCGCGCTCCATTCCGATGAGACGGGATCATCCGAAGCGATGCTGGAACTCGCATACCGCTTGGCGGTGTCGGAGCAGCCCATGATCCGGCGGATTCGTGAGCAAGTGGTCGTGCTGATCAATCCCATTTCCAACCCCGATGGCCGCGACAAGATGGTCGATTGGTTCTATCGATACCTGAAGGGCAAGACCGACCGCAACACGCTGCCACGCCAGTCGCCGCCGTATTGGTCAAAATACACCTTCGTCGACATCAACCGCGATACGCATCAGCAGACGCACGAGACGACGAAGGCGGTGCACCGCATGTTTTATGAGTGGCACCCCACAGTCGTCCACGACCTGCATGAGGGCACGCCGCTGATGATGACCTGGAATGGCACTGGTCCCTACAACCCCAACATTGACCCCATTACCTACACCGAGTTTCTTGAACTCAGCTTTCACGAAGTGGAGGCGATGACTGCGATGGGGATGCCTGGGGTGTCGACATGGAATTTCGGCGAGGCGTTTGCTCATCTGTATCTCGATTCAGTAGCGATGAATCACAACAGCATCGGGCGTGGTTACGAGACATTTGGCAACGGCAGCGCGGAAACTGAGGAGCGCGCGGTTTCGCAATCTTCGGCAACGATGGAGTGGTACCGTCCTCTGCCTGCGCCACGGGAGGTGACATGGTCCGCCCGCGACAATCTCAACTACCAGGAGACGGGCGCGCTTGCAGCGCTGGACGAAACCGCGAGTCAATCCAAGGAAATGCTGCACAACTTCTACAAAAAGGGATGGGATTCCTGGCAGAAGGGCCTGACGCAACCGCCGTTTGCGTTTCTGATTCCAGAAAATCAGGGAGATCCGGCGCGAGTGGCACAGATGATAGGACGGCTCATGGGCCAGCAAATCGAAGTGGCGCGGGCGCGGAGCCCAATTCAGCTCAAGGAAGGAAGCTTTCCCGCTGGAACATACGTGGTTCGCCTGGATCAGCCCTACCGCAACTATGCGGTCGATTTGCTGACGCCGCAACGTTATCCGAAGGATGGAGAAGCGCCGTATGATGACGTCTCCTGGGAACTGCCCGCACACTACCATTTGCAGGCGATCTCTACCGCAGACGCGTCTATCCGCGATGCTGCTGTGACCCGGCTAATCGATCCGCCGCATGCTGTAGGACACATCAGCGGTACTGGAACGATTTATCTGCTAAAGGACACAGGACAGGAATCGTTTCTTGCCGCTCGTTATCGTCTGGCAAGTTTTGAAATTCAAATTGCGGAGCATGCGTTCGAGGAAGGCGGCGAAAGATACCCTGCTGGATCGTGGATCCTTACCGATCAACCCGGATTGCGCGACGCCATTCTCTCAACTGCAACGGAGCTGGGCCTCGACTTCACGCAGGTTTCCAATCAGCCCGAGGTGCCGCATCACAGCGCGAAAGCGCCGCGCATTGGCCTATGGGTGCCATGGGCCGATACCGACTCGATCGGTTGGATTCGTTACTCGCTCGATCAGCGCAAAGTGCCTTACACGTATTTGCGTGACGAAGACATTCGCGCGGGGAGTCTGCCTGCGCGCGTCGACGTTTTGCTTTATGGACATGTCGATCTGGAACTGGCGGAGCAGATTGAGGGTCTGCCGAAAACCTGGTCGCCTATGGCTTTTAAGAAGACCGCGCTGACGCCAAGTTTTGGCACTCCCGCGGAATCCGATGACATCACGGGGGGAATCGGCTACGAGGGGCTGGCACAGATTCAACATTTCATCGACGACGGCGGGTTGATGGTAACGCTCGGCAGCGGGAGCATGCTGGCGCTGGAAGGGGGACTGGTGCGCTTTGTGCGCCGGTCTTCGGGAGGGGTTCCGCGCAGTACAGCGGGAGGCGGGAGTGCTTCGTCCGCCGCGTCACAACACGCAGCGACGCGGACACCCGGAGCCCACGTGCGAGTCACGTTCGACCGCGGTGACCATCCAATCGCGTACGGGTATCCCGCGCACACCTACGTCTTCCGGCAGAACTTTCCGCTGTATGACGTCCCGCGCCGCTGGCTGCGGATGGCCTATTGCACCACGTGCCTCGACGGTCCGGAAGACCGCAGCGGTGTGGTGATGGAGTGGGGCGATGCCGACGGGAAGCCTTTCGTCGAAAGTGGGCAGGCATGGGGAGAAGAAAATCTTATCGGACGGCCGGCAATCTTGGACATGCCCGTGGGCAAAGGGCACGTCGTATCTTTCAACTTCAATCCGATGCATCGCGACTTGAACCGGGGTGACCAGCGTTTGCTTTGGAATGCGCTTCTCAACTGGCAGACGATCATCGCAGGGCAGCCGAAGCCTGCGCGAGCGCCTGGGCCCGCGCCTGAGCCCGAGGAGTGAAGACGCACGCCCTCATAATTACAATTGATGATCGGAGAGGAGCGTTGCGAGCCTGAAAAAAGCTAGGCAGATTCCTCACCAAGGAACGGTTCGGAATGACTAGCGGTAGTGACAAGAACAATGAGGGAGGATTCATTCGTGTCGGAAATTCATGCCATCTTTTGGGATGTGGGAGGAGTGCTGCTCACCAACGCCTGGGATCGAACCGAGCGCACGGCTGCGCTCGAACACTTTCGTCTGGATGAAGAGGAGTTTCACTCACGGCACGAGATGGTGGTCTCGTCGTTTGAGCGGGGAAAGATCACGCTTGACGAATATCTCGATCGCACCGTGTTTTATCGCAACCGTCCCTTCACCCGCGATGCTTTCCGGGATTACATGTACTCGTTGTCGCAGCCGATGCCGGAGGTTCTCGTCTTCGCGCGCGCTCTCGCCGATTCCGGCAAGTACTTCATGAGCACGATTAACAACGAGTCCCGCGAGCTGAACTTGCACCGCATCGAGAAGTACGGGTTGCGAGGAATCTTCCGGCTGTTTGTGAGCTCGTGTTTCGTGGGACTGCGCAAGCCGGAGAGCGGCATTTATCGGTTAGCCATTGAGACTACGCAGGTGAATCCGGAAGAGTGTTGCTTCATCGACGACCGGGCGCTGAATCTGGAATGCGCCGCAAAGCTGGGCATGCGGACAATTCAGATGCAGACGCTGGAGCAGTTGCGGGAGGAACTGGGGAAGCTGGGAGTGAAGCAGTGATCAGTGGTCAGTGGTCAGTGGTCGATCTCGCTGGCCACCGACCACTGGCCACTAGCTTCCTCGCAGCTGCGGCTTGGTCAGCGGAATCACCGGTTTCGGGACGTCTGATTCCGCACCCGAAAGCGTCAGGTCGCTGGACCA
>Ga0209333_1001374_pt1 | contig 11981 bp, 9 predicted proteins | sample BlaSpr_A8_OM2_O3_FD_187982 | JGI IMG/M metagenome (GOLD analysis project Ga0209333, IMG submission 187982) | Forest soil microbial communities from Thunder Bay, Ontario, Canada - Black Spruce, Ontario site 2_A8_OM2_O3 (SPAdes) (version 2) | ecosystem: Environmental > Terrestrial > Soil > Boreal...
CTCGACCGCTCCCCCAGCCCCAACTATCGCGCTTCACATCCCAACTTGCACCACTCGCTGTCGTTTGTAATGACGTTCATGAATAATGCAGGCTAAGACTTTCCGTTACCTATCCTCCATCGCCGGATCGAGGTCGCCAGTCGAATGAGGGAGCGGTCGGACGACACCGCCCAATCCGCCAGGCGAGACATCTAACCTATGACGGGTTCATTATTTTGGGCCGACGCGTACCCGGAATTCACAGATCCCCTGAATCGTGTCGAAATAGTCGACTTGCACACGTCATAGGTTTAGGTGTACCTAAAAACTGACATCTCCCGCGGAGGAACGTGATGCAATTTGCCTTACTGATCTATGAATCGCCGGAAGCGTTTGCGACCCGCAAGAAGGATGAGACTGACACCTACATCGGTGCATGGCGCGCGTACTACAAGGCTCTGGTCGACGCTGGCGTCTACGTAGGCGGTGATCCTCTACAAGTACCAGAAACTGGGACCACGATACGAATCAAAGAAGGAAAGCGGCGTGTACAGGACGGCCCGTACGCTGATACCAAGGAGCAACTGGGAGGCTTCACAGTCCTGGAACTGCCCTCGCTTGACGCAGCACTCGACTGGGCAGCGCGCTGCCCCGCTGCTTCGTATGGCGCCGTGGAAGTGCGTCCGCTCGCTTCCGACACCAAACGAAGAGTCGAGGGATGAGGGTAGCCGACGAGAAGGACGTCCATCGGACGATGGAGCGCGTCGCGCGCGAATCCTATGGTCGTTTGGTGGCGTACCTGTCCTCCCATACCCGGGATGTGGCCGGCGCCGAAGATGCGCTGAGCGAGGCGTTGATAGCGGCGCTCACAGTCTGGCCGCGTGACGGCGTGCCGCGAAATCCCGAGGCTTGGCTTCTCACGACGGCGCGCCACTCGCTCATCGACTTTATTCGTCATCAGCAAGTGGTCTTAGCCAGCGAGCCTACTCTTTTGCTTTTCAAGGGAAACGCCACGGAGGCGACCTTGGCGACTAAGTTTCCAGACGAACGGCTTAAGTTGCTTTTCGTGTGTGCCCACCCAGCGATCGATCCAGCCATGCACACCCCTCTTATGCTGCAGACCGTCCTGGGCCTGGATGCCGCGCGCATTGCCGGTGCCTTCTTGGTTCCTCCGAAGACGATGGGGCAGCGTTTAGTTCGGGCTAAAACAAAGATTCGCGATGGCGGCATCCGGTTTGAAATACCCCAAGACCATGAATTGCCGCAGCGCCTCGACGCAGTGCTTGAGGCGATTTACGCCGCCTTCGGGATCGGCTGGGATGACATGGCGGGAACCGACCAACCTGGCCGGGACCTGACGGAAGAAGCCGTCTGGCTCGCACGGGTGCTTCTACAGTTAAAGTCGGAGGAAGCCGAAGTGCGGGGCCTGCTGGCTCTCATGCTGCATTGCGAAGCGCGACGTTCAGCGCGAAGGGGGCCAAAAGGTCAGTACGTTCCTCTTTCCGAGCATGACCCCGAGCAGTGGTCGCTGCCGTTGATCGAAGAGGCGGAACGACATCTCGCTGAAGCGGCCAAACACGGTCGCTCCGGCCGGTTTCAACTTGAAGCTGCAATTCAGTCAGTACACGCTGAACGGGCGCGCAGCGGTCGGATTGATTGGGCGGCGATCGCCCTCTTTTATGGACATCTGATCCGTATCTCGCCGACGCTGGGAACTCGAACCGGATACGCCGCGGCGATTGCCGAAGCAAAAGGACCTGAAGCAGGGCTGGCGGTTCTTGACGCGATGGAATTGGACCTTGCCTCTGGCTATCAGCCCTACTGGGCCGTGCGGGCTCACCTCCTGCAACGGTTGGGCAAGATGCCTGAGGCCTTGGACGCCAACCACCGCGCGATCGGCCTGACTGAGGATCCTGCCGTGAGAGAGTTCCTCCTTCAAAAAAGGTTCTAAAACTCTTTATCCGCCTTGTAGAAATCGACCAGCCTTACCCGTCACCCTTATAGATGGCTTAGCGGTTCAGCTTCGCCACCGAGAGGGAAAAACGATGTGTCCATTCTGCATTTCGACCATGGGACTAATCGTTGCCGGCGCGGTCTCGACTAGCGGGCTGGCAGCGCTTGCCTTTAAAGTGTCTCGCAAAAAGAGTGGTTCAACAGAAATCATTACGAAGTCGAATGAAAGGAGCAATCAAGATGTCCACTAGCACAATCAACAACCCGAAAATAGCAATGAAAACGCCCCCGATCGTGTCATCGCGAGAGTGGGAGGCGGCACGCGAGCAGTTGCTCGTGAAGGAGAAGGCCTTGACCCGCTCCCGTGACGCGCTGGCCGCCGAGCGGCGTCGGATGCCGTGGCTGGCCGTGGAGAAGAAGTACGAGTTCGAGGGCCCTAAGGGCAAGGTAAGCCTGCTCGATTTGTTCGAGGGCCGCCGTCAGCTGATCGTCTACCGCGCCTTCTTCGAGCCCGGCGTGTTCGGCTGGCCCGAGCATGCCTGCCGCGGCTGCTCTTTCGGCGCCGACCAGGTTGCCCACCTCGCCCATCTAAACGCCCGCGACACCACACTCGCGTTCGCCTCGCGTGCGCCCCAGGCCGAGCTCGAGCGCCTGAAGGCCCGAATGGAGTGGAAGATGCCGTGGTACACCATCACCGACAGTTTCGACGCCGACTTCGGCGTGAACGAGTGGCACGGCACAAACGCGTTCATCCATGACGGCGACCACGTGTTTCGCACCTATTTCGTCAACAACCGGGGCGACGAGGCGATGGGAAGCACCTGGAGCTACCTTGACATCACTGCTCTCGGGCGCCAGGAGGAGTGGGAAGACTCCCCCGAGGATTACCCCCAGACCCCGCCGTACAAGTGGTGGAACTGGCACGATGAATACGCCGCCTCACTCGACCCTAGGTAGATCAAAGTGATGGAGAACGCAAAGGTGACGTTGAACCTCAACGATTGGTACCGTGGACCCTCATCGAGGAGTCCTCGGGGAGAGGCGCGAAGCGGGGTGGTGAAAGTGTCTCGCAAGAAGAACGGAGCCGGAGAGATCCTATGCACTCAGAGGAAAGGAAAAATGAAAATGTCCACGAGCATGATCGAGAACCCAAAAATTGTGTCGCGAGAGGAATGGCTTGCGGCTCGCAGAAACCTATTAGCCAAAGAGAAGCGGCTCACGCGCGAGCGCGATGCTCTGGCCGCCGAGCGTCGCCAGCTTCCCTGGGTCAAAGTCGAGAAGAACTATGTTTTCGATTCACCCAGCGGCAAGAAAACTCTCGCCGACATGTTCGACGGCCGAAGCCAGCTCATCGTCTATCACTTCATGTTTGGCCCGGATTGGAAGGAGGTTTGCCCCGGCTGCTCCTTCAATATGGATCACACGGATGGCGCGCTCGTGCATTTGGCGCAACGCGATGTCTCATTTGCGGCGGTTTCACGAGCACCTTTGTCTAAAATCGAGGCATTCAAGAAGCGCATGGCTTGGCGCTTTACCTGGGTCTCGTCGCATGGGACCGATTTCAACTATGACTACCGAGCTTCATTCACTGAGGACGAAATTGCCAAAGGCAAAGTTAACTACAATTTCGATCTTGTGGAATTCCCCAGCGCGGAAGCTCCTGGAATCAGCGTCTTCTACAAGGATAAGGATGGCAACGTCTCTCACACCTACTCCGCCTACGCCCGCGGGAGTGAAAGCGTTATCAACACGTACAACTATCTCGACCTCGTTCCCAAGGGTCGCGATGAGGACGGCTTGCCCTTCGCGACGTCATGGGTTCGCCATCACGATCGGTACGGGGACGGCCACTTAGCCGATGCGGAAAGACCATACTGGCCTGCGGAGGCTCTGCCCGCCCGCTGAAGATTCGAGCGCCTCGCAATCCCGGCTCCTGGCCTGTCGCTGCCAATTTGGTGCCAGGCCAGAGCCGATGATTGCACGGGGCAAAAGAAGGGAGTCGCGAGGATCGAATTGGTGCTGGAATCGGCTTCCCAGTGTTGACATGCACGTTTAGTTAGCCGCCAGTTCATGCCGACCTCCTCCAAAGAAATCGGGCGCGACCTGAGGGAGGCTGCGCTGATATATTTGCAGGGCAGGCCTTGTAAGACATTTCAGCCTTCCTTGGGACATTTTTTTGATTCGCGAAGCAGCCTTGCAACGCAGATTTTATTGAAGGCATTCGCCAACTTGCGAACGACGAGATGGACGTCAAAGTTTTCATCTTCACCGCAGACCAAGACCGCAATCAAATCGTGGAGATGATCTCCAAGGCCAATGACATCGTGTATGCGGACCCACAAGTGGACAAAGGGAGCGAGCAATGGGAGCGCATAGAGTGGAGCGATGTGCAGAAATTCCGCGACGGGTTGATTCTGGATGAATTCGGAGGCTCGTCACTGACGACGTCGGCTGTAAAATTCTTGCCTCCGTGGGGCAGGAGATTTGGTTTCAAACACAAGTTGCTGCGATCGATGCCCTATAGGAACCTGCTGCAGGCCACGCCGCTTTTTGGAATGATTGCGGTGCGCGATCGCTACGATCGTGAGCAAAGTCTACGCGCAGGGCGAATCTGGCAGCGCGCGCACCCGCTGGCGACCGCACGCGGTCTGGCTGGAAGGCCGGTCAACGAAGCAGTCGAATTAATCGACCATCAACGCTGGCTGAATCAGGAACCGCAAGCAGAGGCCGTTCTTTTCGAACTCATCGGAGACAAGGCCTGGCAACCGATGTTCATGTTTCGTTTTGGTTACCCTATCCGTCAGGTCTCACCCAGTCCAAGACGTCCGGTGGAAAACGTGCTTCTTTGAGTCAATGCTAGCCGCGCTCTTTCGGTCTCCAACGCGAAGAACTGGATGGTCGGCAAACAGGAGTCTTGACCTAGCTCTGACGCGTTCATTCGGTGGTTGCCAAATAATCGCCGAATCACTCCTCGAGTTCAGATCGGTAACGAAAAGTTGTCGACGGGAAGTGGTCTGGATCACGGGCAACCCGGAAGAAACCGAATTGCTACCGGTTTGCCGACAAACCATCCGATACCGTTCCTTGATAGAGCAGTGGAGGTAAGCTGGGGTCGGTTGTCAGACGCTGCACTTGTTTGTGGGTTGGATATTCACCCAGCGTGCGCGACTTTCCGTTGGCTTACGTTGCCACCGTCGCCTCTTTTCAACTTGCCGAAGATGATCGTGGACAAGACCGTGAATCCGCCAAGCACGAGGAATGCCTCGTGGATGCCTCGGATCATTTGTGGTGGGTTGGAATGAGCACCACTGGGGATGAAAAATGCAGTGGCCAGCCCGGCTGACGCGACACCAAAACTTATGGACATCTGCTGCATGGTGCTCGCGATGGAGCTTGCGTTGCTGGTCTCTTCCTCGGTGATGTCAGCATAGACAAGCGTGTTCATGCTCGTATATTGCAGCGAGGTGAAGGCCCCATAGAAGAACGCCTGCAGCACGATCACCCAAACCGGCGTACGGAGCCCAATGGTCGCGAAAAGCAGTAGAAGCAGACCGAGGATCACGGTGTTCGAGATCAGCACGCCGCGATACCCGATGCGGTTCAGAATTCGCGGCAGCAGGAACTTGGTGCTCATGGCAGCGATCGCCTGGGGCATGATGAGTAGGCCGGACTGAACGGGGGTGAATCCAAGGCCAACCTGATAGAGGAGCGGGAGGAGAAATGGCACTCCGCCGATGCCCAGCCGAGTGAAGAAGCTGCCGCTCACCGCCGCGCTGAACGTGCGAATACGAAATAGACTCAACTGCAGCAGGGGAAATGCAATCTCTTTTGCATGAAGTAAGTAGCCCGCGAGAAGGGAAAGAGAAACCGTTAATAGTCCTAGAATTTCGCGCGTACTCAGTTCATGGTCACCGAATATCTCCAGCACGTACGACAGGAGCGCGATCCCGGAACCGAAGAGGATTAGCCCGACAATATCGAGCGGGTGGGTTCGCTCGCGGTAGTCCGGTAGATGCAGATAGACCATCAGCAAACCGATCAGGCCGATCGGAATGTTCACGAAGAAAATGAAGCGCCAGTGAAGGTAGCCGACGATCAGGCCACCGGCAATCGGACCGAGCATGGGGCCAACCAAAGCCGGAATGGCGACGAAGCTCATGGCGCGGATGAGTTCGGACTTGGCAAATGTTCGCACCAGGGTGAGGCGGCCTACCGGCACCATCATCGCTCCGCCGCAGCCCTGTAGAACGCGACACGCGACCAACAGATGGATGTTGCTCGATATGCCGCAGAGAAAAGATCCGAGGGTAAACAGGCCGATTGCGGATGCAAACACCCGGCGTGTTCCGAACCGATCCGCCATCCAGCCGCTAATCGGAATAAAAACCGCCAGGCTCAGCGTGTAGCTGGCCAGTACCGACTTCATATTAAGCGGCGCCACCTTGAGGGCGTCGGAGATGGCAGGCACTGCTGTGTTCAGAATCGTGGTGTCGAGCGACTCCATAAAAAACGCGACGGCGACCAGCCAGGGTAGGAGCCGCTTGCTCGAATCCGACGGTGCGGCTGGAAGCGGAGGGGAGTTGGTGGAATTGACAGGACTCGGAGACATGGAGTGGAGCAATTACTTTACTAACGAATCAGAAATTTTGCTTGCCTTGGAGAATCTCCCTTAATATGCCCAACTTCTCACCTCCGGAACTGTAGCTACGCTGATGTCGACGCCGCGGCAGCACCGTGAAAGCGCTTCGTCGTTGCCGGCCAAGAAAGCCAGGGTCCAAGCAACTCATTGCCGTTAGGCGATATGATCCAACACGCAATTTCACATATTCTTCCCGTTTGAGGTCAATCCGGAGGCTACCGAGCCATTAAGTCGGCTCCTGAGGAACTAATTATTGCCGGGATCGCCACCAGTGGAAAGCCGAGGCGAGCTGCCTGTTTGCGGAGGGGGATTTCGGCTCGCTGGTGGGCCTGTTCATCGTAGAGAAGGAAAACGGGCCCGAGACCAGCACTTGAGGCAAAGAAGAAGGCGGGCCGGAACAAATAAGATTCTCGCCTTGTCGTAGAAAACGCCACAAGGACAGACCACCCGCGACCGAGGTCGATGCGCTGAATGTCCTTCCTAGACTCTCTCGCCTAGACTGGCTTGGCAGCCGCGAGGCCCACGGAGGACTCGTTCGACGCTAGCGTGGGAAGCAGCGGCGCTTCGCGTCCGCGAGCTGTGACTTTCTCTACCGCTACGATCTGGCCGTCCCGCACGAGGAGCGCGGCCTCAAAGTTGTTCACCGTAGGGCAGGCGTGGCGCGGTAGGAGATAGAGCGCTTCGCCGATCTGCGGACCTGCGGTTTCGCGGTTCAATGCCATCGGAAGATGCTCTTCACTGGGCACCAGAGGCGTCAGTTCGGGATCTCCGGCGACCACACATGTGGGGACGCCAGCATCGGCCGAGACAGCTTTGTGGCCGGCGTCGCAGGTGATGATTCCGTCGTGTGGCCGGCTGACCACGCGTGTTAATACCAGTGCCGCTGGCGCGTAGCCGTATTCAGCGGGCAGTTGTGCCAGACTTGTGGCATCGCAATAGACGATTGTTCCAGGCGAGACACGGTGGATGAACCCTGCGCCGTGAAAACCTTTGTACGCAAGAGAACAGGGGAACGTCGGCGTCCCCGCAGTGATGACTTCCGGCACGCTCATCCCGCTGTCGCGGATTGCCGTCACAAGTTCCAGCAAACCATCGTAGCCGGCATGGGCCGCTGCGGTCCGTTCGGGCTCGTCGAGCCCCCCATAGTGGCCGTCATAGTAGTGCAAGCCGCCGAATTGCAGTTCCGCTTCTTCAACAGCGCGCACAATCCGAACCACCTTGTCGGTCTGGCGTTGTTCGACTCCCGTTCGATTCATGCCAGGATTTATATCGACAAATGCGTCGACTGAACTGCCTCGCCATTGCCGCACCTGTTCTTCGCTCTCGACCAGCACAGAAATCCGGACGTGCGGAAATTGATCTGCTATTTCGAGCACGCGGCGTGCGTTTGCGCCAACCACAGGATAGGCGAGAAGGACATCGGCTGCTCCGCTGTTGCAGGCTACCAGCAGTTCGAGCGTGGTTGCGCACTTGAAACTCCGAACACCTCGCTCGACAAGCATGCGAAGTGTGTAGGCCAGCTTTGCGGTCTTGATGTGCGCACGCCAGCGATCCGGATCGCCTCCGAGCAGATGCAAAGTCCGCGCAATGTTTGACGCCACGATTTCCGGATAGATCACGAGCGCAGGAGTAAGGACGTCTTCAATGCCGGCCACGCGGTGACGTTCGTCCCAGGGAAACCCGCTCAGCATGAATTTGTGCGCTGCCATCGCGGATTCGATGATATCGCGCAAGCCTGCATCAGCGCTATGGGCGCCGTGCATCTCCCCTCCGCAACGAAACCTGCCCGGGCGTAATGTGCAACCTAGGCAAGGGCCACAGTGTGCGATGGGAAACACAGTCCGATCGATTTCCTCCTTGGCAGACAATCATCCCAACAGCTTTCCGGTCGCCGTCCGAGTGGCCGACAAACCAGACCTGACAATGCAGATGTCCTCCCTGCGTAAACTGTGGTTCTCTCTGCGAGCATTACGCGGTGCCGGACTTCCGCCGGATTGCGAACCGTTGGCCGGCGAACGGCATGCTATTCTTCCGCGTATGCGTCTGCGTTTTCTTGTAAATTCGCTCATCCTGATTCTGGCTCTGGCCGTTTTGCCGCTCAACGCGCGTGTCATTCGAGTCGAGATTGCTTCCCGCACCGATGTACTTAACGGCAAGGCATTCGGCGACGCCGGAGCCTATGAGCGCATCACCGGACGAGTCTACTTCTCACTCGCCACGGCCAATCCGCACAACATGCGCATCGTTGATCTCGGCAATGCGGTTAACTTGAAAAACGGCGAGGTCGAGTTCTCGTCTGACTTCGTTGCCATCCGCCCGAAGGACGCCCAAAAGGGCAACGGCTCAATGCTTCTGGAAATTCCGAACCGCGGTCGAGGGCGCATTGTGGCTCTAGTCGATGGCGGCGACTGGGATCTCACGAACGACCCCGGAGATGCATGGTTACTGCGCAACGGTTTCACCGTCATGAGTCTCGGATGGCAATGGGACGCGGATGGTCCAGAGGCTCTGCGACTCTTGGCGCCTGTAGCGAAAGAAAACGGAAAGACCATCACTGGCCTGTTGCGCGGCGATCTGATGCCCTCGCAAGGGATGCCAGAGATTCCCCTTGGACACCTCATCCTCGGCAATATCGGCGGGACCGAATACCCGGTTGCCGCGCCCGACGATCCGCGCAATACGCTGAGTGTCCGGGACTCGCGCGATTCACCACGGACCGTCATTCCCCGCGCGGAGTGGCAGTTCGCACGCACTGTCGACGGTAAACTCACCCCCAGCGACCGGTATATCCACCTGAATGGTGGTTTTCAGTCCGGCAAGATCTACGAATACGTTTATGTTGTCGCCAACCCCGTCGTAGCCGGCAGCGGCTTCGCTGCCATCCGCGACTTTGCGTCGTATGCCAAACACGCTCCCGATGCCGTCACCCCCGCAAAGCGGGTCTATGGCGAAGGCATTTCACAGAACGGACGCTTTCTGCGGGACTTGCTTTATCAAGGCTTCAATGCTGATGAAGACGGAAAAATCGCGCTCGACGGCGTTCTCGCCCACGTTGCCGGAGCGGGCCGCGGCAGCTTCAACTACCGTTTCGCCCAGCCGTCGCGGGACGCGCAGCCCACTTCTTCGGTTTTCTTCCCCACCGACGTCTTTCCCTTTACCGATGCACCCGAGAAAGATCCCGTTACGGGACAGACGGGAGGACTCCTCGATCGCGCCGCCGCCGACCAAGTCGTACCCAAGATCTTTTTCTCCAACACGTCCTATGAGTACTGGGGCCGCGCCGCCGCACTGATTCATGTCAGCGCAGATGGGAAACAGGATGCACCGATTTCGAACAATGTCCGCATCTATCACTTCACTGGGCTGCAGCACTTTTCCGGTCCATTTCCTCCAGAAAAGGGAAAAGGGGATCTGCTCGGACAGGAGCCGCAATCGCCGCTCCCGGTCAAGTACTTCTGGCGCGCCATGATCGCCAACATGGACGCATGGGTGCGTAGTAACACACTTCCGCCCGCCAGCAGCTATCCGCAGATTGCAGACCGAACGCTCGTGCGGCTAGGAGACTACGCACTGCCGGCGATCCCCGGCTTGCACAAGCCTCATGAAGCGAATTCAGCGTATCGTCTCGATTTCGGCCGGAACTGGCGTGACGGAATTTTAACTATCCAGCCGCCCAAAGTCGGCGAGCCGTTCCCCGTGCTTGTTCCCCAGGTCGACGCCGATGGAAACGAACGCGATGGCGTGCGCTTGCCAGAGATAAGCATTCCGCTGGCGACTTATACGAGTTGGAATCTCCGCGATTCTTCGATTGGCGCGCCCGATCAGCGTGTCTCCTTCGAGGCGTCTTACCTCCCGTTTCCAAGGACTACCGGCGAGCGTCAGAGGACTGGCGACCCACGCAAGTCCATTGCAGAACGCTACGCGGATCGCGAAGACTACGTCGCCCGGTACAAGAACGCGGTGGACGATCTCGTGAAGCAACGGTGGATCCTGCAGGAAGACCGCCTGGCCTTGGTGCGTCGCGGCGAGGAGGAATGGGCCGAGGCCACGAAGTGAAATCTGTTGCCTGGCGCTTTCTCTGGCAGAAATTATTCCGCAACAGAAGTCTGCTTCGAGGAAGTATGAGGTCCAAACGCGCAGTGTCCGACCGGTTCTCCTCGAACCTTTGATCAGGCTACTTCGTTCTTGGTGTCTCCCACTTGCCCGAATCTCCGGAACGGAAAATGGCGTCGATCACGGCCATGTTCTTGACAGCATCCTCAAGCGAAACCGGCACCTCAGCGTCTCCGCGAACTGCTCGGGAGAAGACATCGCCTTGGATCGTGTACTGGTCGCAGATGGGAAAGTCTTGGATAGCAATGCCGCTACCGAACACGTCGTGTCCGTCGTCAATTAGGACGCGGCACGGCCGGTCATGGGGAGCGTTGAACGGGATTTCGATTTCGATACGGCCCCGTGTTCCCAAGAAGTGGCTCCGCTGGTACGGCACAAGCTGCGTGCTGCAAGTAAAAGTTGATTGGCCCGAGGGAAAATCGAGGATGGCTGAGGTAAGCCGGTCAACCTTCATCTGCGGGTCTCTCTCGACCAACCCCAATACCCGTGAAGGCTCTTCGCCGAACATGAACCGCGACGTAGTGATGGGGTAGCATCCGATGTCCATCAGCGCGCCCCCGCCGTATTCGGGTATGTTGCGGATGTTGGATGGCTCGTTGTTGAAATAGCTGAAGAAACCCACGGCGGAACGCAATTGGCCGATCCGTCCTGAGGCGACCAACTCGCGTGCCCGCAGCCACTGCGGGTGGGTGCGCACCATGAAGGCCTCTCCGATCTTCACCCCCGTGCGGTCCCGCACTGCCAAAAGCTTTCTGGCTTCGGCAACCGTCAGACTCAGTGGCTTCTCGCATAAGACGTGCTTGCCGGCTTCTGCAGCTTTGATTGACCACGGGACGTGAAGCTGGTTCGGCAGGGGGTTGTAAATCGCTTCAATCTGCGGGTCGGCCAGAAGCTCTTCGTAGGATCCATAGGATTTGGCAATGCCAAGCGTGCGGGCCGCATCTTCAGCCTTGCCTCGGTCGCGTGAGGCAATTGCGGTCACCTCACTCCACACGCCTTTCTGCATGCCCGGTATGACTTTCGTGACAGCGATTTTCGCCGTGCTCAGAATTCCCCAGCGGACTTTGGACATACCAGGCATCATAGCCGCAAAGGCCGCGGCGGAAAAACGTGAGCGGGCCGAAGTCGGGTTGTGGAAATTGTGGTTCCGTCGAAATGCTTGGAGACTCGGTGCCGAAGCACACGAATCGCCTGGCCTGTGACCTCTCCGGTTTTGTTACATGATCTCAGGCATTTATTGGGGCCAGTTGATAGCCGAGTTCTTTGGCCGTGGCCGTTAAGCGTCCAATGCGTTGCT
>Ga0209333_1001376_pt1 | contig 11958 bp, 7 predicted proteins | sample BlaSpr_A8_OM2_O3_FD_187982 | JGI IMG/M metagenome (GOLD analysis project Ga0209333, IMG submission 187982) | Forest soil microbial communities from Thunder Bay, Ontario, Canada - Black Spruce, Ontario site 2_A8_OM2_O3 (SPAdes) (version 2) | ecosystem: Environmental > Terrestrial > Soil > Boreal...
AATTAAATCTCTAGACTCAACCGAGATTCAATTCCGACAGCTTGAAACAGGCAATCCTCAGCCTGAGGCTGCGAAAGTGTTCTTCGACGATCTCCGTGTCAGCTATCAGGGCATGCTCAACCAATTAAACAAACATCAACTGCGCTCCCAATCATTCGGCGCGATTGTGGCTGCATCTACGAATAGTTCTTCTCGCACCAATCAAATAGGCGGGGACTACCCAATCGTTGCTAAGGCTACGTTTCGGACGTTCGAGCAAAATGAATTGGCTTACAATGCAGTTGCGGACGCACAGTCACTAATCTTTGATCTCAGCGTAACGAGCAACCCGAGCGGTGCGGTCGTTTCTTATCACAGAAGAGGCGATCCGTATCGTCAGAATCCCGACCCTACGAATACTGTAATTACCGCGCTTCCGTACGCTGTCTGGACGATTCAATTTCAGAAATCAGGCTACAAAACCATCGAAAGGGAACATGACCCTTTCACCGCGCCCAACCATGTGATCAATGTCGAACTCGAAAAGTAGGACCGGCTAGCCTAAGCATTTCGTTCGCGAACATGTAGCAACACACCGAAACTTGCGACGGCAATCAAGGCAAGAATCGATCCTAGATATGAAAACAAGAGTGTCGACCTCGCGACGTAAATTGATGTCGTCGTCCACAGCCTCATTATTTCTTCGTCATCCGTTCCGCGATATCTCAACATATCCCAATCGCTATCAGCTTTGAATGTTGTGTTAGCAAAGTTCGTTCTCGTATATCCGACGCTCACGTTCACCTCTCCATGAGTGCTTGGAACTGGGATGCTTCGCACGAAGCGCATGTGCAACCCAAAGTAAAAACAAAAGAAGATGGCCGCCAAAAGAAAACACACTCTTATCGCCCGATGGACATTGAGCGTCGTTGAGTCTCTGCAACGAAAAAATACAAGATATGTGGCCGCGAGTGCGAATAACAGTACGAAAGCTTGAGACAAGTTCGTTTCGTTCCCGAGAGGCGGGAAGATACGCCCGGGTAAGAAAAAATTTGACACCGGGGGCAATAAACCACAGATGATGGCAAAGGCCCCTTGCAAGCTCAGAAAGGATTTGTAGTACTCCTGGATTGTGATCCTTCGGTCAGTTTGCACTTTTTTTCGTCTCTGAGTGCATTTCTACCGTGATCACGTGGTTCCGCTCGTGGAACGGGTCGTGTTCTCGCTCTATGGTTTCGAAACCCGTCTTCTCAAATCGAACAAACCATATTGCGTAGGGAAGGGCTTTAATCGCGGAATTGGTTACGTTCTGAAGATGTTCGAAAGAATCCCCGCGCCGTCGATACGAGACAGCAGCACCCTGCGGGATCGTATTTACCTCTAAGTCGAATGTCAGAGCGCCCGCATCCGCAACAGTTTCGTAGGCGAGTTCGTTCTGTTCGAACGCGCGAAAGACGGGGTCTGCCAGAAGCGGGTATTGTGTATTTTGTGCCACGTTCTCGACGTGCGGCCCAAGGTCAGATGATGCTCTTAGCTTTTCCAAAGCCTGTTGATACGTGATGTGAAGATCCCCGAAAAAAATGCTAGCAGTAGGTTTCTGCGATTGCGTAGAAACAAGTCCGAGAAAATCTTCCTCCGTTTTCTCCAGTGCCCTTTCGGCATCAAGAGTATTCTGTCGCAAGATTTTGGCTATACTAGCGTCGCCTTTCTTCGCGGGAAGAGCCGAGACAGCTGCTTTTAGAGCTTGGAACTTTGTCTGCAAATTTCCCGCCTCGCGCCGCAAGAGTTGGCTCTGAGACAAATTAATCGATACTTTGGCTACCGAAGGAAAATCAAAGCTAGCGTCTTGGATTACCAGAAAACTTACGCTGTCAAACTTGATGATAGAAGAATGCATGCCTGACGCCGTCCCGACCGTGACATTAGTTAACTGCCATGTTCCACCGGGTGCATCAGGCGAAATCGTAATTGGAACGTCATAGGTTGTTTTCCCCGGTTCTAATAGCACTGAATTACTATTACTAACCGGCCCGGGCCCAGTGACACCAACGCTCAAATAAGAGCGGGGAGCGTTTGATGGTTTGTCCAAAACAATATGAAATGAAATGGTCTCGCCTGCCTTTACGCTGAGAGGTGCTGTGACAGCCCCAGACTCGGGGATCAAAGGGACCAGTTTGTCAGGCGCTTGACTCTGAGCGTGCAAAGCCCAAAGCGGAAAACCTACAATGAAGATCGCGAGTGAAGAATTGATGGTTCTTGTGCTCACTGCGAAAGGCTCCTTCAGGCATCCTCGACGCGATTACGAGAAGGTACATCATAGCTGTTTACCGCATGAATATACACGTCAGCTCGTTGAGACGCGGGGCTAGCGGTGGGGCCGGACCCCGGAAAACGGGGCGGAATTTCCTTCTCCATGCTAAAATAAACAAGCGTTCGTTGCTCCTGAAACCTCTCGCAATTCTATCGGGGTCGCAAGGTAGCGTTTGCAGCCCTGTTCGTCTGGCCGCATCGACATAACGAATCGACATACTATGAACTCAAAACTACGCAACATCGCCATTATCGCGCACGTGGACCACGGCAAGACGACGCTCGTCGATGCCATGCTGCGGCAAAGCGGAATTTTCAGCACGCATGCCCATCTGGTGGAACGCGTGATGGACTCGAACGACCTGGAGCGCGAGCGCGGGATCACAATTCTGGCGAAAAACACCGCAGTGACGTATCACGACACGAAAATCAATATCGTGGACACGCCGGGGCACAGCGATTTCGGCGGAGAAGTGGAACGCGCGCTGCGCATGGTGGACGGAGTGCTGCTGCTGGTGGACGCGAGCGAAGGGCCGCTGCCGCAGACGCGTTACGTGCTGCAGAAGGCGCTGGCGGCGAAGCTGCCTCCGATTATCGTGCTGAATAAAATCGATCGGGCGGACGCGCGGCCGGCGGCGGTGTTGGATGAGATTTACGACCTCTTCATCGACCTGGACGCGACGGAAGACCAGCTCGACTTTCCGGTGCTGTACACCAACGCGAAGACGGGCGTGGCGCATCGCGCGGTGGGCGACGCGTCGACAAACCTGCAGCCGCTATTTGAAACGATTGTAGCTTCCACTCCTCCGCCTTCGGGGGATGCCTCGGCGGTGCTGCAGATTCAGGTAACGAATCTGGATTACAGCGATTATCTGGGGCGGCTGGCGATTGCGCGCGTGTTTTCAGGAACGCTGAAGCGCGGCACGGAAGTGGGCATCGCGAAGCTTTCAGGCGTGATTCAGCCGACGAAGATTACGAAATTATTCACGTTCCGCGGACTGGAACGCGACGAAGCGGAAGAAGTGGCGGCGGGAGACATCTGCGCCATCGCGGGCGTGGAAGGAATTCAAATCGGGGAAAGCATCACGGATCTGCTGAATCCGGCGCCGCTCGAGCCGCTTTTGATCGACGAGCCGACGTTGACCATGGTTTTTACGGTGAATACTTCGCCGTTTGCGGGGCGCGAAGGGCAATACGTGACTTCGCGCGACCTGCGCGCACGGCTGGACCGCGAATTGCTGACCAACGTTTCGCTGCGCATCGAAGATATGGGCGCGACGGATTCGTTTCGCGTGCTGGCGCGGGGCGAACTGCAGCTTGCCATTTTGATCGAGACGATGCGGCGCGAAGGCTACGAGCTGATGGTGGGCAAGCCGGAAATCGTGGTGCGCACGGAAAACGGAAAGCGCGTGGAGCCGCTGGAAGTGCTGATCGTGGATTGTCCGGAAACGTTTATCGGCATCGTGATGGAAACGCTGGGAACGCGGCGCGGCGAAATGACAAAGATGGTGAACCATCATTCGGGACGCGTGCGCATGGAGTTTCGGATTCCGTCGCGCGGGCTGATTGGGTTGCGCGGGCAATTGCTGACGGATACGCGCGGGACGTCGCTGATTCACTCAATGCTCGATGGCTGGACGGATTACGCGGGGGACATGGCTTCGCGATTGACGGGCGCGCTGGTGAGCGACCGCGCGGGCGTTTCGACGGCTTATGCGGTGTGGGGAATTCAGGAGCGCGGCGAAATGTTTGTGGGGCCGAGCCTGGAAGTGTATGAAGGAATGATCGTGGGCGAGAATGCGCGCGAAGACGACATGAACGTCAACATTACGAAAGAAAAGAAGCAGACGAATATGCGCTCGTCGAGCGCGGACGAGGCCATTCGGCTGATCCCGCCGCGCGAGTTGACGCTGGAAAAAGCCATCGAATTTATTTCGGATGACGAGTTTGTGGAAGTCACGCCGAAATCCATCCGGCTGCGGAAGAAAGTTCTCGACGCAAAGAAACGCCCGAAACGCTGGCAGGAGATCAAAGCCAGCGCCGAATCTGCTTCCTGAAGCGGCGTTGATGGTAGGCCAAGCGGCCCGTTTTTCCCTATCCCGAGATTACGGAAGTGTTCGGTAGCGGGATGGGGGATTCCCACGAGCGGGCAAACGGGGCCTTTTCATACTTGCAAATTCCCTCTAATTGAAACATTATAAGGCACTTATCATCGCGGTGAGACCGGAATTCAATTTGCGATGTATATAGCAGAGGTTGGTGGCTTTGGACATTGCGCGCCCAGAAGTCAAAAGACAAAAAAAGATCCGCCGGACGATCTATATAGCGATCGCGGTGGTTCTGATTCCGCTGGTGACGTACGCGCTTTCGCGATTGAAGCCGGCGGCGCCCAGTGTGGACAGCGCGACGGTGTGGACGGACACGGTGAAACGCGGGCCGATGCTGCGCGATGTCCGCGGACTGGGTACTTTGGTGCCGGAAACCATTCGTTTGATTCCGGCAGCGACCGACGGACAAATTGTGCAGCGCAATCTGCTTGCTGGGACTCCGCTGAAAGCTGACACGATCATTTTGGAATTGAGCAATCCTGAATTGCAGCAGGCGGCGCTGGATGCGGAGTATCAGATGAAAGGCGCGGAAGCGAATCTGGAACAGACCAAAGCGCTGCTTCAGAACCAGCTAATGGACAAGCGCACGCAAGCTGCGGCGCTGAGCTCCGCGTATCACACGGCGGTGCTGGATCGAGACACAAACAAGCAGCTCGCCGACAACGGCCTGGTGTCGGACTTGATTTACAAGAAATCGCAAGTCGTGGCGGAGGAGCTTGCCAAGCAGGATGATTTGGCTCAAAAGGAAGTGGAGACATTTTCGAACTCAATCGCTTCGCAGGTAGCCGTTCAGCAGGCGAGCTTGGATGAAAAGCGAGCGATGTACGCGCTGAAAAAATCGCAATTGGATCAGCTAAAAGTTCGTCCCGGTATCGATGGGGTGCTGCAAGAGCTGGATGTGGAAGTGGGGCAGAAAGTGACGCAGGGAACCGTGCTGGCGCGGGTGGCGCAGCCGACGCATTTGAAGGCGCAACTTAAGATCGCCGAGACGCAGGCGAAAGACATCACCATCGGACAAAAGGCTTCGGTGGATACACACAACGGAGTGATCGCCGGGCACGTGATGCGAATCGATCCGGCGGTGGTAAACGGAACGGTGACGGTGGACGTGGCGCTGGACGGCCCGCTGCCGCAAGGGGCTCGGCCGGACCTGAGCGTCGAGGGCACGGTTGAGATCGAGCGGCTGGCGGACGTGCTGTATGTCGGCCGGCCGGTGCATGGCGAGGCGAACAGCACGGTGGGCTTATTCAAAGTAGTGGACGACGGAGCGGCGGCGGTTCGAGTCCAAGTGCAGCTGGGTCGCACGTCGGTGAACACGGTGGAAATCGTGAAAGGGCTGCAAATCGGGGACAAAGTGATTTTGTCCGACATGTCGGCCTGGGACAATTACGATCGCGTGCAATTGAAGTAGTTAACGGAACATTTGAGAGCCCTGGGAACGTAACAACAGTTGGCTAGAGACTCGATAGGATAGGCGGAGGAGCAAGCATGGACGCGACAGCAAAATCAATGATTCGGTTGGAAGGCGTAACGAAAGTATTTTACACCGACGAGGTGGAGACGCACGCGCTCGGCGGAGTGCATCTGGATATCAAGAACGGCGAATTCCTTTCCATTGCAGGGCCCTCGGGATGCGGCAAATCAACGCTGCTCTCGATTCTCGGGTTGCTCGACTCGCCGACGGATGGAAACTACTGGATCAATACGCAGCCAGTGGCGAACCTTTCTCTTTCCGATCGCACGCGCATTCGGAACCGCGAAATCGGGTTCATATTTCAAGCCTTCAATTTGATAGGTGACCTGACGGTTTTCGAGAACGTGGAATTGCCGCTCACCTATCGCAGCATGGCTTCGGCGGAGCGCAAGAAGCGCGTGCAGGAAGTGCTCGAGCGCGTGGGAATGGCGCACCGCATGAAGCATTACCCTTCCCAACTTTCGGGCGGCCAGCAGCAGCGCGTAGCCGTGGCGCGCGCGCTGGTGGGTTCGCCTTCGATTCTGCTGGCGGACGAGCCGACCGGAAACTTGGACTCGAAGAACAGCGAAGCGGTGGTGGATTTGCTGCGGCAACTGCACCGCGAGGGCGCGACCATCTGCATGGTCACACACGACCCGCGCTACGCCAGCGTTGCGGACCGCACGATCCATCTTTTCGACGGCCGCATCGTCGAGGAAACCGTGGGCACGCGCAGCGTGTCCGTGTAAGCCAGTTCGATCTCGCATTCTAGAAAATCATGCACGTGAAGCGGCCGAAAAGGTTTCGGAAGCATTGGCACGGGTGTGTACGAATGATCGGTAGCGGGCAATTCGCATCGATGGCTGTTTGCGCGGAGTGAAAAATGGGAATACTGCTGCAAGACATTCGCTACGGAGTCCGGATGCTGCTGAAGAATCCGGGATTTACCGCGATTGCGGTGGTCACTTTGGCGCTTGGTATTGGCGCGAATACAGCGATATTCAGCGTGCTCGATTCCGTGCTGCTACGGAAGCTGCCGGTCGTTCACTCCGAACAGCTTGTGCTGCTGACCGACCCTGACTCGCACGGCCAATCGTTCGGCAGCGAGGGAGGAGATCGCTCCCTTCTCGCCTACTCGGAATTTGAATACCTGCGCGACCACAACGAAGTATTCTCCTCGGTCTTCGCGTCCGATAGCAGCCTGCCGGAGGTGCGAGCAACGCTCGGCGCTGCCCCCACCGGCGAAGCGAGCCAGGAAGAATCACTTCGTGTCCGCCTCGTTAGCGGAGATTATTTTTCCACTTTGGGAGTGACTCCTGCGGCGGGACGGATGTTTACCTCCGAAGTGGATAAAGAGCGGGGCGGCGCGACGTTTGCCGTGGCTAGTTATTCGTTCTGGAAGCGGCGCTTCAATCTCGATCCCGCAGCTCTCGGAAAATCGATCCAAGTTAACCAGACATCGTTCGAAATCATCGGAGTCGCGCCGCCAGGATTCTTCGGCGAAACCGTGGGAGAAGCGCCGGACGTATGGATTCCGATGATGATGCAGGACGCCATCTATCCGGGACGCGATCTTTTGAGCCCATCGCAGGGCGAAGTAAACAAGCACATATGGCTGCAGGTGATTGCGCGACTCAAACCGAGCGTTACCCCAGAGCAAGCCAAGGCGAGCATCAACGTAGTCTTCCAACGGATGATTGAATCCAACTTAGGTTCAACGGTTAGTACAGAAGATCGCAAAGGATTTTTGGATCAGCGCATTAACGTTCAATCCGGCGCGCGAGGCTCCTCCACTCTTCACGAAGCATTCGCGGAACCGCTCAAAGTACTAATGGCCCTGGTCGGACTTGTATTGCTCATCGCTTGCGCCAACGTGGCGAACCTGTTGCTCGCGCGAGGCACGGGCAGGCAAAAAGAATTTGCGGTGCGGCTGGCCATTGGTGCGGGACGGGGCCGTTTGATTCGCCAACTCCTATCGGAAAGCTTATTGCTGGCACTCGCCGGAGCGGCCGCCGGAGTTCTGCTGGCGCAGTGGGCGGACACTCTTCTTCTGCGCATGGTTTCGCAGGGGTCGGAGAGGCCCGAGGCCATCCAAGTTAACTTGCGTTTCGATGCGCGCATGCTGGCTTTCACACTGGGAGTCGCGGTGCTGAGCGCGATACTCTTCGGTCTCATTCCGGCGCTGCGTGCGACGCGCCTCGATCTCTCGCCCATTCTGAAATCAACCGCAGGCGGGACAACCGGTGAAATCGGGAACCGCCGTCTGCCGGCCGGTAAAGTGCTTGTGATCGCGCAAGTGGCGATCTCGCTCATCCTCCTGGTTGCTGCCGGACTCTTTGTTCGCAGTCTTTCAAAGCTTAGCGAGGTGAATTTAGGCTACAAGCCTGAAAATCTGCTCTTGTTTCGGGTGGACGGCGCTCCCGGCGGCTATAAGGGCCCTGCAAATCTTCGCTTTCAACAAGAGCTGCTGGATAAATTCTCCAGCATCCCAGGAGTGCGCGCTGCGACGCTCTCGAGCAATGGGCTGTTCAGCCATTCAGAGTCCGGCGATCCGATTTCAGTGGAAGGCTACACGCCGAAGTCTGACGAGAAGCTAAGTTCTCGTATGGATCATGTCGGCCCCGGATATTTCTCCACCGTTGGGATTCCAATACTGCTTGGGCGAGAAATCGGAGTCCAAGACAGCGGTAATGGGCCTCGCGCCGCGGTCATAAACAAGAAGTTCGCGGAACGCTTTTTTGGCAAAACAAATCCCATCGGCAAGAAAGTCCAGGATATCTACCCGGGAAATCCGCAAGAGATGGAAATCGTAGGAGTAGCTGCCGACGCGAAGTACAACACATTGCGAGAGAAAACTCCCACGCGCATCTACGCGCCGTATTTCAATCCTATGTGGGAGCATTCCTACGCTATCTATGAAATCCGCACACTTGCGGATCCTGCGAGTATCAGCGCGGCGCTGCGGAAGGTGGTGCAGGAGACGAACTCCGCTCTTCCGCCAATTCAGGTCCATACCATGCCAGGGCTGGTGGACGATTCGCTTCAAACGGACCGGTTTATCGCGCGTCTTGCCGGCGCGTTCGGCTTGCTCGCGATGCTGCTGGCCAGCATCGGACTGTACGGCATCATGGCTTACACGGTGGCACGCCGCACTCGTGATATCGGAATTCGCATGGCGCTCGGCGCGCAGCCTGGCGGCGTTCTCTGGCTCGTGCTGCGCGAGACTTTGCTGCTGGTTCTTATCGGAGTCGCGGTGGGTTTGCCTTTGGCGTTCGGCGGAACTCGTTTGATAAAGAGCATGCTATTCGGTATGGGCATCGTGGACCCTGTCGCAATGATAGTCCCGGCGATAACGCTTGCCGCAGTTGCCGCGCTAGCGGGATTCCTGCCTGCGCGGCGGGCGATGCGCGTGGATCCGATGGTGGCACTGCGGTACGAGTAACGAGGAGAGAAAATGGGAACACTGCTGCAGGACATGCGATACGGGATCCGGATGCTGATGAAGAGTCCGGGATTCACGATTATTGCGGTGCTCACGCTGGCGCTGGGGATCGGCGCGAACACGGCGATCTTCTCGGTGGTGAATGCGGAATTGCTGCGGCCATTGCCGTTCCGCGATTCCGGGCGGCTTGTCAGCGTCGCGATGGCTAATTCGCGCACGCACTCCTCGAATGGCTCTGCTTCGTATCCCGATTTCGTGGATTGGCGGTCGCAAAATCAGGTCTTCGAGAAAATGGCCGTTTATACAGGCGCGACTTTCACGCTTACCGGCCAGGAACATCCGGCGCATTTGGAAGGCGTGAGCGTCTCCGCGGAAACGTTCGATTTACTAGGAGTTTCGCCGGAGCTGGGACGAACTTTTGAGCCCGGGGAAGACGAGCCGAATCATCACGTCGCCATCATCAGCGACCGGCTTTGGAAGCAACAGTTCGGCGGCGACCCTAGGATTATCGGCCGCGTGATTACGATCGACAACAGTGGATTCACCGTCGTCGGCGTGATGCCGGCTGGTTTTCAGTTTCCTCTTCAGCGAGAGCCGGAAATGATCTGGTCCACGATGTCGGCTCTACAGGAAAGTTCGGACAACAATCCTGCCATGACGCAGCAGCGAGGTGCGCATTTTCTCACTTGCATCGCCAGGCTCAAACCTGGAATTACTCTGCCGCAAGCGCAGGCGGCCATGGATGTGATCTCGGCCTCGCTGGGCAAGCAATATCCAGACACCAATAAGTACTTGGGAGTGCGGCTGAAATCGGAGCAGGAGCAGCTAACCGGCGCAATCCGGCCCGCGCTAGTGGTGATGATGATCGCAGTCGGCTTGGTGCTGCTGATCGCTTGCGTGAATGTGGCGAATCTTCTTCTGGCACGCGCTACAACGCGCGGCCGGGAGATCGCCATCCGCACGGCGATGGGCGCCGGCAGGACGCGAGTGGTGAGGCAGCTCTTGACTGAGAGTTTGCTGCTCGCACTTTTTGCTGGAGCATTGGGAACGGCGCTGGCGTCCTGGGGCAGCGACATTTTGGTACGTTTGAGTCCTGAGAGTCTTCCGCGCATCGGGGAGATTCACATGGATCGATGGGTGCTGGTGTTCACTGCGGGGTTGTCGCTACTCACCGGGATATTGTTTGGTCTGGCGCCGGCGCTGCAGGTGACCCGCTCGAATATCGTGGAGGCGTTAAAAGAAAGCTCGCTAAACACCACTGCAGGGCGCAGCCGGCATGGGCTGCGCAGTTCGCTCGTGATTGTAGAAATGGCGCTAGCGTTGGTTCTACTTGCCAGCGCGGGATTGCTAATCCGCAGCCTGATTCGGCTGCAGGAGGTGAATCCAGGTTTCGATCCGCACAACGTAATGACCGCGAGCGTGGACTTGCCGGACGCGAAATTCCCGGACCTAAAGAAGGCAGTCTTTTTCCGTGACCTCACCCAGAAACTGAAGGTTCTCCCCGGTGTGCAATCGGCTGCGGCGATTTTTCCGTTGCCCATGGGCGGAGATGAGATGCGCATAAGCTTTCAGATTGAAGGCCGGCCGGTGGCGAAAAGCGATGAGCCCGACACCTCCGTCCGCACGGTTACGCCCAATTATTTCGGCACCATGCGGATTCCACTGCTGCAAGGGAGGGATTTCACAGATGGTGACGACCTTGCCTCGACGCCTGTGGTGGTGGTGAATGAGGCATTCGCGCGGCAATTCTTTCCCGGTGAGAATCCGATCGGGAAGCACTTCAAGCCAGGAATATCGACGACCGGCAAAGCGCCGATGCGCGAAATCGTCGGCGTGGTCGGGAATGTGAAATTCGAGGATCTGAAAGCGGAATGGATGCCCGAATCCTATATTCCCTACGCGCAATTGCCATTCGGCTCAGTGACAATTGTTGTGCGCGCCGCAAAAGATCCTGAAGGACAGGCAAAGGCGATTGCGTCCGCGGTGCAGTCACTGGATAAGGACTTGCCCACGTATACTCCGAAGACGGTGGAGCAATATTTGAATGGGACGATTGCGGTGCCGCGCTTCAATACTTTTCTTCTGGCGATTTTCGCGGCGCTGGCGATGATTCTGACGGCGGTTGGCCTGTACGGCGTGATTTCCTATACGGTGGCCCAGCGCACGCATGAGATTGGCATACGGATGGCGCTGGGAGCACGCCCGGGCGACATGCTGCGATTGGTGGTACGCCAAGGAATGCGGCTTGCAGCATTTGGGGTAGGGCTTGGTTTGATTGCGGCATTCGGATTAACTCGGTTCCTTTCGAGTCTTCTTTTCGGCGTGAGTTCAACGGATCCGGTTTCGTTCGCTGTGGTGGTGACAATGCTTTTCGCCGTGGTATTGCTGGCTTGTTACATTCCGGCGCGGCGGGCAATGCGCGTGGATCCTATGGTGGCGCTGCGGTACGAGTAAGGCTGAGACCAGGAGAGATCGATGGGAGCTTTGCTACAGGACGCTCGATACGCATTCCGGATGTTGGCGAAGAGCCCGGGGTTCACGCTGGTCGCGATTCTGACGCTGTCGTTGGGCATCGGCGCAAATGCGGCGATATTTTCCGTCATGGATCAGGTTCTTCTGCGGCTATTGCCGGTGCAGAAGCCGGAAGAACTCGTCGTGCTGCGCTC
>Ga0209333_1001378_pt1 | contig 11940 bp, 11 predicted proteins | sample BlaSpr_A8_OM2_O3_FD_187982 | JGI IMG/M metagenome (GOLD analysis project Ga0209333, IMG submission 187982) | Forest soil microbial communities from Thunder Bay, Ontario, Canada - Black Spruce, Ontario site 2_A8_OM2_O3 (SPAdes) (version 2) | ecosystem: Environmental > Terrestrial > Soil > Boreal...
CGCCTGGAACCACCTCGGTCACGGTTCCCGCAGGGACCAGCATTGCTCTGGTGCTGACGCATCCGATCCAGAGCCGATACATTCATCGCGGAGACGACATCTACGCCCAGGTGATTTCTCCCATCGCTTCCGGAAACGAAGTCGTGATCCCAGCCGGCACGCTTGTTCAAGGGAAAGTCGATAGGCTTGGCCGGAATGGCGGGCGCGGAGAATTGCGCCTGCAATCCATGTCAATCTCTTATCCCGACGGTTACGTAGCGCCTGTATCCGGACCGATCACGCTCGAAAGCGATGAAGGCTACGCCATCAAAGATCCGGGGAACGGCCACATCGGCGCCGCCTTGGCGCTTCCGGCCGGTGGCGCGGGCGTCGGGGCTCTCATTGGACACTTCACTGCCAGTTCGCAGCCGAACACAATTACCAGCACTCTGCCGCCTGGCTGCACGGGGCAGCCGCCAGAGTGCCTCACCTCAAGCGTAACTGCCCCCGGCAGCACGGCGAAGAACACCATTATCGGCGCCATGGTGGGCGGAGCGGTTGGAGGCGTAGCCGCATTCGCGCTGCTCTTGCACACTCGCAACTTTTTCCTCGACGTAGGCTCTCCCGTCGAGATGGTCCTGGAACACCCACTCATTCTGCAGGGGGATCAGGTCTCCGACGCAGTCCGAGACTCCGAGCAACATCCGGTTCCCGAGCAGCCGATAGCCCAGCGCCCACAACCGCTGCCACCTTATACCGACCCAGGCATCTGCTACACACCCGGTACGCCGGGCACGCCCGGCGTAGACATTCCCGGAACGGGGGCTACCGCCAACTCGCCGGGAACTCCAGGCACACACATCCCCGGCATCCCACCAACGCCACCCACGCCACACGCATGTCCGTGATGGACATTCGTCTGAGTGGGACAGGTTCTATTGGATTAGGCTCTGTTCAGGAGGGCGCGGTTTGCTCCGCGCCCTTTAGGGAGGAATTGAGTCTCCTGGCTAAATGGGAACCTTACTTCATTCCCAGGTCCGTGAGAATCTTGGGATTCTCTTCTTCCGCAGCCAGAACCTGGTGGCATGCCGAACAATCGTTAGTGATTGTCTGGCCATCGGCACTGGTATGACTGCCGTCGTGGCAACGGAAACAGCCCGGTGAATCATTGTGGCCAAGATTATTTGGGTGCGCCCCCCAGGTCAGGTGCATGTCCGGAAAGATGTTGCGCAGGTAAATCGCAGCAACCTCGTCGCCGGCTTGCTGCACAAGGGCGCGATGGGTCTGATAGATCTGCGGATAATTCGTGCGATAGAAACTGTTGAGCTCGCCGGTGATGTTCTGGCGGGCTACATCACGGGTGGGATAGTTCACCTTGAGAACCTCGACCGCCTTTTTCCGGATGTAGGGGAGCTCGGGGCTGATATGCCCGAGTGACATTTGCTTGTCCACGGCATTTTCGGGCAGGTCGAAGGCATGGGTGGGCCGATTGTGGCAATCCACGCAATCCATCGTGCGATGCTCGCCCTTGTCTAATTGTTCTTTGGTGGGCTTGACGTCCGTCGAGATAAATTCGGTGGTTTTTCCCCGGTCGTCGGTGTAATCCACAACCGGGATCGTCTGCCGCTCAGGGTCGGTGGAAATGTAGTGGATGCGGACCCCTTCGGCAAGGTGGTGGCCGTGGATGCCCACCGATCCCTGCCAGGTGCGTCCGCCCACTTTCAGCAGTAGTACGTCGGTCTGCGGCGTATTTTTTTCATCTTCCTTGTAGCTGGTATTCACCAGGAACTTGTCGCCGGTGAAGCGTTGCGGCCAATGACACTGCTCACAGGTCTCGCGCGCCGGACGAAGATTAGCTACCGGCGACGGGATTGGGCGCGGATAGTTGTGGAACGTTACCATGTAGACCTGCCGCAAGCCGGTAACCTTGGCTCGTACAAACCAACTCGCTCCGGGTCCGATATGGCATTCCACGCAACCTACCCGCGAGTGCGGAGAATTCTGATACGCCGAATACTCAGGCGCCATCACGGTGTGACAAGTGGTTCCGCAGAAACTGGTCGAATCCATGTACTCAACGCCGCGGTAGGATGCGGTCCCGACGATAAGGAGATTGAGTATGGTTGCGAAGGCGACCCACTCGAAAGTACGCCGCACGACCGGCAGCCGAAGATCGATGGCAGGATAAGAGCTTGGCAGATTCCCAGTCCCGCGCAGACTTGTCCGTCTCAGCCAGATGCCAAGTGGAATCAGCAGCAGGCCGAGTACAAAAACTCCAGGCAGGACGAGAAAGACCAGCAGGCCGATGTACGGATGAGGCGGCCCCGGCAGGAAGATGTCATAGAACCAGAAGGCAATGGTGGTGAGCGCCGTGCTCGTGGTGATCACGGCGCCCGTCAGTGTGATGGGATTCTGCCCCAGGAAATAGATGGGCTGTGCCCATTCTCGAATTCGTTCTTGCAGAGTCATAGGAACGCTACGCTCTCTCTTTCCTCTACGGCGCTGCGCCCACACACTTCCCACCTGGCCGCGGACTGTCCCCCGCGCTCAGCAAATCCTTGGTCTTTCGACACAGGACTGGTTCTACCTCTTTAGAGTGCGGATGTAAGCCACCAATCCCTGAATTTCTTCCGGCTTCAGAGACCCATACTTGGGCATCTTGTTCTTGCCATTGGTGATGATGTCGGTAAGCTGGGCATCCGACATGCCTTGCACGTCGGCAGTTGTAAAATCGTGCGCGCCCATCTTCTTCCCCATCGCCGAACCGGTTCCGTCAGCACCATGGCAGCCCGCACATTTAGATTTGAAAGTCGCTGACGCGTCTTGTGCGCGCGCGGATAAGGAAACGCTGAGAACAACAGCCAGCGCTGTTGCGATTGTAAACACCTTCACGTCAATCCTCTTCATCTCTAAGCTCCAGTCGAGTTTTTCTCTACCCCACATTAAAAGCGAGGGCACTCCCGTAAACTGAGCAATATTGAACACCCTGGAGGGCAGGACGCTCTGTGATCCCTGTCACACGTGCTTGTGGATAGTACTCGTGCAGAGGATCGACCAGGAGGGTCGCCTTTGGGATACGTTCGTCAATTCTTAGTTTGTGGGCAGATGGTGTGGCCGCAGGACCAGTTTTGACTTAGACTCACTCTTCACCCATTTTCTTTGGAGGTTTTCTTTGGCGAGTGTTTCTAAGATCTCTCCTGCACTTAAGAAGCGCGCCGCACAAATCAAATTGCTTCTCATGGACGTGGACGGCACCATGACGGACGGCAGCGTCATCCTGCTTTCGCAAACCGACGGCACCGCCCTCGAAATCAAAACGTTTAACGCGCACGACGGTCAAGGCCTAGCCCTGGCGCAGACCGCCGGCCTGCGTACCGGCTGTATCACCGGTCGCGAAAGCGCTGCGCTCCTTCGCCGCGCCCACGAAATGAAAATGGAATTCATCTACATGAAACAGCCGGTGAAGATGCCGGCCTATGAAGAAATCCTGAAGAAGGCGGGGGTTCCCGATTCTGCTGTCGCCTATATCGGTGACGATCTTCCGGACATTCCGTTGATGCACCGCGCCGGTCTCGCCGTTGCGGTAGGCGATGCCGTACCGGAAGTCAAGCAGTCCGCACACTACATTACGAAGACTCTGGCCGGGCATGGCGCGATCCGCGAAGCCGTTGAACTTGTTCTCAAATCCAAAGGCATCTGGGAAGCAATCATCGACAAGGCGCGGGCATAATTCGCCGGCGCGAAAAAAAGAGACCAATTCCCGCGAGGCTGGAGGCTAACCTCTTACGTTGCGGAAATAGAGCGGCAAAGCGCGGCACCGCCGGCGATGCCAGCATCGGCGCCATAGCGGGCTATTACCAGAGGGATTTCCTGGCAATGCGAATTCACGCACCAATGGGGAAGCTGGTTTTCTATTTCTGGAAAGAAGGGTTGCAGCATGGAAGCTGCGCCGCCACCGATAATCATGACATCAGGTTCGAGCAGATCCACGATGTTTCCTAACCAAGCGGTCAAAACCAACACTGTGTCTTGCAAGACTTCCTTGGCGAGCGGATCTCCTGCAAGGTAAGCCTGGCCCACCATCTCACCGGTGATCCGCTCAAGACGGCCTGCTACCTGGTCCGCGATAGTCGAGGAACGCCCGGACGCGATTTTTTCGGAAGCTCTGCGGGCAATGGCGGGACCGGACGCCAGTACTTCGATGCAACCAAGTTTGCCGCACCCACAGCGCGGGCCGCGGTAGTCGATGGTCATGTGTCCGCCCTCGGCTGCGGCACCGGTGCGGCCATGATAGATGTGGTGATCGAACACGATTCCGGTTCCGATTCCCGTGCCGATCGTGGCACAGAAGACGTTTCGATAATCGCGACCTGCACCCCATAGAGCCTCCGCCAAGGCAGCAGCGTTGCCGTCGTTATCGACTCGAACCGGCAAGCTATAGGTCTTCGAAATCTTGGCGGCCAGCGGGAAATTGCGCCAGCCCGGAAGATTCGGAGGATTAATGACAACGCCCGTCCGCGGATCGAGCGGGCCAGGAGCGCAGATACCAATGCCGGAAACGGAAACGTCCGACCCAGAGTCAAGCTTGGTTGCGGCTCGAACCGAGTCGATGGATGCGACGACGGCAGCCAAACCGGCGACGGCGTCATTTGCCACCATGGGCGTCCGCGTTTGGTGGATGATTTCGCCGGCGGCGTTCACCAGACCGGCAGCTACTTTTGTCCCGCCGATATCCACGCCGATGGCGTACTCGTCTCCTGAGGCTGGCGTCATGCGGTGAGCACCGAACCTCGGCTACGGCTGCGTCGCCGGCTCAGGCGGCGGCCTGTCTCTAGGTTGACCTGCAAGCGATTTCCTTCCTCTCTCATCATGGAGCGAGAAGTCTGACGCAGGGGCAATGGTAAACTATTTGGACAAGGATGGGCGCGTAGCTCAGCTGGTAGAGCAATGCCCTTTTAATCCATTCCAGGCCAAACTGCACTGAAACGCACACTGCATACCCGATCACGACACGCTGTCTTTACCAAGCGAAACGAAGTTCGCGAGCGCACGAATCGCCGTGATTGAATGGACTGATAGGCCAGCGATTTCCAAGCCTTACGTTGTTCAGGGATTTACAGCAGCCGCGCACCCCTGCAAAATCCTGCACCTTGACGCAAAACGTTCCTCCACAGAACTCCCCCCGCCTCCCCAGCCGGTTTGTCCTAGGTGGTTGCTGACGTTGGCGCCGGATTTCCATTACATTGGATTAGAGTTCGCGACTGAATAAGGGGCTGACCCGTGGTGATTCCCCACTGGCGCAATGCCTAAGAAAACAATCTCACGCAAGGCGACGCCCGGGTCGCGGCCAGTGCGCCGCAAGACCGGCGGCGCTGTACAGCGCTCCCCACAAGGGGATCAGTGGCGTACATGGGCGCTCTGTCTGCCGCTGACGGTCGTTGTTTTTGCCGTATATTTTCCGGTATTGAGCCATCCCTTTGTTATCTATGACGATGTGGACTACGTCAGCCAGAACCGGCAAGTTCAGCAAGGGCTTACGCTCGGGACCTTCCGCTGGGCGCTGACTTCCATGCAGTTCTCAAATTGGCATCCGCTTACCTGGATGTCGCACGCCCTCGATTGTGAACTTTTCGGCCTGGATGCTGGAGGGCACCACTTTACCAGCCTGTTGCTGCATGCTATCGACGCGGTGATTTTGTTTCTGCTACTGTCGCGCATTACAGGCAAAATCGGGCGCAGCCTGATCGTAGCCCTCCTGTTTGGGTTGCATCCGGTCAATGTTGAAAGCGTGGCCTGGGTGGCTGAGCGAAAAACCGTGTTGAGCATGTTGTTTCTGCTGCTCGCACTCTGGGCGTATCTTTGGTATGCGCGAAAACCTGGCATCCGCCGGCATGGGTGTGTGGACGCGCTGTTTGCGCTGGCACTTGCCGCCAAACCGATGGCAGTCACGTTTCCGTTCATTCTGCTGTTGATGGATTACTGGCCGCTGCAACGGATCAAGGATTGGCAATCCCCCTCGGAGACACTTCCTTTGCCTCAGTTTCCGCCGCTTCGATTGCTCAGAGAAAAGCTGCCGCTGTTTGCGCTGAGCGCGGCCAGTGGCACGGTTACGGTGATCGCGCAGCACCGCGTGGCCCTGCAGACGATGGAGGCTTTTCCGCTGAGAGACCGCGTTGTGAACGCACTTTTTTCTTATGTGATGTACTTGTGGAAGGCTGTCTGGCCGGTGCATCTTTCGGTTTTCTACGCGCCACAAGGCTCGCGGCTGGCGATCTGGCAGGCGGCTTTGTGCCTTGGATTCCTAACTGCTGTCAGCATTCTGGTGTGGCGGCGACGGCGGTCGCGACCTTATTTGTTATTCGGGTGGTTGTGGTTTTTGGGAACACTGGTGCCGATGATTGGGATCGTTCAGGTGGGCGATCAGGGAATGGCCGATCGCTATGCCTACCTCCCCTATGTGGGAATCTTCATAGCTGCCGTTTGGGGCCTCGCGGACCTGGCGCAGACAATCCGCATCGAGCCACGGTGGAGCGTGGCGGCAGCTTGTGCAGTTCTCCTCGGACTATCTTTTCTGACCTGGAGGCAGCTGCAAACCTGGGAAAGCAGCCAGGCACTATTCACGCACTCCTTGCAAGTGACTCCGGACAATTACGTGGCGGAGGACATTGTGGGAACGGCCCAACTGGAGGAGGCATTCCGGGCGACCGGGCAAAAGTGCGCCACAGAAGCGCGGCTGCATTTCCAGAATGCCGTGCGCATTAATCCAGAAGACGCTCTCGGACACATCGACCTCGGCTTTTGCCGGGAGACACAAGGGAGTCTGCAGGAAGCCATCAAGGAATATCAGGCAGCGCTGCAGGTGGCGCGCAGCAAGTTTTTGAGGAAGAGAGCATTGCTCAATCTGGGAGGTGTGTACCGGGCGTTGCGCCAATTTACTCTTGCGCGAAACTATTACAACGAATGTCTGAAGATTGATCCCGGCGATCAGGATGCTCTGAAGGGTCTTGCCCGAGTCGACAAAGAAGAGAAGATGCCATCTTTGGAGGAAACCATAGCTGCGCTTTCCCGTGTGGCTGTCGAGCATCCGGACGCGAAGCTCTACCTCCAACTGGGGAATCTGCAGCGGGCGGCGGGACGGGTGCCGGAAGCGTTGATCTCGTATCAGAGAGCTTTGAGTCTTGATCCGAATCTGGCAGAAGCCCATGTGGCGCTGGAGGGATTGGAAACTTCGCGATGAAGTTTAGGAATCCGGGGAACCCGGGCCAGAAGTCGGCTCGGGGGAAACACGGCGGCGACGAACGCCGACCCAGCCCAGAGTTCCGAGAAGCCCGTTTCTGGCTCGCGAGTAAGCGCTGAAGGGCTCATGGATGACTTCCGGTAAGTCGACCACCGCCCAGAAAGTCTGCTTGGTACCCCGTGTTCGTCACACGCAGGCACCACGCGAACGCGGTTTGGCACATGGCCGAAGCCTACACACTGCGTTCTAGAGGAGATCAATGCGTACACAACACCCGGGGAAACGTAAGAACCCGACTTTAATATTTTTCTCGCAGCTACCGTAAGCGGAGAAAAACTACAGTCTGGCCTCTAGTCGTATTGATTGCGCGAAATCCACCACGGCCTGGCCGAAATCAACCAGTGTAAGTCAATCAAAAAGAACGGAACTCTCCCCCATTCCCAGTGTTCAATCTAGTAACAGGAATTCTGGGGGAGATTATGAAAACCAAATTATCTAAAACGCTTCTTACCGCGGTGTTGACGAGCGCAATGGCGCTCGGGACTGGCACTTCCTTGGGGGCGCAGGACCAGTCGATGGACAAGCCCTCGGCGGCTGTGGGAGCTCAGGTGGATCAGGCACCACCGGCAGAGCAGACCGCGCCGCAATACAATGCGCCGGAGCAGAGCGCGCCTCAGGGTGTCGCGCCTCCAACCCCGCAAGATCAAGATACATACCGAGACCAGGCGCCACCGCCTCCAACGGGGCCGGGTCAACGGCAGTACACACCGTTGCCGCGGGAGCAGTTGAACAAGCTGGTAGCTCCGATTGCGTTGTATCCGGATGCGCTCGTGGCCCAGATACTGGCCGCGTCAGGGTATCCAACGCAGATTGTAGAGGCGAACCGGATGGTACGGGCGAACCCGGATTTGAAGGGACGGGATCTGGCCGAAGAAGCGGACCGGCAGGATTGGGATCCAAGCGTGAAGTCTCTCGTGGAGTTTCCCACTGTGCTGGCGAACTTGGACAGGGATTTGTCGTGGACCTCTGAGCTGGGCGAAGCCTATCAAAACCAGCCGGATGACGTGATGCAGGCGATCCAGTACATGCGTCACAAGGCTTACGACGCGGGCAATCTGCGGAGTACGCCGCAAGAGCGCGTGTACGAGCAGGGGCCGAATGTAGACATCCAGCCGGCTGATCCGAATGTGGTGTATGTGCCCACTTACAACCCGGCGTATGTGTACGGATATCCCGTAGGCCTGTGGCCTGGTTTCTATCCGTGGTGGGGGGTCGGCCGCCCGTACATGTCGTTTGGATTTGGCTTCCCGATCTCGCCGTTCTTCGGTTTCGGCTGGGGATGGCATGGATGGGGTATCGGCTGGGGCTTCCACGGTGGAATCTTTTTCGGTGGCCACCCTTGGGCCTTCCGTGGCAGAGCGTTTTATAACCACGCCGCCTTTGCGCACGGAAATTATCGAGGATTCTCTTCCGCGCGTGGCGGATTCGGAGCGCGCGGATTTGCGGGCCGCGATGCGCACGGGTTTGGCGCAGCCGCAGGTCACGGTTATGCGGGCGCATCTCGAGGTTACGCGGGGGCGTCCCACGGCGACGCCGGCAGCAATCGCGGGGCAGGCGTTAATCGGGGTGCCGAAGGTAACCGAGCCTACGCAGGCAACCGGGGATTCTCCGGCGGCGAACGAGCTTTCGCTGGACGCGAATCAAGCGCGCCGCGCGCTGGTGGATTCAGCGGCAGCCGCGGCGGTGAGTCGCACGGATCCTCTTCGCATGGAGGCTTCGGCGGTTCGCACGGTGGCGGACACTTTAGCGGACATGCCAGCGGTGGACACAGCAGCGGTGGAGGTCACAGTGGCGGCGGACACGGCGGCAGGCGCTAAGTCTTCCGTATAGTCGTCACCGTTCCAGCCCAAATCGAAGGCCCCGCTCTCACGAGCGGGGCTTTCTTGCTCGGACAATCCGGGTGGCGGCCAGTTCGGAAGTTATTCGGGCCAGAAGTCGGCTTGGGGCAGATCTCCCGGAAGCCCGTTTCTGGATAACTTCCGACTTGTCGACCACTCGAAAATTGCTCGATTAGTAAAGAGAAGGGCGTTTGAACGAAGCCGCTTTGCGGCGGACGCTGTCGCGTGCCCGAAGGAAGCGACATCGGAGATTCGAGATTGGGAGTCAGTCTTGCAGAATGGTTCGTCTCGGGTTACGATGAGGCGATCGTGAGCCCGAGCTTCATGAGTTGGATCGATGAACTTCGATTTGAAGATCGCACCGCAAACACTCTGCTCTTCAATAACTTCCAAACCAAAGTCGATTGAAATCCCATAGCGTCCGCCGCGAACAAAGCGGCCTCCTTCAAACGGCTGTATCGAAAGCAAACTCCTCAGGTCCGAATAACCGAAACTGTCGCGCTGGTTCGCTTCCGATACAGCTCTAACGTTTAGCAGTACCAATCTAAATCGGTCACAGTCGTCCGGCGAGATCGCCATTGGTAAATGAAGAGTGCAAATGCTCGGCATTCTGGAAGAAAATCACGTGTCCTTTGAAAGCAGATATTTAATCCTTTATCTGTCTGCTGGACCGAACATCGGATTCGACCGCAAGATATCTACCACGAGAAGAATTCCTATCCTTACTTTGGGATCCCACTCATCTGCGAGCAGACGATTCCGAGTCCTGGTTACGAGCCAGGCGAAGTTTGACTGGGGCCGCCGCTTCCTCCACGCGTCAGAATGATTTGCACCAGATCCCCGAGTTGCTCAGCCGTGAACAGATTGCCTTCGAGGTTGGCCACCAATTTTCCCTGGCGATCGATGATTGCGGTATGCAAGGAATGGTCCATGAGCCCTTCATCCGGATAATAGTCCACTCCAAACAGGTTGCTGACGTGCTGAATGTCGGGCACAGATCCGGTAAGAAAGTGCCAGGTTGCGGGGTCGGCTTTCCAAGTCTTGGCGTATTTTGCGAGGACATCGGGGTGATCTCGCTGCGGATCGAAAGTAACGGTGAGCAACACTAGCTCTCGGCTCATTTTCTCCTGAAAGCGCTTCTGGAGTACGCCAAAATTATTGGAGTTGCGGAAGCAGAAATTCGGCAGGGCACAGCTCGTATAGATAAAGTTTATGACGACGACTTTGCCGGTGAATTGAGAGAGCACGACGTGCCGGCGATTCTGGTCTGTCAAGGTAAAATTGGGCACCTTTTGTCCGATGCTCACGGCTTTCGCCGAGGCGGACGCCAGATGGGAGAGTTGGTTCAGCAGCTTCCACCGGCGAGCCGTCATCGGATCCTGCTCGACACTTTCATAGCGGCGGACTTGGAGATGTTCGGCATAGTTCGACTCTTTCTCCACGACCAGCGTAAAGTCCACGGTCATCCCCGGCGTCAAACCTTGGAGTTCTTTGGCTTCGCGAACCTGGAACGGCATGACCATCGCATCCATGAAGCCGGGGATGCTCTGGCAAGAGGCGACAAAGGTCCCGTGCGAAGGGTCGACCTTCAATAGCATGCCCGTTACCGGATACTGCTGTTCTGCCCAGCAACAACCTGCGCCGAGGAATAGCAAGGCTGCGAGCATAGCGATATGTTTCATAAACTTCGTTTCTCCTTTCCATGAGTGAACGATAAGCGAGGCATCTCATTTACTCTTTGCCGGACTCGCTTGAGATTGCGTGGCCATCGCCGGAGCATCTCGGTGTGCGCCTCCCAGCCGGACCGGCCGCCGGTCCAGCTTGGCGTATTCCTGAGCGAATTCTTTGATTTCGAGAAATTGGTCCTTATCCACGTTAGAGAAATGTTGCCGAGTATTGCTGGTGGGCCACCGAATTTCTAGATCGACGATTCGGGCGTCTTTGCCTAGGCCGATGTGCTGCTGCAGCGGAGATGCTCCGAACGATCCTCCACTGCCCACCGTGCGATAAATCGAGCGTGTCCCTTGTCCCTTGTTCTCTACCGTCACCTTGATCCGGACCCCGATCGCCGCCCGGTTAGTTTTCACGCCGACCAGCTTCAGGCTGATCCAGTCGTTGCCGTTGCCGGGATTCTCGAACACGCGCAGGGCATGACTGTCTCCTGGCGTGGCTCCGCCAACCTCGGCAACGATGTCCTCGTCGCCGTCATTGTCCAGATCGGCAAAGGCGATGCCGTGTCCTTTGTGCAACTCGCCTGTGCCCGAGGAGGCGGTGACATCCACGAAATATTTTCCATCATGATTGCGGAGAAGGACGTTGGGAACCAGTGAGCCGTAGGAGGGATTCCCGGTCCCGAGATAGATGTCAAGGAATCCGTCGTTATCGATGTCGCCGAAGTTGGCGCCCATCGGCATGAAAACCTTGTCCAGCCCAACTTCCGCGGTCACGTCGCGAAAGGTTCCGTCTTTCATATTCTTGTATAGCTTCAACGTTGTAGCGTTGTGGGGAAGGCCGAGGTAGGTGCGTGCCGACTCATCGACCGAGGTGAAGTAGCTGGTCACGAACAGGTCGGGCCAGCCGTCGTTGTCGTAGTCGAAAAACCAGGTTGCGAAACCGCGTGTGAGCGACTGCACGCCAGCCTTCAATGCGACTTCGGTGAAAGTATTGTCGTGGTTGTTGTGGTAGAGAAAGTTGGGTCCGTTCAGGTTGGAAACGAACAGGTCGGGCCAACCATCGTTGTCGTAGTCGGCAGCCGCTACGCCTTTGCTGAACGCAATTCGGTCAATGCCGGTGGACGCGGAAATATCCTCGAACGTGCCATCTCCC
>Ga0209333_1001380_pt1 | contig 11922 bp, 14 predicted proteins | sample BlaSpr_A8_OM2_O3_FD_187982 | JGI IMG/M metagenome (GOLD analysis project Ga0209333, IMG submission 187982) | Forest soil microbial communities from Thunder Bay, Ontario, Canada - Black Spruce, Ontario site 2_A8_OM2_O3 (SPAdes) (version 2) | ecosystem: Environmental > Terrestrial > Soil > Boreal...
CATCGCGCGCTGTATGGGTCCATCGAGCGATTCTTCGGCATCCTGATCGAGCATTACGCGGGCGCGTTTCCGGTGTGGCTTGCGCCGGTGCAGGCTATCGTGCTGCCCATCACCGACCGCCAGTCGGATTACGCGCGTTCGGTGCGCGACCAGTTGGACGCGGCCGGCATCCGTGCGACGGTGGACGACCGCAGCGAGAAAGTGAATCTGAAGATCCGCGATGCGCAGATGCAGAAGATCCCGTATATGCTGGTCGTCGGGGGCCGTGAGGCGGAGAGCGGACAAGCGTCGGTGCGGCATCGGAAGCATGGGGATCAGGGGGCTAAGCCGGTGGCCGATTTTATCGCGGAGATCCGGGGGCTGATTGATTCTAAGGCTGTGACTGAGTAAATTCGTCGCGAACTTGCTGGGCTAGGGCGGTGAGGCCGATCGTGGAGTATATGTCGGAAGCCAGGTCGGCGGCTTCTAGGGCGAGATTGGGGTTCCGCTGGAGCGCGGCCAAGCGGGCGATGGACAAGAGACAACCAGCCTCGCCCAAGCGATCCCCGATTTGGCGGTAGATAGGTAATGCCTGCTCGTAGAGCTCCGCCGCCTCTGCAAAGTGGGCGCGATTCCGTGCAACAGCACCCAGCCGCTGCACGCAGTTGGCCTCGCCTACACGCGACCCGACTTCGCGGTAGATAGCCAGTGACTGCGCGTAGAGCGTCCCAGCTTCTGCATAGTGGCCCTGCTGGAGGGCCACGTCGCCCAGCCTCTGCATGCAGTTGGCCTCGCCCAACTGATCGCCGATTTCGCGGTAGATGGGCAGTACCTCCTGGTACCTTTCCGCTGCTTCGGAGAAACGGTCTTGATGGAGTGCCATATCGGCCAATCGCTGTAAGCAGTTGGCCTCGCCCAGACGTGCGCTGATTTTGCGATAAATACGCAGCGCTTGCCCGTAGATCTGACTGGCCTCCGCGTAGCGGGACTGCATGCCCGCCACATCGCCTAAGCCCCGTAGGCAGTTGGCCTCACCCATTCGCTGCCCGATTTGACGGAACGCGGGCAGCGCCTGGCGGTAGAATATCTCCGCGTCCGCGTAGTGGCCCTGCGCGCGCACCACATCGCCAAGGGTCCCTAAGCAATTGGCCTCGCCCAAGCGATGGCCGATTTGGCGATAGACAAACAGCGCTTGCTCATAGAACGCGACGGCCTCCGCGTAGCGGGATTGCATGCCCGCCACATCGCCCAGGCTCGCGGCGCAGCCGGCTTCGCCCACGCGATCTCCGATTTGGCGATAGATAGTTAGCGCCTGTCGGTAGAACTTGTCGGCCTCCGAACAGCGGGACTGCAAGCGCGCCACCTCGCCCAGTTTCTTTACGCAGTTGGCCTCGCCCAAGCGCTCACCGATTTGGCGGTAGATGGGCAGCGCCTGCAGGTAAAGCTCCGCGGCATCTGTGAGGCGGGCTTGCTGAAGCGCCACTTCGCCAAGGCTCTGTATGCAGTTAGCCTCGCCCAAGCGGTCGCCGAATTGGCGGAAGATTGGCTGCGCCTTCCGGTATAAGTCATTAGCCTCCGCGTAGCGGTCCCGCCCGAGCGCCACACCGCCCAGGTTGCGTAGGCAGGTAGCCTCGCCCAGGAGGTCCCCGAATTCGCGGTACCAGCCCACTGCTTGCTGGTAGAGTTTCTCTGCGTCGGCGTAGCGGTTCTGCCGGGACGCCACATCGCCCAGCCTCTGTATGCAGTTAGCCTCGCCGAAGCGATTGCCGACTTGGCGATAGACGGTCAATGCCTCCCGAAAGAGCGCCTTGGCGTCCGCGTGGCGTGACTGGCGGAGCGCCACATCGCCCAGGCGTCGGTCACAGTTGGCCTCGCCTCCACGGTCGCCGATCATCTGATAAAGCGCCAACGCCCGCTCGAAATGCTCGCGGCCGCCATCAGCGGTGCCTTCGAATTCGGACGCGTGTCCAAGCTGATACAGGACTGCGGCCAATACCGCGAGGTCCGGCTGCGCGGCGTTTTCCACCTCCTTCAGCACATGTTGCAAAATCTCGGTGCGTTCGTGCTTCTCGCGTAAGCCCAAGTCCCAGTCGAAGCCATCCTTTACCTGGCGCAAGGTGGAGCGTGCATCTTCGGACTCGCCCACGAAGTGGTATGTGCCCGACCGGATCGCCCAGAAATCCGGTGCGCGCGACATCAGCTCCCGCATGCCGAACTCAGCAATCCAGAAAACTAGAGGGCATGGAAAGCGTTTAACCAGGTAATCCCGATTCAGATTCAAGATGTCGAGAGCCGGTGAGTCCCGCGTCGCAGGATCGAACATCGCATCCAGGCCGAAGACGAAAATCGCGTCCGGGTGACTGCTGCCGACCGCGTCCTGAAGCTGCGTCACCACGCCATGGACTACGGTGCCATCGTCCAGCGGCGGCTGCAGCGTGACGCAAAGTATCTTCTTTTGCGGGAAACGCGCCCGCAGCTCGCCCACCAAGTGGTCGCGCAGAGTCGCATGGTTGGCGCGTACAAACGCCAGCCTGAAGCCCTCGGCCAAGTGGAGCATTCTAGCAAGCGCGGCGAATTCGACCTGGTTCTCCGCCGACAATGAGACAGGCGCAGAGATCGCGGCCATTTAATGCGCCCCATTTGGAACCGCAGCCAGCAGCGCGTTCCAATCGTACCAGACGCCGGATTCGTCCTCGTACGCGAAAGCCAAGAGATTACGGAGCAGGGCATTCCACAGATCCGGATCGTCGGCAAGTTCCGTCTTAGACACGTGTATCTTCCGCAACGCTTCCCAGTGGGCCGGCCGCAAAGAGAGGGAGAGATCGATGGCCTGGCGACGGATCGTTCGGTTCACTATTTCGCGTGTCACGGGCAGTTCCTCGCAGCGGTCCATGGCCGACGCCAGCAAGACGAACAGAGTGCGAATGTGGCCCCCGGATGCGCGGCAGAGATCCTCCAGCACCGAAGGGTCTTCGCAGAACTGCTGCGGAGTCGATCCCGCTTTGGCGATGCGCCGGTGAACGATCCGGCAAAGCGCGCGGAGGCCCTCGGCGTTGTCCCGGCCGTCCCGCCGCGCGACCGGAATCAGCGGCAGAAAGCGGATGTTGCAACCGTAGTTCGTCTTCAGCGGCACGTGCGCGTCGCTATAGGCCAGTTCCACCGGGACCGTGTAGAGTACGGGGCACGCAAGCGCACGCAGGATTCCCGCATGGTCCACAAAGATGTTCCGCTGATTCGTCAGACCTTGATTGTTCAATACTCTCTGGGGGATGCGGTCCAATTCATCGACGATGACCAAAATGTTTTCCTTGCCCTGCTCGCGCTTGAGCCACTCGCGCGCCGGAGTGAGAACCCGGTTATTGACGAGATCGTAAATGGTGGGCAGGTGTCCCTCGATCAGCTTGCGCAAAGTCGCCCGCGCGAACGGCACCTCCTTCAACACTGTCGCAAACTCGACGATGCCCGCGGAAATCTTGAGGCCCTGTAGGTCTACCTCACGGTTCAGTTGTTCGTTGATGTCCTTGAAGAACTGTGCGAACTTCGAATGCCCCGCCGAGAATCCGGCGGCATTCAGGTCATCTACAAGCTGGCGGACAATGTGAAAGATGATATCGGGCGCCTGGACATCTTGCAGATCCATCCACTGCTCCGCTCGCAGCATGGAAACGAACACGGGCGGTCCCGCCTCGCCGTTTTCGAGAATGCTTTTAACGCGCTTCAACTCCGTCGTCTTGCCGACCCCACGATGGCCCGTAAACAGGCGGCAAACGGCCATTTGAGATCGGGCGATGTTGCGCGCCAGTTCCGTTTTGATATCGTCCGGCGCCAGCGCCTTGTCTTCCTGCCAATTCACGTACAGATCCGTCTCCTACACCTCCAGAGGCCGCGCCGGATCGAACTGGCCGTAAAGCGCCCGCAGAACATCCATCGCTTCGATTGTACAGCACCCCGCCTTGTGTTTCCCCTCGGCCCTATGCTATTGTCGATCTCTTACTGGGGAAATTTATCCAATGGCATACGTAATAGCAGAACCTTGCATCGGAACCAAAGACACCGCCTGTGTGGACGCCTGCCCGGTGGACTGCATCCACCCCAAAAAGGACGAGGAGGCCTACGCCGACGCCGAATTGCTGTACATCGACCCGGTCGAATGCATCGATTGCGGCGCCTGCGTGCCGGTTTGCCCGGTATCGGCGATTTTCGCCCTCGACGACCTGCCGGAGAAGTGGTCGGATTTCACCGCCAAGAACGCCGCGTACTACGGCCGGTAAGTGGCGCTGGAGGTGTCGGTCTCCCAGACCCGCACCTGTCCCAGCTTTACGGGCATGCTCTGCCCGAGCCCGCCGCTGATCTCGTCGTGGAAATACTTGGCTATATTTTCGGCCGACGGGTTAAGCGCGTCGAAGGGCGCCAAATCGTTCAGGAATTGGTGATCCAGGCGGTCCACGACCGTGTGCATCAGCTTCTTCACCGCCACAAAATCCACCAGCAGGCCGATGGAGTCCAACTCCGGGCCGCTGAACGTCACCTGCACGCGGTAGTTGTGGCCATGCACGTTTTCGCATTTGCCGCGATAATTCCGCAACGCGTGCCCGGCGGCAAAAGTCTCTTCCACGGAAACTTCAAACATCGAAAAACCTCTCCACATCGGTGATTTTGGTGGTAAATCCGTAATCCGGCAGGCTGTCGAAGAACACCTGGCCGTAGCGCTGCTTGGTCACCCGGTTGTCCAGCAGCACCAGCACGCCGCGGTCCGACCGGCTGCGGATCAGCCGGCCGAAGCCCTGCTTCAGGGCGATGGCCGCCTGCGGCACCTGGTAATCGTAAAACGGGTTGCCGCCCTCGTCGCGGAGCTTACGCATGCGCGCATCCACGATGGGGTCGCTGGGCACGGCGAAGGGCAGCTTGTCGATGATGACGCAGCTCAACTGGTCGCCCGGAACGTCCACGCCCTGCCAAAAGGATGCCGTAGCGAACAAGATGCAGTTGGGCGTGGCGCGGAATTCCTCCAGCAGCGCGCTGCGCGGGCCCGTACCTTGCAGCAGCGTGGGGTATTCGATATCCAGCGAGACGCGGTCGTAAATCAGGCGCATCTGCTGATAGCTGGTAAACAGAACGAAGGCTCGTCCGCGGCTGAGCTTCAGCAACTGGGTCACTTCGCTCGAAGCTTCCTTGGTGAAGGCGGGGCTGCGCGGATCGGGAAGATGCTGCGGCACATAGAGCAGCGCCTGCTTCTGGTATTGGAAGTGGCCGGGCACGATCAGGGTGCGGGTCTGCTCGATTCCCAGGCGCTTCTTGACGAAATCGAAGCCGCCCGCTACGGCGAGTGTAGCCGACGTCAGGATCACTGTATCCACGGTATCGAAGAGCCGCTCGGCCAACAGTGGCGCGACATCGATGGGAGTAGCTTGCAGGAAGAAGCCGCGGCCGCGGCGCTCCGCCCAATACACGTAGGAGTCATCGTCGCTCTCCAGCACGAACCGCAGGGCGAGTCCCAGTTCGACCGTCCGGCGCTGCAAGGGGATGATCTCCACGGGGGAATTCTTGATCAGTTTCAAGTGCGAGCCGACCAATTCCAGCGCGGAGTGCAGGTTGCGGTAGATCTCTTCGTTGCGCTCCACGAACTCGGCGCGCCCGGTGAAGGCGGCGCGGCCCTCTGGCGCGGGCAGCACGGAAAACAGATAGTTGGACAGCTCTTCGAAGCGGTCCAGAATGCGATCCAGCTCGGCGGAGCCGAACTCCTTGGCGCGGGCAACGGCGGAGATGTCGCGACGCAGCTCCTGGAAGCGGTAATTGCTCACGGAGACGCCGAAATATTGCCCGGCTACGTCCTCGATTTCGTGCGCTTCGTCGAACACCACCGCGTGATATTCGGGCAGGATGCCGCCTTCGGTATCACCATCCTCCAGCACCTCCTTCAGCGCCAGATCGGCGAAGAACAGGTGATGGTTGACGATCACGATGTCGCTGGCCTGGGCGCGCTGGTGCATCAGGGTGAGGAAGCAGCGCTCGTACTGCTTGCACTTTTGGCCGGTGCAAAGATCGCTGCGGGCGTCGACCTTGGCCCAGGCAGTGCTCTGTTCAGGCAGCTTCTTGATCTCCGCGCGGTCGCCGATTTCGGTGGTCTGCTCCCAGGCCTGGATCACCTGGAAATCGGCGACTTCCTCCAGGCCGGTCAGCACTGCCTCGCGGTCGGCGTCGTAGATCTTCTGGCGGCAGGCATAGTTGTTGCGGCCCTTCATATAGCAGACGCGCAGGGGGCGCGTGAAATGCTGTTGCAGGAAGGGGATGTCCTTGAAGAAGAGCTGTTCTTGCAGATTCTTGGTGCCGGTGGAAACCACAATGCGTTTGCCGGAAAGGATCGCGGGCACCAGGTAAGCCAGCGTTTTGCCGGTGCCCGTGCCGGCTTCCGCGATCAGATGTTTGCGGTCGGCCAGCGCGGATTCCACCGCTTCGGCCATGGCTAACTGGCCGGGGCGGTATTCGTAATTCGGGTGCCACTTCGAAAGCGCGCCGTGCCGCGAGAAGAATTGGTGCACGCTGGGGGCGGCTTTGACATCGGTGGACATGCGGAGTTAATTCGATTGTAACGTAGGGGGTTGGGGTAAACTGGATTACATGGGAGCAGCTAGGCAGACTGAGCTATTGGGCGCCGGGCGGCGCGCGCCGGATTTCAGCCTGGCACGCTTGGAGAACGGGGCCGCGCGGGGCACCGCCGATCTGGATAAGTTGCTGCCGGGCGGGCCTGTGCTGCTGGCGTTCTTCAAATCCACTTGTCCGGTGTGCCAGATGACGCTGCCCTTCCTGGAGCGTATTCATCGAGGCCGCGCGCCGGGGTCGCTGGAGATTTACGGCGTATCGCAGGACGACGCCGAGACCACCCAGGAGTTCGCGGGTGAGTTCGGAATCAGTTTCCCCGTGCTGTTGGACACCGAGGAAAGCGGCTATCCGGCCAGCAACGCTTACGGCCTCTCGCATGTGCCTTCGCTGTTTCTGGTGGAGCCGGACGGAACGATCGCCTGGAGCCTGGAGGGATTCGTCAAGAACGAGTTCCTGGCAATGGCCGCGCAGGCGGGCGTCGATCCATTCCGTCCGGGCGAAAACGTGCCGGAGTGGAAGTCGGGTTGAGGGTCGAAGAACTAAGCTCCCGGAGGGAGCAAAGGTACAACGAAAGAAAACGCATGGCTAATACATTCGACGAGATACTGGGTTCGGCGGCCGGCATCGCCAAAGGGATGGGGGTCACCTTCAAGGAGATGATGTCTCCCACGGTGACGGAGAACTATCCGGATGGGCCGGCCAAGCTCGAAGAACGCTATCGGGGCGTACACATTTTGCAGCGCGATGCGAACGGCATGGAGAAGTGCGTGGCGTGTTTCTTGTGCGCGGCGGCGTGCCCTTCGAATTGCATCTACATCGAAGCCGCCGAAAACACCGAGAAAGTGCGTATCAGCGGCGGCGAACGTTACGCCAAGGTCTACAACATCGACTACAATCGCTGCATTTTCTGCGGCTATTGCGTGGAGGCTTGTCCCACCGACGCCATCACGCACGGGCACGGGTTCGAAGTGGCCAGCTTCAATACGGCCACGCTGGTGATGCGCAAGGAGCAGATGCTGGCGCCGATTCCGGAAGGGGCGCACTCGCCGGGCGCCCAGTCAATCTCCACGGACCGTGTGCCGGCGCATTGAGACTGCCTTGCCGGTACTTTCGTCTACTTCGAGGATGACTGAGTGCAACTCCGGCGAGGCTTTGGCGGCTTCCATGCGCACCGGTAGAGCGGTCAGGAAACGCTGGATAATCAACTCCTTTTTCACGCCGATCACAGAGTCGTAAGGTCCCGTCATGCCGACGTCGGTCTGATAGCCGGAGCCGCCTGGCAGAATGCGCGTATCGGCGGTCGGGATATGCGTGTGCGTGCCGACCATGGCGGAAACTCTACCATCCAGATACCAGCCCATAGCCATCTTTTCGCTGGTCACTTCGGCATGGAAGTCCACGAACCGCACCTTGACGGTAGGGTCGAGGGCGCCTAGGATCTGGTCGACTTTGCGGAAGGGACAATTGGTGTCGGGCATGTAAGTGCGGCCCTGCAGATTGATAATCGCGCACGGAATGCCCTGCCGGCTGCACGCTACGAAGACGCCGTGTCCGGGTGTTTCGTCCGCGTAGTTGGCGGGGCGCAGAAGTTTCGGTTGACGCGGCAGGTAGTCCAGGATTTCCTTCTTATCCCAGATATGATTGCCGGAGGTGAGCACGTCCAGGCCCAAAGCAAATAGTTCTTCGGCGATGGACGGAGTAATGCCGAAACCACCGGCTGCGTTTTCGGCGTTGGCGATGGCCAGGTCGATATGGTTAGTTTCCTTGATGTCCCGTAGATGATCGGCGACGATGTGCCGCCCCGGCGAAGCGAAGATATCGCCGATGAAAAGGATGTGCATTCGTAAGAGCCAAGTTACCACGGGGCGCAGAGGAGACACGGTGACGCGGCGATCCTACGTCGGCGCGATTACTTCGGTTTCGGTTGGGGCGGGCCGGGGGCCGACATTCTCGCGGACGACCAGCGATTGGTCTGAGTAATACGTGCGTGAGCCGCAGAATGCCGATGGCGCCGCCGTAATCGTGTAGCCTGTGGGCGTGCTTGTCAGCGTGAATTTGTAGCCTTGTTTTTCGCCAGCGGCAAAGTCGGCCGAGATCAGGTTGGCCGCCGAGGCATTGTCGGGGCCGCCGGCTGGCGGTCCCAGTTCGTTGAGCGACCGAGCGAATCGTCCGAATTGCGCATGGTACAGCGCCTGCGCGGCGTTGAGTGTCTGAACCGCCTTGAGAGCGGCTGTCTCCGGAGCGTACATCCGAGCCCAGAGGACGCATCTGGGGGTTGCGAGATGTAGGAGCGCTCCGATTCCTCCGACCGCGAGGATGCTAACCGACCGGGCCCTCATGACTCGCCTCCAACCGGCTTGGTGTTGGCGGTGGCAGGTTCTGGGCCGTAGCCATGCTTTAGGCCAGCGGCCAAGTCAGTCGAGATCAGGTTCGGGTTCGAGGCTGATGGTCCCAGTTCGGTCAACGGCCGGGCGTATCGTCCGAATTGGGAATTGTAATTGCACCTGCGCGGTATTAAGGCCCATAATCGCCTTGAGGCCGCCGGTCTCCGTACACTCATGCGACCAGATAAATGAACGTGCCCATTCCAACGGCAGCCAGTGTGGCGACTGACCAGCCGCTCATGGCGCACTCCTCGTTTGTTTCGCCGCCGTCGACCCAACCTCCTCGCTATTGGCCGTGGCCGGCTGGAGGCCGTAGTTCTCGCGGAGGATCAGCGATTGACCGGCGTAAAACGTGCGCGATCCCGTCGATCCGAAGGCGACTGGTACGGCTTGAATGCGGTAGCCCCGCGGCGTTCCCGTCATGGTGAACTTGTAGCCGCGCGATTCGCCGGTGGCCAGGTCCGCTGAGATCAGGTTGGAGGCCGACGGCCCCAACGCGGATAACGACCGGGCGTATCCTCCGAACTGCGAGTTGTATTGCACCTGCGCGGTGTTCAAGGATTGAAGGGCCTTGAGAGCGGCTGTCTCTTGGGCGTACCTACGCGATTTGTACGCCGTGCGCTCGCCCAGTGGGGCGCTCAAATAGAAGAGCGTCGGAACCCCTACAACCGCAAGAAGAGCAACCGACCGGCGGCTCATGATGCGCCTCCGGGACTACTTCGAGGTGTCACCCGACTTGGCCGCCGCCGACCCGACTTCTTTGCTATTGGCGGTGGCCGGCTCCTGGCCATAATTCTCGCGAATCACCAGCGATTGATCCGAGAAGAAGGTCCGCGAACCGGTGGAACCGAACACCGCGGGCACAGCCGAAATGGTGTAGCCCGTTGGCGTTCCTGCCAGCGTGAAGTTGTAGCCCTGCTTTGTGCCGGCAGCCAGATCGGACGAGATCAGATTCGCCGAGGAAGCATTATCCGTGCCACTGGCGGGCGGTCCCAGTTCGGTCAACGATTGGGCGAAGCGGCCGAACTGCGAGTTGTATTGTACCTGCGCGGTGTTGAGCGTCTGAATCGCCTTGAGCGCGGCCGTTTCCTGGGCGTACATGCGGGCTTTGTTCAACTTGGGCAAAGCCACCGTCACGATGATGAGGATGATCGCGATCACGATCAGCAACTCAATGAGCGAAAAGCCTCTTTGCCTGCGATTGCGGTGCATAGAGAGATCTCCTGTCTCCACCATTGTATGACGGTTGGGGCGGCCTAAGCGTGCAAAAATCCGGACTTCACCAGCGCGTCCAAGGCCCGTAGCCGCCGCCAGAGTTCCGGCAGCAGATCCAGCCGCAGGGCGTTGGCGCCATCCGACAAGGCCCGTTCCGGGGCGTCGTGCACTTCCACGAACAGGCCGTCGATGCCCACCGCCACCGCGGCGCGCGCCAACGGCTCGATGAACTGCGGCTGGCCACCCGAAGCCGCGCCGCTGCCGCTCGGCAACTGCACGCTGTGGGTGGCGTCGAACACCACCGGCCAACCCATGTCGCGCATGATCTTCAGACCGCGCATGTCCACCACCAGGTTGTTGTAGCCGAACGACGAGCCACGCTCGGTCAGCAGCACTTGGGAGTTGCCGGTGGACGCCACTTTTTCGGCGGCGCGCGCGATGTCCTGCGGCGCTACGAACTGGCCTTTTTTGATGTTCACGATGCGGCCGGTGCGGCCGGCTTCCAGCAGCAGGTCCGTCTGGCGGCAGAGGAAAGCGGGGATTTGCAGAATGTCGGCCACTTCGGCCACGGGTGCGGCTTGGGCGGGCTCGTGGATATCGGTCAGGATGGAGTACCCTGCGCGCTTGACGCCGGCCAGGATGCGCAGGCCCTCCTGGAGTCCCGGCCCGCGATAGCCGCTCAGACTGGTGCGATTGGCTTTATCGAAAGAAGCCTTGAAGACGAACGGGCCAACGATTTTGCCGATGGCACGCGCCATGCGGTGAACATGTTCTTCGCTTTCGATCACGCACGGTCCGGCGAGGAGGACCAGGGGCTGGCCGCCGCCGAATTGGGAAAAGTCGATCATGCCGCTTTCTTGAGCAAGGCGATTTGGCCTGCATGATATAGGTTGTGCTGGACGACGCCGTGCAGCATGGTGTAGATCGAATAGGGGACCTCGCCGAGCACCTTGTCGCGGAGGCGATCGTCGGTGAGCTGGCCCACTTGCGATTCCAGGTTCCGCTGCGCTTCGGCAAGTCGATCAAGCGCCTGTTGCCAGGCGGATTCGGTGGGTTCGGGGGCGGCGGGCCAGTCCTGCTCCGGCGGGAGGGTGGGCATCTCGGCGCCTTCGATGCGGCGCGTGGGGACCGAAATCCACATGTGCAGCACCAGTTCCCGGATGGTATGCGCGCCGGGTATGGGGCGTTGTGCGGCGGTCTGCCAGGTTACGCCGGTCAGAATTTCGCGCAGCGCGGGGCCGTGCCAGGCAGGCCCTTCGTAGGCGCGGTGCAGTTGGTCGAGGATGCGGGAGACTTCGGGCATGGAGTTGGTAGTTCCCAATCCTTAGGATACTCGGCGAAGGGGGTGGGAGCGACTTTGCGTTTCTGATCGGCCGAACCGATGTAGACAGCCGCGACCGAGGCGGCGCGCTGGAATTTGCGTCACAAAAACAATCGAGGTGCCGGTGTGAGGTAGACTCGTGCTTGAGGATTATGATCGACGTGCTGGTGGAACTGGCCCCGGACCAGCCCATGGGGATCTTCGAATACGCCCGGTTGAAGATCTATTTCAACGAGATTTTCGATGGCGCCGGGGACGTAGTGAACCGCCTGGCGATCCCGTGATCCGCAAACGCGCTTGCGACGCGTTTTTCGAAACTCCGCTGCACACCGATCTGGCGGCGCTGCGCATCACGCGTATCGTCGTGGCAGGCTGCATGACGCAGTACTGCGTGGACACCTCGGTGCGGCGGGCCGTGAGTCT
>Ga0209333_1001385_pt1 | contig 11890 bp, 6 predicted proteins | sample BlaSpr_A8_OM2_O3_FD_187982 | JGI IMG/M metagenome (GOLD analysis project Ga0209333, IMG submission 187982) | Forest soil microbial communities from Thunder Bay, Ontario, Canada - Black Spruce, Ontario site 2_A8_OM2_O3 (SPAdes) (version 2) | ecosystem: Environmental > Terrestrial > Soil > Boreal...
CGTTCTACACGAAGGACGATCGACATCTGGGTTGAGCCTACGGCGGAAAATGCCAAACGAGTTTATGCGGCGCTAGTGGATCTCGGCGCTCCAATGGCCGATCTGACCGTCCATGATCTGACCCAACCCAACATTGTCTTCCAATTCGGCATGGCTCCCGCCCGCGTAGACGTTATGACGACAACTGACGCCGTGACATTCCCTGAAGCTTGGAAGAGCCGGGTTGAGACGCATTTGAGCGGCATTCCGATTTCCGTCATTTCGCTTGAGGATTTAATCCGCAACAAAGAGATGGCCAGCCGGGACGCCGACCTGCTTCATCTGAAGCGTCTGCGGATGTATGGTAAATAGTCCGGGAACCAACCGGGCGGCGCGGTGATTCTTTGCAGGCACATCAGTCGCGCGTCAGGGACTCAATGATGGCGGATTCGAATGCGCGCCTCTCCGTCCGGTCCGCGGGGTGAACCGCATAGAAGCTGGCAGTTTCGCGCTCAAGCGCCGTACGCCCCGCCAAATCGAGTGCCAAGCGCAGGAGCCGGTTTACCCGTTCAGTTTGAGATAACGCGCCTTGCGTGCGCCTGATTTCGGCGAGAATTTCGCGGTCTAGGGAAAAACTGTGAGTGGCTCTTGCCGCTGTTCGCATTTCCATTAGCAATCTTATCAGAAAAAACGCAGGCCGCTTGGCGAGAATTATGGACGCACGAGGAATGGCCGTGCGCTCGACAACGTGCCTCCGAATACCGTCACTTGGATTCTGCCTGTGGTCGCGCCGGAGGTGACGGTCGTTGTGATCTCGGTACCCGAGACGACCGTGAACACGGCGGCTGTACCGTTGAAGCCGACGTTTGTGGCGCCCGTCAGGTCTGTTCCCAGGATGGTGACGGCCGTTCCCACCGTGGCGAAACGGGGCACGGCTTTCACAAAGGGGCCAAACCCTATCGACAGTTTATAGATGGCGCCATAGCTTTGAGTTCCACCGTAGTACGTTGTTCCGTAAAAGCTCCCGTCGGTGGCCTGAACCAGCCCGCCGAACGGCTGAGCGCCGTCGGTCCCATCGAAGCTGTGCAGAACCGCTATGGTACCATCCGATTTCATCTGGAACACTGTGCCGTCACCATTGGCGCCGCCCGTCGAGGTAGTGCCATAGAAGTTCCCGTCTGTAGCTTGGATCAGAGGAGCGGTAGGGGCGGTGCCGTCCGTCGAGTCAAAGCTATGCAGACGGTCAGCGCGCCTTGTGGCGTGATTTTGTAGACGGTGCCGTCATTGTTCGCCCCGCCGGCCGTGGTAGTACCGTACAGATACCCATCCGTGGCTTGGATCAGCGCGCTCTCGGGGTTAGCGCCGTCCGCCGAGTCAAAGCTGTGCAAAGTCGTCAGCGTACCGCTTGGGGTCACCTCGTAGACGGTGCCATATCCATTGGCCCGCCTTGCACCGTTGTGCCGTAAAAATTCCCGTTCGTGGCTTCAACGAGGCCGGCGTATACTATGGAACCGTCTGTGCCGTCGAAGACGTGCAGCGTTGTCAGCGTTCCTCCGCCGGCGACGCTGAAGACGGTAATCAAAAGTCCCGGTTGGGTATCCGCCGTCAAAGCTGTTGAAGCCCGTCAGCCCCTGCACTGTGCCTGCAGGAGTGACCTCGAAGACCGATCCCCACCCGCTTGGCCCCCCTTCCGAGGTGGTTCCGTAAAGGTTGCCGCCGGTCCCCAAAACCAATCCGCCAAATGGGTAGAATCCGTAGCCATTCAGGACGTCGACGACGGTTATGGCGCCGGTGGTGCTGACCCGAAAGATTGTGCCGTTGCCGTAAGAGTCGCCGCCGTACCGAGTTGTCCCATAGAGGTTTCCATCGACGCCTTGAGCCAAGGAAACAAGATCAGGGTTGGCGCCGTTAGTCCAATTGAAGCTCGCCAAGCTGGTAAAGGTTGCGCGGGCGACGCGACGGCCATGCCATAAAGCAGAACTGCAAGACATGCCATTCTTGGCCAAGTCAGTTTTCCCATGCACCCTCCTTGCGGCCGAGAAACTTATCTGCGCCATGATCTCATGCGCGACGGCATGCCGTCTATTTCGAGCTGCGCATTAACTGTTCGATATTGACCAACTCCGTCGGATAATCGCCCGAGTAACATGCATAGCAATATTCGTGCTTTTCGCTATCCCCTACCGCCGCCCGCAGCGAAGCCATCGACAGATATCCCAGCGTATCCGCCTCCACAAACCGCCGGATGCCTTCCACATTATGATTGGCGGCGATCAGTTCCCGCTTGGTCGGAGTATCCACACCGTAGAAGCAGGGCGAAATCGTGGGCGGACACGAAACGCGCAAATGCACCTCGCGCGCGCCGGCCTGCCGCATCATGCGCACGATCTTGCGACTGGTTGTGCCGCGCACGATGGAGTCGTCCACCAGCACCACGCGCTTGCCCTCCAGCAGATGGCGCACCGGGTTGAGCTTCAGCTTCACGCCGAAATCGCGAATCGCCTGCGATGGCTCGATGAACGTGCGGCCCACATAGTGATTGCGGATTAAGCCATGGCGGAAAGGCAGGTGTGACTCGGCTGCATATCCCAGCGCCGCGGCCACTCCTGAGTCCGGCACCGGCACTACCACGTCCGCATCCGCGGGATGCTCGCGCGCCAGCAAGCGGCCCAGCATCTCCCGCGATTCCTGCACCGGGCGGCCGAAGACAATCGAATCCGGACGCGAGAAATAGACGTGCTCGAAGGCGCACTGCGCCAGCGGACGCTCCGGCGCGAAGCGCTCGCGCGTGACTCCCTCCGGACCCACGATGATCATTTCGCCCGGCTCCACTTCGTGCAGATAAACCGCGCCGATCAGATCGAAAGCGCAAGTCTCGGAAGCGAAGACGTAGCCCGCATGCCCGTTCAGCTCCATCTGGCCCATGGCCAGCGGACGGAAGCCGTGCGGATCGCGCGCCACGATGATGCGGTCCTCGGCCAGAAACACCAGCGAAAACGCGCCTTCGATCTGCAGCAGGGCGTCGCGCAAAGCTCCCGCCAGCGTGCGTTCGCGGGAGTGCGCCACCAAGTGCAGGATCACTTCGGTGTCGCTGTTGGCCTGAAAGATCGAGCCGCGCCGCTCCAGCTCCGCGCGCAATTCGATGGCGTTGGTGATATTGCCGTTGTGCGCCACCGCCACCCGGCCTTTGTTGCAGGCCACCGAAAATGGCTGCGCGTTCAGCAGCGCCGTGTCGCCCGCCGTCGAGTAGCGCGTGTGGCCGATAGCCAGCTTGCCGGGCAACTCATTCAACACCGCGGTGGTGAAGATATCCGCCACGTGGCCCATGGATTTTTGGCAGTGGATTTCGGCGCCATCGCTGGTGCAGATGCCCGCGCTTTCCTGGCCGCGATGCTGCAATGCATAGAGGCCCAGGTAGGCCATCTTGGCGGCCTCGGGATGCCCGTAAACGGCAACGACGCCGCATTCTTCATGGAATTTGTCAAACATGTTTATGACCCATTTATCACTATCTTTATCGGCGGAGTTGCTTTTCGAGCGACTCCTCGTAGGCGGCTCTAAGGCTGTCGATAGTAACAGAAATCAGCGTCGCGCCGCGCTTGCCGATCGCCAGATCGTGCATCACAGTAATACCCACACGCGGCGCAGCCACCGCGTGCCGCGCGGCAATTTCCAAAACCGCATCCGGGTTCGCGGTCGAGATCAAAATGCGGGAGGGGCCTTCGTGGAACAGCAGGAATTCGGGGCTCAGGTCCGATTCGAAATCGAGCGCCGCGCCCACGCCCCCCTGGCAGCACTCGGCGGCCGCCACCGCTAGACCGCCATCGCTCAAGTCATGCGCCGATTCCGCCAGCCCCGCGGCTACAATTTCGCGCATGGCGTCGTGTACCCGCTTCTCGTAGTCCAAATCCAGCGCGGGCGGCAGGCCCCAAAGCTGGTTCAGAATTACCTTCGCATATTCGCTGCCGCCGAAGCGGACTTCGTCGCATTCGCCGACGCCGCCCAACAGTACGATCGGCCGGCCCGGAGTTTTGAAATCGCGCGTCACCGGCGCGCCGGTTTGCATCAGCCCAACGATGCCGATGACTGGAGTCGGCCAGATGCCTTCGCCCAGCGTTTCGTTATACAGGCTGACGTTGCCGCCGGTGATCGGCGTCTCGAAAAAGCGGCAGGCTTCGGACATGCCCTCGATCGCGTCCACAAGCTGGCCCATGATTTCGGGCCGCTCCGGATTGCCGAAATTCAGGCAGTTCGTGGCAGCCACCGGCTGCGCGCCCACGGTCGCGAGGTTGCGGCAGCATTCGGCCACGGCCAGCATGGCGCCTTCACGCGGCGATAGGTAGCAATAGCGGCTATTGCCATCCAGCGACATCGCCACGGACACCCCATTTTCCTTGACGCGAACGACTGCCGCATCGGCTCCCGGTCCGGCGATGGTGTTGGTGCGGACCATGTAGTCGTACTGCTCCCAAATGTAGCGCTTGGAGCAGATGTCCGCGGAAGCGAGCAGCGTCGTCAGGGCTACCGTTGGGTCGACAACGGGCTGAGCGGGCGAGGGGGCGAGCGGGCGAGGGGGCGACTCCAGGTGAGGGCGATTGTAGAGGGGCGCCTCATCCGCCAACTCGCGGTTGGGGATCTCGGCGACAGTGCCGCCGTGTTGCTTCACGCGCAGCAGCCCATCCGCGGTGACCGTGCCGATCGTCACGGCGTCCAGCCCCCACTTGTGGAAGACCCGGAAGACCTCGTCTTCCCGGCCCTTCTCCGCTACCAGCAGCATGCGCTCCTGCGATTCCGAGAGCATGATCTCGTAAGGCGTCATGCCGGTTTCGCGCTGCGGCACCAGGTCCAATTCGATTTCGATTCCGGTGCCGCCGCGGCTCCCCATCTCGCACGTTGAGCAGGTGAGGCCCGCCGCGCCCATGTCCTGTATGGCCACGATCGCGCCCGTCTGCATGGCTTCCAGGCAGGCCTCCAGCAGCAGCTTTTCCATAAACGGATCGCCCACCTGCACATTGGGCCGCTTCTGTTTGGATTCTTCGGTGAACTCAGCCGACGCCATCGACGCGCCGTGGATGCCGTCGCGGCCGGTCTTGGCGCCCACGTAAATCACGGGGTTGCCGACGCCCGCGGCGCTGGCGTAGAAAATGTCTTCCTTCTTGGCCACGCCCAGCGCGAAAACATTCACCAGCGGATTGCCGTTATAGCAAGGCTCGAAGATGCACTCACCGCCCACCGTGGGCACGCCGAAACAATTGCCGTAATGCGCGATGCCCGCCACCACGCCCTGCAGGATGCCGCGGTTGCGCGGACCGGCCTGCGGATCGTCCAGCGGCCCGAAGCGTAGCGAATCCAGCACGGCGATGGGCCGCGCCCCCATGGTGAAAATATCGCGCAGGATGCCGCCCACTCCGGTGGCCGCGCCCTGGAACGGTTCGATGAAGCTGGGGTGGTTGTGAGATTCGATCTTGAAAGCGATCACGTAGCCGCCGCCCACGTCGACGATCCCCGCGTTTTCGCCGGGCCCTTGCACCACCAGCTTGCCGCGCGTAGGCAGCTTCTTCAAGTGCAGGCGGGAGCTTTTGTAGGAGCAGTGCTCGCTCCACATCACGCTGAAGACGCCTAGCTCCGTGTAGTTCGGCTCGCGCCCCAGAATCTCCACGATCTTGCGGTATTCGGGTTCGGTGATCTGGTGTTGGGAGACGATATCGGGAGTGATGACGGCAGTGCTCATACCTGGAGCGCCGCCATAGCCGTGACCGTGGCTGTCACCATAGATTGGAAAATGACCAGGCCATCGCTCGATCCCATGAGCGGCTCGGTGGCGCGCTCCGGATGCGGCATCAAGCCCATCACGTTGCGCCGCGCGTTCAGGATTCCGGCGATATCGCGCATCGAGCCGTTGGGATTATCCAGGTAGCGGAACGCCACCCGGTCTTCGGCTTCCAGTTCGTCGAGGGTGCGCTCGTCTGCCACGTAGCAGCCTTCTCCGTGGGCGATCGGCAGGCGCAGGATCTGGCCCGGCTCCGCGGCCGCCGTGAACGGAGAGTCCAGCGTTTCGACGCGCAGCCGCACTTCGCGGCAGATAAATTTCAGGTTGCGATTGCGCATCAGAGCGCCGGGCAGCAGTCCGGCTTCGACCAGCACCTGGAAGCCGTTGCAGATTCCCAGCACCAGGCCGCCATCCGCCGCGAACTTGCGCACAGCCGCCATCACCGGGGAGAATTTGGCGATCGCGCCGCACCGCAGGTAGTCTCCGTAGGCGAAGCCGCCGGGCAGGATGACCGCGTCAATATCGCCGAGGGTTACCGAATCGTGCCAGATGAATTCAGCCCGATGGCCCAGGTTGTGGTTCACCGCAAACCAGGCATCGTGATCGCAATTACTGCCGGGAAAGACAATAACGCCAAATTTCATGAGCTTTTGAGTGCCGGGGAGGTTACATACCATCGTAGCAGATCCGCCATGGGCTGCACTTCAGTCCTGCGCGGATGTGCCAGGACCGGCTCCCGCAAGCTATGCTCGCCTGCTCGCTTGATTCGGCGCCGTCGAAGCTCGCGGTTAATCGGATTTGATCTTAAAGACTACGCCGCCGAATGCTTTTCCCCCGCCCGTCGACGTGGTCCCGTAAAGGTTATCGGCGCCGTCACGGACCACCCCCGCCATCGGTTGGCCGCCGTCGGCGCCGCCAGTGAAGCTGTATAGGACAGTTTCTTTACCAGTGGAATCCAGCTTGTATACGGCCCCAAAGGTCGCTGAACCGCCGTAATAAGTTGTGCCGTAGAGGTTGCCTGCCGAGTCGCCGATCACACCTGCGGCGGGATAGCTCCCATCGGCTCCACCCGTGAAGCTGTACAGGACCGAATAACGGCCACTCGGATACAGCTTGTAAACGACGCCGAAGCCCGCTGCGCCGCCACTGTAAGTTGTTCCGTACAGATCCCCAGCCGAATCGCGGATCACCCCGGCTTCAGGATCACCACCATCGGTAAAGCCCGTGAAGGCGTGCAGGACGCTTTCGGATCCGGTTGTATCCAGCTTGAAGACTACTCCCGCACCGGCCGCTCCGCCGAAGGAGGTGGTGCCGTAAAGATTACCTGCCGGATCTAGGAGTACGCCCGCGGAAGGGTAGGCTCCGTCGGCTAAGCCCGTGAAGCTGTACAGTACGGTTTCATGGCCCGTCGCATCCAATTCGTATACAACGCCGTAACCCGCCTCCCCACCACCGCTGGCAGTGCCGTAGAGGTTGCCCGAGGAGTCAAGGATCACGCTCGCAGTGGGATAACCTCCATCGGCTAAACCCGTGAAGCTGTATAGCACCGTTTCATTGCCCGCGGCATCCAACTTGAAAACGACGCCCGCATTGGCCGTGCCGCCGGCGCGTGTGGTCCCGTATAAGTTCCCCGCCGAATCGAGGATCACCCCAGCATAAGGAAGGCCGCCGTCGTTCCCTCCGGTGAAGCTGTACAGCACCGTCTCATGGCCGGTGGGATCGACGCTGAACACAACACCGGCGTTGGCCGGTCCGCCGTTGAGGGTAGTTCCGTACAACTCACCCGCCGAGTTGCGGATGACACCTGCGGCTGGAGAGTAACCGTCGGTGCCTTCCGCAAAGTTGTACAGCACCGTTTCGTTGCCAGTGGTCCCTACCTGGTACACGACGCCCAGGCTAGTGGGTCCGCCCTCAGTCGTCGTGCCGTAAAGATTGCCCGCCGAATCGCGGGTAACGCCGGCTGACGGCCAACCCCCACCGGCTCCATTTGTGAACCCGTATAGCACCGTTTCATTGCCACTCGTGTCCAACTTGAACACGACGCCTGCGCCGTAAACGCCCCCCGGGCCGCCACCGAAAGTGGTGCCGTACAGGTTGCCGGCCGAGTCAAGGATCACGCCGGCAGTTGGAGATCCCCCGTCCGGCCCGACTGTAAAATTGTGCAGGACCGTCTCGTTGCCGCTCGGGTCCAGCTTATACACAACACCCGCTCGTTCTGGACCGCCATAGAAAGTGGTCCCGTAAAGATTGCCGGCCGAATCGCGAACCACACCCGCGAGCGGGTAGAATCCGTTAGCGCCGAAACTGTACAGCACCGTTTCACGGCCGCCCGTGTCGACCTTGTAAACGACACCTCCGCCCTCCGTACCGCCGTAAGAAGTGGTCCCGTAAAGATTACCGGCCGAGTCACGGATCACGCCAGCCTGGGGCGAACCTCCATCGACCCCACCCGTGAAGCCGTACAGAACGGTTTCAAGACCGGTCGGACCGACTTTGAACACGACGCCCGCGCTCGCCGGGCCGCCTACCAGGGTAGTCCCATACAGGTTACCTTCCGAGTCGGCGACCACACCAGCATAGGGTTGGCCCCCGTCAGCACCCCCGGTGAAGTTGTAAAGTACGCTCTCGTGGCCGGTCGTTCCCAACTTGAAGACGACGCCTTGCCCCGCCGTGCCTCCGGAGGAGGTGGTCCCGTAGAGGTTACCTGCCGAATCGCGAATCACGCTGGCTCGGGGCTGGCCCCCGTCAGCCCCGCCCGAGAAAGCGTGCAATACTGTCTCAACTCCTGTCGTGTCCACCTTGTACACGACGCCGGCGTTCGCAATGCCGCCAGCGGTAGTTGTCCCATATAGGTTACCTGCCGAGTCGAGGATTACACCGGTTGGGGGATTGGTCCCGTGCGGACGGTATGCGAAATCATGCAGTATGACCTCAGTACTCTGCGCCTGCACCCGCACGCCACCCATGACGGTCAAAGCGCATACGGACCAGACCAAGCTCCAGCTTCCAGGCAAACGTGCGAAATGCACGACATTGTCGTCTTTGTCCTGTGCTCTCATTATCGGTGATTCTATCGCGAAAGCGCCAGGGAATCAAACGGATCTCAGGGCTTTAGGAAATAAGGGAACAGAAATCCTAACCATTTCGCCAAACCCCCGAACACTTTTTGGCGCACTTAGGCATCGGCCTTGTTCAAAACGCGGCGGCACTGCGCACGATTGCGGCCGAAAGAGCCGCGATCAACCCAAGAATTCCGCGGCGAAAGCGATCGCTACGCTGCTGACCGGACCGCCGGGCTACCGTTTGCCGGATCGTGGAACGCAATTGCCGGACTTGTCCCTGGACAGCAGGAGGCTGGGCTGATGCGACTCTCGATCCTGGCGGGATGGCAAGACCTGGGATAGCTAGTCAAGGAGGAAGCGATAAAGATGCCAATTACCAACGATATTATGGATCATGATCTAATCGGTCCGACTGCGCAACAGACTGCGCTCGAGGTACTGCGGCCGCAGAGGTAACAGCGGTTCGGCCCGCTTCCGGCATGGGCCGAAGAGTTTATTCGGCATGCATCCGCGCGCCGTCATCGCTCTGGGCTCCCGCGTGTATCACGCCGCGAGCTTGGAAGAACTGCTGCAATAGGAGCGCCGGCGCGCAATCCTGCCCATCTATTTGATATTCACCGTGATGCCTGCCTGGCTGTTGTCGATACCGCCGAACGACAAGAACAGCGGGGCCGGCCCCGCTGCCACCCCCGGCGGAACGATTACGTTCACCTGCAAGGCGCCCGCCACCAGGCCGGGCGCGGCGCCGACGTATAGAATGTCCGCCGCCACTCCACCGATTGTTACCGCCGCGGCCAGCAGCGGAGCGGGTAACGGCAGGGATAACGGCTCGATCAGCCCGTCCACGCCGCCCGGGGCGGTCTGCCCTTCGCCGGTCGCGAATATTTGTATCGCCGAACCGGCGCTCACCGGATTGCCGGTGGACACCAGATTGTAGTTCGTGTCCAGTATGGCGCCGGCGCCCTTGCCGGATCCGTCGGCGCTGAAGATTCCCGGCGCGCTCGAGACCACCGCCAAAGTCGGCGAATTGGATCGGGCGCTTCCGAACGTCACCTCAATCGAAACGTTCGAGGATCCCGCCAACTCATACGGGACGATGGCGTTGATTTGCAGCGCGCTGGCGTACAGAATCGGTCCGGGATAGCCGTTGAACGTTACGGTCGCGTTGGCGACGGTTGTCGGGATATATCCCTTGACGACGGTTGACGAGACGCCCGTGGCAGGCCCCAGCGAAGTGCCGAATATGGTCACGATCTCGCCTGGCGAAACACCGCCCGTCAGGTAGCTCGCCGCGTTGACTACCGCGCCGATATTGGGCGTTGGAGCCGTCACCGTGAGAGCGACATTGATGGTCAGTTGCAGGGTTCCGGAACCGCCGCTCAAAGTTACCGAACCCGCATACGAACCGGCTCCCAGGTTGGCGGGATTCGCCGAAACCGTCAGGGTCGAAGGTGTTGTCGCGGCACTCTGCGTGACCGAGAGCCAGCCAGTACTCGCCGCCGTAGCCGTAAATGCGACTGCCGGACCGGTGGCGGTGACCGACACGGTTTGCGCGGCGGGGGGCGGATTGCCGGCAGTGTAAGCGAACGCCAGCGGATTCGGTGTGGCGTTCAGGGACGCCGCGGCGGAGACGGTCAGCGTGACGGCCACAACTTGCGCCGCACCGGCCGCCGGAGTTACCGTAATGCTCCCGCTATAAGTGCCCGCGGCCAGGGCCGCCGGACTAACCGAAACGCTCAAAGTGGCGTTGCCCGTTCCCGACGTTGGAGTTACCGCCAGCCACGCGCCGCCGGTGGTCGTGGCGGCGCTGGCCGTAAAACTCTGCGCGCCGGCGATCTGCACGCTCTGCGCAGCCGGCACCGCGCCCTTCAGGGTATACGTGAATGCCAGCGTGGATGGGCTGATGGCGATCGAGCCGCTGCTGGCGGCCACCGCAAACGCAACCGGAACCAGCGTGACTACGCCGCCCGAAGTGGTTAGTGTAACAGTGCCTTGATAGGCGCCCTCGGCTAAGTGGGTAGCGTCGGCTGTGACTGTGAGCGCTGCGCCCAGCGTGTTGGCAATCCCGCTGGTTGGGGAGACGGACAGCCAGCTTCCGCTGGCGGTGCTGGCGCTGGCGGTGAAGGCGGTGGCGGAGGACGCCGTGACGGCGATGGTCTGGCTTAGCGGGGCGCCGCCCGCGGCAGCGCTGAAACTAAGGGAGGCCGGGTTGGAAACGACCCCGATAGCGCTCTCCACAGTCAGCAGGACCGGCACTACTACCGGAACGCCGCCCGCTCCCGCCGGAGTCAGGATGATGTCCGCCACGTAGGTGCCGCTTGCCAAGGTTTGCGGAGCCAGGCCAACGGTGAGAGTGGTGGGTGTAGTCAGGCTGGAGCCGCTCGGCGCGATCTGTAACCAACTCGGCACTCCGCCGGCGACGGTAAACGACTGTGGCGGCAGGCTGGAGACATTCACGTCGAGAGCCAGCGGCGCCGGCGGCGTGTCGCCGCCGAAATAATTGAAAATGAAGCTGCCCGGGGTGGTGTTCAGCACCGCGCCGGCGGATACGATCAAGGTAACCTGGACGTCCTGAACGTTCGCGCCCAATTTGATCTGTACCTCGCCGATGTAAGTGCCTGTCTTGAGTCCCGTGGGATTGGCGGTAACGGTCAGGTCGCTCGGAGGAGGGCCGCTGGCCGCCGAAACCGAGAGCCATGTCTGGTTTAACGTGACCGTATACGAAGTATTCACAATGCTGGCCACCACGAGCGTCTGCCCCGCGGGAGGCGACCCGCCTTCTTGCGCCACAAAAGTCAAAGAGGAGGGATTGGCGATACTCGATATGCCGCCGACCACGAGTGTGACGGCGATGGTCTGCGCGCCGCCGTCCGCATCGGTCGCGGTGATGGACCCCTCGTAGTTGCCCGCCGCCAATCCCGCCGTTTTGACGGTTACATTCAAACTGGCGGGCAGCGATCCGGATATCTGCGTGGTCACTCCATTCAGCAGGAGCCAGTTTCCGGTGCTGGCCGCCTGCGCCGCATAAGTATCGTTCGAAAACGCGCTGGAGAGTTGCAGCACCTGAGCCGGGGGAGTA
>Ga0209333_1001387_pt1 | contig 11886 bp, 9 predicted proteins | sample BlaSpr_A8_OM2_O3_FD_187982 | JGI IMG/M metagenome (GOLD analysis project Ga0209333, IMG submission 187982) | Forest soil microbial communities from Thunder Bay, Ontario, Canada - Black Spruce, Ontario site 2_A8_OM2_O3 (SPAdes) (version 2) | ecosystem: Environmental > Terrestrial > Soil > Boreal...
TCCTGCTGGCCACCATTCGCGAATACGACGCTTTGGCGCGCGAACGCCCGGTATTTCAGGGTCCCGCGTTCTACAACGATGGCGGCCGCCGCCGCATCGTGCATCAAGTCTGGGACTGGACCGGCGAGCGCCACTACACGATGCACCTATATATCACACGCGAAACGGCCATAGGTTGGGAATCCAACCACTTCAGTTCGGCATTTCACGCCGTGCCGCGCGCGATGCTCACGGATGCGCTCGAAGCGGCGGGGTTCTGCACCGTGCGTTGGATCGAGCCTGGCGAGAGCGGGTACTATCAGCCGATTGTGCTGGCGCGGCGTGGCCGCTAACGACGCGCTTCAATGCCTGTTACTGGAACCCGGCGCCGCGATATGAATCTCCACCTGGCCGTCGGGGGCGGTGAACATAGACACCTCCAAATGCTCGTCGAATTGCGTGACCGCCGCGTCCACTTTTTCCATGGAGTCTTCGGCCAGCGTGTCGCCCACGTGCACAGGCAACGTCGCGCGCAGATCGTCGCGCGAACTCGCGGAAAGCCCTCGAATGTCTATGGTCTTCAATCTGCGTCCGGCAAACGCCGAAGCCATGAAATCGGGGGATGGGGCCCGCAGTTCGGCCAACTGTTTTTCCAGAGCTTCTATTTGATCGTCGCGGGTATGCTGCAGATCGGAAGCGCTTGCTGCCAGCTCGGCTGCCTGGTCGAGGACGATCTTCAGTTGTCCATGATCCCTTAACGCTTCGAGGACAGACTCCTGCGGCAACTCCTTCCGCTCCGCCAGCAGTTGGGCGAGCTCGGCGGATGCCGAGTTGTGCTCGGCCTGTATCTTGTCCATCTGCTCGGCCAGCATCCTCGCGTCGGAATCCAGCTTGAACGTTTCGGCTGGTTGCAGGTCTTCAGGAGCGCTGGCTTGCCGTGCCATGCTCTCCGCCAGTTGTTCTTGCGCCAGTGCGTCGATTGTATCTTTCGCCCGTTTCGCCGCGGTGCGGGCCCGTGCTTCCGCGAAACGTTTGGTGGCATCGTCGTCAACCGGCAATTGGAACGTAATGCCGACTTGCCGCGTGCCGCCGGCGGCGTCATGCGTAAAGTGCCACTGCAAGACCGATTCCAGCGCCGCCTTGCGCAGCTCTTGCGGCCCGCTCAACACGCGCGCATCGCTGACCGCGCCGGCTGAATCGAGCGTGGCCTCCAACACCACGGTTCCTTGCACGCGTTTCGCGATGGCCGCGTCCGGGTAGTCCACTTCATCGCGGTGGATGACGCTGGCGCCACCCAAATCGATCCGTACGCCGGGTTCGTCCGGCATAATGCCCGCGGGCGCCGGTTGCTTCGCGGGCGTGTCCGGCTGCTGGCCGCGCGCCCACTGCATATTCAACGCGAGGCAGATCAGGCCGAGGGAAAGCGCCAGAATGCCCGGCAGTTTGGAAGGCCCACGCTGCCAGCCCCTCTCGCCGGCGAGCCGCTGGATGCGATATAGGAGCGATCCGCCGGTGCTGCCCAACGCCAGCCTCGGCGTCGTTACCCGCAACCTTTCGAGGCGAGTGAGCGCGCGCGCGTAGCACAGCGCATCGCCGCAGGAATCGACCGCGAGATCGTCGCAGCACAACTCGCGCTCCTGGCGAATGCGCGCCGACGCCCACCACACCGCGGGATGATAGAAGAGCAGAGTTTCCACGGCCGTCTGCAGCATGTTGACCAGGTAGTCGTAGCGCAGGATATGCGCGAGTTCATGCGCCAGTACTGCTTCCAATTGCTGCGGTGTCAGCCCCAAAACGGTGGCGGCAGGCAGCAGCACCACGGGCTTGATCCAGCCGACTACGCTGGGACAATCGGCGACCGCGGACACCAGTACGCGCACCGGGCGAGCCAGTCTCAAGCGCTCCTGTAAATCGCCGACCATGGCCAGGACCGCGGCTTCAGCGGGCTTCGCTTGCCGGCGCAATGCGGATATCTGGCGCCCCGCCCATACCAGACGCAGCGAGAACAGCAGCACGCCCAGCGACCAAATCGGCAGCGCCCAGCGTTCCAGCCAACTGGCCCATGTCGAGAGCGAACCGGAGGCATGCGGCATCGCGGCGCGCATGGTGCCAGGAGCGGCGCCGGCCCACGCCGCTGGCGGATGCGGCATGGCCGGCGCGGTATAAACCAGGCAAGCGGTGATCGCCGGGAGTATCGCCATCACGGCCAGCGCAGCGCAGCTCACCAGGTAGCGGGCGCGCGCCGAGCTGTTTTTCAAGAAGAATAGAGCCGTCCACAGCAGAAAGGCCGCCAACAGCCCTTGCCACACGAAATCGAGCAGCGCCGCACTGAGCGCTTGCGTGATCGCCGTCATTTCTTGCCTCCTTCGATTCGATCCAGTAGCTTTTCCATGGCCTCCAACTCTTCGGGCGAGGACTTCTTGGCCGCCAGCGCCTGCAGCACCAGAGCCTTCACAGACCCGCCAAAAGCCCGGTTCATCAGGTCCCCGAGCAGTTGACGCTGGGTCTGCTGCTGCGTATAGCGCGCCCGGTATAATTGGGGACGGCAGCTCTCGTCGCGCTCCACCAAGCCCTTGTCGGTCATGATCTGCATGAGCTTCAGGACCGTGGTGTAACCAGTTGGCCGCGATTCGTTCAGCACCTGCTGAATTGCGCGCACGGATTGCGCTTTGCCATCCCACAGGACGCGCAGAATCGCCAGCTCCGCCTCCGTCGGTTTGCGCCGTTTGGATTCCATGACCGCATTATGACGAAAGTCTTCGTCATTGTCAAATACTTTTTTGAATGCGAAGGCGCTAAACCAGGAAGATAACGATCGCGGGCGTGCCCACTGGGGTATATTGACCGGTGCACGCGAGGGCCCCCGTCTTCCGATCGACGCGAAAGCAGGCGATGGCATCGCCTCTTTGATTGCAGGTGTAAAGAAAACCGCCGGCGGGATCGATGGTGAAGCTGCGCGGATAGTCGCCGCGTGTCCATTCTTCGCCAGCGAAGGTTAGTTCGCCCGTATCGCCGATAGAAAACCAGGCGACGCTGTCGTGCAACCGGTTGGCGGCGTAGACGAAGCGTGCGTCCGGTGAAACGCGCACCTCCGACGTGTAGTTCGTGCCGGCGAAGCCCTTCGGCAGGCTGGAGACGGTCTGCCGCGGCGTCAGCGTTCCGCGCGCAGCGTCATAGTCGAAAGTCGCCAGCGTGGATGCCTCTTCCTGCAGTGAATACAGCCACCGGCCATTCGGATGGAAAACGAAATGCCGCGGACCGTCGCCGGGCGGCAGCGCCACCCAGGGTGGATCGTTGGGGGACATCGTGCCGCGCGCCGGATCGAACTTCCAGATCAGGATGCGGTCCAGGGCCAGATCGGCCGCCAACACGAATCGGCCCGAGGGATCGGCCTGGATCATATGTGCATGAACCTTGTCGTGTCCGCTGATAGCGAAGCTTCCCGGCGGCGCGCTCGATGCATGCGCCGGGCCGAGCGGACCCTGGTCGTGTTTGACGTCGGTTGCGGGACCCAGTTCGCCGTGCGCAAGAATCGGCAGGACCGCCACCGTGCCGCCGGCGTAGTTGGCGACGAGCACGAATTTGCCCGAAGGGTGCACGCTCAAATGTGCCGGACCCGCGCCTTGCGAACTGACGGTATTGAGCAGCGTCAGATGTCCGCTCGCGCGATCGATCGAATAGGCGCTGGCCGAACCGTCGGCCGTCTCGTTGGCGCTGTAGAGATGTGTCCGAGTAGGATCGAATGCCAGCCACGAAGGGTTCGCCGGATTTGGAATGACCTCGCGCTGGGAGAGCGCGCCGGTTTCCGGATTCATCTGAAACAGGTAGATCCCCTGTCCATTTCCGTGGCTCCCTTCCGGGCCTTGCGGCGAACTGTAACTGCCCACGTAGGCGAAAATCGGGCGGCGTGGCTGCCAGGCCAGCGCCGCGGCGCTGGAGATCGCGCCGGTAATCAATCCGCGCCGTGTAATCATTTGCCGCCGGGCGTTCCGCCTTCCAGTGCGTCTCCATGCTTCCGGAGAACGTCGGCAAATGATATCCGCCTTTCCTTTTCTCTTCTGATGCTGATAAGGATGTCGGCCTCGTCCTCAGAGATACGGACCTTGGGAATGAATTGCTCTGTAGGCGTTCGATTTCCGATGCGAGTCATTCGCCCCCATTATACTGGCTGGCTCCGGACGAGATTCGCTTACTTCTGTCCATTGGCGCCCCCGATGGGCATACCCTCGCGAACCTCGTCGCTGCCGCGCCGAACCACCTTGTCGCCCGCCGCCAGCGCGCCGCTCACTTCGATCAAGTCCCCGTCGGCCGCGCCTTTCTTCACATCCACCCACTCCGCGCGGCCGTTCCGATTGCGGATCACAAAGGTGCGCTCGGTGGTGGTGACCACGCTGGTCTTGGGCGCGAATAGCGCGGGATGCTCCCGCCGCACAGGCCACTTGACGCTCGGATACATGCCGGGCGCCAGCGTGCCATCGCGATTGAGAACGTCCAACTCGACCGGCATGGTGCGGGTTTTCGGATCGAGCGCGTGGGCGATGCGGGCCACCGTTCCGGTGTACGCGCGATCCGGGTACGCCGGCACGCGAAACGGGATGCTTGCGCCGCGCACCGTTCCGCCCACGTCTTCTTCGGGCACGGGCACGACCAGCCGCAGCCGGGAGATCTGTTGCACGACCAGCAGCACCGGATCCGCGCCCGGCCCAACCAACGCGCCGGGATGCACGAAGCGGTCGGTGACCACGCCATCGAACGGCGCGGTAATCTTCAAATAAGCTTCCATGTCTTTTTGGGACCGCACGGCAGCCGCCGCGGCCTGGCTGGCCTGATCGCGCGCGCGCACCAGCGAACGCGCCGCTTCCACCTGCTTCTGCAGTTGGATTAGTTCATTGCCGGCCACTGCGCCGGGCGTTTCGGCGGCCTTGCGGAGGCCGTCATACGTGCTCTCGGCGGCGGCGAACTGCGCTTCGGCTTGCAGTTTTTCGGATTCAGCCGCCTGCACCTTGGACTCGGCTTCCGCAATCTGGGCTTGCAACTCCGGCGCGCTCAGCTCGGCGAGCAGTTCGCCTTGCTTGACCACGCTGCCGCGATCCACAAGGACGCGCTCAACGTAACCCGGCACTTTGGCGTGCAGCGCGACGGTCAGATAGGGCTGAATTTCGGCGGGCAGCTCGATTGTGCGGGACACCGGTTTCGAAACGACGGTGGCCAAGTCGAGGCCTTGCGCCCAAGCGTGCGAGGCGAGCGCCGCGAGTAAGAGCGCAAGACGATTAAGTCGCGTCATAATATCGGCTCGTGGGATCCATTGGGTTAAGCGATGGCGAAGCGACCGCAGCCTTGCGCTGCAGAATCGCGTAGATCGAAGGCAGAATCGTCAGCGTCGCAAATGTCGAAACAATAAGACCGCCGATCACCGCGCGGCCCAGGGGCGCGGCTTGCGCGCCACTCTCGCCGAATCCGATAGCCATCGGCAACATACCGAAAATCATCGCGGCGGCGGTCATCAGTACCGCGCGCAACCGGCCGCTGGCGCCCTGGTGAGTAGCTTCCAGGACCGGCCGCCCAGCGTGCCGCGCATGCTCGGCGAAAGTGACCAGCAGGATCGAATTGGCCACCGCGATCCCGATGGCCATGATCGCGCCCATGAACGATTGCACGTTGAGCGTGGCGCCGGTGGCTAGCAGCATCAGCAGTACCCCGCACAGCACCGCGGGCACCGTTAGCACGATGGCCAGCGCCAGCCGCACCGACTGGAAGTTCGCGGAAAGCAAGAGAAAGATCGCCACCACGGCCAGCAGCAAGCCGATGCGCAACCCGGAAATGGTTTGTTCCAGGGGCGGCAGCTCGCCGCGCAACCGCACGGAGACACCGCGTGGAGGCGCGCCCGCCGCGGTCAGGGCCTGGTTCAGCTTGCCCGCCGCCTGGCCCAGCGTGACGCCGTGAATGTTCGCCGTCAGGCTCACCACGCGCTGGCCATTATACCGGTCGATCTCGCCGGGCATGGTGCCGTTCTTCAAGCTGGCGATATCGTCCAGCAACGGCTTCGCGCTGCCCGGAATCATCACCGGAATGCCGCCCACCTGCTCCACGCTCTGCATCTGGTTTTGCGGAAGCTCCACTTGAATCTGAAACGCGTTGCCGGAATTCGGATCGCGCCAGTAGTTGGGATCGGTAAAGCGGGAGGAAGAGGTCGCCGGCACCACCGAGTGCACCACGTCGGCCATGGTCAGGCCGAACTGGCCTGCGCGCTCGCGGTCGATGTCGATATCCAGCGTCGGATAATTGTTCTCCTGCGCGAACTGCAGGTCGCGCAGAAATCCGAGCTTCGCCAACTGCGCCTGCACCTTTTGGGCGTAAGCGTAATCGTTCTGCAGGCTGACTCCCTGCACGGCGATTTCGACGGGTGTGGGCGAGCCGAAGCTCATTACCTGCGTGACGATGTCGGCTGCCTCAAATGAAACTTGAGTGCCCGGCAACTCACGCCGCAGCGCCGCCCGCAGCCGTTCGCGGAGCGCTTCCCCGCGCGGCGCATCGGGCTTCAGCGCCACCTGGACGATGGCCTCCTGCGGTCCACTGGTGAACAGGTGGATCAGGTCCACAGGGTAGCTCGAAGGTATCAAGCCCAAGAAATCGCTGGTGATTTGGATATTGCCGGCCCCGGCCTGGCGCTCAATCGCATGCAGCGCGCGCAGCACGATGCGTTCGGTTTCCTCAATGCGTGTGCCGGCGGCGGCGCGCAGCCGAATGCGCAGCAATGGCGCGTTCGCGTCGGGAAAGAGCTCCGTTCCCATGCGCGGTAGCACCACATACAAGAGCCCGATCGCGGAAACAAGATACACGATCGCCAGCGGCCAGCGGAACCGCAAGACCCCATTCAAATAGCGTTCGTAGAACGAGCGCAGGCGGCCGAAAACGCCTTCGCGTTCCTCGCCGCGATGCGCTTCCCGCATCAGCCAGGTCGCAAACACGGGCACCAGGCTGCTCGAAAGCAGGTATGACGCGATCATCGAAAATGCCACCGCCAGCGATAGCGGCACGAAAAGCTGCCGGCCCACGCCGACCATAAAGAACGACGGCACGAACACCGCCAGAATGCAGAACATGGAGAGCAGCCGCGCCATAGCCGTGCGGCTGCATGCTTCCACCACCGCGCGCGCCCGCGAAACTCCGGGCAGCATCTGAGTATGAATATTCTCGATTTCGACGGTCGCTTCATCCACCAGCACCCCGACCGCCAGCGCCAGTCCGCCCAACGTCATGATGTTGATCGTCTGCCCCGCCGCCCACAACAGAATAACGGCTGCCAGCAGCGCGAATGGGATGTTCAGAATAACGATCAGCGCGCTGCGCCAGTCGCGCAGGAAGATCAGCACCATCAGGCCGGTCAGCGCCGCGCCCAGCAATCCTTCCACTACCAGGGCACGCAGTGAATTGGTCACGTATGGCGACTGGTCGAATTGCAGGCTCACGTCGACATCTTCCGGCACGGCTTTCTTGAACTCGGGGATGGCCGCCTTCACGGCGTCGATCACCGCCAGTGTGGACGCGTCGGAGCGCTTGGTCACCGGAATGTAAACGGTCCGCTTGCCGTTCACGTGCGCGTACGCGGTGACTAAGTCCGTGCCATTGTCGATGGTTCCGATGTCGCGCAGGTAGACCGTAGCGCCCGCCACAGGCCGGATCGGCGTACTCAGCAGATCCGCCAGATTCGCCCCCAGCGCCGAGTTAGTGCGCGCAATGCGCTCGATCTTGCCGGTAAACATATTGCCCGACGGCATCACCACGCTGGATCGGCTGACTGCCGCAATGGCCTCTTCGGGCGAGATACGATACTGCTGCAGTTTGGCCGGATCGAGCATCACCACAATGGTGCGTTGATTCCCGCCGAACGGCGGCGGCGCGGAAACGCCGGGCAAAGTTGCGAACAATGGCCGCACGCGATTAATGGCGTAGTCTTGCAGTTCGCCCTGCGAATGCGCCGCGCTGCTGAAGACCAACAGGCCGACGGCCACGCTGCCCGCGTCGAAGCGCGTGATGAACGGCGGCACGGTCCCCGGCGGCATGAAGGCGCGCGCGCGGTTCACGTAGCCGACCGTTTCCGACATCGCCTGGCTCATGTTGGTGTCGGGATGGAACACCAGTTTCATTAGCGCCGCGCCCTGGATACTCTTGCTTTCCACGTGGTCGATCCCGGTGATGTATAGGAAGTGATACTCGTAGTAGTAAGTCAGGTACCCTTCCATCTGCGCCGGGTCCATGCCGCCGTAAGGCTGTGCGACGTAGATCGCGGGATCGCCCACCTGCGGCAAGATATCGACGGGCATGCGGCGCACCGCGAGCAAGGCGCACAGCGCGATAGCGATGAGGGCCACCACCACCGTGAGCGGTCTGCTAAGCGCTGCGAGGACGAGTCTCACTGGCCAACCTCCGCCACAAAAGGCCGGATATCACCCGCCGCCGTAGCCACCGCCAACAGCCCGCGCCACACGCCCAACCGTGCCAGCGCATCGTCGATTTCAGCTTGCGTAAGCAGCCGCTGCGCCTCCGCCACTTCGTCGATGTTGCCCAGCCCCGACTTGTAGCGGGCGGTGGCCTGCTGTGCGGCCGCGCGCGCCGCCGACACCTGCACCGGCGTATTGGCCGCGATCCGCCGGGCGCCCTGCACCGTGGCCACTGCTATGTTCCACTGCGCGCGCAGATCGGTCGCGATCTGCTGCGACCGGGCCGCCTGCGCGCGAACCTCGGCCGATTGCACGGCTTCCCGCGCGTGTACGGCGGGCAGATCCGCCACGGGAAAGCTGACCGAGAAGCCCAAAGCGTAATCCTGCACCGTGGGCGCCAAGCCGTTCAGTCCGCCCAGTATTCTGCCGTCCGTTTCCGCGCCCGTGCCGCGCGCGTACGCCGCGCCTTGCAGATAGAAACGCGGAAAATACGACCGCTCCAGCGCGCGGAGTTGCGCCCGCGCCTGTTCGACGGCGGCGTTCTGCTCCAGCGCCATGGGATGCGCGGCCGTATCCGGCGGCGGGGCGTTCTGCTCCCGCGGCAACTGCTGCAATCCCGGCGCGGAGATGGCGATGCGGGCCGGTTCCATGCCGACGAACTGCGAAACCGTAGCCCGTGCAACCTCCGTAGCCTGCTCAGCCTGGATCAACTGCGTCCGCGCCGCGGCCAACTCCGCTTCCGCACGCGAACCATCCGCGCCGGGCCGAATTTCGGCGTTCACCAGCGCCCGGATGGTGCGCAGCACTGTATCGCCGCGGTCCACCCCAGCCTGCGCCGCGCGCACCGTCTCCTGCGCGGCGGCCAATGTGAGATAGGCGTCCGCGGTGGCAACGGCCACATCGAATTGCGTACGCTTCAGGGCTGCTTCGGTCTGGGCACGGGCTGCCGATGCCGTCGCCACATTCGCGCTCCGCAGGCCGAAATCAAAAGGCTCCCAAGTGACCAGGCCGCCCACGGCGCTGCCCCAGGCCGTCCCGAGGTTATTCGAGCCGATCACCGGGCCGGACATGGAGGGAATCACGCCCTGCGTGGGCAGCAGCAATCCGAAGACATTGTTGCGCGTGGCGCGATTGACCTGCGCCACGGCATCCACGCGCGGCAGATAGGCGGTGCGCGCCAGCTTGATGCCGGCCGCCGCGGCGTTGATCTGCTCCTGGGAAACGCGGACGGACGGATAGTTGTGCAGAGCGTCCTCGACCGCCTGGGCGAGCGTCAACTGCGCCGGCAGCGGGGCGCTTGCCGCGCAAACGAATGCCAGTATGCGCGCTGCTGTCGTGAATTTCATCTGCCCTCGATCAATTCGCCGAACAGTTCACGCACCTTGCCCTTGGCCGCCTGCAATGCTCTCCGGCCCATAGGTGTGGCACGATATACCTTGCGTCGCGATTTGCCGTTGCGCGTCTCCGTCGCGCGCAGGTAACCCTTCTTCTCCAGGCCGTGCAGCAATGGATACAACGTTCCCGGGCTGATGCGATAACCGTGGCGGGCCAACTCCTCCACCATGCCCAGCCCGAAGATGGGTTCCTCGGCCGCGTGATGTAACACGTGCAGGCGGATCAGGCCGGAGTACAAGTCCCGGTCTCTCACAGAGTCGAGTTTCGTTTTCGGCATCCGATTACGAAAACCGTAAGTATATGGAGCCGAGCGACTACCTGTCAAGATGCAGATGGCACACCTGGCGGATTGGTAGAAGTTTCGTTGGCGTCGAAGGTGACGATCGGCGACAGCCGATAATGGATCAACGGCGCGCTATCCGAGATGGCAGTCGTCGTCGGATCGGGAATGCGGCTTGGCACCTGGCGCCAATCCATCGAAGGCGGCGAGTTCGGTCCAAGTCACCCTCTCCGTACGAGAAAAGGGGAAACAGGCGCAACGCCGTTTCCCGCCTCATCGCCATGGCCCCCCTCGTAGTATAGGGGTGACACTTGACGATGTTCGGCGAAGCTAGCGGTTCTGAACTCGACGAGACCATCCCGCGGAGGATCGGCGTCGGCAGTCTGCAAAAGGCTGATCCTCGACAACCAGACCGACGAGGTGCCCACATGCACCTGCATCGCCACACATTCCGGCTGAGCAATGTATGGTGCAAGCACGGCCGCGCTGGCTTGATGAGGCAAGCGGACGTCTCACAGCCGTTTCGGGTACAATCGTTGAAGGCGGCACATGGACAGTATCGAGAATTTGCTAGTCGATATCAAGGAAAGCCTGGAACGCGAAATCGGCGCCCTGCGGCAGGATTTGGAACGTGAAATCGGCGCCCTTCGGCAGGAAACGCGTGAAGGATTTGCGCAGGTGGGTAAACGCCTTGATCGGGTCGAAACCACAATGTTGCATGTGGATGGCCGCCTGACAGCGATGTCCCGCGCCGATATTCAGACCGATCAACAGGTGACCGAGCTATTGGCCCGGCAGCATGCCCAGCAGCAATCTATCGACGATCTATACGCGCGCATCAGGAAACTGGAGCAGCCCTCACAGCGCTAGCCGGCTCGCTGCCGCCGGCCCGCCGCAGCCGCGTGCTCGACACCTGCACGCGGGCATTGCAGACCCGCCTAGCCTGCGCGCGTGTGCCGACGCCTCGGGCTACAGTCCGACGCACCAGGTCGCGAGAGCGCAGGAGCTGTCGCAGCCGAGGAGCCGGTCTTAGCAGAGATCGCCTTTTCTACGGGGTTCGCGGGCGCGACACCAGCCGCATCGCGCCGCGATGCCACCAGGTGAACGTTGGCGCGATTTTCTGAAAGATCGGAGGCCAGAGAAGCTGCTAGCCTAAGAATCATGAAATTATTCATTACTGGGGCAAGCGGTTACATCGGTCAAGTTGTTGTCGAGCACGCCGTGAAGGCCGGACATACGGTCGAAGGGCTGGCGCGAAATGAAGATTCGGCTCGAAAAGTCGAGCGTCTCGGGGCCACACCGGTGGTTGGCGATCTGGGGTCCTCCGCCGTGCTTCGAGCAGCCGCGACGCGGGCAGACGCGGTACTTCACCTGGCCTATACGCACGATTTCAGTCTCGATTATTCAATCGTGATCGATATCGAGGTGAAAGCGGTAGCGGCGCTAGTGGAAGGCGCCGGAAGAAAACCGGTGGTGACTACCTCCGGTACGGCAGTCGTGGCGCCTGCGCCGGACGGCAGAGAAACGGACGAAGATTCCGTTATTAACGAAGGCTTCGTTCTCGGCAAACGCATTCATGCGGAGCGGGCCGTGTTGAAAATGGCTGCACGGGGAACGCATACGGTTGCCGTCCGTCTGCCGCCCTATGTGTACGGCCGCGGCGGAAGCTTTTTCGTTCCGGCATTGATGCAGCAGGCCGCAAAGCACGGTGTGTCGGCGTGGGTGGACGGGCCGCGCAAACGCACCAGCGACGTCGATGTGGACGACGTTGCCCGGTTTTATTTGCTGGCG
>Ga0209333_1001389_pt1 | contig 11877 bp, 11 predicted proteins | sample BlaSpr_A8_OM2_O3_FD_187982 | JGI IMG/M metagenome (GOLD analysis project Ga0209333, IMG submission 187982) | Forest soil microbial communities from Thunder Bay, Ontario, Canada - Black Spruce, Ontario site 2_A8_OM2_O3 (SPAdes) (version 2) | ecosystem: Environmental > Terrestrial > Soil > Boreal...
AATTTCAGAAACGGGAGCCAACGATGAATGAGCTCACGAGGCGTGATTTTGTTTGCGGCGGTTTGACTGCAGGAATTGGGATCGGCGTTGCGCCTGAATTGCTGCGCTCGGCCGTCGCCCGGCAGGCGCAAGCGCCCGCGCCTGCGGCGGGGGCGGACCCCTATGCCATGGTCGATCCGGAGTTGCTTGACGCAATCAAGAAATTCCCATTCCCCACGCAGAGCGTCACCAGCGAAACTCTCGCTGTCGGACGCAAATGGCCGCCGGTGCCTCCGCTGCCTCCGCCGGCGCCGCAGCCATTTGAACGGCACATACCCGGTCCATCAGGCGCGCCGGACTTGCGCCTGGTGATTGTCGATGCGGCTCCGGGCACAAAAGGGCGTCCTGCATTTCTGCACATGCATGGCGGCGGGTATATCTTCGGCTCCGCCGGACAATTCAATCCGTTTCTGCAAGCAGTGGCACAGAATTGCGGATGCCTGGTCGTTTCGGTGGACTATCGCCTCGCGCCGGAAACTCATTTCCCGGGATCGCTCGAAGATAATTACACCGCGCTGCGCTGGCTCTACAAAAATGCTGACGAGCTCGGCGTGGATCGCAAACGCATCGCCATAGGCGGAGAAAGCGCAGGCGGCGGCCTTTCTGCGGAACTCGCCATTGCCGCGCGCGATCGCCGCGAAATTCCCATCCTATTTCAGTTGCTGATTTATCCGGCGCTCGACGATCGAACCGGCATCACTCACCAAGTTCCGCCGTCTATCGGACAGTTCATTTGGAGTGCGGGCTCGAATCGTTTCGCCTGGACTTCTTTCCTCGGCGTCCCGGCCGGCTCGCCTACGGTTCCGGCCGGCGCGGTTCCGGCGCGCGTCGAAAATCTCGCCGGACTTCCTCCCGCATTCATCGGCGTCGGCGCTCTCGATCTGTTTGTGGATGAAGATGTGGAATACGCCCGCCGCCTGATCAATGCCGGGGTTCCGACGGAACTCCTGGTAATTCCAGGCGCGTATCACGGGTTCGATGAGCTAGTCCCCGACGCCGCAGTTTCGAAGCGATTCGCGGAATCGTGGATGGTTGCCCTTCGACGAGCATTCGCCGCCGGCTAGCCCGCGAAGTCTGGTATTACTGGCGACGAGCAACTGCATCAATCGATGTGTTACGCGGTCTCTGACGGAGGACCCGATGAAATACGTCTGTTTGGGCTATCTCGAGCCCGGCAAGTTCGAAAACATGTCTGAGAGCGAGCGCAACACCGTGTTCGACGAGTGTTTTAGCTACAACGACGAATTGCGGAAGAACGGACATTTGGTCGTTGAGGAAGCTCTTCAGCCGCCCAACACGGCGGTGACCGTGTATTGGAAGAACGGAAAGGTTGTAGTGACAGACGGCCCGTACGCGGAAACGAAGGAGCAATTAGGTGGGGTTCAGGTGCTTGAAGCGCGAGATTTGAACCACGCAATCCAGCTCATTTCCCAATCTCCGGGAGTGAAGCTGAACTGTGGAACTATCGAGATACGTCCAGCGGCGGATATCAACGAAATCATGAGGGAGAGCGAGCAGCGACGGAGAAAGGATATGTCGCGATGAGGGCGGCCATTAGTTCTGAACCACACGCCACGTGTCGCAGGATTCCACAATCGAGTCGGTGTCCGAATTTGGACATTGGCTGCCGAAATCGAGCATCTTCGTACGACGCAGTTCATTGTAAGTGATTTACAATGTGGGTCTTCCTATTGGCACGTGTGGTGCTGATAGACGCCGCGAGGAGAAGAACCATGTCATTTTTCCGCGATCTAAAAGTTGCGTTCCACTCTCTGATGCGCAGCAAAGGGCTGGCGACCATTGTGATCCTCACGCTGGCGCTCGGCATCGGGGCGAACGCAGCGATCTTCACGCTGGTGCGCGGAGTGCTGCTCAAGCCGCTCGTCAACCGCGACGAGAACCGCCTCATCTACATCCGCCAGAGCGCCTCCAGCATGGGAGAAGACAACACAACGTTCTCCGTTCCCGAACTCAAGGATCTCGAATCCGGCATCCGCTCCGTCAGCGAGTTCGGCGATTTCTCCCAGATGAGCTTTACGATGACCGGACTCGGTGAACCTCGTGGAGTGCAAGGAGGCGTGGTCAGCGGCAACTACTTCGAAGTAATGGGTCTGCGTCCTGTTCTCGGCCGCCTCGTCGGACCTCAGGACGACGGCCCCAATGCGGCCGGGGTCATCGTGCTGACGTATCGTTTCTGGTCCACCGTTTACAAAAAAGATCCGAATGTGATTGGAAAGACCGTTCGCCTCAGCAGCCTTGGCGATGTTCCGGCTACGGTCATCGGTGTCCTAGAACCCTGTGTGCCGTATCCCGCGGACACAGAAATCATCGGCAACATCGTCATCAGCCCGCATCATCTCTCCGCCACGATGATCACGGGCCGCGTCCATCGCATGACCGAGCTCTTCGGTAAGCTTGCTCCCGGCGCCACTCTCGATCAGGCCCGCTCCGAGTTGCGCACCGCCTACGCCTCCATGCAAAAGGACCATCCCGAAGCCTATCCCGATAACGGCGGCTACCGCATTGACGCCAGGATGCTACGGGACCAGATTACTTCCGGCGCGCGCACCGTTCTCCTCGTCCTTCTTGCTGCCTCGGGCCTCGTCTTCATTATCGCCTGCTCGAACGTTGCCAACCTGATTCTCGCGCGGACGGTTCGCCGCGAGGGCGAGTTGGCCGTCCGCGCCGCGCTGGGCGCAAGCACTTGGGCGCTGCGCCGCATGTTGTTAGCCGAAAGCCTGCTGCTCTGCGGCGCGGGCGCAGCAATCGGCGTACTGAGCGCGCAGCCATTGGTCGCCATCCTGGCTCGATACGCCTCGCGCTTCTCCATCCGCGCGCTGGATCTGACCGTCGATTCCAGCCTGCTCTGGGTGGGAGTGGCGCTGGCACTAATCGCGGCAGTGATTTTGGCATTTGTACCGCGCCTGCCCTCTGCTACCGCGTCGAATGGCATGAACCTCGCGAGCGGCGGTGTCCGCATCACCAGCAGCATCAAACGTCGCCAGCGCATCTTCGCCGTCACGCAAATCGCCGCGTCGTTCGTGCTGCTCGCGGGCGCAAGCGTGTTGATCCGTACGCTGGTCGCGTTGCAAACCACCCGGACCGGCGTCGATACGCGTCACGTCCTGGTCGTCGACGTTCCAGCGCTGTACTACGGAAAAACAACTGAGCAAGTCCTCGATTTTTACAAGGAATCGATACGTCAGATCGATGCGCTACCCGGCGTCACCGAGACGGCCGTCGCTGAGATCGCTCCCTGGCGAGATGCCGAAAACTTCGGTATCGGTTTGCAATTCTCTGGCGATGGTCACGTCCATGGAAAAGACGATCCTCGCGCGCAATCGCGAACCGTCTCTCCCGGCTTTTTCACCGCGCTGGGCGTTCCCATTCTTGCCGGCCGCGATTTCAACGCGCTCGATGACCAGAATCAAGAGCCGGTGGCGATCGTCAGCGCGACTCTGGCACAGCGCATGTTTCCTGGTCAGGATCCTATCAATCGCCATGTCTATTGGACCGATCCCGTGCTCGAGTTCCTGCCGGGCACTGAGAGCGAAAAGGCGCGAGTCACGTCGCCGCACCGCATTATTGGGGTCGCCGCCGATGTGGACGACGATCATATCGTTCCTGCGCCCACCTCCACGATTTATAACTCCTTCGCAGACGGCGCGATGTTCGGCGGCCACCTCTTCATCCACACCACCGCAAATCCTTATTCGCTGGTAACGCCGGTAACGCAAATTATCCGGCAGTTGTCCGCCGATGAACCCGTTGAGCACCCGGCCACTCTCGAAGACATCCGTGCAAAAGTGCTTGCGCCAGACCGCTTGAACTCCCTGGTCTTTGGCGTGTTCGCAGCGGTCGCGTTGCTGATTGCCGTCGTTGGCGTCGCGGGCGTACTGGCGTTTTCCGTCAGCGCGCGCACGCGCGAATTCGGCATCCGCTTGGCGCTTGGGTCACAGCCGGAAGATCTGCTCAGAGGCGTTGTCGCGGAAGGCGTGGTGATGGCTGCCGTTGGCGTTTTGGCGGGTGCCGCATTTGGGCTGGTTGCGGCGCGCCTGGCAGGCAGTTATTTCGGCGACTTAAAAATGCCGGGCGCAGCGCCGGTGATCGTCTCTGCGCTTGTGCTGTTAGGCGCGGCGGTGGTCGCTTCGATGCTCCCGGCGGCACGCGCTGCCCGCGTTGACGTAATGCAAGCGCTGCGCTCGGAATGATTTTTCCGCCGCGCCGCCCACAATCCGAAGCGGTGCGTAGCGATGTAAGCAACCTCCCCATCGGTATCATCGTCTCTCCTAGAACCGATACGTGAAACCGAGATTCGCAGCGAGGGGGCCGGCGTTGTTAGCCACCGTGTTGAAAAACGTCCCGGGCTTAAAGCCGAGAAAGTTGAATGCGATGATGGTGTGTGGCGCGGGAGACCAGCGAATCTCCAGATCTCCTTGCGTGCCGAGATAGCGGGCATGGCTGGCGCCGGCTGGATCGATCAAGGCTCCGCTTCCAATCGCATATATCCCGTCGTGCGTTGATTCCCTCCAATACCAGTTCCAGGAAAAGGCGCCTGTGATGTTGGTCTTCAGCTGGAATTGAAGCGCTGGATGCACATCGATCAGGTTCTGAGGACCCAGCAAAGGCTCAATTGCCGGGCTAAAGTATGCGCCGCGCGGAAAAAGAGGATTGAAAGTTCCAAGAGACTCGTTCGCTTCATTACTGTCGCCGCTGTAAACGTCTGACCGCAACAATGGCCGCGGATGAAAGCGCATGCGATCGAAAGTAAATCCGGTTTCGGTTGACACGCTCCAGGCGCGAATCGAGCCGCTGCCGAAACTTCCCCACTGGAAGTTTGGTTCCCAGTTGTAGTCCAAGCCTTTGCCGATCGGGCGGAACACTCTGGTTCCCACAGTGTGGCGAATTTCCTGTGCCGTGCCACGGTTGTATGTGACTAGCTTCGTGTCCTCGCCAATATAATAAACGTCGGCCTGGCCGCCGCTCACGATGGGGGCCGGAACAGTGAGATAGCTTCCCCACAGGCTTTCCGCGTGGTGCGGAACATCGTCGAAAAAACCGAGATTATTATCGACCGGTTTGACTGCGAATAGATCGATCCGCACGTGCGCGCTTTCCGCGATCACGCGAAATCCGTCGAAACTCAGCTTCACGTTGGGGCCTTCGTTGTTGTCGAATAAGCGGCCGGAACCAAGCACCACTTCCTGGCGTCCCGCGCGCAAACTGATGCCATGCGCGCTGCTGACGTGAGAGCCGATCTCCAGGAACGCTTGATGAACGTCGCCGCGGTCTTCGTCGGTCTGGGGCCGCGGGCCGCCATTCCTCCCGTCTTCGTAGTCGAACTCGAACTCGGAAAATAGACGGAAGTATTTTCCGGCGTGGAAATCGAAATGGGGCATCGCACGGTTGAAAACGTATCCGTTGTGGTCTTGAGGGCCCGCGCCAAAGAGGAAGTTGTCGTAATACTCGTATTGGATGCGGTATTCGAATCCGAGCGAGAGGTACATTTGCGGGTTGTCGCCAAATGGAATGTACTTGGCCGGATCGAAGAAGTCCGTGCGCTTCGAAGAGTCGGCGAGAAAACTCCAATTCTGCTCGGCGGGAAAAGGATTCAGCGGTGGACGCAACGGATCTGGAGGCGGGCCAGGCGGCTGCGGATCCGGCGTCTGCGCGCCGGCTGACAACGCAAACAGCGCGATCAGCAGAGCGAGTAAAACAAAATACCAGCGCCGACCGCTTGTGCTATTCATTCCCGACCGGTTGAGCGCGAAGTGCGGGGAAAGAGTGTCGGTTGCGATGGCGTCGCTGCGATGAACAGCAAGCCGCCTGCCATGGATGTGTTCTTCAGGAAGTTGATGAGCTGCGGAATATAGGCGGGTGTGCCGGTTGCCTGCCAGAATGCGTGCGCCACGAACGTGGTGGGAATCAGGAAGACCAACAATGCCAGAGCGGCCAGTCGCGGATAGATGCCCAAGGCCAAGGCAAAGCCGGCAACTACTTCAAGGGTTCTGGCGCCGAGCATGAGAATGGGCACCAGGTTGGCGGGAGCGCCATGTTCGAGGAGTTCTTTTGCGGCGCCGGCCTGATTGACGATCCCGAGTCCATTCAGCAGATATATCACCACAACGAGAACACGGGAAAAGATTAGTACATATCGTTGAAGAGAAGTCATTGGCGACTCCTGCGCTGCACGGCCGAAGTTGCGGTCTACAGGCGCGGATTGCAAGTTCGGACGGTGCCGCTGATAGCTGCGTTCTTGGATTTTTTCAGGCCGCAGGATGCCACAAGTGGTTAGTTAAACGCACGCAATACTGTTGAGCCGTACGACACCGCACGCCCTCGCCTTCCTCACACGAGCCTTACGCCAACGTCGCAAGGGGTGAACGCCAAACTATCTTGAGAATCGCTGCCACCTCAAGTACTCTTTGGTACCGACCATTTGAACTCAACTCACAAGAAGAACACACATTGGCGAATGGCAATCTACAAGCCGTGAAAATACTCAAAACCATTCTCTGGGTTTGGGCGACGCTCGTCCTAATCGCCACCGCAGCTGCGGTTTACCGTGGCTGGAAATGCGTAAACTTACCATACGAGCTGAACTACGGCGAAGGCCCGCTCATGTGGCAAGTACTTAATGTGTGGAACCCTTCCATAGCTTACGGTCCCCTGGCTGGCGGCCCCCTGGTGATCTGGAACTATCCCCCGGCATACCTGTTCGCGGTCCGCGGCCTTTGGATGGTGCAAGGTGACCTCCTGTGGTCCGGTCGATTCGTGTCTTTTCTCAGCGGCCTGGGTATTGCCCTCCTGCTAGCAGCCGTTATCTATCGATCGCTCCCCAGCAGATTTGGCAGTTCGATTCGCCTCTGCGCTGCCGGCGTGGGATTACTTTTTTTATGCACCATGCCAGCCGTCCGATGGTTTCCGCTGATGCGGGTAGACTGGCTGGGGCTGCTCGCCACATATCTTGGAATCTTCTTCTTCCTCTCCGCTGAATCAAAGCATTGGAAAACCTATGTAGCATTCTTGTTCTTCCTGCTGGCGATTTGGACCAAACAGACGTTCCTGGCGGCTCCGCTTGCGTGCTTTCTTTTAACTCTCGTCACCGCCCCACGACGCGCGATCCGCCTTGGCTTGCTGTGCACCGGACTCGGTACAGCTGGGTTCTGGTTTGGCATGCGGTGGACGAACGGCGGCATCGCTCGTCATCTCATCTCGTACAACGTGCATAAATTCAGCTTCGGGCGAGCTCTGGGGGGCGTCACCTCGGACCTCAGCCAGGCCAGGCTACTCCTGATTCTTGTTGGCGGGATCGTTATCGTTGCGGTTTCTCGGGTCAGCCGTATGACGCCCGTTCATGGATGGAAATCGTGGAAGGCCAAGCTAAGCCGGAGCCCTTTCTCATTGGCGCTTTCGGTCGAGATTCTCCACGCGCTTTTTGCTTTTCTGATCTCCTTCTCGTACGGCAAGATCGGATCCGATATCAATTATTTTCTGGAATTCGATGCCACCTTGTGCGTCTTGAGCGGACTTTCTCTTGCTGTTCTATTCTGGCAAGTACAGCGCGCTCCTCGGCTCAGCGCAGGTCTCGCCGCAGCACTCATGATTCCGGTAGTGTTGGCCGGGCAAAGTTTGGGTCCCACGTTCAATTCACTAGTCGGGTCTGACGGCACCCGGGCTATGCACTACGAACGCTCGGAGGCTTATCGCCAGCTGATTCCGCTCATTGCCAACACGCCAGGCCCCGTTGTGTCCGATGACATGGTTCTGCTCACCCGGGCAGGGAAGGATACGGTGTTTGATCCGATCAACATGTGGTATTTGGCAGAGGTGGGAACGTGGGATCAGTCCCAATTTCTGGGCCGCATCGAATCGAAAGATTTCGCCATGATCATTATCTCCGACCCCACCAGATGGCATCCGCGATTGCTTCTCGCGATTCAAAAAGCATATCAGGTCGATCGCGTCGTCGGTCAATACCAGGTCTATCGTCCGCGCCAATAGCACTTCCGTCTTGATCTGTCCGTCCTCTCCGCATATCGTACTCGCACACCGCGTCTCCGCGAATCTGCAATGAAAAGGGGGAGAATCGAACATGATCCCAGACCTGCAGATTGTGATGCCCGTGCACAACGAAGCCGCGGGCATCGGCCCCACATTGAAGGAATGGTATGACGAGTTGTCGCCGCAGGTGAGCTTTGAATTCATCATCACCGAAGACGGCAGCAAAGACGCTACCAAAGAAGTGCTCATCGAGCTGGCCACCCGCTACCCAATCCTGCTGGACATGACCGACAAGCGACGTGGCTACACAGCAGCGATGATCGTCGGAATGCGGATCAGCACTGCTCCCTACGTGCTGGCGGTGGACGCTGACGGGCAATTCGATCCGAAAGATTTTCGCAAATTCTGGCAGAAACGCGAACAGTCCCCGCTCTTGATCGGTTGGCGTCAATATCGCGCCGATGTTCTGGCCCGCAAGATCATGTCTAAGTCGTTCAAGACTCTGCATCGCCTTCTGTTCGGTCTGAGCCTACATGACGCCAGTTGCGGCTACGTCTTGATGCGCAGGTCAGCGCTTGAGGCGCTGTTGCCACAACTCGGGCTCGTGCCTGAAGGTTTCTGGCTGGAGGTCACCGCGCGGGCCAGCCGCAAAGGCATTTCGTTGGAGGAGGTCCCCATCAATCACAGGCGCCGCACTGCCGGTACCACCGTCGTCTACAAACCCTGGCGCGTACCCGCAATCGCCTGGCGCAACGCTACTGGCCTTTTGAGAGTCTGGCTTTCCCGCGCTTGACGGGACGATTCGGGGATCCTACGAGGAATGATGACGTAAAACTTTTGCTGCCTGTTAGCCGCAAAGCTGTTCAGCGAGCACACGGGCAAGAAGCGCGACAACAAATCCACCGATCGGTTTGGTCGACGCCGAAAGTTGATCCGCTACGTCCGACAGCGAATTTACTCGTTCAGGAGGCTTTGCCAATCTGAGGGCACCCGGCCCGCGGGTCCCGGCGCAGGTTGATTCGCCGGATGCGAGCGGGGGCTGGGCAGTTCAGGACCCTCAAAAGTTTTTCGCGTCCGGTAATCGTAGAACCAGTCCTCGCCGGGCTCGAAGCTGTTGATGATCGGGTGGCCCGTCGTCGCGTTATGCTTTGTCGCATGTTGGTTTGGCGAACTATCGCAGCAGCCGATGTGGCCGCATTCGGCGCATCGGCGCAGATGCAGCCACCATCCGTCCGTTTTCAGGCATTCGACGCAACCTGTACCGCTTGGTTTGGCGTTCAAATTGATTCCTTCGCGTTCGCTCTTCATGCTGCCGACCCCGCCGCGCCTGACCGAGTCTTGTCAGCTACTTGCTCGCTGCCTCGTTGTGCAGCACTACTTTGGGTCATCGTGTCCTCGTATTGAGTTTTGTGTTTTCCGAGTAGCAGGAATTTTCTTCCAAGTCATTTGAACTGCTCTCATAGCGCGCGACGCTTTCGGCGCACGGTTTCTCTTGGTTCGACCAAGATTCGTCTAAATGTATTCTCGGCTGGCCGGTATGATACTCCACGATTCCCTCAACACAATGGGCGAGGACTTGGGACGCTCTCTATTTTCAGTACGGAACGAGCGCCGAAATACCGAAACAATTTGAGACTTGATGCGTATAGTAGGTGCGGATGTTCGGCCGAGGCTGCTTGGCAGCCCGCCAGGTGGCGGCACGATTCCGCGAAAGGTGTGTCCATGAAAAAACTTAGTTTTGTGTTTGCTGCACTGATGTTGGTTCCCGTTGCTCTGCTTGGGCAGGAGAAGGCCCCGGCACCGGCGCCGGCGCAGTCTACTCCGCCGGCGAACCCGATTACCGCGAGCGAAAAAGGTTTTTACGGGTTTGTGAGCGGAGCGGTGGTCGGTGCCGCGCAGAAGATGCCGGAAGAAAACTACTCCTTCAAACCGACACCGGAGGTTCGCAGCTTTGGCCAGCTCGTTGGCCATGTGGCCGACGCTTCGTACGCGTTCTGCTCGCAAGCCATTGGCGAAGCAACCCCAGTAAAGGACATCGAAAAAACGAAGACGTCAAAGGCCGACCTGGTGGCGGCGCTCAAGGACGGAGTGGCGTACTGCAACAAGGCATTCGACAGCATGACCGATGCAAAAGGCAGTGAGATTGTTAAATTATTCAACTTCAACATAGCGAAGCTGACTGTGCTCTCGATCAACACGGCGCACACAGATGAGCACTATGGAAATATGGTCACCTATTTGCGACTGAAGGGGATCGTGCCGCCCACAAGTGAAAACCAGCCCGCACCGCCGCCGGTACCGGCACCGAAGTAAGAGACTGGAACACCTGACTCGAACCGCCATGTCCGGCTAAACACGCTTACCGGACATGTGGAATTCGCTCAAAAGCACTTGTCCGGTAATCAAACTGACAAGGACTTGTGGAAGTTCAGGAGCAGTTGTTAGCTGACGCTCATTCTCGTGGGTCTGAGAAAGGCGAACGCACCGATAAGAATCGCCATGCCGATCAGTCCCAATATCCCTGCGAGCAATTTGCCAAAACCAACCCCCATCGCGTGGTCTTCCCAATAACCTCGGGGAATCTGGACCAAGATTTTCGGGTTCGCAGAGTTCAGTTCAGATGCGTCACGTTTGACATGCAGAACTAGCGCGTAATGGTGCCCTTTTTGCGCTCTGAACGTTCCAATCCTCCGCTCGTAGAGAAGTGCGGGTACCGTGAGCATTCCCGAAGAGTCACTAGAATCCCCTTCAAAAACGACCCTTTCACCCTCATATAGTTCCCAGGAGATATCAATCAGGTTTGGGATGCGGCTGCACCTGTCTGGATTGGTTTCAGCGCCAATCAGGCATTCCATTTGATGCATGCCAAGTTTCGTCTCGAAGTCGATGGCGATTTCGTAATTCCAATAGGCAATATCCGTCTCGAATTCCGGCGCTCTAATTGTTCCAGGGATTAGGGACACCGAAAGAGCCAGGGGCTGTAGGTTCAATGCTGCGTCACGGATCGCCTGTATATAAAAATGGCCAGCAGCAATTAAAAAAGCTAACCCGAGCAAGGCGATGGCTTTGAGAATTACTCCGGAATTCTTGTTCGCCCGCCTACCGGACATGTTCGGAGCAATCACGGATCGACACCGAAGCAATATACTTTTGGTCCGGTCCCATGTGGGCTGATGCTGATGCCATACTCGCCCGGAGGCAGATCGTACGGGACGGAGAGTTTTATCGATGATTTCCCAAAATGATTGGTGTCAAAAGCCAGCAGTCCGGGCCGATCCGGGGAATTGCTCGGTTTCGGATCTTTCACGAATTTGAGGATCCGCTTGCCATCCTTGGCCTCGAACCTCTCGAAACGAATGCCGAAGTATTGAGACGGATCAGCCGGCCGAACCTCAAATTCTGCCCTCTGACTCAGCTTCAGCCTTACTGCCGATTTCTGGCCTTCCACAATCATTTGGCCCTTGACTGCGCCCGTTAAACTATTAGAGCTCGCGCTCATTTGCGCGGTAACCGGTTCGAGTGGAATGAAGGAACCGTCTTTTGGGTTCAGGTAATAGACGAAGTTCGGCGTTTCCGGTTCGACTTGCTCATCATCGTTGGCGAAAACCTGAGTCGTAGTCCCGACGGCCCAGATCACAAACGCCAATAGGAGCGCAGGGTGAAGGAATTTTAGCCGGTCCATACTCGTTACTCTAGCATCAATCACCATAAGTCCTGATTAACGCGGTAACCGGAAAAGTGAAATCGCCCCGATCCTCATGAAGTCTCACTCGTCGCGGAGAGCGACCATGGGATCCAGCCGGGCCGCGCGCCGCGCAGGAATGTAGCAAGCGA
>Ga0209333_1001392_pt1 | contig 11870 bp, 15 predicted proteins | sample BlaSpr_A8_OM2_O3_FD_187982 | JGI IMG/M metagenome (GOLD analysis project Ga0209333, IMG submission 187982) | Forest soil microbial communities from Thunder Bay, Ontario, Canada - Black Spruce, Ontario site 2_A8_OM2_O3 (SPAdes) (version 2) | ecosystem: Environmental > Terrestrial > Soil > Boreal...
GACCGATTTCCGATAGGTCCAAACCAGCGCGCCGAAGAGCGCCGCGGCAAGTCCCAGCAAGGCGAGCACCCAGGGCTTGTAATTCGCGCCGGAATCGACGCGGGCGGCCGTCGCATCGCCCAACTCGGCCGCGAGAGTGCCGGCCGCGGACGGCATTGCGCGCGCCGCGACTTGCGCCTTGGAGAGAGCCTCGGCGGCGCCGATTGCCTTGCGCACGCTGTTGGCGAACTGTTGATTGCGGGCCACCACGGCCTTCAACCGCTGCTCGGCGTCCGCACCGCCGGTGACCCGCGTCAGGGCAAGACCGGATTCCTCGCCGGACAAACCACGCACCACCTGATTCAGAAACTCCAAGCTATCGGCGAGGCGTTGCGCGGCCGGGGCCGCATCGCTCACACCCGATGCGAGACCGTTCAAATCCTGCTGAATCCGCTGCACCGTCAACTCGAAGCGCTCCAGATACCGGCTCATGCCCTCGAGCTTCTGCACACCCACGGAGCTGCCCAGATCGCCGAGCTCGGACAGCAGTTTCGGCGCCAGCTCGCGCACCTCTTGATTGGATGATTGGATGGTCTCGACCGCCGGCCGGGCTTCCGCCACCGCTGCCGCGCCGTCGTTCAATTTGCTCCAGGTGGCCGCATCGCCGGTGCCCGGCATGCCGCCGCGCAAAGACTTGAGGCGGGCGGCGCTCTTGGCGAGCGCATCGAAAGCGCTGGATTCGCCGCGCAACGCGTTTTGCGCCTCGAAGGGCATACGCTGCACCACGAGCGATAATTGCTCGGCGGGCGCGGCGCTGGGAGCGGAAGTGCGCGTGAGCGCCGTCAGAACCGCGGCGATGATCAAGCACAGCACCACCAACCCTGCCAATACCGGCAACAGATTGAGATTCGGTGATTGTTCGATTCGCCTAGTCGTCATCTTTCTTTCCACATCTAACTTGCCGCCTGCAGGAAGCTCTGGCTTTCCACCAAAGTCTTCAAGCTCAAGACCGGCCAGACTTCGCCCCCGCGGCGAAAGGCGCCGGCAAGATAGCTATCGCAGCGGATCACCGTCGGCGGTGCTTCCGCACTGAATTCCGTTTCCGCAAAACGCCGAAAACCCAATACCTCATCGACCATCAAACCCGCCGGAATATCCCGGTGATTGACCACGACGATCCGCGTGTTGCGCCCGGACGCGGTCGCGCCGCTACCCAAGAATTGCCGCAAATCCAGCATCGGCATCAGCGCTCCGCGCACGTTGGCCAACCCCTTGACCCAGCTCTTGGCCCCCGGAATGCGGGTAACCACCGCGGGATAGCCGAGAACCTCGCGGGTCTCCTCGCGGGCAACCAAAAAAGTCTCACCCCCCATGCGAAACGCAACGCCGACCCATTCTTGTCCCGCGTCCGCTTCGGCGACGCTGTTCGCCGCCACCGTGCGGCTGCGCTTCTCTAACTCCTTGAGCAATTCGAATGGCCGGTCGCGCAAGCCGCGCAGGCTCGTGTCCGACCCGCTAGTCGTACTCGTCATGTAGCCAGTGCGGCCTGCGCCTTCTCGACCAGCGCCTGGGCAGATACAGGCTTGACCAAATAATCCACGGCGCCCTGCCGCAAGCCCCAGACCCGATCGGTCTCCTGGCCCTTGGAAGTCACCATGATGATGGGAATGTAGGGATTGGGGCTGTCCTTGCGCGTGCGCACCATGCGGGTGAATTCGATACCGTCCACCGGCTGCATGCTGAGGTCGCTCAAGACGATATCGGGTTTGAAATCGCGCATGATCGCGAAAGCCTATCGCGTCGCGGATGCCATCCGCGCCACGGGCGTGCCGGTGATCCACTTCGGCACGGGAGCGTCCGGCTTCTTCAAGGAGTTGCACGCGGCCGGCGGCGACGTGATGGGAGTGGACTGGCGCGTGAATATCGACCAGGCCTGGACCGATATCAGCTATCGCTCGGCGGTGCAAGGCAACCTGGATCCGGTGGCGCTGTTCGCGCCGCTGCCGGAGCTGCGGATGAAAATCGCGGAACTGCTGAAGCGCACCGGCACGCGGCCCGGACACATTTTCAATGTGGGTCATGGGATTCTGCCGGAGACTCCGGTGGAGAATGTGAAAGCCTGCGTGGAGATGGTGCGCGACTTCCGGCCGTAGCGCACGCACTCGTGCGTGCCGTGTCGAGACTCGTCTCGACACCTCCTTCTTCGTGATGGGCGTCGACCGGCGCGCGAACATATCCCAGGCGCGGATGGGGCATTTCTTGTCGCTCGGCCGTGCAATGTAACTTGGGTTCGGTGGCTTTGTTCGCGCCGTTGCCGGAACTGCGGATGAAGGCCGCGGAGCTACTGAAACGCAACCGGCACCACCCGGGCACATCTTCAACGTGGGTCATTGAGTTCCGCCAGAGACGCCAGTAGAGAATGCGAAGGCGTGCGCGGAAATCGTCCGCGAGTTCTGGTCGTAACGGCACCTCACGTTCACGTGCGTCCGGCCCCGCCGGATTCCCCATGATCGATGGCCTCGTGCAGCAGATTTGTTCGTGGCCTCCAGCCCAATTCCGATTGATTCGCGAACCGCGGACTTTTCCTGCAAGCCGGGCCTCTGATCCCTCCGGGCCGTGCCCTCGCGCGTCGCCCCGATCAATTCCTCCTCGACCATCCCTGCGTGTGCGCCCCACCGCGCTGCTCCCTCGGTTAGGTGCCCCCGCGCGACCGCCGACTTGGGCGAGAAGGGCGGAATTCTATGACACCCGGAAGGGCACGTTGCTCGAAAGTGTGCCGCTGGGCGTCACCACCTCGACCGTGCCTGTGGTTGCGCCGGCGGGCACGGTGGTCTTGATGAGTGAGGGCGACACGACGGTGAATACGGCGGCGGCGCCGTTAAGCTGACGCTGCTCGTGCCGGTCAGGTTGGTCCCAAGGATGTTGACGGCGGATCCCGCCTCGCCAGAAGTTGGCTGTGTTTCCACGAACGGGCCTAAGCCCACGTATACGCTGAAGACCGTCCCGGAGCTAGTACCATAAAAGCTCCCGTCGGTTTCCTGGATGATCCCGTATGGTGATGCGCCGTCCGGGCAGCCGTTTTGGGAGCAAAAGCTGTATAGCGTCGTCAGCGCGCCGCCCGGAGTGATTTCGAAGATCGTGCCATCGCCCGAAGCCTCGCCATAGGTGCCGGTCCCGCCAGAAAACGTTGTCCCGTAGAAATCCCCATTGGCCTGGACCAGCGTACCGGGAGACGAGCCGTCCGCGCACCCGCCTCGGGAGCAGAAGCTGTATAGCGTCGTCAGAGCGCCGCTCGGCGTCATCTTGAAAAGCGTGCCCGCACCATCGCCGAAGAAGTCGAGGTTGGCCCCACCCTGCTCCGTTGTCCCGTAAAGGTTCCCATTGGTGGCCTGGATTAGCCCTCCGCGGGGGTATTCGCCATCCGTGCAGCCGCTCTTGGAGCAGAAGCTGTAAAGCGTCGTTAGCGCGCCACCCGGGGTGATTTTGAAGACCGTGCCAGCTCCTGCGCAGTGGGCCCCGGCGTTGACCCCGCCGCATGCCGTCGTCCCGTAGAAGTCCCCGTTGGCGGCTTGGACTAGCGCAGCGACGGGGCTTTCGCCGTCCGTGCAGTTTGATTGGGAGCAGAAGCTGTACAGCGTCGTTAGCGCGCCACCGAGGGTGATTTTGAAGACCGTGCCAGCTCCTGTGCAGTAGGTCCCGGCGTTGGCCCCTCCGCATGGCGTCGTACCGTAGAAGTCCCCGTTGGCGTCCTGGACCAGCCCAGCGTAGGGGCCCGCGCCGTCCGTGCAGTTTGGTTGGGAGCAGAAACTGTACAGCGTCGCCAGCGTGCCTGTAGGGGTGATCTTGAAGACCGTGCCCAAGCCGTTGGTCCCGCCCTGGAGCGTTGTCCCGTAAAAGTCCCCATTGGTGGCCTGGACTAGCGCACCTAAGGGGAATGCGCCGTCCGTGCAATCGCAGAAGTTGTACAACGTCGTCAGCGTGCCACTCGGGGTCATTTTGAAGACCGTGCCGAAACCGTCGGCTGCGCCGGAGCTCGCTGTCCCGTAGAGGTCCCCATTGGTGGCCTGGACCAACCCCGCACTGGGGGCCGAGCCGTCCGTGCCGTTGAAACTCACCAGCGTCGTGAAAGCCTGCAGCCCCGAGCTAAAGCATGTCGCCGCCGGGCTCGCAGCGTTGGTCTCCATAAACTCCATCGCCGGTGACGCCCCGCCGTAGACACAGGGCGTCGGCACCAGGTCCAGGTTGTCCGTCTCGCCCGTAAAACTTTCCTGCACCCAGGTGGGAGTGTCCAAGCTGCTGTCGACCACGCCGGTCTTGACCACGAGGGTCGATCCGCTGGAGAAGTTGGCCTGGGAATTGCACGCGTCGCCGAAAATGTTGAACTCGGCGGCGTCCCAGCTTTGCGCCAGGTTGAGGACGCTGTCCTGACCCAGCGCGGTGAGATTGCCGCCCGGCGTCTGCACAATCACAGTATCCGTGCCGCCGGAGTCGGCCGTGGCCGTTATGGTAATCCCGGATAGGTCCGCCATCGTCTGGGCAGGGATGGGTGCGCTGCGGCGGCTGCTTGTGTAGCAACCGCCCGAGGACGGGGACCACCCCGTTGGGCACGCCGCTCCGTAGCCAATCAGCCAGTACTGCATGTATGCTTGCGCCAACTGGCGTCCATCGGGAGTCACTGCCGCGTAGTTATCGAACACGAACTGCTGCCAGGCGCAATTCGTGTAAATCGGGTAAAACGCAGGACGAGATCGGGTAGATGCTCGTGGGGAAGATGTTCGTGTTGAGTTGGAGCGTAAAGGTGTTGGGGACGTTCGTCTTGGTTGGGACCTTGCAATTGGGGGGAGTGCCTGGGGGAGTGTAGTATGAATTTCCATCCTCGCTAATTCCGGGGGTGACGCTGATGAACGAGCCTTCCGCCGTTACGATTAAGCCCGGCACCTTAGCAGCGAAATCACCGCTGGTGCCACCCACGGTATCGGAGCTGTTCCCGCCCACGCCCGTCCGCCCCAGGGGATATGACGGTGGAGTCGCGCACGGAACCTCCTTGCCAATCGGTGCTCGGGTACGACGCCTTGAAGCATCCCTTTCTCGGCAGAGGAGTCCGCACCATGGACTCGTGCCAGGCCTCCTGGCTCCCTGGCTGCGCTGGCGCCCGCGAAGGGGCCTGCGCCATGAGCGGGCGAGCGCCCGGGCACAGCAGGCTCGCGCAGAAGACAAGGCCAGGGACGCCGATGCATCCGCGTGGCGATCTGATGGATTTCATTGGCTGCTCCTAACCCAGGATTTGCGCTTCGGGTTCCTGGTTGGGATTATGTCATATGGTCATCGATATCGCGGGGGCCGGTCTCAAGGGAACAAACACCGCCCGAATCCGCGCGCGCTCATCGAGCGCATCCGCGCCACCGGCGTGCCAGTGATCCACTTCGGCACGGGCGCTTCGGGCTTCTTCAAGGAACTGCACGCCGCCGGCGGCGACGTGATGGGCGTGGACTGGCGCGTCAACATCGACTAGGCTTGGACGGATATCAGCTACCGTTCGGCGGTGCAAGGCAACCTGGATCCGGTGGCCCTGTTCGCGCCGCTGCCGGAGCTGCGGATGAAGATCGCCGAGTTGCTGAAGCGCACCGGCACGCGGCCCGGACACATTTTCAACGTAGGTCACGGCATCCTGCCGGAGACGCCGGTGGAGAATGTGAAGGCCTGCGTGGAGATGGTGCGCGAATACAGGCCTTAAGCGGGACAGGGCTCCTGGCGCGTCTTATTCCCCGGCCTCCTCGCGTTCGAGGGCTTCATGCAAAAGGCTCCGGAGATAGGCTTCAGAGCTCAGGCCCTTCCTGGCCGACAGCCGCTCTGCGCGGTTGACGTCGGACCGAGCCATTTGAATCGTGATGCTCTCTAATTCCCGCGCCTCCCGGAGCACTCGCGGCGCGGTTCCCCGGCTGGCGGTTCCTCCCTGGATGGCCTCAACCAGGTTGTCCTCAACGACATCCATGTTGTTGTCCCACCATGCCGCTTCTTCAGCTTCAGTCGGGAACTTGGGAACGATGAGTTTCTTCATGTCAATAATCCCTTGGCACGCAAATAAGCGTCTCGTGCTCTCCTTCCAACAGCCCGTGCGGTGACAATCCGTAGTGCGTCGGCCCGCACGGTCCAGACCACCAGCAGAACCCGGTACTCGTCGGTGTGCCCGATCGCCGTCCAGCGTTCTTCCCCGTCGATGACTTCATAGTTCATGTCTAGCGGATCGTTCCGGATGACCTGCTCCGCTTCGTCGCGCTCGACCGAATGACGGGCAATGTGCGCGGCGTTGGCTTGGTCCCAATCGAACCTGACGTCATCGTCCGCCACGTGCTTATAGTATACGGCTGCCGGCGGTGCGGCGCACCGGGCTTCTTCCGCGAGTTGCACGCGGCCGGCGGCGACGTGATGGGCGTGGATTGGCGGGTCAATATCGACCGGGTCTGGACGGATATCAGCTATCGCTGGGCGGTACAAGGCAACCTCGACCGGGAAGACATCGTGTAAACGATGCGGAACTGCGCCCTGTAGAATCCGATGCGATAGAGATTTCGATACCCACTCAGCAAAACCGTATCGGGAGGAAACGGATCGTCTTTCAAGTCCATGATGACGGCGATTGCCTCCTGCCTTACCGATTCGTCAAGCTGATCGATTTCATGGCCGGCCGACGGGCGAATGCTAACCCGCCAGGCGCCGGCTTCCATATTTCTTCAGAGCCTGCTCCAACGAGACCGGCCTTTCGCCCTGCCGGCGCAACGCAATGATCGCGTCGGCATCATCTTCGGTTACCCAGTCCCGATCCGGCAGAAGATCCGCTCGACCGGGGAAAGGTTAGTGGCCTCGGCTGGCACTCCACCCCGCCCGCGTGCCTTCGGTTCGCGCCGCGATCCGTGCGTTGCGTGGTCCGCATTTTTCATGTTGCGCTTCGCCTGAAGCATAGCTTAAGTATACCAGCGACCGGCTAGATAATGGCTCGTGTCGCTCCCGCTTCGCGCACTGACATCGGCACCAAGCGCATGCCGACGAGATTCTGTGGCGCAGGTTGATGGGCAAGATCGTAGATGTGCAGGCTCCTTTCGCCAGCCTGCAAGTGACTGCCGGCGCCCGTTGCATACAGGTCTTCGACAGTTGGGGCGCGCTAGGTCCGGACGATTACGTGCGCTTCGTACAGCCTTATTCGCGTGCGCTGATCGAGCGCATCCGCGCCACCGGCGTGCCGGTGATCCACTTCGGCACCGGCGCTTCGGGCTTCTTCAAGGAATCGCACGCGGCCGGCGGCGACGTGATGGGAGTGGACTGGCGCGTGAATATCGACCAGGCCTGGACCGATATCAGCTATCGCTCGGCGGTACAAGGCAACCTGGATCCGGTGGCGCTGTTCGCGCCGCTGCCGGAGCTGCGGATGAAGATCGCGGAACTGCTGAAGCGCACCGGCACGCGGTCCGGACACATTTTCAATGTGGGTCATGGGATTCTGCCGGAGACTCCGGTGGAGAATGTGAAAGCCTGCGTGGAGATGGTGCGCGACTTCCGGCCGTAAGCGGGACTAGTCCGCCACGAAACCGTGCGGTGGGAGGCTCTGCGGGAGAAGCGAGTGGAAGGTAATGCCCACTTTGGCGGAGCAGGCATTCAGCCAGCCAAGATTTCATCCTTCCCAGAGCTACTCAATCAGATAGACGCTGTAGGTAACGCCGGTGATTCCCGTCTTGGCGCCACCGGTGTCCGCCGTGAAAACGCTGGCGCCGCCTTGAAAGTCCACCATGTCGGCTACGATAGCGGTAGTCGTCCCAGCGGAGAGGATGCTGGTGCTGGTGCCGTTGTTGATATTCAACAACGCGTGCGGGAAATACAACGATCCGGTCAGGTTCAGATTCGCGCCGCCGGCAATGGTGCTCGAGCCGGGCGAGGTCATCGAACGGTCCTGATAGAACAGTATCCCCTCATAGCTGCCCGACGTCTGCGCGCTGAGCGTCACGGTAGACCCGTTGGCGATGTTCACGGTAGCTCCGTTGGTCAGGTAAATCATCACACCACCCGTGGCGGTAAGCGTCGAGCCGCCTTGGATGCTAAAGGTTCCGCCGTCGATGATATAGGTGCCGCCGCTCAGTTGCGCGTTCATCCCGTTTCCTAGGGAAAAGCCGCAATAAGTGCCTGGGGCCGGCGTATATTGGGTCGATTGCCATGAAGTGAAGTTTCCCGAGCTGCAGCTTGACCCGACCGTCGGTGACGGCAGATTCACCAGGGGATCGGTCACCGCGGTGGTGCCCGTCGATGGCGTCACGCTGGTGCTTCCGTTGTTATCCTGATGATAGCTGCCCACGATGTTGATCGATGGGGCCTGGATATAAGCGCTTCCGGTAACTTCCATCGCCGCCCCCGACGAGGTATTCGCGTTGGCGCTCGAATTTACATAGACGCCGCAGCCAAACTTGGCCTGAAAATCGTTGCCGGCCAAGAAGGAATTCCCCGCGCTCGGGTCCAGGACATAGATGCACCCGCCGCCGCCCGAACCGGCGATGGCGGCCGCCGTCGACCGGACACTCGCGGTAAGGGAATTGGCGCCCAAAAGACCGCCGAACCATGCCGTCGCGGTGTGATATACGCGGGCTGTCACCCAATACCCAACCGTTGGCCCGGAAACCGTGGGGACGCTACTTGACGTATTCGCCTGTATGGTAACCGTTTGTCCGGACAATCCGTTGGCCGCAGCCAGCATACAGGCATTGTCGTAGGTGTTCGCGGCCGAGCCCGGAGTAGTGGACGGGCAAGCGGTGGCTGTGGTGCTGCACCACACGACGCCGGAGCCGCATGTGAAGCTGCTCGGAGAACTGTGCACGGCCGCGCGAACTGCCGCCAGTGCCGCGCTGTCCGCCGTGGCTTGCGCCGTTTCCCTGCGAAAATATCCCCAACCCACGTCCACGGCCAACGCCAGGGACCCGAAGATGAGACCGGTGGCGAGCGTCGCCATCAGCAGAGACTGCCCGCGCTTGCGATGGGAGGAAGTAGTCATAATCAGTAATCGATCACCTGTTGAGAGATAGCGGTAAACATCTGCGGTTCGAATGTAGAACCACCCTTTCCTGGCACAAACATTGAAATCGCGCTGTTAAAAGGATAAGATGCTGAGATTGCAATCACTTGTCCCGTGGAATTCCCGCCGGATCGCGGCCAAACCGTAGTGGAGCTTGTGCAGGTGCTCACCGGGTGGCAAACGATCGAGCCATTCGCGTCCGTCAAGGAGACGTTTAGCGAGTCGGAAAGCAGCCCGATGCCTTTGGTGGATAGCATTTGCGTGATCTCGCCGACGGTCATCGCGCAGGCCAGCGCCGCGCAATCGGACCCTCGTACGGCGGCCGTGCGGGCGGTTACTTTGACGGCCTCGTTCAAAGTGTGATAATTCCACATTCCCAAAGACATCTGCACTATCGAGATGATTACGAAAAGAAGCGGAATCGAAGTTAAAGTGAACTCCAGAACCGAGTTGCCGCTGGCGCCTTTATGCAATGCCTTCATCTTTACGACCCCCTTATCGGAAATTCAACGGTACGGGTGATTGTCAGGTTGCCGTTGATCAGTCCAGGCAGGCCAATAACCTGTGTCGGCTTGTAGGTGACGGAGACCTGCTCAGCCGGCAAGCCATCGGCGCCGGTCGCCAGGTACGTAGTCGAGACGTTCACCACGCCGCCGGACGAACAGGAACTTGTACTGCCCACGCCGGGAGAGTCTTTAAGCTCCGCGAGCGCGTAGGTGCAGGCCAAAGTTGGATTCTCAGCGACGGAAGTAGAAGCGGATGCATACATTCCAACCACTCGGGCGGCGTTTTCGGCCGAGATCATCGCGTATGAATATATTCCGAGGTCGAAAGCGCCAACGAAGCAGAACGCCAGCCATGGCAGCAACAGCATCGTCTCGATAACGGATTGTCCCCGTTGGTTAGCGCGCTTTCCCGTCGCTACCGCGAAAACCTTCTCCTTGGATGTGTATACGAATGGTGGCATGCGGAACATCTTAAAAAGTAGCAGAACAATTCCAGCCTGTCACCGCTGAAAAAGGTTAGTAAACCGATGCCGGTCCCATAGCCGAAGGATATGATCCGCGCGGACTTCGTGACGATCTTGATTGCTACACGCGCCAGAACCATCCCCGCCGGTACATGCCGAAGGCGATCAGCCACAACAGCGCCGTATACGCCATGGCGTAGAGCAGCGACGCATTCATGGGCGAGGCCAGCGGCGCAAACACGGCCTGATAGAGCGGGCTGCGCCAATGCAGCGCGGAGAGGGCCTCATCCAACAGTTCCGATATCATATAGACCGTGATGGCGTTCATGCCTATAATCGCGAATGGCTTGACCACCCGTTTGAAGCCGCAGCCGTCCACCAGCCAGAGGCAACCGGCAAACACCACGAAGTCCAATCCGGCCATGAACACCGAAAAAGAACTGGTCCACAGCTTCTTGTTGATGGGCAGCCACATGGCCGCAATCAGGCCGGCGGCGATCAGGAGATTGCCGATCAGGAAGAGCCAAGTGGTACGCTCGGCAAGCTGGCGCCGCATGCGCAGAATATGGCCCGCCATGATGCCGAACAACGCCGTGGCGATGGACGGCAAGGTGCTGACAATGCCCTCCGGGTCCCAGGTTTTGGTGGACGCATAATTGTGGCTGCCCAGCACGATCTTGTCGACGTAGTTCGCCAGGTTGTGGCCTACGGCTAGATCGCCGGCGCCATAGCCAGGAACGGGAACGAGCATCATGACGATCCAGTAACCCGCGAGCAGAGATACGATCCAGATCAATTGCCCACGAATGCCTGTAGACAGATAAATTGCCGAGGCGATCAGATAGCAGATGGCAATGCGCTGCAAGACGCCTAGCAATCGTTGCGTCGACAGATTAAATGGATAGGCGTAGACAATCAGGCCGAGCACATATAGAATTGCGGCGCGCCGCAGAACCTGTACGAACAATTGGCCGCGCGCGGCTCCGGCCTCCATACGCTTGCCCAGCGATAGGGTGATGGCCAAACCCACAATCCAAAGGAACGAGGGGAAGACCGTATCGGTCAAGGTCCAACCGTTCCAATCGGAGTGTTGCAGCGGCCCGTAAGCGTGCGCGCCGTCGCCGGCGTTATTCACCAGCACCATGAGCGCCATGGTGGCGCCGCGAAAGACGTCCAGCGAGACGAGCCGCGATGCGGCGGGTTGTGCCGTCTGATCCATGAATGCACGGTAACACCCAGCGCCCTATCTCACTAGCGTCGACGACTTCCCGGCGAAGTCCAGCACCCACGCGGGGAAGATACCCAGGAACAGCGTGCCGATTGCCGGAATGACCAACGCCGCACGCAGCCCGAAGGAAAGCGGCTCCAGTTCCGCGGCCGCCTCACCCGGCTCGTGCATGTACATGGCCACCAGGATGCGCAGATAGTAATAGGCCGCGACGGCGCTGTTCAACAGTCCCAGCACAGTCAGCCACACCAAGTGCGAATCGAGCGCGGCTTTGAAGATATAGAACTTGCCGAAAAAGCCGCCGGTGAGCGGTACGCCGATCAGCGAAAGCAGAAAGATGGAAAGCAGCGCGGCGGTGCTCGGCTGCCTGACTCCCAGGCCCGCGAAATCGTCCACGCTGAGGAATCGCTCGCCTTTTCCCGAAAGATGCGAGACTACGGCAAACGCGCCGATGTTCATGAAGGCATATGCCGCCAGGTAGAACATGGCCGCCGCCGTGCCCACGTGCGAGCGCGCCGCCACCGCCACCAGCACATATCCGGCGTGCGCGATGGAACTATAGCCCAGCAGCCGTTTCACGTTCGATTGCGTGAGCGCGGCGAAGTTGCCGATGGTCATGGATAGCAGCGCCGATCCCCACA
>Ga0209333_1001395_pt1 | contig 11861 bp, 14 predicted proteins | sample BlaSpr_A8_OM2_O3_FD_187982 | JGI IMG/M metagenome (GOLD analysis project Ga0209333, IMG submission 187982) | Forest soil microbial communities from Thunder Bay, Ontario, Canada - Black Spruce, Ontario site 2_A8_OM2_O3 (SPAdes) (version 2) | ecosystem: Environmental > Terrestrial > Soil > Boreal...
ATTCAGGACAGCAAACTACTGGAACAATCGATTCGCGACAACGCGTCAGAACTGGAGAGAATGGTCGATCGCAGGACGGACGAATTGCGTCGCCTGTCAATTCGGCTCATGACGATGCAGGACCAGGAGCGCCGCCGGCTGGCGCGCGATCTGCACGACGGGTTAGGACAGGAACTTGCCGTAGCCAAGATGGTACTGGACAAAATGATCCTGCAGAAATCCGCGCAACCGCCAGAGGAAGAGTGGACTCAGGCCAGCAGCATTGTGGATCGCGCCATTCAGCAAGTCCGCACCATGTCTCACCTTTTGCATCCCCCCTTGCTCGATGAAGTGGGTTTGCTCTCGGCGCTTTCCTGGTACGTGGAGGGGATCACAAAGCGCAGCGGCATTGAGACGTCTCTCGAGGTCCAGCCCCGCGATTTTCCGAGGCTCGCAGCCGACGTCGAGACCGCTGTTTTCCGAATCGTTCAGGAAGCACTGACCAATGTCTTCCGGCATTCGGAAGCAAGCAAGGTGTGGATTACGTTGGTCCAAAACGAAGAAAACATCGTGGTTGCAGTGCGGGATGATGGCAAGGGAGTCGACAAGAGAATTGCCGAACTGCAACCGGACAGCGTTGGAGTTGGCATCGGAGGCATGAAACAGCGCGCCAGGGAATTTGGTGGAGACCTGCGGTTGACGAATGCCCACCCCGGAACCCTCGTCGAACTCACGATTCCGCTTCGTTCGGTGTTGCGGGAGCCAAGCGCCGTCCTGACGTCCTGAACGGATGTGCGTGCAGTTGTTAGTGCGGGACGATTTCGATTTTCAGCCATCCCTACTGCCAAAACTGCACCCGCCGAAGTGACGACCTCTCACAAACCCTGTAGACCGCTGGAAGGATTCCCCTAGTTCTCCCGCACCCGCTGGTTCGCTTTACAGCAAAAACCGGATGGAAACAAGTCCAATTGGAAGGTTAGGGTTGAGTTCGCAGAAAAATCTGATCGGTTGCTCGTTTCGAGCAAGGAAGAGGTCCGCTTATGACAAGAATTGGTTCCGCACTGCCGAGATGTCTCCTGGTGCTCGGTGCTGGGCTTCTGCTCTGCGCCGGCATGGCCTGGTCCGCTGATGACAAAGATCAGTCGGACATCGACAAACGCCTCGATGCCTCCGCGAAGGTTTTGAACGAAATTATGGCCACTCCCGACAAAGCGATTCCAGACAAAGTGATGAGCGATGCGAAGTGCGTCGCGGTCATTCCCTCGATGGTGAAAATTGCTGTCGGTTTCGGAGGCAGTCACGGCAAAGGCGTCGCTACGTGCCGCACAGAAGCCGGCCTCTGGAGCGCTCCCGCACCGATCACTATTACAGGTGGAAGCTGGGGATTGCAGTTGGGCGGTCAGGCTGTCGATTTGGTGATGATTGTGACGAATGACGATGGAATGCAACATCTGTTGTCGAGCCACTTCAAGCTGGGTGCGGATGCTTCGGCGGCCGCAGGCCCCGTCGGACGCGATACCGGCGCCGACACAGACTGGAAAATGAGGGCAGAAGTGCTTTCCTACTCACGAGCACGGGGCATTTTTGCGGGAATTGACCTGAACGGTTCCGTGGTCACGCAAGACAAAGACGAAACTCGACTTCTCTACGGGAGCTTTGTTCCGTTTGCCGACATCCTGAACGGAAAGGTCCGCCCCAGGGAGGCGAGCGAACCATTCCTGTCCGCGGTCAGGAGATATTCGGGCCAAGCCAGGGAACACGGCGAACTGAAACCGGCGCCGGGGACTCCCGTCACCGCGAGCCGGTGAGGCGAGGATCTCTGATGGGTCTTTGTGAGGCCTGGTTTGTTCCGCCAGCCGGGTCTCGTATCTTCAACCAGGGAAGACAACCAATAAATTGGAGGCTTTCATGTCGACGATTCTACTGATCTTGCTTGTGCTGCTGTTGCTCGGCGCGCTGCCGACCTGGCCATACAGCAGATCTTGGGGCTATTACCCCAGCGGGGGACTCGGTCTTGTGGTCGTGGTCTTACTTGTATTGCTGGTAGCCGGACGGCTGTAAAGTCGTCGAGACTTTCGACTTTTTCCCCGCGGAGCCAGGCCTTCGTGTTGGCGAATGGTGGGGGCATAGCTCCCACCATTTTTCGTTTCAAATGTCGCGGTTGTGCCTTCTCTTCGAGCAGCCCTTATTCGCAAGGAAATGTTCTGCCTCGCCGCTTCAGAATAAAACAGCGTTAACTCCGACCAGTTGTACAGCAAGTCTGGCAATCAATTACAGGAGCATCCTGATGGGCTGAGAACCTCGGTGTCGCTACTCTCTCAGTGGAAGTTGAAAGCTCCCGGAATCATCGAGAGCCATTTAACCAGCACTCTAGTTTGATCGGAGGACACTACAGTGGCGACTTGCGTTATTTCCGCAACGGCAGCAAATCTGATTCCGGGCAAGCAGGAGGCACAGCGAGAATCCGAACACACCCTCATTCAGCGCGCACAGCGCGGCGACCAGCAGGCCTTTGCCAGGCTCTTTCAGCTTCACAGAAAGCGGGTGTATTCCGTTTGTCTGTTGATGACGAAGGATCTCGCTGAGGCGGAAGACCTGACGCAAGAGGCCTTCCTGCAAGTGTTTCGCAGTGTGGGCTCGTTCCGGGGCGACTCCGCCTTTTCTACCTGGCTTTATCGGGTTGCCGTGAACACGGTTCTGATGAAGCTGCGTCGCCGTAAAACCCCGCGTGTACTGTCCCTTGACGAGCCGGTGTCGTCAGAGTCGCCGTCTCTGCGGCGCGACGTCGGAAAAGCAGACCCGCACCTTTCTGGTGCGATCGACCGTATTGCATTGCGCCGCGCGATGCACGAACTCCCCGACGGATGTCGGAAGATCTTCGTCCTGCACGAGGTTGAAGGATACCAGCATCATGAGATTGCCCAAATGCTGGACTGCTCAGTCGGCAATTCAAAATCGCAACTGCACAAGGCGAAGATGAAGATGCGTGACCTGCTGTTTCCGAAGCGGAGAGTCTTGCGGCGCCCCGCAGCCAACCGGGCGATCGAAAGCCCGTCTCCGGACAAAAACCAACAATGATTGGCCTCAGGTTTCACTGTCGTATACCGCGCTAAGCAAGTAAAGCCGCAGGGAACGAAAACCTCCAAGCACGGTGGAATCAGGAGCCATTGCAGTAATCGGGGCAGAGCGTGAGGGTTTGGGCTTGCCTCCGACGTGCGGAGAAGACTCCTTGGATACTACTGAGTTTACGGTATTGCGGGCACGCGACTGAACTCCTATTGTGCAGAGAGGAAACAGGCTGGGAACGAGAAACCGATGCCAGGGAGAAAACATCTTCGCGGTGTGAGCGCAAAAGAGCAGCGGGAGTACGAACATATCAAGGAAAGCGCGCAGCGGTCCGGGCGATACGGGGACCGGGCAAAGGAAGTTGCTGCCCGAACAGTGCTGAAGAAGCATAAAGCAGAAGGCCACAACACGGGACAGTGAACAACAGGCCGGGTCCGCAGCGGCGGCGTGTTGCCCAGCCAAGATCTTAGCCGTGCTTACGTTTTGGGCGCTAATCAGGAGGAAGTACCGCTTGGTTCGCATACTTGTGGTAGACGACAACCCGGCGGTCCGGCACTATCTTCGAGCTCTCCTCGAGCAGCACAGTGCCTGGCAGGTTTGCGAAGAGGCTCGGACCGGAAGAGAAGCGCTGCAACGGGTAGAAAAGAATCCGCCCGACATGATTCTGTTGGATTTCCAGATGCCGGATCTAAACGGACTTGATGTAGCCCGGCAAATCACGAGACTCTTTCCGGAAATTCCCATCCTGATGGTCACCATTCATCTATCCAAACAGCTGGCCGAGGAGGCCCGCAAGGTGGGCATTCGTGGAGCCTGCGCGAAATCAGACGTTGGCTCCATTGTCGAGGCAGTTGACGCACTGTTGCATGCTGGAACCTATTTTCCATCGATCGGTTCGAGTGGCAACTAGGATCTCCTGTTGCGCGCGAAAATACAGTATTCCCTGTATTCGAGGCGCAGTAGTACCATGCTATTTTTACGGTTGCTTCACTTGGAAGTTCCCTTTTCCGCCCGGGGGCGAGTAGACTCCGGTGTAAGACCGGGGCAGAGTTGAAACCGGAGCCAGCCGTGAACTGTAGCGAATGGGTTTTACCAGGCTGCCTCAGAGAGCCAGAAGCGTTATGGCAGTGCGCATTCTGCTGGTGGATGATCATCCCATCGTGAGGCAAGGCCTGCGGACTCTGTTGGAAGGACGGTCCGGTTGGGAAGTTGTGGGTGAAGCCTCGGACGGTGTCGAGGCCCTGGATAAGGTCGAAACTTTGCTGCCCGATATTGTGGTGCTCGATGTCACGATGCCTCGAATGAACGGCTTGGAGGCGTGCCGGCTGATTCAAAAGAGGCAAATGGGAGCCGGTCTGGAGGTTTTGTTCGTTACTCAACACGATTCCCCGCAAATGATGCGTGAGGCTCTGGACGCAGGGGCAAGAGGGTATGTGGTTAAGTCGAATGCCGCCCGCGATCTGTTGGAGGCGGTAGAGGCGGTGAGTCAGCATCGAGTTTTTACGGCATTGGCACGAAGTCCAAATGCTTCGCGTTGAAATTCCGTGCCACGAGTAGTGCGAGTTATCTGTCTCTCAGGTTGTGCGCGGAGGGCGAATGAAACTACGTATCTTGTTGGCCGACGATCACGAAATCGTACGCCGAGGCTTGTGTGCACTTCTCCAGAAACGCGAAGGATGGGAAGTGTGCGGAGAGGCATCCGATGGCCGCGAAGCAGTCGAAATGGCCAAACAGTTGAAGCCTGATGTTGTAATCGTGGACATCGGCATGCCATACCTCAACGGCCTGGACACTACGCGCCAGTTGTTGCAGTATGACCCCCACTTCAAAGTCATAGTACTGACCATCACCGATTCCGATCAGGTTATTCGTGAAGCTCTCGACGCCGGTGCGCGCGGCTTTGTGCTCAAATCCGACGCAGCTCGCGACCTGGTGGCTGCCGTCGAAGCCTTGCAGAGCAAGCGAATGTTTTTCACGCCACGAGTAAACGATCTGGTCCTAGCGGGCTTCCTGGAGAAAGGACATGCTATATCCCGGAACGAGCCGCCGGATCTGCCGACGCTGACTGCCCGCGAGCGTGAAGTTACCCAGCTTCTCGCTGAGGGGAAGAGTTCCAAGGAAGTGGCCGTACTGTTGAACTTGAGCACCAAGACCGTGGAAACCCACCGCAGCAACATCATGCGGAAGCTCAGCCTGCACTCCATCCGCGATCTGGTCGTGTACGCAATCAAGAACAACATCATCCAGATTCAGATGCCACAACGCCGTGGCACGCCAGAGACTACCGTGGCTTAGCATCCGAGCCAGCGTCGTTTCAATGGGCGGCTTCCACCTGATGGAACCCGCTCCCCATGCAAACCGTTAGTTTATTGATGCCGGGGCGTTACTGCGGAATATTTCTGGGCAACCCCCCGGACTCCAATTTGCGCATCGCGATATTGTGGGAGCACCATAGCATCATGTCCGCGGCCGCGCCTGGAAAAACTTACATCCCATTTCTCTCCGGTTCTTAACCTAAGATATTGGAATTCAAGGGATTGCGGATTTGGCAATCTCCGTGCTTGTGAATCAGCGTCGCCTTAGATTCATCGCACTTATTACGGCTCGGCTCTCCGGACCAGGGGCCAGCTTGCGCTGGTTCACTGTAATCTACGCTGGCTGTGAGTGAAACATTCTCAGACACGGCGCTCACTCCAGTAAGAACTCGCGGAGATCCCCGTTGACTTTTTACTGGGAGGTGAACCTTGAGCGCGCTTCGAATCCTTATCGCGGACGATCACGAGGTGGCGAGGAAAGGCATTCGCTCCTTACTCGAAAGCCATGCCGAATGGGAGGTTTGTGCGGAGGCTCAAGACGGTCGTGAGGCGGTCGAGTATGCCAGCAGGTTGAAGCCGGACGTTCTCTTGCTGGATATCGGAATGCCTAACCTGAACGGCCTGGACGCCGCGCGGCAGATCCTGGCATTGACGCCGGAAGCTCGCATTCTCATCCTGACCGTACACGATTCGGAACAGGTGGTGCGGGAGGTACTGGCTGTTGGGGCGCGGGGCTTCTTACTGAAGTCGGATGCGGGCCGCGACCTGCTGGCTGCCGTCGAGGCTTTGCAGCACCGGCGAACATTCTTCACTTCGAGTGTGGCTCAGATGATGCTCGAGGGTTACCTGCGTCCGCACGACGAGGGCGGCGCTTCCGGACAACGTGTTTTGACGCCGCGGGAACGGGAAGTGATTCAGCTCGTCGCCGAAGGCAAGACCACCAAGGAAGTTGCCTCGGCTCTCAGTCTCAGCGTCAAAACCGCGGAAACTCACCGGACCAACCTGATGCGCAAGCTCGATCTACATTCGGTCGCGGCTCTTACTCTCTATGCGGTGCGGAATGGAATCGTTCAGATCTATTGAATTCGACCACGGCCTCTGCCGTCATCGTCACAACCTCCGCCAGTAAAGCTAGATTGAGTCCTCGCTAGGGGATTTACTGGATACCGGCAATGCTGCGGTGTACGTAAACTCCAGGCAGTTGATTTGCATACACAGCTTCCAGGAAAGGAATGACTATGCTCTGGACTATCGCCATGTTGCTCTTGATCCTCTGGCTGTTAGGTATGGTCAGCTCGTACACGCTGGGTGGATTCATTCATATTCTCCTAGTTTTGGCAGTGATCGCAGTTTTGATCCGCCTGATCCAAGGCCGAAGCCCAGTACTCTGAGTTAAGGGAGCGCTCGGCACGGAAGCAAGCGGGCACTGGCCGCTTTGAAGAGATCCAAACACAAATCCAGGAGGAAGAGTCATGAATAAAGACCAAGTGGAAGGTAAGGTTAAAGACGTGGCTGGCCGCATCGAGCGCCAGGCTGGCGAATGGACCGGAGGCAAAGAGAAAGAGGTCCATGGGGCATTGAAACAAGTCGAGGGAAAGTTGCAGAACGCCTGGGGCAATGCGACAAACGCCGGAAGAAGAGCGACCGACAAGAAGGCGAACAAGAACCACGAACCCGTCGATGACTCAGTTGATACGAAAGTTGAAAGAGAAAATGAGGAGGATGTTCGCTCGCGGCGCCAGGTGAGCTAGCTATAACTGTGTAGCCATCGGCGGTGATTGCCATGGTTGCTCAAACTCCCGCTCTGCATTGTTTTGATTCTTGGGGCCTCATAAACTTGAGGCCCTTGTGGTTCTTATTCCTCGCAATGATATAAGTATTCTTTCCTTCTGCGTGAAGCTCGCTCAAACTTTCCACAACTGAGCCAAAGCTCGAGCCGCATCTGTCAACGCTCGCTTCTCCGCACTGGCTTGAGAGATTTCCAGGAGTCTTGCGCGCTGAAAGATGGGAGCCCGATATTGAGGCCTTTTGTTGGCGGCGAGATCGGACTGATGGATCTCGCAGACGGCCGTCTCGAATACACGTCTGAGATCTTTTGTGGACGGTGAACGCTGTGCTTCAATATGGTGTCCCGCAATCTTGTATGCCATTTGGAGAGAACTCAACTTTCTGCACTCTCCGCACTGTAGAACGGCACCTACGGGACGGCAATACTGTGTAGCCCCGGTTCACCAGCGATGGTTTCCCTACTTGTCAGAGCGGGCAGGTTGTAGGGTTCTCTAGGAAACAACCGAGCCGCCCCCTGATTGCCTGAAACATTCAAAAAACGGCAGCCATGAACTGTTGGGGGAGGTTCCCGCGTCGCCTTACGTTTCTGTGCTGTCATTGGCCATCCTCGAAAGAGTTCGGTATTAAAGGTCGCTGGTCGGGGCGTGCCATCTTCATGCTCAAGAAGATGAAGTCCCGGCCCAACACGGCCAGGACCTCCAAAGCATCAGTGATCAATGCATCGAAAAGAAGAGCGAAGAACTACGAAGCGCGACGCTGACGGTCGCCGTGCTCGTCTTCTTCGTTTTCGTCCTGGGCCTGGCCGCCCTTCTTCGGCTGATATTGGCCGGACTGGCCGCTCTGTTGGCTGGGGCTAGACTGACCGCCCTGCTGACCATGCTGTCCGGACTGACCGCCTTGCCGGCCTTGTCCGGATTGGCCACCTTGCTGATTTTTCTTCTCCATGTCGTCTGCCATAAAAGATTCCTCCTGAGAAAGCGCGGGCCTTCCCACGCCTCCGAAATTCATAGTCATATGAACTTGGTTGCTGCAAGGGATTGAAAAGGTTGGGAGAGATTTTTGCGGCAGTGATCGCAATCAATTCAGGTGTCATCAGAAAGCGAAGACTAGATGGACATGATGCCAAGCCTTCCGCCTGTTTCCGCAAAAACGAGCGAGTTGCATAGCGGCCCTCCGCTCTGCGGAATCTTTCCGCCGCAGAAGGGAGGGCCTTCCAGTTCGTGTCAATGCGCAACGGTGGTCACAGAACGACCGTAATTGCGACGCGAAAGCCAGGGTGAAGCAGATCAAACAGGAAATATTCACCATCTACATAGTCGATATAGCACTGATCTGTGTAGGCCCAGCCAACTATGAATGCGTTTCACTAGCGTGAGCTAACGTCCAACTGACTCTTGCGTCGGTTGGTCTGGATGCAAGGAGGGTACTCGCGACTATCCCGTACCGAATTGATTGAAAAGATGGTGAGCGCGGTAGGAATCGAACCTACAACCTACTGATTAAGAGTCAGTTGCTCTGCCAATTGAGCTACGCGCCCACGGCGGGAAGTCCTACCGGCGGGACAATCTGTGATTGTAGCATTTCCCGCGCACACGGTCATCGGCGGCAACGTGGCTGCGATTGGAAGTGCGCGTCCTGAGCAGAGTGAATCGCTCAGCCGGCGCGCTTTCAATCTCGGTTAGTGTTTGAAAAAAAATGTCGACGTGATTGAGGATGTTCCTGGGCAACGAGAATGACGCCAATCCGGAGCCTCTACGAACGCTGCCTCACTTCGGCAGCCAGCCCTCCTGAACTTTCCCTGACCGCCGGACGACGCGGCGGCAACGCCCCGGGCTCCATCGCCGCGCGTCTCTCCACCGTTCCAATCACTGGAGCGTCCTCCATTCCATCGGCATACGCCATGGAGACGAACCTTTGCTCGGAACACAACCGGTCGATCAGCCGCTGCTGCCAACTGCTCAGCACGGCATGAGGAAGAATGGGAAAGTGACGGAACATCCAGAGAAAATAAATGCGCTGAAGAAAAGATGGCATCACATAGCGCGGGCCGATGGGTGTTTGCACCTGCACCACACCATCCGCCAGTTTATCGATCCACATAACAGGGCCCACCTGAGTACTGAGTTTGGCCAGAGCGATTCTAGGGCCGCAATTATTGCACTAAGGTCGATGCTATGGGAAGCATTTTTTTAACAAATTTCCACGGACCGACTGGGGGACATTTTCTGGTCGATACTCGGGGGAGTTTTCGGCTCCTTGGGGACGCTGCGACACCCTCCGGCATTTGGTTTTTGCACTATTAATGATGCAACAAGTGCGACCGTCTGAAGCCGATGCTAGGCGGGAATCTCCGGCAGTATATCTATCTTTCGAATCTCGGCCGCTACCCCAAAGTCCTTGCCAAGACCGCGTTCTACGCGCAATATCCGGGCATGACAGCACACCCAGCACTTCTCACCCGAGGTCAGCTCCGGCGGCAGGATGAGGATCAGTTCCACATCCAGGCCTTCCACCAAGGGGGCTTCGGCATAAAAGAATACACCGTTCGTGCTGACATCCCGGGTCTGGGCGCTCAGCTCCGCATTCCCTGCGCTGCTCCGGACGCGAACCGGCAGCCGGGTAACGATTCTCCCTCGAGAACGTCGGTCAATCTTAGAGATCATTTATTTGAATTTCGCAACAAACGGGGTGCACCGCGCTCCGCTGGCGACTGGAATCCTCCACCCCGCAGTGTGCCAGTATAGAGCAACTTGCACAAATGAGTAAGAGTTCGACATTGTCTTAAAAACACTGCCAAGAGCTTCCTAGATTTCTGGGCGGCGCAGGCGAGCGGCTGGCACCACAAGCGCTTGCTCCATGGTCGGAACATTCGTGCTTCGCAGCTTGGCCTCGGCCTCGTGCAGCTTGTCGGACTGACTGGTCTGATAGTAGGCCTGCACCAGAAGCTCCAGGGTGAAGGGATTGTCCTGGTCATCTTCCAAATAGGTGATAGCTTCGTCGAACTTCTTCTGGTCCATCAACAGAGTTCCAGCCGCGCCGTTGTATGAGCCCAGGATCGCGTGGTTGCGGCTGCCACTCGCCATGGCCTCGAGCTGCTTCAGCGACCGGTCGGCCAACGCTGAGTTGCCGGCATGCGCCGCGCGCACGCTACGGTTGCGCAGAATGCGCGACAGTTCCTCATCTTTATCGGACTTCGAAATCGTGCGATGTCCCAGCGACTCCTCCGCGCTCTGCAGATATTTCAGGGCAGCGCTGTCGTCTGTCTGATACTCTGACAAGTGCCGGTACGCCTGGGCTTCCTGCAGGTCCTGCTCTTTGGCGTGCGCCGTCTCCGCAATCTCTTGGAACAGCTTGTCCGCCTCGGCGAATTTGCCGTCGCGTACCCAGGTCATTGCCTTCTGCATGCTGTAAGCCAGCCGGTCGGCCTCAGTGTGGGCGTAGCGGATGGCTTTTTCGTACTCAATCCGCGCCTGCTCCTGGTTTCCCATCAGGGCGTAAGTATCTCCGAGGCCAACCTGAGAAGTAACAAAGTCCGGATCGATCTTCAGCGCGGCGCGGTAATGCTGTAGCGATCCTTCAAAATTTCCCGCCATGCGCAGCAGTTCGCCGTAGGAATCCTGCGGATTCGGTTCTTTCGGCAGCAGCCCAATGTAGCGATCCATGGCGGCAAAGGCCTTATCAAAATCTCGGCTGCGCGCGTACATGTAGGCCAGGTCGTTCAGCGCGGGCGGAAAGTTCTTATCGAGGGCCAGCGCTTTTTGCATGATTCTCAGCCCCTGCTCGTCGCCATCTTCCAGCAACAACCAGTTGCCGGCAAGATAGAGCACGTGCTTGTCTTTGGGATACAGCTCAAGCAAATCATTCATGGCGGAAATGCCGCCGATGAAATCACCCTCCTGCACCTTGGCGATCCATTCGATCATCAACTGCTCTCCCGGCGTCAGCTTGGGCGCGAGCGCCTTGGCCTTTTCGCGGGCCGCGCTCGCTTCCTGGGGATCACTGCTGTTGAAGGCAATCCAGGCCCAGGCCACAGCCAGATTCGGATCCGCCTTCACGGCCGCGCGCCAGTCGTCGTTGCAGCGCTCCAGGTAGAGGTTTTCATAGTCCTGCATGCCCTTTTCATAGAGCGAGCGCGCCTCGGCCGACGCGGTGGTCACCGGCATCGTTGTCGTAGCCGCCTGCTTAAGGTGGTGGGCATAAACCGGCGCGGCAAAGCACACGCCAAGAATGAGGACGCAGATCGAAGGACGCATCAAGGTCTCCGGAACAGACGCTTTGAGGGAGGGATTACGACTGCAGCGTAACATCCGAGTAACCGCCTGACCTAGTGACGGAAGACGTACGACGGGTGGGGGATGCTTGTGTGGCGCGGACACTCATGTCCGCGAAAGCCGGCGGCTGAGATCCTGTTTCAAGTTTCAAGATGTGCGCCGCAGAAAACGAAAAGCCCCCCCCCCGCAAGCGGCAGGGGCCCGAACCAAGAGAAGTTACTAGAAAGTAAACTTGGCCGCCAGCTGAATGCCGCGCGGTGCACCGCCACCGAGGAACGGGTTGCCGATGCCTACGTCGCCAGTAGCAGTGAGCTGGTAAGGACCAGCACCCACCTCACGACCATTGCCGTTGACGGCAAAACCGGCGATGCCGGGATCGGCGATGAAGGCCGGTAAGAATGGGTTGGCGAAGTTTGGATGGTTCACGATGTTAAAGAAGTCG
>Ga0209333_1001398_pt1 | contig 11845 bp, 13 predicted proteins | sample BlaSpr_A8_OM2_O3_FD_187982 | JGI IMG/M metagenome (GOLD analysis project Ga0209333, IMG submission 187982) | Forest soil microbial communities from Thunder Bay, Ontario, Canada - Black Spruce, Ontario site 2_A8_OM2_O3 (SPAdes) (version 2) | ecosystem: Environmental > Terrestrial > Soil > Boreal...
GCGGTTCCGGGGCTCTTGCTGGCGGTGTCGGTGTTAGCCGTATGGTTGCCCGCCCGCCGCGCCGCGCGGACCGACCCACTCACCGCACTGCGCTATGAGTAGGTAGGACGGGCTTCAGTCCCGGTGCTACCTCACGCGGCGGAAGCCCAGCGTGCCGGCGCGATCCTTGGAAGGCGCCCCCGGTGGGCGTGGCTTCGTAGGCGTAGCTTTCGTTGTGGATCACATCTGCACGCCGGACAGGCCGGTACCGATTACATTCACCTTCAGCGTGTAATCCGGCGTGGCCGGTATCTCGTCGCCCCCCCGGGTACTCGCGGCCGCCTGCCTCCACACGAAAATCGAGAACGATGTTATCCGTCGCGCCGTAAGGAATGGCGTTTGCGCATGGCGTCGACCAGATCGTTGCGGCCCGTGCCCGTGCTGACGATGCAGGAATACGAGATGTGCGTGGAGCAGTGATCGGAGGCCGCCTCCATGCCTATCCGGTTTCGGCGGTGGCGCCCTTCGGGCCGCCCTCATGTTCGTAAACCACGCGGTATCCCTGATAGCCCTCCACCAACGGCTCAAGCGTGCCGTTGTGGTCCTGCCAGTCCGTGCCTTGGTTGGTCGCCGTGGTGTGCCGGAAGGCGATGCCGTTATACCGGCGCAGATAGGGCAGCACGACGCTGGCCGACCGTAGAGGTCCGCCACCCGAGTCCGGCCCGGTCTGCTCCGCCGGATCGATCTGCAGGATGGGCACGCCGCGATGTGTGAAGACGATGTTGCGGTGCCCGTTCGGGTACACCACGCTGCGCTCATAAGCGTACAAAGTGGTCAGCCGTCCGGGGTTCGGAAACAGGTCCGTGGATTTCTGCGTCTTCCACCAGTTGTACGAGGTGCCGCCGCCCTGGTGGTCGGTAACCGTGGAAAAGTCCAGCGAGGCCGCGTCCAGCGCATAGCGATAGAAGTCCCACAGAGAGCCGTCGCCTATGCCATCGGTCGAGAGCGAAGTATGCCGGTGCAGGTCGCCGCGCAGGATGCGGTACAAACCTCGGCAAATCCGGCAATGTCATTATATCGGCGTGTGCCTGGGCGCGAAGCGTTGAGATCGTCTCGATAACGATCCCTCGCTTGCGCAGTGTCTGGTGGATTGACGATGCAGGATATGCAGGATGATTGTAAAGATCGGCTTTGATTTCCATTTGGCGCAGTGGTCATGGAACCATTGTGGTATTCCGCGGCGTGTCTTCGCGGGCATTCGTAGCAGCAGTTTGTCCCCTGCCGGCCTGCGCTCCGACGCCCGAGGAATCGGCCCGAAGGAGGTTCGCCGATCAGCCTGGGCTGGGACTGGGCCGAGTATACTCGTAGTCGAGATATGGACAATGTCCAACTATACTTGGCGATTGGGGTGCCCATCCTCTTCAACGGCATCATGTTCACCGTATTGGCGGTTACGAGCACCTCGCGCATGGCCGCGCTTGAAGCTCGCATGGCTGCATTAGAGAGCGCCATGACCACGCGCTTCGATCTAATTATGGGACGGCTCATGGACGCGCCTCACGCGCCTGGAAGAACGCAGCCACCGGTCATGACCGATTTCGAATAATCACACAAACCAAGCCCGCCACAGCGTGACCACCAGCGCGTGCGTCACCATGCTGGCGCGGATACTCTGCGCCTGCTGGTAGGCACGGCCGTAGAACCAGCCGGCCACGGCCGCGGCCAGCGCGAATTTCCAATTGGGGAATGCCCGAAATCCCAGGTGCACCGCGCCGAACAGAATCGACGCGCCGGCCAGCCCCGCCGTGGGACGGCCCGTCCACTCGACCATCCACTGTTGCAGCAGACCGCGGAAGAAGAATTCTTCCGACAACGCCACCACCCAGAGCACACCCACAAATGTTGCGGCGATTTTCCATAGCGGCATGCCGGGGCCCAGCCGCACCAGCCGCGTAGCCCACGCCAGCGGGATGCCGGCGATCAGGAAATAGCCGAAGTGACGCAGCCCGATTTTCCATTCGGCGAGGCTCGGCATGAATCCGTAGCCCACGCCGGGGACGCGCCGCTCGACCAGCATCACCATGGCGCAGAGGCGCGTGAGCGCCACGTGCCCGAGTATCTCGACATGCAGGCCGCCGAAGGGCGAGGTATAGATCGGGTCGAAATATCCGCGCAGAACGACGGCCGCCACCAGCACCAGGAAAGCGCCATCCGCAAGCGGAGATGCCGGCAGGATTCTGTACCAGAGGCTCAACGCCATAGCCAGCGCGGCGAGTTGCCCCAGCGCCAGCCAGCGGAATTGGCCGGTGTTCGAAGCGTAGACGACATACGGCGCGACGAACGAAAGCACCAGGAACCACGGCAGACCGCGCTCGAAGCGCTGGCGCGCTTCCGCGAATGCGGGGACCAGATAGAATGGATATTCAACGAGGAACGCGGCCAGAACCGGAACCGCAACCCACGCAGGAATGCCTTTCGACCGAGCATACAGCAAGCCCGCGGCGCCCAGCGCGGTCCAGCCGGCCAGCAGAGCCGCCCGGAAACGGCCGAGCGATTGGGTCATCGGCCTCATTTTAGCATCGGGGTGCGTGGCGGCCGGCGCTTGCGCGCAGGATGCGCCACCGGATCTGGTGCGCCGCATCGCGCACCAGGAGAGCGAGACACAGGCGGCGCGCAACGACTACACTTACCGGCAGACCTTAGTGTTCGCGGAACTGGACGCGCATGGCGCACAGACGGGCGAGTATCGCGAGCGGCGCGACGTGATCTTTTCACCCGAGCACCAGCGCACCGAGCAGATGATTGGCAAGCCGCTGCTGACGCTAAAGCGCCTCAAGTTGACCGATGAAGACTTCCAGGACATGCGCGGCATCCAGCCGTTCGTGATGACCGAGGACCAGCTTTGGAATTACGAGACCAAGTTTCGCGGCGACGAAAACATCGACGGTGTGGATTGCTGGGTGTTGCAGGTGCGCCCGCGGCAGATCCTGCAAGGGCAGCGCTTGTTCGACGGGATGCTGTGGGCGGACAAGACGGACTTCTCCATCGTGCGCATGGAAGGGCAGGCGGTGCCGCAGATGCTCAGCCGGGATTCGGAAAATCTGTTTCCGCGATTCACCACCGTTCGCCAACTCGTCGATGGCCGGCACCGTTTTCCGGTCTTTACCTTTGCCGACGATACACTGCCGTTCAGCACAGGCTTGCAGCGCGTGCGCATGACCATCCGCTACACCGAATACAAGCGGTTCGGCGCGGACTCCGTCATCAAGTTCGAAAAGCCTTGACATGCCGCTGCGGGGCCTTTGGCGCGAACCCGATTTTCTGAAGCTGTGGGCCGGCCAGGCGGTCTCGCAAGTAGGGTCCTGGATTACCCTGGTCGGATTGCCGCTGACGGCTGCCCAACTCCTGAACGCCTCGCCGCTGCAGATGGGGATACTGAGTGGCGCCGGCGCCGCCGCCATCCTGTTGTTCGGCCTATTCGCCGGCGCCTGGGCGGACCGCCTGCGGCGCCGTCCTATACTGATGTGGACCGACTTGGGGCGCGCGGTGGTGCTGGGCACTGTGCCATTGGCCGCGGCATTGGGCCGGCTGACGATCATCCATCTATATCTGGTAGCGGCTGCCAGCGCGGCGCTGACCGTGTTCTTCGACGTGAGTTACCAGGCCTATCTGCCATCGCTGGTAAGTCCCGGAAATATTCTGGAGGGCAATAGCAAGCTGGCCTTGTCCGAATCGGTCGCGGGAGTGGCGGGTCCGGGCATCACGGGCATTCTGGTGGCGGCCATCACGGCGCCAATGGCGATCCTGTTCGATGCGGTTTCATTCGTGTGCTCCGCTATTTCGGTGTGGCTGATTCGCAAGCCCGAGCCGCGGCCGGAGCCGGGCGCGGCGCCGCACATCGGACGGGAGATCGTGGAAGGCCTGCGCGCGTCATGGCGCCAGCCGATACTGCGCACGCTGCTGCTGCGCTCGGTCACCGCCGCCGCTTTCGTGGGCTTCGGAGGAGGCCTTTATATCCTTTTCGCCGTGCGCGAACTGGGCATCGGCGCGGTATTGCTGGGGGCGGTCATCGCGGTGGGCGGTGTCAGCGGAGTATTCGGCGCGCTGGTGGCGGCTTGGCTGGTGCGGCGCTTCGGATTTGGCCGGACTCTGATCGGCGCGGCGCTGCTGCCCGGCATCGCGGGACTGTTGCCGCCGCTGGCGCATGGACCGGTTACATTGTGCGCCGCCGTTCTCGCCGTGGCCCAACTGGGCGATATGGCCTGGTCGATCTACGGTATCAACGAAGTGACTCTGCGGCAGGCCATCGCACCGAGCCATGTGTTGGGCCGCGTGAATTCGGCGGCGCACCTGACGTTCCGCGGCGTGCTGCCGGTAGGAGCGCTGTTGGGCGGCGCACTGGCGGAAGCGATCGGGCTGCGCGCCGCGATGTTCGTGGGCGCAGGCGGGTTTCTGCTCTCGACGCTTTGGCTCGTATTCTCGCCCGTCCGCCAGTTGCGGGAGCTACCGAAGGCGGCCGTATGTTAGCAGCCCGCCGGTACGGCTGGCGCGTCCTGCCCCTGCTGCTGTTACTCGCGCTCTACTGGCAAGGGCTGACCAACTGGTTTTACCAGGACGACTTTGGTTGGCTCAACCTACGGCACGACGTCCACTCTTTTCGCGACTTAGGGCCGGCGCTGTTCGCCCCCAAAGCGCACGGCAACATTCGCCCGCTCGGCGAAAACGCTTATTTCCTGGTGTTTTCCTCGCTGTTTGGCGTGGATCCGCTGCCGTTCCGCATCTGGGCATTTGCCACGCAAATGGCCAGTCTCGCGCTACTAGGCGGTATCGCCACACGGCTGACCGGGTCGCGCGCGGCGGGATTCTGGGCGCAGGTTCTGTGGATCGCCAACACTGGCTTGGCCGCCGCCATGTGCTGGACTTCGATTTACAACCAGATCTTAAGCGGCTTCTTCTTTCTGCTTGCATTTTGGTTCTTGCTGCGATACATCGAAAGCGGCGCCCCGCGGGATGCCATCGGACACTGGGCCGCATTCGTCCTGGGCCTGGGCGCGTTAGAGACCAACGTGGTGTATCCGGCCATCGCGGCGGTTTACGCGCTGCTGTTTGCGCGAGCGTATGTGAAGAAGATCCTGCCGATGTTTCCGGTTTCCGCGCTGTTCGTGTTCGTCCACTTTCGGGTTGCGCCGCCACCGCATGATGGCGTGTATGCATTGCATATCGGCGGCCAGTTATTTTCCACACTGGGGACATACTGGATGTGGGCGCTGGGGCCATCGCGGCTGGCGGCTGCGCTGCTGAGTTGCGCGGCGTTGGGGCTGCTCGTGTGGAGCGTGCGCGCGCGGCAATGGGTTCCGGCATTCGGCGTCGCCTGGTTTGTCATTGTCACTGGACCTTACCTGCCGCTCGGCGATCACAAGATGGATTACTATCTGACGGTTCCCGTAGCGGGCCTTGCGATCGTGGGCGCATCGGCGATAGCGTACGCGTGGCGATCGAAATGGATGTGGCGAACCGCCGCTGCGGCGTGTATCGCGATCTATCTTGCTACATCGCTGCCGGCCGCGTGGACCATGGCGCGCTGGCACCATGACCGCGGCGCGCGCGTCGAAGATCTGGTCTTGGGCGTAGCCGACATGCACGACGCGCAACCGGACAAAATCATCCTGCTCGATGGCGTCGACTCGGACCTGTTCTGGTCCGGCATCGTGGATTTGCCATTCCGCGCAATGGAGATCCCGCACGTGTACCTGGCGCCTGGATCGGCGTCCCGCATTCAGGCGCCGGGCGACCTGGTGGTGAAATACATTCTGCCGCAAGCCCTGGCGTTGCGGGCTTTGCAGGAAGGGCGCGCCGTGGCTTATCGGGTGGACGGGCCGGAGATACGTAACGTCACGGGACGCTACCGCGCGATGGCCGGAGCCTCGTGGAAGCCGGAGACGCCCCGGTTCATCAACCTGGGCGACAGTGCGTTCGCGGAGTATGCAGGTTTGGGTTGGGACGAGTGCGCGAACGGCTTCCGCAAGCTCCGCCGGGTAGCCACGGTGCATATCGGCGGGCCGCGCGGGCCGGACGATCGTCTCTATATCGGGGTGTTTCGTACGACGGACTTTCGGCTCGGCGTACGCGTGGATGGCGTGGAATTGTCCCCGCGTGCGATTCAGCGAAGCGGCGATCTGACGGAGTTTGGCGTCCAACTGCCTGCTGCACTCGCTGGAGAGCCTGTGCTGGAAGTGACCCTTTCGAACGGCGAGCCAGAGCCGTTGAAATTCGGCTACCTGGACGTGCGGTAAGCGGATTGTGGCCGTTGGGCCGCGAGCGCAAAATTATCTGTTAGAAAACCCGGTGGCCAGCGACTACCTTGATTTGAGGGCTGAGGCCATTACGACGGGAGACGTAAGCCAGGATTCGCTGTATCAAGACGCGGCCGATACCTACGGTGCCTCACTCGACCGGCTCGCGCGGGCTTACGAGCTTGATCCCGATGCGCGCCGCGACCTGCTCCAGGACATTCATCTGCATCTTTGGCGTAGCTTCGGGAATTTCGACCGGCGATGTTCGGTCAGGACCTGGGTGTACCGTGTCGCTCACAACGTAGCCACCGGGCACGTGATCCGGCAGCGCCGGGTCAGGAGCCGCCTCGTGAGCATCGAGAGCGTCGACACCATGCCTGGCAACGATCGGGGCGAACTTGTGGCCAGCCAGAACGAAGCGCTGGATCGTGTCTCCATGCTGATCCAGCGCCTGAAACCGCTCGATCGTCAGATCATCGTTTTCTATCTCGAGGGTATGGACGCGAGCTCGATAGGCGAGATTACTGGATTGTCGCCGGCGAACATTGCGATGAAAGTGCACCGCATCAAGAACGTGCTGAGACGGTGGTTCGGCGAAGGAGAGCCTCATGCCGAGTGAGTTACCCATGAACGATCCACGAAATATTTGGCAAAACCAGCCAACGGAGGTATTCAAAATGTCAGTGAACGAAATACGCGGTAAAGCGCAGCGGCGCCGGAGGAAAGCCCGCCGGGAGGCGCTTCTCCAGATAACCATTGGGATTGTCGTCTGCGCTTTCTTTGCGTGGATCTTCGCCAGAGCCCACGATGAGACGCTTCCACGCGTGGGACTGGGAATTCTGAGTCTCTGCGGGTTGAATTTCGCGTATCAGGCTTACCGATGGATTTGGCCCGGCAGGCCAGGGCCGGATGCGGCGGTAAGCAGTTCCGTCGAGTTCTATAGAAGCGAACTGGAGAGGAGCCGCGACTATGGCCTGCACATCTGGCGCAGGGCGGGTCTGACTTTCTGTTTCCTCGGTCTGGCGCTGGTTATCTTGCCAGGAGTAATTCACTCGCTGAATTCCCCGCGGCTCCTGCTGAACTTCGTGCCAGTCCTGGTGCTTCTCGCCATCTGGCTTGCGATTTTCTTTCCCACTAGGAAGCGAAGGCTGCGGAGGCTTCAAGAGGAAATCGACGAGCTGCGCGGCTTTGAGCAGCACGGGCGATCGTGAAACAACAGGAATTCGCTGAATCGGGCTTGTCAACTTGCCCGGCTCCGATCACGCCCGCTTGCGGCTTTCGGCTCGCAGAATGCCTGCCGAGCCCACGGCGCCAGGAGCACACCGCAGTCTACGGTCCGCGCAATAGATCGCCGCTCCCGGCGGGCGTTCCACGGCGATTCGGGCCATAGAGTGGGAATATGGTGCTCAGCGTACCAGAAAAATCGCTAACATCCGAGCCGTGCCGCACTTCGCGGATAGGAGCGGCGGACAGGTGGGCCTGGGTTTGGCGAAGGAACGCGATGCCTGCGCAGCACGTCCCTCATAGCGCTCCCTTCAGTTGCCAGCTTGAACAATCGCCACGCCGTTAGCGGCGCCGCTAATAGTCGCGGCCGGTTGCAGCAGGCTAAGGTTGCCGTCTTCGTCAACACTGAAGATCGACAGATAGGTTAGCGCGCCGCTACCGGCAATCACCGCGACCAATCCCTCGCCCGATGCGATGTCGGTCGGATCGCCATTCTGCGTAGCTGCGACGGCCGAGACTTGCACGATCTTTGGTCCGAAGACCGCATATTTTGAAATGCTCATGCTCGGCGAATTGCTCGAAAACAGGTAGGGTCCCACCAGCGCCAACCAGCAAGGAGCGTTCTGAGTACCGGAATTGGTGACGGTCAAAATGGCGCCATCGCGGACCAGCGAGATCTCATTGGCGTGCGCGATGGTGACGTAGGCGTTATCGCCGCGTGTGATCAATCCTAATGGCGTATTGACGTTGGCCGGAATGTTCTGCACCGGCGAGGCAATGCCACCCACCGCGCCCTCCGGCAGCAGGTTGACCGTCTCGATCATGTTGCTCTTTTCCGTGATGACGACCTGGGTCGGCAGAGCGCCGACCTGGGCCGCGGACCCATCCGCCACGACTAGTGACACCTCTCCATCGGGGACGGGATTGACACTGGATCCGAATATCCGGTGGGATTCAACCTCGGTAGCGCCGAGGATGTATAGGTGATCGTTGCCGAAGGCGACGCTGACCGGGCTTGAGATCGTAGGGATTAACTGTGTCATCCGGAAGCCGTCGCTTCCGAGTTCAAACAATGACACGTTCAGCGAGCTGAAATTTACGACAGCGACCAGATTGCCCCTCGCTTCGATGCCACCGGCATTGCCGCTGACGCCGCCCTGTCCCCCCGTGGGGACTGTTTGCAGCAGTGCGCCGCTGGAATTGTAAACCAATAGCTGGTTCGTGGTTGCATTCGACGCGGTAATAACCAGAACACCGTTACTGGCAGCGGCCACGGTAGCGGTAGCCGCGCTGATGAGCGACACCATGATGCTGAAAAAACCGAATTTCTTCATTGACTCCTCCTAAGATTTTTCTTGCGCCAATCTTGAACCAAGCTGGCGCGACTCGCGGTCGGCGAGCGTTCAGATCTTCCTTCGCCGCAGGGTGGGAGGAAGTTACGGCGGCGATTGCCATGACATGTACGGATCGTCACGGCCGCGCGCAAGGGCCGCTCCGTAACTTTCAGGGGGTACCCATCGTATATCCCTGTTAGGATCGGTAATTACGGGGTTCGCAGCTTCCTCCTCAATGCACCCGAACAGCGATTTGGAAATGCTGATGGCCCGCTACCAACAGGGTGATTTCACCGCGGCCACGGCCCTGATCCATCGCCTGAGCCCGCAGCTCCATCGGTTTTTCGTGGTCCAATTCGCGAGCCGGGGAGATGCCGACGACCTGCTGCAGGAAACCTGGCTGCGCATTCACGAGGCCCGGCACACATACCATGCGGGCGAGCCAGTGCTGCCGTGGTTCTACGCGATTGCGCGGCACATTCGCGTGGACCACTACAGGAAGGCCAGCCGCACGGTAGCTCGCGAAGAGCGGCTGGAGGAGGTGCACGAAGCGGCGGCGGCGTCTCCGCCGGGATCGGGCGGAACTCCGGATCTGGAAACGCTCCTGGCGGCCCTTCCCGAGAGCCAGCGGGAAGTGATCGAGATGCTGAAGGTCGCGGGAATGTCGCTGGAGGAGGTGGCGCGCGCGACATCGTCGAGCATTGGGTCGGTGAAGCAGAAGGCGCACCGCGCATATGAAAAACTAAGGAAACGGCTGCGTGGCATGGGGCTGAGCGAAGGTCGTACGGGAGAGCTTCCGTGAGGGATGAAGAGATCGACAAAATCCTGAAGCAGGCCGCTGCGCAGGCTCCCAGTAACGTGGACCCGGCGCTGCTCGATCGCATCGCCAAATCCGTCGGCTCCTCGCTTGTTCCGGTCCGTCCCTTGCCGCCGCGATGGGTACTGGCAAGCGGGTTGGCTCTGGTTTGCGCGGCAGTCGCTCTGGCGGGCGCGGCCCGTGCGGGATTCTTCGGCATTCAGGCGCAAAGCCCTTTGGACCGTGCCCTGATCTTTCCCACGCTGGGTATCCTTATCTGGCTGGCGGCCACTGCGGCCGCCGGCGAAGCGATTCCCGGAAGCCGGCGCCGTGCAGCGCCTTCGACCTTGCTGGCTGCGGGTAGCCTGGCGCTGCTGGCCATCTTTGCGGTGCTGTTCCAGGATTACCGTACCGAACGCTTCGTATCCCAGGGGATCGTCTGCCTGGCTGCGGGCCTGCTCCATGCGATTCCGGCGGCCCCGGCGAGCTGGTTGCTGCAACGGCGCGGGTTTGCCGTGAATCCAGTTGCCGCCGGACTGGTGGTGGGCACGCTTGCGGGGCTGGCCGGTGTCGGTATGCTGGAGCTTCACTGTAGGAATTTGGAAACTCTGCACGTGATGCTGTGGCATACAGCGGTCCTGCCGCTAAGCGCCGCCGCGGGGGCGTTGGTGGGTTGGGCTGTTACCCGGCGAAGCGCTCCATGAATCGCTCGGGCGCGCTCAGGGGTGTGAAGCCGTATTGCGCGTAGAGACCGTGCGCATCCTTCGTGGCGAGTATCCAGCGGCGCAGACCGGGCAGGCGAGGATGTTCGAGAATCACGCCGATCAGCCATTTGCCAATGCCCCGGCTGCGAAACTCCGGAAGCACGAAGACATCCGCCAGCCAGGCGAACGTGGCGTAGTCGGTGACCACCCTAGCGAAGCCGATTTGCGCGCCACCTTCGTACTCTCCGAAGGGCAGGGAATTGTCGATCGAGCGGCGCACCACTTCGAGCGGGCGGCCCATTGCCCGGTACGCGGAGCCGCTCAGGTATTCATGGATCATGGCGAGATCCAGCCGCGCCGCATCCGTGCTGATGACGTAATCGCCCCTATGCCATTCGTCGGCCATGCAGACCATGTATACAAGGATACAATTGGAGCGTGCCCGTAATCCATCCGATCCGGACAGGCTCCGTGCAGATCAAGCGCGCGCAGATGGAATCTCGTGGAAAGGGAATGGCGCGCTCCGCGCATATTCTGTTCGACCGGGACTGGTCCGAGTGGCTCCCCATATTCGCGTGGGCCATCGAGCACGAGGAAGGCGTCATCGTGGTGGACACGGGGGAAACGGCGCGCGTGCATACGCCCGGATACTTCCCGCGCTGGCACCCTTATTTCAAGGCGGTACACTTCCGCGTCGAACCGGAGGATGAGATCGGCCCGCAGCTCAAGAAACTGGGCATACGGCCCGCCGATGTGCGGCAAGTACTGCTGACTCACCTGCACTCGGATCACGCCGGCGGTCTCGCGCATTTCGAAAAGAGCAGGATCTGGGTAAGTCAGGCCGACTATGAGACCGCCCGCGGCCGCTTTGGAGTGCTCCAGGGATATCTGCCGCGTAATTGGCCGGGTTGGTGGAAGCCCGAATTCATCCGGTTTCAAGACGAACCGCTGGGGCCGTTCGAGCGGAGTGTGGCGTTGACCCGCAGCGGGGACGTAGTCGCGATTCCAACGCCCGGACACACGCCGGCGCATGTGTCGGTCCTGGTCCGCGGCATGCCATCCTGGTTCCTGGCGGGTGACACGAGTTACAACGAGAGCTTGCTGCGGGCGGGCAAGGTGGATGGGGTCAGTCCGGATGTGGCGGTGTCTCTTGCGACCGGCAAGAAGATCTTGGCATTGGCGCGGGCGGAACCGCTATTCTATCTACCGGCTCACGACCCGGATAATCTGGCGCGGATTGCTCAACGCGCCGTGCTGGTTGCCGAGTGACCAGGCGTGCGCCACGAGTCACTGGGGAGTGGCGGCAACCACGCGCGATTCCACTTGAAACTTGCGGTAGTTGGAAAAGCTGGTGTCGGATTCGACGTTGTATTTCTTCACCAGCGCCAGCCTGGCGGAGACCTTCGACCCCGACGAGTTCACCGGCGCCGCCAGCCTCCAGGTGCCCATCGCGTCGTCGCAGGCGCGCGGGTTCTCGCCCGAAGCCTCGGCCGATGCGATCCAGTAGCCGTGCGC
>Ga0209333_1001400_pt1 | contig 11826 bp, 14 predicted proteins | sample BlaSpr_A8_OM2_O3_FD_187982 | JGI IMG/M metagenome (GOLD analysis project Ga0209333, IMG submission 187982) | Forest soil microbial communities from Thunder Bay, Ontario, Canada - Black Spruce, Ontario site 2_A8_OM2_O3 (SPAdes) (version 2) | ecosystem: Environmental > Terrestrial > Soil > Boreal...
GCATTCCTCATTTTGGAGCAGGGCAAACTCGCAGGCGTGGATTGGGTTGAATATCGCGCGAGCAAGATTCACACCCGAACCATCCTCACACAGTCCCTCGTCATCGACGCCACCATCGACCTGCGTCCCGACCAGACGGCAGCGCATTCTTCCGTTGTCGTGTCGCATGCCGGCGAAGAAACGCCCCAGGCGCCCACCACGCGCGATCCTGGACAGGGCGCCATCTACCTGTCCGACATGATTGTTAGCTCGGTGGAACAGGCTGTCGCACGCGCCCGCGTGCTCAACCAGCCTGTCTCTCACGTATTGGCGACATCGCTCTATCGTGATTCTTCCACGGATGTTTTGGTCGAGCGCGTCGATGATATGGACTGGACGGTCACGTTTCGCGATAAGAGCTATCGCGTGCTGACCGACGAGCACGGTTGCATGTTGTCCGCAACCTTGCCCGAATACGGTGTGGTCGTTGAGCGTCGCGCCGGATTCATTGCCGCCCGGTATCCGTTATGGCCACCCTATGCGGCCCCGCCCGACGGCGCATACCGAGCCTCCGAGGTGAGCATTCACGCTGCTCAGGGCCATACCTTGGCCGCCACGTTGACAACGCCGTTGCACGGCGGGCTGGTCCCCGCTGCGGTGCTGATTACGGGCCTGAGCCCAGCTGAGCGCAATGGCGGCATGCCGCCATGGATGCCGCTGCGCGATCTCGCCGACGCCCTGACGCGCGCTGGCATCGCAGTCTTGCGCGTAGACGACCGTGGGATCGGAAAGTCTACAGGGGACCACGCTCCATCGACTACCTTTGATGAAGCCGGCGATGTGCAGACTGAAGTGGCCTGGCTCCGCGCCCAGCCGGGGATCGATCCCAAACGCATCGCGCTTGTCGGATACAGCGAGGGAGGCTTGATTGATCTGATAGTCGCCTCGAAAGACTCGTCGGTTGCTGCGATCATCTCCCTCGATGGCAGCGGTGTGCCGGGCGCGCAGCTTGCGCGCGAGCAGACCGAGCAGAGTGTGCTGCATGATCCGTCTGTTCCCGCAGCCGACCGGGAGAACGAGGTCGAGAAGGAACTTGCCGAGCCGATGACTCCGCGGGAGAGTGTGTTTCTCACTATTGACCCGCTGATGTATGCGAGCCGCGTACGCTGCCCTGCTCTTATTCTTCAAGGAGGCTCGGACATCACTGTTCCCATCCGCTCAGCTGAGAAGATCGCGAGTGCGATTCGCAGCAATGGCAACTCCGACGTAACGGTGCGGATCATTCCTGCTGTCAGCCATTCGATGCTGCCAGATCCTATCGGCCCGGGTAGCGGTTGGCTCTATCTGCCAGCTTTCGCGACTTCTCCACAATTACTTGACGTGATGACCAACTGGGTCGCAGCGCACTTGCTTGCAAGTGACAGGAAAGACATGCTGCGTTGAATGCCAATCCGCCGTATAGGAGAATGGGAAGAGAATTTCGGACTGCGGTCGGATAACCACCAACAAGGAATTACTACTCGATCAAAAGCCGATGAGTGCCCTCGGACGATAAGATTGCTACCGGCATGTCGGCTTGGCGGAAGTGTGGAGCATCGTGTCCTTCCGGTGAGCCTGCGTAGGTTCAGTTCCCAAGCCACTCAATGTGCAGTTTTTCGATCGAGAATCAGCGATCCACTTTACCTTGTCGCGAGGTTATTGCTCCAAGACTACGTACTCAAAGTTTCCCGAGCCCAAGCGCCGTTGGAGCTGGTCAACGATAGTCTGTACTTGAGTCGCGGTCTCATGGGGACAGGAAATATAGAAGGGCTTCCCCGCATGCCCATACTCGAAATGAGTTGGACAGGCAGCGGCCTCCACATCGCCGAAGATCTCGTGCACTACGACATAATCGGGAGAGGGGTTGAATCCCAACTCGCGCGCACAGGCCACCCCGCCCTCTACCAGAGCTTCAGCAAACCGGCGGGATCGATCGGCTGCAAGCTTTCTCGCTCCCGCCAACTGCGCAGGTGCCTGTCATATTCGTCCCTGCCCACGACGGCGAAAAAGATATCCTTGACCCCCAGACAAAATACGTCCAGAAGGAACATAGCGAGGGCCATACGCCCACCCGGCAGCGAGCGACTGAAGACCAAGTTGCCGATCCCCCGCTCAAACAGATTCGCTGGGACTAGACATTGATGGATGGGGGCATTGGCGGCCAGGGTAATCTGGCTGGCCATCGACCCAGCTTTTCCCGCTTTGGTCTGGGTTGTCTTCTTCTCCTACTTTTGTCGTTTGCGGGCTAGGTATTTCTGATATCGGGTTTCCGGTTCCGTCATGGGGGCGTCCCTTCTCGCGAGTTTACAGGAAAGGCTAGCAAGGTTATCCGCAACGCAGCAGCGCCGCAGCTTGTTTCATTACCTTTTGGTAATTCCAGGGCCGGGGAAGGGGAATTGCCCCCTTCCCCGGACATCCCCAAAAACAAAACCAGGCCGTTTACACAAGAGTCGTGACACACCCGCGCTTCCTACTGACCCACCCCGGCTCTCGCATTTCTTTTCGCTCTTTTTTCCTCTCTTTGAAAAAGTTCCTATTTCGTGACAAGATTAGTCCTCGTCTAAATGAAGATCTTTGCTCTGCCACCAAAAAGAAGACAGGTTTGTTTTCGGCGCGAGCGGAAGCCCAAGCCTGGCTATGCGCGAGTTGGAATGCGTGCATTAGTCGGCGCGAGCGTTTTCGGAATTTTCGTCTCCCCCGCCACTCTCGCACAGCAAAATGATCCGGCGAAGCCTGTGGTGGTGCAACCTGGCGCGCCGGGTGCTGCGAGCAAAACGCTGCCGTCGTCGACGAGAGCAACCCTGCCTCCACGGTCGCCAGCGGACGTAGAGTTCATGCAGGGCATGATCCTGCATCATGCCCAAGCGGTTGAGATGACGGCGATGATTCCGTCCCATACGCAGAACAAGGACCTGGGTTTATTGGGGGCGCGTATTAGTAGCTCGCAATCGGATGAAATCAGGTTCATGAAGCGTTGGCTGGCTGCCCGCGGCGAATCTGTTCCGAAGGCGATGCCGAAAATGCCGGGCATGGACATGCCGCACGAGGCTTCACACGTGAATATGGCACGGATGCCCGGAATGCTTACGCCGCAGCAGATGGAAGCGCTGCATCGGGCGAGGGGTGTCGAGTTTGACTGCTTATTTTTCCTGGGGATGATTCAACATCACAACGGCGCATTGACCATGGTGAAAGATTTATTCGATGCTGCAGGCGCTGGCCAGGACGCCGAGTTGTTCAACTTCGCCACCGACGCGGACAATACGCAACGAGCCGAGATACGGATCATGGAGACCATGTTGAAGAAAGAGACTCTAGAGGAGAAACGATGAACCAATTGCGCAGTCTTGCTCTGTGTGTGGCGTGTGTCGCGGTTATTTCTTGTTTGGCTGTAAACCGAACGCAGGCGCAGGCAGCGCCGCCCGCGGCTCCGCCACAGGAACAGGCGCAGAAGCCTGCGAACCCCTCCGAGAATGACGCAAAAGACGCCAAGGAAGAAGACGCAGACGATGAAGATAAGGATCCATTCGCTCCAGAGCCTGCCCCAACGCTGGCGCCGGGTATGACAGGCTCGGATACGAATGATCCGCGCGCCAAGCTTGCACCGGGACTTTACGACGCCGGCGAAACTTCGATGGGTATCGAACACCTCCTGTTGCTCAAGAAGCCGGACGCGTTTCAACTCGGCACCACGGATCCCGATGATCCGAAGGTCGAGACGATGGTTGGGCGGCTTGGCATGGGGAACAACAAAAAGATGCCAAAGTCAGCGCACTTGCTGATCGCGCAACTTGCTTTCGCCAACTCGGACCTTGCCTTCCAAGGCAACCACTTGTTCCAGGGAAATTTTTATGGCGTAAGTATCTACGACATCGCCAATCCGGCGAAGACGAGGTTGCTGACATCGATGGTCTGCCCGGGGGGACAGGGTGATGTGTCGGTATACAAAAATCTAATGTTCATGTCGGTAGAGATGCCGAATGGACGTCTGGATTGCGGCGTCCAGGGATTTCCGCCGGAACCGCCTCCGCCCGCAGACGAGAACAAAGATAAAGATAAAGAAGGTAAAGATAAAATAAGCGCTGACCACAAAGACGACGCCAACGCTAACGACAAGGACAAAGATAAAGATAAAGATAAAGACGAGAAAGAAAAAGACAAAAAAAAGAAGCGCTCGATCCCGGTAGCGCAAAAAGACCGTTTCCGCGGCGTAAGAATCTTCGATATTTCCGACATCAAGAATCCAAAGCAGGTTGCAGCCGTGCAGACGTGCCGCGGATCGCACACGCATACCCTGGTAATCGATCCGAACGACAAAGAGAATGTTTACATTTACGTGTCGGGGACTTCGTTTGTGCGTCAAGCAGAAGAACTGGCTGGGTGCTCCGGGGAAAAACCGGACAAGGATCCGAACACCGCGTTGTTTCGCATCGATGTGATCAAAGTTCCGGTGGCTGCGCCGCAGGAGGCGAAGATCGTGGCGAGTCCGCGGCTATTCATCGATGCGCGCACGGGCGCGATCAACGGCCTGAATAACGGCGGCACCCATGGCAAGAAGGGCGCGGAGAAACCGGCGGACACCGACCAGTGCCACGACATTACTGTGTACTCTGCGATCGGGTTGGCAGCAGGCGCGTGCTCCGGGAACGGAATTGTGCTTGACATCAAAGACCCTGTACATCCGAAGCGATTGGATGCCGTGAATGATCCGAACTACTCCTACTGGCATTCGGCTTCGTTCTCGAATGATGGCAGCAAAGTTGTGTTCACCGACGAGTGGGGCGGTGGCTTAGGGGCGCGCTGCCGTCCGAACGACCCGAACAAGTGGGGCGCGGATGCCATCTTCCGTCTGAAGGACGACAAGCTGAGTTTCGTGAACTACTACAAGCTACCATCCGCGCAGGGCGATACGGAGAACTGCGTGGCGCACAATGGTTCTCTGATTCCGGTTCCCGGCCGAGATATTGAAGTGCAGGCGTGGTACCAGGGCGGGGTGTCCGTGATGGACTTCACCGACCCGGCGAACCCCTTCGAGATTGCTTACTTCGATCGCGGTCCCATTGATCCGAAAGTGCTGGTGCTCGGGGGCGACTGGTCGGCATATTGGTACAACGGTTACATTTACGCTTCGGAGATAGCGCGTGGGCTGGACGTGTTTCAACTGACGCCTACCAAATTTCTCACGCAGAATGAAATCGACGCGGCCAAGACAGTTCGAGTGACTGACCTGAATGTCCAGAACCAGCAAAAAATCGAGTGGGCTGCAAAGTTGGTCGTGGCAAAAGCGTACGTGGACCAATTGTCGAGGTCGGAGGCTCTGCCCGCAAACCAAATCGCAGAGCTGCAGAAGGCGATTAGAAGCGCAGAGAGTTCGCATATGAGCAAGAGCAGCACGGCGAAATTGAAGGGTATGGCGCCTTCGTTGGAAAAGAGCGCGGCAACCTCGAAGACCCCAGCCGACTCAATGCGGATACATGCACTGGCGAACGTTCTGAAACATCCGTCCGCTTAGTACGACAAAAAGATAGAAGAGCTGGGCCGGGAGAAGTATGGGCACACGGCGTTATTGGGGCAGGTGAAAGGGGTGGGGCCGATCACAGCGCTGGCCTACGTATTGACCCTGGAGAATCCGCAACGATTCGTGAAGAGTCGGGATGTGGGGCCGTATCTGGGATTAGTGCCGAAGCAAGAAGACTCGGGAGAGAGCCAGCCGCAATTAGGAATCAGCAAAGCCGGAGATACGATGGTGCGTAAGCTGCTGGTGGGGAGCGCGCACTATATCTTGGGGCCGTTCGGACCGGACACGAACTTACGACGATATGGGTTGCGGCTCTGCGAACGTGGTGGGAAGAATGCGAAGAAGAGAGCGGCGGTAGCGGTGGCCCGGAAGCTGGCCGTCTTACTACACCGGCTGTGGGTGAGTGGAGGGGCTGTGACTTGGAAATCGGTTGAAGTGACTGTCCGGCGAAGAAGATCTCGACCGGACCTCATCTCCCATGATGAGTACCCTTAGGAGCTACAGCGGGAAGGCAACGACCTGTCGAAAGCGCTCCGACAACGTACCTGCGATCGAAAGATCGGCGTCGAAACCGCGAGGTGACGATGCATCTGCCAGCATCGAGGCGGTGAGGGCCCAGGGTTGATAGCACGGTGAGCATATGCAAATTCTCGAAAGCGTCGTCACTCACAGGAAGGCGAAGATGCTTACAGGCTTCTCTTGCAGTTAGGTACGGAGGTTCTTCTCTATTCCATCATGGGCGAGCAGCACTGCCGGCGCAAAGAGAGCACCTACTCTATCGTGTCACCTCCACGGAACAAGGTAAGCCCGTATCGCTCCCCGCAAGGGGAAGATCAACCGTAAGGCGGATCGATGGCGGTGCGGGTATCGGAATTGCGAGGAAGCGAATGCTGCCCTGTAATCGGGCAGATAGAGGTTGCGTCGCCTTGATGGGACAAGATTACCTCACTGGAAACGGAGCTGACTTCGCGATGGGGTTCAAACTCGAGAACATTTGTGGAACCGATGTAGGAAGCAAAAGCAAATGACGGCGGCGCAAGCCGCGGGTGCAGGTTTCCACACGATGGTGGCTTCTTCCACCGCCGTGCGAGTTGGCCGCAGGTCAGTATCGAGAAGGTCTTATTTGACGTTGAATGAGGCCGCGTCCCCGTTTTTCCGGGGGGCGTTATCGAATGCTCGAGCCGGATGACGGGAAACTGTCAAGTCCGGTTCTTAGAGGGCTGGCCTCCAGCAATGGGGGCCGGCTACTCGGCAAGCAGATTGCGATCGACGCGACGACGCTGGAGGCGAATGCAGCGATACGGGCGATCGAGCGGCGGGACACGGGCGAGAGCTACGATGAGTTTTTGATGGGGCTGGCAAAGGCCTCAGGAATCGAGACGCCGACGCGCGAAGACTTAGCGCGGTTCGACCGCAAGCGGAAGAAGCGGATGTCGAACGAGGAATGGAAGAGTCCCAGCGACAGCGATGCGCAGATTGCGAATATGAAGGATGGGCGGACGCATCTGGCGCACAAGGCCGAGCACGCAGTGGATCTGGACACGGGGGCGGTGGTGGCGGTCACCTTACAGGGTGCGGATCTGGGACACGTCGACGCTGGATCAGACGCTGATCGAGGCCGGGGTGGCGGACTTAGTCGAGCGCGAGGCGGAGTTGCGAGCTGAGGAAAAGCCGAAGGTCAATGTCGAGGGGATCGAAGAGTTGGCGGCCGACAAAGGCTATCACAGCGGCCCCGTCGTCGAACGCGTGAAGACTACTTATAAAGTACGAAGCTACATTCCGGAGAAGCAACAAAAAAGGACGGCGTCACTGGCAAGGCAAGGCTGAGGAACAGAAGGCGGTGTAAAAGAACCGGCAGCGAGTGTGAGGCGAGTATGGCAAGAGCTTACTGCGGCGACGGGGAGAGTTTTAGTGGAACGGACCTTTGCCCACTGTTACGAGACGGGAGGAATGCGACGCACGCATCTGCGCGGACACGAGAACATTCTGAAGCGACAACTGATCCATGTGGGCGCCTTCAACCTGAGCCTGATTCTACGGAAACTGCTGGGGCGGGCACGCCGCGGGAATGGAAGAACCGGCAGGGAGGGTTGTTTTTGCGCCTCTTTTTGTTGCTGAAATGCTGGCATGGCTGAATCGCCCGCTGGAACTCCGCACCTTCGCTGTTCTCAATGTTTCTTGACGCTAACCACTCGATCAAGCGGCGACGCCCGAGTTTCTGAAATTCAGGCCCTTCCCCCACGGGCTGGTAGGCATTCCGCATTCGTAGTTTCTTAGAGTTGAGTGCCGAATGCAGGGTGCAGTCATCGTGCCGCGCATCATAATGGTCATGTCTAAATCCACGCGAGTGGGTATTGCGTTTGATTGTGACCAGGGTCATTGTAGGGGTGATGAGGATACCAATTCTTGCGTGGAAGCGTTTACCATGAGTCTCGCAGCGCACCCTGGATTCCCGCTAATAGCCGGGAAAAAACCCGCGAGATTGATGGAATATTTGCCAGCGCCACAGGCGCTTGCAGAGCGACAGTTTCCCCGAGTTGCCATAAAAGTGGACGGAAGGATTCTGTTGATTCGACTGGGCGACGTGGTCTCGGTTGAGGCAGAGGGCAATTATGTGTTGCTTCGAATCGAATCGCGTTCCTACTTGCTGCGCGAACCACTCTCGCTCGTAGAGAAAAAGCTCGAGCCTTACGGATTCGTTCGGATCCATCGCTCTGTCTTAGTGAATACGTCATTTGTGGAGGAAATTAGACCACGCTCGACGGGGGAATGTGGTCTCCATTTGAGAGGCGGGAAGGAATACACTGTCACCCGCACGTACAAAAGAAATCTGAAGTCCATAGCAAAATTCTGGATTGGCTCGGCAGCGTTCCCTGTCGATTGAAAGTGGTGAGCGTCCGTTTACTTTGGTCGGCCGCCAAACGTCGTCAGAATTCCACCCATCGCCCACGCGAGCGGGGAGCGGGAAAATTCCCGATCCAAAGTGCCAACCACAATAGCAACTGCATCAAAGAGATCCAGCTCTTTCCGCAATGCGGGCGAAGTGGCGACAACATCGCTTGCCTCGTTGGCGAAGCGTCCATAGGACTTACCCTCATCCAAAATGAACAATCCTCCTGGCCCAGCGAAAACGTCCTGCTGAGACGGAATCGGTTTTTGCGGCGCGCCCATCAGAGCATCTGCAAAGTTGATATAGCCTGGCTTAGAGGCTTAGAAGTGATGCTCAAGAAATCTACTACCTTCATCGGTTCTTGTAATCAGCTGCTAGACATGACTTGTTAGGTAATAAAAAATCCCTTCCTCCAAGAGCCTGTTAATCCGTTTGTGCTAAAAATAAACCCCAAAGTGGTCGTAAAATATAATCATTTGACCAGACTTTGAAATAGCCATTATGATCTGGCAATGAAGAAGAAATCGCCTTCGGACATTGCCCCGATTATTGCGGTAGACCGGAAGGGGCCGAAGGCGCTACATAGGCAGATCTATGACGGGTACCGCGCGGCAATTGTCGAGCACAGATTGCAATCGGGACAGAGAATTCCGTCGACCCGCTCGCTTGCATCCGAACTAGGAGTCTCGCGATTTCCCGTTCTGAACGCGTATGCCCAACTCTTGGCCGAAGGCTACTTCGAGAGTCGCGTCGGCGCGGGTACTGTGGTTTCCACCTCCCTTCCCGAGCAGTTCGGTTCGAGCGAACCAACCGCCGATCGATTCGCGGCGCTCCGCTCCGGACCTCGGCCCGTCGCACACCGCTGTTCGATCCTGCCTCGCATCGGACGTCCAGCATGGATGCGGGGCTGGGGAGCGTTTAGCGTGGGACAGGTAGCAGTCGATCGGTTTCCACATCGAGTCTGGGCAAATCTAGTCGCGCGCCGTACCAGAAACATGGACGGCAGGTCATTTCATTACGGCGACGGAATTGGCCCCGAGGCCCTTCGCGAAGCGATCGCAATGTATCTGAGAACCGCGCGGTCTTTGCGCTGCGAGGCGGAGCAAATCATGATTGTCAACGGTTCTCAGCAGGCGCTGGAGATTTCAGCTCGTGTTCTTCTCGACCCTGGGAGTCAAGTGTGGGTGGAAGAACCGGGTTACCATTTAGCACGAAATGTTCTTGCCTTGGCTGGTTGTGATCTCATACCCGTCCCGGTGGACAAGGAAGGGCTGAATGTTACGGCGGGCATCAAGCGATGCCGCCGGGCGCGGGTCGCGTTGGTTACACCCTCCCACCAATTTCCACTCGGCGTGTCCATGAGCGCCTCGCGCCGCTTTCAGCTACTTGAGTGGGCGCAAAACACTGGATCTTGGATCATCGAGGATGATTATGACAGCGAGTACCGGTATGAGAGCCAGCCGATCGCATCCTTGCAAGGGCTCGACCGAAATGCGCGTGTGATCTACATTGGAACTTTCAGCAAAGTATTATTTCCTTCCTTGCGTCTCGGCTATGTCGTCATTCCAACAGACCTCGTCGACTTTTTTCTCACGATCCGCCGGGCGATGGATCTCGGTCCGGCCAATTTCCATCCGGAAGTGCTCGCGGACTTTATTGGCGAAGGGCATTTTGGACGCCATATTCGAAGGATGCGGGTTCTCTACCGAGAGAGGAGAAGTGTGTTGGTAGAGAGTATTAGAAAGGAACTTGGGTCCATGGTCGAAGTGCTCGGAGGCGAAGCTGGGATGCATCTGACTGTGACGCTGCAGAACGGAACGAGCGACATGGAGATTGCCGAGCGGGCCGCTCAGCAGGCCCTCTGGTTATGGCCGCTCTCTTCGTCCTATTTAGGAAAGGCTGCACGCCGTGGCTTCATCCTGGGTTTTGGCAGTACACAAGTAGCGGAGATTCCCCGCGCTGTTCGCCGGCTCCGCGACCTACTCGTCACGAAGCGATAACCCAATGACACAAACTCCCTTCAAGCGGGCGATAGTTGCGCAATTTTCATGCGGTCGACGACAGACCCTTGTGGTCATGAAGAAATTCTGCCCGGTGGCTATTGCCAACGCAACGATTCCCAGTTACACATTAAATTATGTCTCGTAGTGGCTCAGCAGTCTTGTCATCTTTTGTTCTTCTATTTTGCGTGCTCTTCTGCTTACCTATTCAGCTCGCCGTCAATGGTCAAGCCTTACAATCCGGAGATCTTGCAACGTCCGGAGGCACATCGCAGGACCGTCCTCCCATTCTTGTAGAGTTGTTTACTTCAGAGGGCTGTTCCAGTTGTCCTCCGGCAGACACGTTCCTCCAAAGATTAGACGAGTCCTCACCCATGGATCGTGCGCAACTTGTCGTTCTTAGTGAACACGTAGACTATTGGGACCATGACGGCTGGAAAGATCCCCATTCTTCGGCCCTACTAACGGAGCGGCAGAACGCCTACGTCCATGCTCTCGGACTGAACACTCCGTATACTCCCCAAATCATCGTCGATGGGACCAATGAATTGCGTGCCAACGACCCCGAACAGATCAATAAGCTCTTTCAGCATGCTGCCGCCCAACCTAAGATTCCCGTAAGCATCGATGAAGTGACGGTTGATGCCGGCAATCCAGGGGTTTTTCGAATCCGCATTGAAGCTGATGGCGAATCTGATAAACACAACGCCGACGTGTACATTGCTGTTGCTCTCGATCATGTGGAGTCGCAAGTTTTGCACGGCGAAAACGCTGGCCACCACTTGACCCACGTTGCTGTTGTTCTGCAGCTCCTAAAGATAGGAAAGGTCTCGAGGGGAAAGAGTTTTGCTGACACCGTGCAATTGAAACTCGACCCTAACACGGATCCGGCGAATGTTCGGGTCGTTGCCTTTGTACAAGAACCTGGCCCGGGCAAATTACTCGGAGTGGCTTTGCGTAAGGGAGCAGGCTCGAGCTGAAGAGCTGTGACTAGCTGTACCAGATAAGGTCGTTACGCAAATCTCACTGCCGCAATGCTTCCCGAATGAATCATGAAGAGTAGACGCAAGCGCCAGATTCGCACTACTTGGCCTCTCCCTCAAAATAGTAGTGGTAGTGATTTCGGCAAGCCTGATTAAATTCCGCATTGCATAGGGGACAATGATGGCCACAGGCCATGTAGCTGTTGATTGTCAGTTCGGCGCCACATGCTCCGCATAAGATCGCCTTCTGGTCCCACTCCTTCCGCGGCCACACTACAATCTCGTGATCGGTCAGCGCAATGTGGCAATCCTTGCAGGCATAGTAAATACCGCAGCACTTCATTCTGATCGCGACGATGTCAGCCGGCTTGCGGTAGTGCGCGCACCGGGTCTGCGAATCGACATCGACCCCGCGGA
>Ga0209333_1001401_pt1 | contig 11820 bp, 5 predicted proteins | sample BlaSpr_A8_OM2_O3_FD_187982 | JGI IMG/M metagenome (GOLD analysis project Ga0209333, IMG submission 187982) | Forest soil microbial communities from Thunder Bay, Ontario, Canada - Black Spruce, Ontario site 2_A8_OM2_O3 (SPAdes) (version 2) | ecosystem: Environmental > Terrestrial > Soil > Boreal...
TCAGAATTTACGCACTGAAATAGGGCATGCCGCTGTGCGAATCAAAAGCAACCGGGCATCGAAATGGGGACGCCATGAATGTGAAGCGATACTGTCTGTTTGCTGTCTCGTGGATTTTCGTTTTCCCGTATGCGTCGCTCGCAGAAGATCCTACCAACTGGCTTTCTGATCTGTCGCATGCTAAAGATTACGTCCAGAAGCGGGCTTCGAGTTATGACCGCAGTGGCGGCAATGCGGATTCGCGTCCGATTAACGCGGGAGAAACTCTAGTTCTGCTGGACAATGCTGGCCCCGGGCTTATCAGCCATATTTGGTTCACAATTGCGAGTGCTGATCCCCATCATCTGAAGGCGCTGGTGCTGCGCATGTTTTGGGATGGCGAGGCCACGCCGAGTGTCGAAACGCCCGTCGGTGATTTCTTTGGGCTGGGGCTTGGCGATTATTTTCTCTACGAATCTGTCCCTCTTTCGGTTGGCGGGAATAAAGCATTGAACTGCTTTTTCCCTATGCCCTTTCAGCATCATGCTCGAATTACAGTTACCAACCAAGGAACGCAAAAGGTCGATTCCTTTTATTTCAACATTGACTATCGTTCCTATTCCAAGGCTTTCGCAGCAGATACTCTCTATTTCCATGCTCAATACCGCCAGGCCGCGCCCGCCGAAGGTTGGACCAAGCAGTGGCAATCAAACAGCGATCCTTTGGTGGATGGAAAGAAAAACGTAAATGGCGACGGCAATTATGTGTGGATGGAAGCCACCGGCCGGGGACATTTTGTCGGCGTGGCCATGTCGGTTCTGCAAAATCAGGATGGCTGGTGGGGCGAGGGAGACGATATGTTTTTTATCGATGGCGAGACTGAGCCGTCCATCAATGGAACTGGATCGGAAGACTATTTTCTTGGAGCCTGGGGCTTTGGAAGCGGCGCATTTTCTTATGGTTTGTATGGCGCACCGGTGAAGGGCGACGAGTATGCTGGCGGGCGTTCGTCCGTGTATCGCTTTCATCTGGATTCTCCCATCACATTTACCAGGTCAATGCGCGCGACCATCGAGCATGGTCATGCCAACCATCGCTCTGACAACTACTTCTCCGTGGCCTTCTGGTACCAGACCGAGCCACACGCTGCTTTTCCGCCACTTCCCTCCCTCGAACAAAGAATTCCCCGGCTTTATTCCGTTGGCGGACCGGGAAACTCTACGGTCGTGCGATAGACTAGCCACCATGAAAACTGGAGACACAATGCGAGTGGTAATGGGGACGGCCGGACTTCTAACAATGTCACTTCTCATGTCTGCCGCAGCGCGCGCTCAAACTTCTTTCAAATCCGACGAAGTTCATTCTGACCGAAGCATCACTTTCCGCTACCAGGATCCCGGTGCCGCCGGAGTTTTAGTGCATCTCGAAGGCACCGTCGAACCGTTAGCCATGAAGAAAGACGGCAACGGATTGTGGACCGTCATCACTCCTCCTCTAACGCCAGAGATATACGGATATAATTTTGAGGTCGATGGCCGGGTGCAATTCGATCCGAACAATCTAGTCATTAAGCCAAATCTTACGGTTCCCGTGAACCTGGTAACTGTGCCGGATCGCACCCCTCAACTGTGGGAGTTGCGCGACGTACCGCACGGAGAGCTGCATCGTCACTTCTACACGTCAAGAATCGTGGCCGGGTTGGTGGAGGGGCAGAGTGAGTACTATGTTTACACGCCTCCCAGTTACGACCCGAAACGCGCGAAGTCGTACCCCGTCTTATATCTGTTGCACGGTTGGAGTGATGGTGCGAACGGCTGGACAGCAGTCGGTCAAGCCAACTTCATATTCGATAATCTCATCGCGGAAGGCAAAGTACAACCAATGGTAGTGGTTATGCCCCTCGGTTACGGCGACATGAAGTTTGTGAATAGCGGCCATGGTGTTTGGGAAGATGAAGCCATGGTCGACCGCAATGTGGAGCTTTTCACCCAGGCGTTGCTGACCGAAGTGTTGCCGCAAGTGGAGTCCGAATACGACGTTTCGAAGAACCGAGATGAGCGGGCGATTGCCGGGCTCTCCATGGGCGGACTGGAGAGTCTGACGATAGGGCTCACTCATACCGAACAATTTAGCTGGATTGGCGCATTCAGTTCAGCGGCGGAACATTTTCGAACGGATGATCGGTTCGTAGCCTTGACCGGAAAGCGCGCTGCTCTGCACCTGCTCTGGATTACATGCGGTACGGAAGACGACCACTTCGAAGCGAATCGCAAACTGACTGCATGGCTTAAAACCAAAGATCTTCCAGTGATCGGAATCGAAACCCCAGGCATGCACACGTGGATGGTATGGCGAGACAATCTCGCGCACTTCGCGCCTCTGCTTTTTCAGCACAAGTAGAAGAGTCGAATCCGGCGAATCGAGAACGGCAAGAAAAGTTGCTTCCGAATTCTTAGTTTCACAAAAGAACGGACACCGTCACGAAACCGTTGTTGAGCGCCTTTCGAGCTAATTAGAATAGTAGCTTTAGCGCAAATTGCATGATGCGCGGTTGATTGGCAGTGCTTACTTCTCCGAATGTGCTCGTGTCATCAATATTTCCGTCCGTCGAACCGACGGGATTACATGTTTGCTGTAGTGCGATTCATAATCCAATGATCATGCAAGCAGCTTCCAGCTCGATTAAACGTTTACTTATCCTCGCATTCTTGGGAGTTCCAACCTTTGCGGGGACAACAAAAACAAACAATTCGGATCAGCAATCACCAGCCTCATTTCGAGTGGCGGACGCTGACATGCCCCTCAATTTGGTGGAGGCCGATGATCGATGGATTATCAGTACAAACTCCGGTTGGCACAATGCGTACCTGCAAAGTTACGACGAGCAGCAACATAAGATTTCTGGACATATCGCTCTTGCCGGCGCATGGTACGGCCTTGCGTACGATGCTAAAAGAAAAATCGTGCTCGCCTCATCGGCCGAGTCCTCCATCTATGCTGTTGCGTTCCATCGCGGGATGTTCACAAGGATTCGAGAAATTGAACTCGCGGGTTGTCTCTTGCCGGCCGGGCTGGCGCTCGGCGCCGACGGCACTGCATGGGTAGCCTGCAGCCAGAACGAAACCGTATTGCATATTGACTACGTGAGCGGCAGAGTTTTGCGTTCGGCCCAAATTGGAGCATTTCCTTATGTTATCGTGCCTCTCTCGTCAGGAAACCTTGCAGTCAGTTTGTGGGGCCAGAGCGCAGTCGCAATTGTGAAGAGCAATACCCTGGAGCGGCTCGCAACCGTTCCCGTCGGGAGCCATCCGGGCGCCATGCTCTACTTGCCCAGGGCGCAGCATTTGCTCGTGACATGTTCCGATTCCGATGATGTTTCTGTGATCGATGTGCGAAAGCAGACCGAAACCAGGCGTTTTCACCTCAACATTCCTGATATTCCGGTGGGGGGTGCAGAGCCGATAGCACTGGCTCATGATGCAGCTACCGGCGATATTTATGTAGCTCTCGCTGCGGTCAACGCGGTTGCCGTCCTGCAAGCAAAATTCGACAGGCGGATTGAGTATTCATTCAGCAGAATGTTTGGGGTCGGAGCATTCCCCACCGCGTTACTGTTTTCCCGCGGATTCAGAACATTACTCGTCGCCGAAGGGCGCAATACTGTGACCGGCCCCAACGCCCCTGCTAATGCGACAGCGACGAATTATCCGAGAATCGGATCCGTGCTCGGCGGCGGGGTTGAGGCCTATTCCACCGCGCAATTGCGGGAAATGCGGCCCACGAGTCTGCGACATCAAGTTTATGGTGCTGCGCCAGCGGAATCCGACCTCGCCAAAGAGCGCATTGCATATTTCTCGTCGACCCATTCGAAGTCAGGGCCAATCGAGCATGTGTTTTACATCCTGAAAGAGAACCGCACCTATGATCAGGTGCTCGGGGATATTCCAGAAGGAAACGGCGATCCTCGGCTGGTTTTGTTTGGCGCCGCTATCACTCCTAATCACCATGCTTTGGCGCGCGATTTCATTCTGTTCGACAACTTCTTTGTGGATGGTGATGTCAGTGCGGACGGCCATCTGTGGTCTATGGCAGCCACAGCCACCGACTACGTAACGCGCCTGTGGACAACAACCTACTCTGGACACTCCGAAGAAGCGTTCGATTCGCCGTACGATGGAGACGAGGACCACGATCATCCGATTGCGGCGCCGGGCTCCGGTTTTCTCTGGGACCAGGCCAAGAAGCTCGGCGTTACTTATCGCGACTATGGAGAGTGGGGCGTTCCGGACAAAAGCGATAAAAAGAAGAACGTCGTTTACCTGGCCGGACTCAAACGCCATTTCGATCCTTATTACCGTGATGAAATCGGCGACGTCACCGACCAGGAACGCGTGGATGAGTGGCAAAAGGAGTTCCACAATTTTGAAACGAAAGGAAATCTGCCGCAGCTGAGTATCATCCACTTGCCCAACGACCACACGATGGGAACACGGCCGGGATACCCAACGCCGCGAGCGATGGTTGCCGACAACGACCTTGCTTTAGGACGGATTATTGACACCATTTCACACAGCCGATTCTGGCCACGGAGCGCAATTTTCGTTTTCGAAGATGATGCTCAGGATGGGCCGGACCATGTAGATGCTCATCGTTCGGTTCTGCTAATAATTTCTCCATTTACACACCGGCGCGCGGTTGAGCATACGCACTTCCAAACCGCCTCCGCGCTTAAAGCGATGGAGCAAATTCTCGGAATGACAAGCCTTACCTATTTCGACGATCGCGCGCCCAGCCTCCTCGGAAGCTTTAACCCGAACGCTATTCTCGAGCCGTATAAAGCACTTCGACCGAGCGTGTCGCTCACTGAAATGAATGCTCCCGATGCTCCGGGTGCGAAGGAGTCATCGCAATGGGATTTCAGCCATCCGGATCGAGCGCCGGAGAGCGAATTGAATCGCGTGATTTGGCAATCGGTTCGTGGGCGCGATTCGATACCACCGGCGCCGGTTGTTCAGGTGCAGCTCAGATAAACTTTCGCGAATCGCCTGGGAGTATGGCGGCTCAAGCGCGGATAACAAAGCGAAACTGCATGTCCTCTCCGAACCACATGATGTAATTGGTTCCCCAGGCGTTGTTGAAAAGATTGCAGTGTACTCCACTTGAGAGGTCGGGCTGCACGTTCGAGAAATACAACGGCGACTTTACTCCGAGCGCCACCAGCGGCGCGTCGACAGTTTCTACCGAAAATTCGCTTACTTCGTCCTTGTACAAGAAACCTTTGGAAAGAGCGTGGATATGACGATTGCCCGAAGGAACCACGTCAAAAGGAGAAACCATTTCGCCGGATTTCTCCAGCATCCAGCTTCTGGGATTCGGCGCAATTGGATGGAAGCTTAACCAGAGAGCCTCGGGCAGGCGGGTTGCGGGTTTCTGGAACCATGAGAAATTCAGGTGCACCACGGGCTGTTCTTTTGGCAGCAGCACTTCTAAATACATTTTTCGCGGAAATGATGCGCGGCCACTTTGCAGCGCGTCGGGGTCGTCAATGGCCAGTTGCACAAGCGCCCGATGATTCACCTTCCCTTCCTCGTAGTGCAGATCCACGACTGATGGAAACCATTCCTGGCTTTTCGCCCCAAAGTGCTCAATGTTGGGCTTTCCGAAATCTTTCTTGGCCCAGTCCTCTTGACTCATCACGTAATCGGCAAAAAATTGTGAGTAGTCTTGCTGCGAAAGCGTTTGGTATGAAAAGCGAGCTAATTGATGGTCGCTGGAAGCCCACTCCCGCTTCGATGTCTTGTTCAGAAGTCGGTGAATAGCGCCTGTTTTGGGATCAATTCCAACCACGAAGTGTGGGGTGTCGATCTCATTCCCCGCGTGAAGAGGAGCCGGTTGTCCGAGCTGGGGCGCTTGCGGCTTCAGATTGGTGATAGCCGTTTGCGCCTCATCCCGCAACGATGGCGGCAGGGTTGCGATTCCAGCGAAAAGATCCTGACGCTTCTCCTGCCAGCTGAACTGAACCACTCTATAGTTTTTTGTGCCCAGCATCGGCGCCAGATCGCTGGGAGTGTAGTGATCGAAATCGAGCCAGGTCTTCGTGTCTGTGCCCCAGGTGTGTTCAACCTCCAGAAGCACGGAACGCAATAAAGCCACATCGGTCGCATCGCCGATAGCAAACCTTCCTTGCTCGAGCCAACCCTGCCGCAGTCGAGCGAGTTCACGGTAGCGAGCAAGTTTTAGAGGATCGCTTGCCACGCCGTGAATCCAGGTGTCTCCAATCTCGCTGGTGACCACCGGCAGCGTGTTGCGGTAAGGTTCCACCGAATTCGCGATTTCGGTGAGATTGGTCGCTACAATTTGCGCATTAGGGAACCTCGCTTCTAGCGTTGAATACGTCTCCTGGACCTCTTGCTCCGTGTGTGGGCCGAGGTCGTCATCCTTCACGATCATCGCAACGGCCAGATCGGAACCTGGCACACTCGCGACACCGCCATACCCCGCGTGATACATCACAATGAGCGTTTCGCCATTGGGAGCTTTCCACAAGAAAAGCGCCGGGACTTGCGGAACGCGGCTGGCGTCATTCACACCAATGTCAAGAAACTTCACTCCATGGGAGGCGAGGGGAGAAATCAGTCCGCGCGTATGGCCGGGAACGTCCGTCATCTTGGCGCCGGTGGTGCACCTGCCAAAGCGACGATCCAACGATTGCGACAGGCCGAGCGAACCGGAAATCATCGACTGATCGAGCAATTCAGTCTGCCAGGTAAACGGCAGCGCATGCCACGCAATGTCTCCCATAGAGATGGCTCTTTCCATGCGCGCACGCTCATCGTGCCCCGCCTGCTCGAGGTATTCGTAAAGCAGCCATGACCCTGTGGTCCAGACGTAACGACGGTTGCCGGAAGCGCGTAGTCGATTGGCGAGCGCGATAGCCCCGGGAAAGAATTCCGCAAAATAGCGGTGAACGATGGCTGCCTGGGTGTCCCCAAATCCTGCATCAAAATGGCACTTGAAAACCACCAGAACTCGCTTCACCGTGAGGTCAGGCTCCGATGCACTGGAAAAGCCCTGGCCTCCGAGCAACACCGGAGACTTCAACAACAAAGCGCTGCCGAGAAGAGACTTTATGAATTGGCGACGCCGCATGCTGTTCGGTTTAGAGTTTCGGTGAAAACGCTAGAGCATGTAGTAACGCGCACGTGCTTTTTCGTGCGGGAGCGGAAATTTTCTAAAACGCGAACTTCAGCCCGAACTGTATGATGCGCCCAGGATTTGCTGTAGTTACCAGTCCGAAGGTCGAATCAGTGATGTCACCATCGGGTAGGCCAAATTGCACGTGATTGAAGGCATTGAAGAATTCCGCCCGGAATGCCACGTTCATGCTTTCCGTGATGTTAGTAATTTTCTGCAAATTGATGTCCCAGTTGTTGAGTCCGGGACCATGGAAGAAAAAGCGTGGGGAGTCTCCCAGCTGACCAATCGCTTCCTTAGTAAACAATGAGGTGTTGAAGTACGGTCGTCTGGAGCGGGGATTGGTAATATCCAACGGACCGGGCGTGTAATTAGGCGTATCCATGGGAAGTTCGATCGGGCCCGATCCGGAAGTACCCAACAGCGAATTGTCGTCATTCTCCAACATGAATACCGGCAGCCCAGTGGAAAAGTGAGTAACTCCGCTTACCGTCCAGCCATTTGTTAAACGGTTCGACGTGAGCTTGTAAAGCGGCAGGATGTAGTCATAGCTCACCACAAAATTATTGGTTACATCGAAGGAGGAAAGCGCTTTCTGGTTCGGATTCTCGAAATTGATCTCCTCTCCATAACCGGAAGCGTTGTCCATGGACTTGCTGTAGGTGTACGAAGCTAGAAACTCCATGCCGTGTACCACGTGGCGCAAGCTAATTTGCAGAGAGTTATAGTCGGAGTTTCCAATCGTCTTAAAGTAGGAATCGCTGCTAAAACCGACAGAGCCGAATGGGAAGCGCGTGCCGACGATGGTACCACCCGTAATCGGGTAGTAGGTTCCGTTCTCTCCGTTCGGTCCGCAGGTCGAGGTGCCCGGCATTACTTCGCTTGGCTGGCTCACGCTTAGACATAATCCCGGATTTCCGGGATTTGCTTCCTCTGCTGAGAGAAGGTGATGACCTTGGGTTCCTACGTAAGCTATCTTCAAGAGGGTGGCCGAGCCAAATTGACGGTCGAGTGCGAATTCATAGTCTTCGGCATACGGATTTACATTTCCGTAATAGAAACCGGGGGAACTGCCAATCGGCTCTTCGTTCGCCCAATTCACGGATGTGTCGGGGTTCTGAGGGGAAACATTGAAGGGCGGCGGCGGAGCCGGAAATCTTTGGCCCTCGTTGAATCCAGTACCCCGGTCTATAAAAGGAGTAGCAAACTCTGGGGGCACAGGGCTAGCGTAGTAAAAGCCGAAGGGGGCGTCACCAATCTCATTGTAATCGGTTCCACCTTCAAAGGTCGTATAGAACTTTCCCCAACTGGCACGGATACTGCTATTTTCCGGTCCACCGGTCAGCTTGCGTAGGAAGCCACTGTCAAAACTTGGGGAATAGGCGATTCCGATGCGCGGTGCGACGTTATCGTAGCGGATCGGAGCCAGTGTCTTCGGAATGACACCCCCAGGAACTGGATCCCCGGGAAACAGCCAGCCCTCAGGCGCCCCGGGAAAGACTCGCGATTGTACCCCAGGATACAAGGTTTGGATCTCATTATGTTCCTCCCACCAGGGAGTGGCTATTTCGTAGCGCAAACCAAAGTTAACTGTGAGATTCGGACGCACGCGCCAGCTGTCTTGGCCATATGCGCCGACGTAGAGGTTGCGGCCATTCGATGGATAACCTTGGCCTTGTTGATAATAGCTCGGCGCGCCGAGGAGATAGTCAGCGAAGTCAATTCCGGTTTCGCTTCCGTTGAAATTGAAAGCTCCGTTGGACCCTAAGTTTTTCCAGATTTGTTCAGTGTAGCGAACGCTACCCCCAAATTTCATGGTGTGTCTGCCAATCACTTTGCTGTAGTTATCCAGGGCTTGGTAAGTGTTTTGAATGATAGGCGAGGGAGCGCCCGAGTTACCTGTGCTGAAATTATTAAAGTTAATTTGGGGCACTCCGGAGAACGCCGGCTGCACGGGAACGATGCCGGTAAATCCGAGCGCAGCCTCTTTCCCCGGACCGAGCCCGGCGCCCGACGAAAAGTTTACCGTGTGGTTGCGGATATAGGCGATACGCGCCTCGTTCACTGCTGTGTTGCCCAGGGTCGTGGTGTCACCGAAGTTGACCACCTCAACTCGCCCTGTATTTTCACTGGTGAAGGCGGGGGTAATCGGATTACCGGCATTGGAAACATAGTTATCGAAGAAATAGTAGCCGGACAGAAGCCCTATACGCGTATTGCCATCGACGCGCCCGCTGAACTTATTGTCTCGCAGATACAAGTTTGTGCTTGAGGTTTGAAACGCCGGGAGACCATTGATGGAAGTATTCGGTGTTGGAATGTATTGAAGAATATTTTTTGACGGAGTAGAAAATGCCCCGCTGGGAATCATGGCATTGGGAAAGACGCAAGTCGCCGAAGAAGTGCACCCGGCCGTATAGTAGGGTTCGTTTGCGCTTACCGGGTACCCCAGCGCGGTTGCCAGTTGTTGCGCCCAATAGGGACCTTGGACTACTTTCCCCGTCATCTGGGAACTCAATGCTGAGAAATCGCCGGTACGTTCCGCATCACTCGGAACCGCTATCTCGCCGCCGTTTTGTCCGATTACTTTGCGGTTTCCCTGGTAGTCTCCAAAAAAGAACAGCTTGTTATGCAGGATCGGACCACCGAATGTCCCGCCAAATTGGTTTTGCTGAAAAGCTCCGAGTTTGGTTCCAGGCCGGTCGAAATAGTTGTGCGTATTCAGATCCGTGTTGCGTAGAAACTCGAAAGCATTACCATGAAAGTGATTCGTCCCCGACTTGGTAATCACGTTGATTTGACCGCCGGCATAGCTACCGTACTCCGCGTCAAAATTATTTGTGATAATCCGGAATTCATCGATGGAGTCGAGATTGGGAATCGCCGCCGCGCCATGCACGGCCGTTTCTTCGACGAGAGCTCCGTTCAACAAGAAGCCGTTGGAAGCTTCCCGCATGCCGTTGACGGAAAGATTGCCAGCGTTGAGATCGCCTGAAACTAAATTAATTGCGAACCCAAGCGAGACGAACTGTCCGTTCGTGCCTCCGGATAGTCCGGAAGCTACGGGTACAACTCCAGGCTGCAGCGCCAATAGATCAGTGTAACTGCGAGTCACCAAAGGCACTTCTGTTATCTTCTGGCTGTTAATCACTTCACCCATCTGAGTGCTGGTGGTTTCAACGTGCACCGCCGCGCTGCTGACATTGACGTTTTCTACGACCTTGCCCAGTTGCAAGGCTACGTCCGCGGCTATGGAAGAGTTAACGTCTATGACTATGCCGGATTGCCGGTACCCCCTAAAGCCGGGTTTGTTAGCCTCGAGGTCGTACGTCCCAACTGGGAGCGCCTGAAACGAATAGAATCCCTTCTCATCTGTCGAGGTGGTCCACTGGAGTCCGGTCTCGGTATTATGAGCGGATACTTGGACACCGGTGACTACCGCCCCACTGGAATCGCGTATCACGCCAGAGATGCTGCCGGTCACCCCCGCCCTTGCTGTGCCTACGAAGAACAAGCTTAGGGAGGCTAGAGATAGTAAGAAATAGACTTGAAACGCAAGGCGGCTATATTCGGTTCTGACTAGACGCATACGCCCTCCCAAGTATTCGTGGACATTCTCGCCCCAACGGTCAAAGAGCACAGTCTTAAATTTATTGTGCGTGCGGATTTTAGACCAGTCATGATTTCCTTCGCAAGAAAATCTGTTCCTTCTGTACGGTGTCACAGCCCCAGACTCGATAATACTTCGAAGCTCCCAGCCTAATTACCCGTGCGTACGGCATAGTCGATCGCAATGTGTGAGATCCAGAAACCGTATATGCACACATAAGATCAAGGAAAATATTTCGACCAGTAGTTTTGGTGGTGAAGTGTCGAAGAGAATGTGAAGGTGGTTTACTCTTTTATTTTCAGCAATATCGAAAGATTAAAACTACGCCAAAAATACGTGGACATGGGAAAAGAAATTAACGTCTCCGTAACGTACATATAAACATCATATACACGGTTTATACGTGAGTCCCGGCTCCAAAAAGAGGGAGCCAAAAAACTGTGTAAACAGCCATGGGGTAGTTGAGAATAGGAGAACCCAGGGCAATCGACAAGAAGCTGACCGACCAACTGCTGACCAACTACAAGAAGCCCGAGGAATATCATCGGAGAAAACGGACTGCTCAAAGAATTGACCAAAGCCATTTTGGAGCGGGCCTTAGCGGCCGAAATGACCGATCATCTCGGCGACGAGAAGCACGACCCGGCGGGCCATCATCCGGGCAACACGCGTGTCCAGTGTTTTGGTATCCCGGGCTAGGGGCATCGGAAATCCACGGAAGTAGTTGAGCAGATCACCGGGCATACTCTTCGCAATTCGCCCGTCGTTTCTCGCGTCAGTTTTTTCGAATTGAGATTACCGAAGCGGTGTAACGATCACCACGCAAGAGCGATACGCTGTATTCGATGGCAACGTTTTGAGAGTCATAGGTTGTCTCTCGAATGATCAGGAGTCCACTCCCGACGGAAGCTTGAAGTATTTCCGCTTCTTCCGGTCCTGCAACCACAGCCCCAATTACCTCCTCCGCCCATTGCAATTTGCGTTTATAGGTTTGCTCGAAGACGGAATAGAGCGATTGTTTCTCCAGATCTTGTCTA
>Ga0209333_1001405_pt1 | contig 11802 bp, 8 predicted proteins | sample BlaSpr_A8_OM2_O3_FD_187982 | JGI IMG/M metagenome (GOLD analysis project Ga0209333, IMG submission 187982) | Forest soil microbial communities from Thunder Bay, Ontario, Canada - Black Spruce, Ontario site 2_A8_OM2_O3 (SPAdes) (version 2) | ecosystem: Environmental > Terrestrial > Soil > Boreal...
CGGACGGCCACCAAGCCGCCGCAACCCATCGAAAAGAGCACGGCGGGCGCCAGCCTGCTGGCCCAGGTGATCGTGGCTAAGACAGCCGACCATTTGCCGCTGTACCGGCAAGAGAGGATGTTTGAGCGGCACGGCGTGGATATCTCGCGGAAGACCATGGGCGGGTGGCTGGCACAATGCGCCCACTTACTGGACCCCTTGTATGGATCGCTGAAAAAGATCCTGTTTGAATCCAAGGTGATCGGAACCGACGACACAGGGGTGAAGGTGCTGGATGAGAAACTGCCCTTCGCCCGCACCGGGCGCATCTGGCCGTACTGCGGTGACGCTGCCCATCCGGTGATCGTGTACGATTACACGACCACGCGGGGGCGTGCCGGACCGGAGGCATTTTTCCAAGGGTATCGCGGCTACTTGCAAACGGATGCCTATGGCGGATATGACGCTTTCTTCAAGGACCCGGCGCGTGGCTTGACCGAGGTCGGCTGCTTGGCACATGCGCGCCGTTATTTTCATAACGCCTTGGAATCGGACCAGGCGCGCATGGGGCCGGCCTTATATCTGATCGCCCAGTTATATCGGGTGGAGGACGACGCACGTCCGATGGGGGCGGATGACCGGCAGCTGCGTCAACCCACTGCGGCGAGACGATGCCGGGATTCTGCGAACCTTTCGACGGAGAGCCATGTACGAGATATGGATGGAAGCTGTCGTGGCGGACGAGAACTGCCAACGGGCCTTGGAAGCAGTGGTACGCAACCAGGGCGCAGCGGGCATTGACCGGATGACCACGCCGGAACTGGAGCCGCATCTTCAGGCGCACGGGTGGATACTCAAAGACAAACTGCTGAAGGGGAGCTACGTCCCGACGCCGGTAAGGCGGGTAGAGATACCCAAACCGACCGGGGGAGCGCGGATGCTGGGCATCCCCACGGTACAGGATCGGTTTATCCAGCAACTGCTATTGCAGGTGCTGACGCCGATTTTCGATCCGCAATTCAGTGAGCACAGTTATGGGTTCCGGCCGGGGCGTAGCGCACAGGTCGCCATGCGAGCCGCACAGAAGTATGGGCAGGAAGGGAAGGAATGGGTGGTGGTTATCGACATCACCAAGTTCTTCGACCACGTCAATCACGACATCCTGATGGGACGGATCGCGCGTGTGATCCGGGACAAGCGGGTGTTGCATTCGATAGGGGAATACTTGCGGCGGGGAGCCATGGTGGAGGGGTTGGTGCAAGCCAGCGTGGAAGGCACGCCGCAAGGCGGGCCGCTATCGCCGCTGCTGGCGAACATCTACTTGGATGACTTGGATAAGGAACTGGATCGGAGGGGGCATTGCTACAGCCGGTATGCGGACGACTGCAACATTTACGTCGGCAGTCAAGCCGCGGCGGAACGCACGCTGGCCTCGCTACAGACCTGGATCGAGAAACATCTGCGACTGAAGGTGAACGCCGCCAAGACCGGAACAGGGAGGGTCTGGGAACGCAAGTTCCTGGGGTTTCGACTGGACCGCCAGAAGCGGATCGGGATAGCACCGGAGAGCCTGGCGAGATTCAAAACGAAAGTCCGCGAGAAATGGGACGGTCGGCGCAGTGGCACGAGTACGCAACTGTGCAACGACTGGAACCGCTATGTGCGCGGCTGGTGGGGATATTACCGGCTGGCGGAGGCGCGGCGGCCCCTGGTGGTACTGGAGGGATGGATTCGACGGCATATTCGCAAGTGCTTCTGGTTAAGATGGCACGACCGCCGGGGGCGGGAACGGAACCTGCGCCGGTTGGGAGTAACGGGTCCTTCGCTGGGCGTGGCGACGAGTCGTCGCGGCGCTTGGGGAGTGGCCGGCCAACCGGAACTACAGTGGGGACTTCGTAATTCCGTCCTGCGGCGGCACGGTTTTCTTCTCCCATCGGATCTTGCCGCGTGGTGAAGGGGCTGGTTCAACCGCCGGAGGCGGAAAACCGCACGTCCGGTGGTGTGGGAGGGTGGCGGGGCACAATCCGCGTCACTCGACCCGATCAGGATTGCCCGCCCTCCACAAAAGCATGAAGATCGCGATCATCGATAGCGGGGTTCATCCCGGGCATCCGCACGTCGGCGAAATCGCCGGCGCAGTTGAAATCACGCTCGCCGGCGAGGGTCGCGACGCCATCGACCGCCTGGGACACGGGACGGCTGTTGCAGGCGCCATCCGCGAGAAGGTGCCGGACGCCGAGTTGTACGCGGTCAAAGTCTTTGACAGAAGGCTGGCGGCAAACATTGCTGTGATTCTGCGCGCGCTGGCTTGGTGCCGGGAGCATCGAATGGATCTCGTGAATCTGAGCTTGGGAACGGAGAATCCAGCGCACCGCGACAGCTTCGTTCGCATTCTCGGTGACGATCTGCTGGTGGTCAGCGCGGCGAGTCACTTGCCGGGCACCTTGCCTGGTGTCATCGGCGTGGCTGCCGATCCCGCTTGCCCGCGCGACGCTTTCCGCTATCGCGAGGGCGTGTTTTATGCGTCTCCTTATCCGCGCCCGATTCCCGGCGTTCCCGTGGCTCACAACCTGCAGGGCGCCAGCTTCGCCGTCGCCAACATGACCGGCCTAATCGCGCTCGCCCTGCGGAACACTCGGCGCTCGGAGATTCTAGAGGCGCTCATCGCGCAGTCATTCTGACGTCTGTCTCCCGACTCCTGTCTTCTGCCTTTAGAACGTAATCCGCCCCGTCAATTGCAACGCCCGCGGGCCCGCGCCCTCAGCGCTTTGCAAAGATGTGATTTGGCCGAAGCCGGCCACCCCCACCGTAAGGCTGGGCGGCGGAGCGAAGTTCGGATGATTGGCGATGTTGGACACTTGCAGTCCAACTTCCATCCGTACCCTTTCAGCCACGGGAATGTGCTTGATCAGCGAGAGTGAAGCCACGTTCGTGCCGGGACCTACAACCGCGCCGGACTGAGAGTCGCCCCACCTGCCGATATTGTTGTCCGGGTCCACGAATGCGTTCGGATTGATCCATTGGTTGATGGTTTGGCCGGCGTAAGGATTCATGCCTTGTACCGTGTCGGCGCGCCCGCCGTTGGCGTTAAAGATGTTGTAGCCCGTGCCGGATGGATCGTTGAGTGTCGCCACCGACATGAACGGCCCGGTCTGCAGCACATAAACTCCACTCAACTCCCAACCGCCGATGATGCGATCCACCACGCCATTGGCGCCTCCAAAGAAGGTCCTGCCCTTTCCAAACGGCAATTCGTAAAGGAACGTTACCAGGAACCGCTGGCGGCGGTCATACGGCGTGTTGCCATAATCCACGCTCGGATTGTAGGGATCGCTCAACGTATTGCCAAATTCGCTGACAAAGGGACTGGCACTGGCATAAGGAGCTCCATTGACGTTTGTCAGGTCCCGAGTGAAGGTATAACTCACCTCGAATTCGAGGTTGGCGCTGCGCTTGTGGAGCGAGGCTGTTCCCGAATTGTAGTTGCCGTAGCCCAGCAGACTGGTTCCCTCGGCAATATACGACATCAGCGGAAAAGGAATGCTGGCCTGGGTGGCCGGATCGGAAAAGCCCAAAGTGTTGGCGCGAACCTGGTCCGCGTTGACCACCGTCGGAACGTTGTACGAATGATTGCCGCTATAAGACAGGCGTATGCCAACACCCTTGCTCAGGTCCCGCTCCAGCGTGAGGTTCCACTCCTCGACGATGGGATCCTTGTACTTTATCTCCGACGACAGATCGAAGAACTGGGTGCCCGGTTGCGCGATGTTGGACGGGAAGGAATACGGCATCGAGTAGATCGGACTGCCATTGTTGTCGAAGGCCTCCGAAAAGTATCCGACATCGCTCGATCCGACCGACCAACCGTTGATCGCGGTGCCGCTCATCAGCGCTTCGATGAATCGTCCGTATCCACCGCGAATCACGGTTTTGTTGTTGCCTCCCAGGCGATAGGCGAAGCCGATGCGCGGCGCGAAATCCCGCTTCGAAGAAAACCGCAGATTCGACGGCACGCCAACTTGTGAGGCCAGCAGCAGAGGCGTCGGAGCGATGGACTGCACGAACTCCGGGTTGATGTTGGCGTAGGCGGCCTGATTGGGCAGGATCACCGCCCCCGCGACGGTCTGGCCGTCTATGGTGCTCGTGTAGTACGGATCGAAATTCACCACATTGTTGTTTCGGTCGTGGAAGCCGGGATGGTATTCCCAGCGCAAGCCGAAGTTGATGGTCAGCGACTGCGAAACTTTCCAATCGTCCTGCCCGAAAAATGCATAATGGTTGGCGTATGCGTTGGTGTTCGGATTCACCACGGAGGCGATGGCGGTGAGGTCCGGATAGCCCAGCAGATACGAAGCTAATGGAACCGCTGCGCCGTTACCTAGCAACTGGCTCATCACCGAGCCGTCGAACGAATAATTGCCCATCCGGTAGTTGTTGAATACTTGCGTGAAAAGGCTGCTGAGATGCCGGTAGTCGCCGCCAAACTTCAGCGTGTGTTTCTGCCTTGTCCAGGTCAAGGTGTCGGTGAGCTGATAGGTGCCCTCGTGCGGATTGGTGTCGTTGGCTTGGCCCTGAATCCCCATGAACCCGGTGATAGCCAAAGTGGGAATGTCGTCTCCTGGAGGAATGCCTCCGGGCAGATTGGTCAGTCCCAATACGGTTGCCGCCTGCTGTGCCGTGATGCCATAGCTCACGTCCCGATGCACCAGGCTGAAGCCTCCACGCAGTTCGTTCACAATGGACGGCGAAACAATCCAATTGTAGGACGCCGCCAGGGCGCTGTAGATTTGCGGAGTCGAAACTTCCCCGAGGAGCGGAGTACTGGGGTTGCCGTAGGGGTCTAACTGCGTGCCGGTGATGCGCCGATTCTTGTAAGTGTACCGCACGTACACCAGGTGCTTAGCGGAAATGTTTTGATCCAGGCGTACGTCGCCTTGGGCGCTGTTGATAGGAGTCTGATACGAGGCCAGATAGTTGTTCGCAATGGAACCGGGGGGGCCGAAGTTCGGCAATGGGTAGATCAAGTTCGCAAAGCTTTGCGAGAACGAATTGAGCTGTGTCTGAGGAATGATATTCCCCGGGTAGCCGGTCAACGCGTTGGCCGAACCGCCCTGGCTGGGATCGAGATAAGCGGACAAATCGCCGTTCCGCATGGCTTGCGTGGGAACGCTCAATAGAGTGGTGAAGGATTTCGGCAATCGCAGCGCTTCGAAGCTTCCGAAGAAAAACGTCTTGTTGCGGCCGTTGTAGACTTTTGGAATGATGATGGGCCCGCCCAGATACAAGCCGAAGTCGTTTAACTTCACGGGCGTGACTTGGTTGCTGAAAAAGTCGGCGGCGTTGAAGGCGGTGTTCTGCACATTCTCGAAGGCGCCTCCATGGAATTCGTTTGTGCCGGATTTGGAAACCGTAGTGATGTCGGCCACCCCTCCGTATTCGGCGGGATTCAGGGTCTCGCTAAGCTTGATCTCCTCGATCGCATTGAACGAAGGGAACAGTTCGGTGAGCGCGCCCAGCGATCCGGGTCCGACGGAACTGATGCCGTCGATAGTGAAAGAAAGCTGCGAAGGCAAGGCTCCCGCCACGGTGATATTATTGGCGCTGTCGAACTGCACACCAGGCTGCGCACCGAGCGTTGAGTAGGCGCTGGTGGAACCGCTTGCACGGGTGCCGATCGACACGGGAAGATCGGTCAACTCCAGGCTGCCCTTCGTCTCCGACACATTGGAGGCATCGGTTTGAACCACGGAGACGGCCTCGACAGTCACTACGGTCGCTTGCGAAGCAACCTTCATCTGCGCGTCGACGCGCTTGGGTTCCCTGGCGGCCAATTCGAACGGTTCGTACTCCATAACTTGAAAGCCGGCCGCATCCACCTTCAGCTTGTAGATTCCGACATCCACGTTGACGAACTCATAAGCTCCGTTAGCGTTCGTGGTGGTCGAACGATTCGCATTGGTTCCGGTATTGAGGAGATCGACCTTGGCCCCGGGAATCAGGCTGCCCGAGGGGTCCTTTACGGTACCCATCACGGCGCCAAAGGTGGACTGGCCGTAGCCCGTCTGACGGAATGCCAGAATACTGCAAATCGCCATGGCCAGATGGAAGACAAAACGCATCCAACGGCGGTCGTGAGACACGGAAGTAGCTGGATATGTTGCGCAAGACGCAGGGAACATCAAATCTCTCCTTGTGCATTTCAGTCGGTCCCGCCGGTTCAAAGGCGGATAATCAAGAAGCGTAAAGGGCCTTCATCAAAGTTTTCGATGGACCTGATAATAATTGCATTGGGCCGCTCGTCGGAGAGCTGAAGCCAACCCCATCGTGGCCGCCGCATCTTCCGGGCACGGCGACAGACATGCCCCGGGGGTTGCTCGTACAGCGGGAAACGCTTGTACTTCAGGTAGTTGGACACATTGTTCGGCTCTTGAAACCGAGAAACCGCGCAGTGCCCGCTGCCCCTGGTTCAAAGACATAACCGACGTGGGTTAGATGAAATTTGCAGAGTAGTATAACCAACGATTTGCCGCGGTGTCAAGAAAGTTTCGTGCAATAGTTTGTGACCCGGCGCAAAGTCTGCGCTGGACGCAAAAGCCAAATCCGGGCTATACTTCCAAAATAGGAGATTGGCATGTCGATTCGTCTGGCCGCACTACTGGCTCTGGCAGTGGCGCCCGCATTTTGCGCCGACTGGAATGCGCGGCTGGCCGCGCAATACATGGATTCGCGCCAGAAGGAATGGGACGCTTGGCCCACGGCGTTGCACTCCGGTGTGGCGTGCGTCTCTTGTCATACCGGCTTGCCTTACTTGTTGGCCAGGCCGGCGCTACGGCAGGCCTTGAATGAGAAGACCGGACCAACGCTATACGAGGGAGTCCTGGTGTCGAGCATGCGCGCCACCGTGATCCGCACCGACGCCAACGATCTGTTCGGAGGCCTGAAGGGCCTGATCGTGGATCAGGTGTATGGCGCGCAAGTGGTGCTTGCCTCGTTGGTGCTGGCCATGGACGACGCGCCCCGCGGCAGGTTGAGTGCGGAGGGGGAAAAGGCGTTTGATCGGCTGTGGTCGACACAGTTGAAAACGGGGCCGGACAAGGGCAACTGGCTTTGGTCCAACTTCGACCTGGATCCATGGGAAACCCAGGACGCTGCATATTACGGTGGGGCGCTGGCGGCTTTGGCTACCGGTATGGCGCCGGCCAATTATCAGGCTCGTCCGGAGATCCAGGAGAACGTGGGCGCTCTACGCGCTTATCTGCGCGCGGGCGAAGGCACGCAACCGTTGCATAACCGGCTGTTCCTGCTGTGGGCCTCATCCAAACTGCGCGATCTTCTGCCTGAAGCCGACAAGCAAGCCATCCTGGACGACTTGTGGCGCAAGCAAGAAGCGGATGGCGGTTGGAGTATTCAATCGCTCGGCCAATGGAAACAGCGCGACAGGGCGCCGGTTTCAGTTGGCTCGAACAGTTACGCCACCGCGCTGGTTGCATTTACGGTGGAGCAGGCCGGCGTCCGGCCGTCGCAGGCGGGTTTATCGAAGGCGCTGGGATGGCTCAGAACCCATCAGGATTCCAAAGGCGGCTACTGGTTCGCGGATTCGATGAACCATAAGCACGATCCCGGCACTGTCCCCGAGAAATTCATGACTGACGCCGCCACCGGCTACGCCACGGCCGCCTTGCTAGCCGCCGGCGAAGAGGGAATTCAGACGGCTTCCAATTCGAAGCCTCGCAGCCGGTAGCGGAAGCCCGCTCCGGCACTGAACTGGCCGTCGCACCAGCGGATGCCGCGGTCGATAGCGTCCAGTTCCGAACGCCATAGCGGGGCCGTGCCGCCCGATTGGTAGAAGTCGCGGCAAAGTCCGAGATGGCGCCGGAAGCCCGCGGTCAGACGTGTTTCATAATGCAATAGCAGGTTGTCGCCGTCGCCGCCATTGGCCAGCGCGCGGATCACCGCCGAGGCCAGAATCGCTTCACGGATGGCGTGCGCGGTGCCATCTCCGCAAATCGGATCGAAGGCCATCGCCGCGGTTCCGCAGGCCAGCCAGCCAGGGCGGCAGAGCGGCGAAGCAATCCGCGCGTAGGCCGGAAACCCACCCAGCGAGCAGCCGCAATGCGCGATCTCCGCTGTGACCACCCGGCTTGCGCCGAGCAGAATTTGGGGCGCGCCTCCGACAGTCAGAAGCCAGCCCGATCGGGGCGCGTCGGGAATCAGAAACAGCCAACCATCTTCCAGGGATTCAATGCGGCAGGCGCCCGGGTCGGACTTGTCCTTGAGCGCCACAGGCACTGCGAAAGCCATGCGCGATCCAAAACGACGCTCAACTGTTGGGGGAGGGAGCGGGGGCGCCGCGAAGACCGTCCAGCGTGCTTCCTGGGCTGGATTGGCTTCCCGGATATGCGACGGCCGGATCGCCGCGAGCAGGACCTCTTCGGAAACCACCACTGCGGAGTGCTCCACCGCAAGTGGTTCGGCGCCGGGTCCCCAGGCTACCACGCGCTTCGTAATCCGAGGCAGGTTGTGCAGCAGACCGGGCTGTTCGAAAACATCGCGAATCAGCGCCAGCGCCTGATCGCCCAGCATGATCGCGGGCAACTTGGGGCGAGCTACATGTTCAAGTGCGACTTGAAAGCCCGCCTTATGCAGCAGATGCGTGCAACAGTACGCTGCGACTCCGTCCCCTCGGATCACCACGTCCATGTTGTGTCAATGTTGTGTAATGTTGTGTAGGACAGATCTACGGCACAACCACGATGCCGGCGTAAGTGACATCCGTAGTCAGATCCCAAGTTTTTTCGTACTTGAGAGTAGCAGCGTCGTACACTTCGATATCAAAGCCCGCCCCGTAGATATACAACTTCTTCCCGTCCGCCGAAATCCCCAGCGTAAACCGCGTGCGGCAAGGCACCTCCGCCTTTTGCGTAAGGCGATCGCTCGACAGGTCAAAAGCCCAGAACTCGCATCGCTTGTTCCCATGCAGTCCATTCTGCACGACCGTGTAAGCCCACTTCCTATCCGGCGTGACTTCGATACCCGCCATGCCGGCCGGCATGGGTCCGATCGGATTGAAGTCGATGTGCTTTGTGTTCAGGTCGAAACGCGCCAAGCCAAACACGTGGTTGTGAACAACCGGGTCGGCCCATACGAACATGGCCGTGTGCTCGCCAGGCTCGTTGATTAGATCCAGATCGCTGCCGAAGTGTGCGTTCTCCATCCCCGGAGCTTCCGGCCTGGCCAGATCGATATGATCGAGCACTTTGAAGTCGCTGGCCTGCAGGATGGTGATCTTCTCGCCCCACTGGTACAGGTACTTGCCGTCCGGCGAAACGTCAATGGCGCCGCTTCCCCAGTCGCCCTGGTTTTGAGCTTCTTCCTCCTTGGGTATGTCCACGGTCTTCACGATCTTTTGCTGTTCCAGATCGACCACCGTATACTTCCACTTGCCGACATCATAGTGTTCGGGAAACTTCGTGATTTCCTTGCTGACCGTATAAAACAGCTTGCCCTGCGGGTCCGGCGTGCCTGCGAAGAAACGGTATTGTTTGGTGGCGGTATTAAGCACGAAGTGGTTTATCACTTTGCGCGTTGCGACATCGATTACCTCGAAACCATTGTGATCGATGGTAGTGACGTAGATCTTCTTGTGATCCGTCGACAAGCGGATCGACATGGGCGTGCCTGTCTCGAGCGGAATGCGGTCGACAACCTGGGCCTTCTGCTCGTCGAACACCACCACGGCGGCGGGGTATGCCGGCAGGTATAGCGTGCCGGCGCTGGCGAAACAGGCGCACACCGCGCAACCGGCGGCCAGCAGGGTCAGTCGTTTTATGGCCATGTCTGTGGTAAAGGCTAAGGAAACACGAGGTCGAGATTTCGCCAATCCTTCGTCGCGGAGGCGCACTTGGCCGTCCAGTCCGCCGCATTGTTCAAATGATCGGGCACCTGCGCCGGCCAGTAGCAACTGACAAAGCAGTCGTAGATGTCGCGCTCCACCGGCTGACAAAGTCCCGCCGTGCCGCCCGCTGCATCCACCTCCCACCCGGGTGTGAACATGATCGAGCATCCCATGGGAACGTGGGGGCGTTGCTGCTTGGCCGCGTCCTGCAAAGCCACCACATCGTCGGTGCGCGAGGTCACGTAGGCGTCGATGCGGGCGGCCTTCTTGTTCAACGGTCGCATGTGTTTCATTCCGATGCTTTCCTTTCCGCGAACTGCTGCAAAAAAACCGGATTCCTGGCCGCAATCGCGCCGTAAATCTCAAGGCAGGTATTGGTCCAATCCCTGATCCAATCGCAATAGTGCAGATTGGGATGGCCTGTGTCTCCGTAGCGTACGAATGCTTCATGGTGGCAACCGCCGGCGCACAGGGGACGCGCCCAGCACGTGTGGCAATCGTATTTGGAATCGATGTGCCCGCGGCGCAGGAAATCGGCCTGTTTCGCGCGGTCGATTCCCGTCGAAATATGTCCCAGCGCATGTACATCGGAATCCACGAAACGATGGCACGGCGCGATATCCCCTGACGGTCCCACGCCCACCAAACCCAGGCCCGCGCCGCAAGGATGCGACTTATTCACGCCCTGGCATAGCTCGGCCAGCGTATCGCTGACGTTCGAAAAACCGTGCGCTTCGCCCCGTAGCGCATACTCCAGATACTCGCCGGCCAGCGTGTGGAACTGCTCCAACACGCCGTCCATGCCCGTCTGTCCGATCGCATAGAGTTGATTTGGTGAAGTAGTTACCGGCGCGAAGCCCACTTCGTGGAATCCCAGATCCTGCTTCAAGTGGCGGAATATCCGGATCACGTCCGATACGCCCGAAGTCAGCGTGACGCGCGCCGTAATCGGCCGCGTGCGATGGTTTTGGATCAGCTCACGTACCTTCGGCTCAATGATGTCGTAGCTGCCCCGGCCGTTGGCGAAGACCCGCAGACGATCGTGCATCTCCTTGGGCCCATCCATGCTCACAGTCACGCCGATCCGGTTCTCCGAGAGATACTCGATAATCGCCGGCGTCAGCAACGTGGCGTTGGTGGTCAAGCTGAAGTCGATGTGACGCCCCTGTTCGCCGGCGCGCTGGTTGGCGTATGCCACCACCTGTTGCAGCAACGGAAAATTCATCAACGTCTCGCCGCCGAAGAACGTGATGTGAATCGAACGCCGGTCGCCCGACTGCGACAGCAGAAAATCCACCGAAGTCCTGGCGGTTTCCACGTCCATGAACTTCGGCTTGCCTTCCGGCGTGGCAACTTTATCCGCGCCGAACTCATAGCAATATTGGCATGACAGATTGCACTGGTTGGTCAGATTCATCACCAGCGTCTGGATGGGAAAAACGTCGGGCAGGCCTTGCGGCTTTTCCAGCGTGGAATCGTCGGCGACGATCACATTGGCGTGATACATCTCCGCCACCAATTCCTCGGAGTCGCCGATGCTAAGCCCCCTGGCCGCCAGGCCGTCGATCAACAGATCATGCGGCAGCTCGCCCCCAGCCAGGCAGTCGATCAATTTTCCAGCCGCATCGTCCACCGCGAAAATGGCGCCCGCCGGAACCAGGTACAGAAAGTGCGCACCCGCCGAGTCAAAGCGATGAAACTCGCCCAAGCGATAAACGCGCGTGGCAATGGCGGTTTCAGTGGCGGTCACTGTCCCACCTCCGGCTGGTCCCATTGAATGTAGGCTGGAACAGTCACTACCAGGTATGACTTGCCCGCCATCGGCCTGCCATCCTTATCTTTCTCGTCTTTCGCGGTGGCCACCACCCAAACGTCGCCATAATTATTCCGGCTGAATTTGCGCTGCGGATTTGGGCCATCGGCGGCTG
>Ga0209333_1001406_pt1 | contig 11802 bp, 10 predicted proteins | sample BlaSpr_A8_OM2_O3_FD_187982 | JGI IMG/M metagenome (GOLD analysis project Ga0209333, IMG submission 187982) | Forest soil microbial communities from Thunder Bay, Ontario, Canada - Black Spruce, Ontario site 2_A8_OM2_O3 (SPAdes) (version 2) | ecosystem: Environmental > Terrestrial > Soil > Boreal...
GGCGCGCGCCCGGCGCCGTTGCGTCCGACGGGCCCGTTTCCGGTCGCGGCGCAACGCGCCGCCGGCAGAACGCTGATGGAAAAGCTGGGCTTCGATTTCGCCCATGGCCGGCTCGATGTTAGCCAGCATCCGTTCTCCGGCGGCACGCCCGACGACGTGCGCATCACCACGCGCTACGACAAAAGCGATTTCGCCCGCGCGCTGATGGCGGTGCTGCACGAAACCGGCCACGCGCTCTACACCAGCGGCCTGCCCGCCGCCTGGCGCCACCAGCCGGTCGGCGAGGCGCGCGGCATGAGCATCCATGAAAGCCAGTCGCTGCTGATGGAGATGCAGCTGTGCCGTTCGCGCGAATTCCTGGTGTTCGCCGCGCCCATCCTGCGAAGCTGCTTCGGCGGTTCGGGCCCGGAATGGGAGGCGGAGAATCTCTACCGCCTCGGCACCCGGGTCGCGCGCAGCTTCATCCGCGTCGACGCCGACGAGGTCACGTATCCCGCGCATGTGATTTTGCGTTACCGGCTGGAACGCGCCATGATCGCCGGCGAGTTGGGCCTGAAGGATCTGCCGGCGGCATGGAACGAGGGCATAAAAAATCTCCTGGGCGTGACGCCGCCCGACGACCGCCAAGGCTGTCTCCAGGACATCCATTGGTACGACGGCGGCTTCGGCTATTTCCCGACATACACGCTGGGCGCCATGACCGCTGCGCAGCTCTTCGACGCGGCCAAGCGCGACTCATCCGTGACCCGGGGAATAGCCCAGGGCGATTTCGCGCCGCTGGTCGCCTGGCTGCGCGCGCATGTGCACGGGCTCGGCTCGAGCGTGTCGACCTCCGAGATCATTGTCCGCGCCACCGGCAAGCCGCTCGACACCGAGGTGTTCGAGCGCCACTTGCGCACGCGCTATCTCGCGGCATAGGCTCGGCCCGAATCCCGCCCGATTCCCGGAACACAATGCGCTACATCAGCACCCGCGACGGCCGGTCTCCGGCCGAAGCGCGCCCGTTCGACGATATTCTGCTGGCCGGGCTCGCGCCCGATGGCGGGCTCTATGTGCCTGAAAAATGGCCGGTATTGGCCGCGGGCGAGCTGCGCGCGCTGAAGGGCAAGAGCTACGCCGAAACCGCATTCGCGGTCACGTCGCCGTTCCTCGGCGACGCTTTGCCGCCGGCGGAGTGGCGCGCCATCATCGATCGGGCCTATCGGGGATTCGACGATACGGATGTGGCGCCGTTGCGGCGGCTTTCGTCCGATCTTTATCTCCTCGAGCTGTTTCACGGCCCGACGCTCGCCTTCAAGGATTATGCCTTGCAGCTCATCGGGCCTCTGTTTGACGCCGTGCTCAAGCGCAAGCGCCGACGCGTCACCGTCATCGGCGCCACCTCGGGCGATACTGGCTCGGCGGCGATCGAAGCCTGCCGCGACCGGGAATCCATCGACATTTTCATGCTGTATCCCGCCGGGCGCATTTCCGAGGTGCAACGCCGCCAGATGACCACGGTGCCGTCGGCCAACGTCCATGCCGTCGCCATCGACGGCACCTTCGACGATTGTCAGGATCTGGTGAAGGCGATGTTCGCCGATGAAAAATTCCGCGCGGCGTTCCAGCTCTCGGCGGTCAATTCGATCAACTGGGCGCGCATCATGGCGCAGATCGTCTACTACGTCGCATCCGGGGTGGCGCTGGGCGCGCCGGACGGAAAAATCGCCTTCGCCGTGCCAACCGGAAATTTCGGCAATGTCTATGCCGCGCACGCCGCGCGTTGCATGGGCCTGCCGGTGTCCCGGCTGATCGTCGCCACCAACCGCAACGACATCCTGGCGCGGTTCTTCAATCGCGGCGCCATGACCATAGGCCCGGTGGAGCCGACCATCTCGCCGAGCATGGATATCCAGGTTTCGAGCAATTTCGAGCGGCTCTATTTCGAACTGGCGGGCCGCGACGGCAAAGCGGTGGCATCCGCCTTTTCGGAATTCCGCAAGATCGGCACGCTGCCCATCACCAAGACGCAATGGGAAAAGGCGCGCGGCCTGTTCGAAGCCTATCGCATCGACGAGGACCGGACCCGCGCCGCCATGGCGGCGGCCTACAAGCAAAGCGGCCGGCTGATCGATCCGCACAGCGCCGTGGCGCTGGCCGCCGCCGAGGAAGCGCGCCACGATCCGCCCACGCCCAAGCCCGATGGTCCCATGGTCGTGGTGGCGACCGCGCATCCGGCCAAATTCCCGGAGGCGGTCGAAAGCGCCACCGGCATTAGGCCCGAGGCGCCGCCGCGCCTCGCCAAGCTCATGAAACTTCCGGAGCGGCTGGAACGGTTGCCCAACCGGCTGGGTGATGTGGAGGATTTCATCGGATCCCGCGCGCGGCTGGGAGAAGGCCGATGAGCATCCGGCTTTCCCGCCTGTCGAACGGCATGGGCGTGCTCACCGACAAAATGGATTCGGTCGAGACCGTGTCCCTGGGCGTCTGGGTCGATGTCGGCACCCGCCACGAGCCCAAGGAAATCAACGGCGTGGCGCACCTGCTTGAACACATGGCGTTCAAGGGCACAACGCGGCGCTCGGCGCTCAAAATCGCCTCCGAGGTCGAGGATGTCGGCGGCCATTTGAACGCCTATACCTCGCGCGAGCACACCGCCTATTACGCCAAGGTCCTGAAACAGGACATCCGCCTCGCGGTCGATATTCTCGCCGATATCCTGCAACACTCGGTGTTCGACGCCACCGAACTCGAACGCGAACGCGCCGTGATCCTGCAGGAGATCGGCCAGGCCCAGGACACGCCCGACGACATCATCTTCGACTTCTTCCAGGAGCAGGCATATCCCGACCAGCCGATGGGCCGTCCGGTGCTGGGCCGGGCCGAAATCATCCGCGGCATCGGCCGCGATACCGTGGCCGCCTACCTTCGGGATAATTACGCCGCGCCGGGCATGCTGCTGGTGGCGGCGGGAAATTGCGAGCACGACGAGCTCGCGGCCTTGGTCGAAAATCAATTCGCCGACCTGCCGCTTCAGAGCCAGGCCGCGAGCGAAGCCGCGCGCTATGCCGGGGGCGACCACCGCGAGACGCGCGATCTGGAACAGGCGCATATCGTTTTGGGCTTTCCCGGCTTCGCGGCGTCCGATCCCGATTATACCGCCGCCTCGGTGGTGTCGGCGGCGCTGGGCGGCGGCATGTCCTCGCGTCTGTTCCAGGAGATCCGCGAGAAGCGCGGCCTGGTCTATTCGATCTACAGCTTTTCCCAGGGCTACGGCGACGGCGGCGTCTTCGGCGTCTATGCCGGCACCGGCGAGAAGGAAGCGGCCGAGCTGCTGCCGGTCTTGTGCGAGGAATTCCGTAAGCTCGGCCAAGGCTTCAAGCCCGAGGAGCTGGCGCGCGCCCGCGCCCAGCTCAAATCGGGATTGCTGATGTCGCTCGAGGCGACCTCGGCGCGCGCCGAACACCAGGCCAACCACATGCTCACCTTCGGCCGGCCGTTTGATGCGGGTGAATTGATTCGGCGCATCGACGATGTGGACGACGCGGCGGTTGCGCGCGTGGTTTCCCGCTTCGCCAGCGCCCGGCCGACCTTTGCCGCGCTCGGCCCGATCGGCAAGGTCGAGGCCTATGAGCGCCTCGCCGAACGCCTCGGGGCGTAAGGGGAGAGCGGCCATGCCCTTCGAATTCACCGGCTTGGCGCGGCTGTTGGGTACGGCGCCGCCGTCCTTCCGCCTGGTCGGAACGCGCGCCGTGCTGCGCACGCCCGAGCCCGGTGATTTCGCGGAATGGTCCGATCTCCGCACCGAATCACGCGGCTTTTTGGTGCCGTTCGAGCCGAGCTGGCCATCCGACGCGCTGTCGCGCGCGGGCTATCGCCGCCGGCTCCGACGTTACGCGCAGGATTGGCACGGCGACCAGGGCTACAGCTTTCTGCTGTTCCGCCGCGAGGACGAGGCGCTGCTGGGCGGCGTCAGCTTGAGCAATGTGCGCCGCGGCGTCGCCGAAACCGCCAGCCTCGGCTATTGGATCGGCGAGCGGTACGCGCGCCAGGGCTACATGACCGAGGGTCTGCGCCTCACGCTCTCTTTCGCCTTCGAAAGGCTGCGGCTCTATCGCGTCGAGGCGGCTTGCCTGCCGCACAATGCCGCCAGCCGGCAGCTGCTGCTCAAAAGCGGTTTCCGCGAGGAGGGCTATGCCCGCCAATACCTATCGATCGACGGCAAATGGCAGGACCACGTGCTGTTCGGGTTGTTGCGCGAGGACTGGACCAAAAACGCCGCAGGGCCGCGATGAATTCAGGCGCGGCCGGATTCGCCGGACAGCGACAACAGGTCGACGCCGAGCTTGGCCAGCGCGAGCTGCCATTTCTCGGCCTGGTTCGCGCCGAACACGATGTCTTCGTCGGAGTCGACGCTGAGCCAGCCATTGGCTTGCAGCTCGGCGTCGAGCTGACCGGGCCCCCAGCCGGCATAGCCCAGCGCCAGCAGGCTTTTCTTGGGCCCACCGCCCTTGCCGATGGCGCGCAGAATCTCGAGCGTGGCGGTGAGCGCGACATTGCCGCCCACCACCAGCGTGCCGTCCTCGACGTAATCGGCGGAATGCAGCACGAAACCGCGCCCGACCTCGACCGGGCCGCCGAAATGGATTTGTTTTCCGCCTTCCGGGCCGGCGCTCTCGATGCCGAGCTGCCGCATCAGATTCGGCCAAGTGACGTCGTCCAACAGCCGGTTGACCACCAGCCCCATTGCGCCGTCGGCATTGTGCGCGCAGACGTAGACCACCGTGCGCGTGAAGCGCGAATCCTGCATCTGCGGCATGGCGACCAGAAGATGGCCGGAAAGCGAGGTCATGACATTCTCCTTCCCCAAGAGATTAGCGCGGCCTTGGATGCTGGCAAGCGGGGAAAAAGAATTATCGCCCTGGTTCTGGGCATTTTTATGTTCGCCGCCGCCGCCCCGGCCATGGCGCAAGATCCGGCCTCGCCGTGGTTTTCGACTGATCAGGGCCGCGTGCGGCTTATTGCCGCCTCGCCCGCCGTGAGCGACGGGGCGAGCGTCCGGCTCGGCCTGCAATTCGAGCTTGCGCCGCATTGGAAGATCTATTGGCGCTCGCCGGGCGATGCGGGATATCCGCCGCGCCTGGATTGGAGCGGTTCAAAGAATCTTGCCGATGCCGTCATCTCTTGGCCGGCGCCGCAGCGCTTCTCGGTGCTGGGCCTGGAGACCATGGGCTATACCGACGCGGTGGTGTTGCCGATAACCGCGCGGCTGATCGAAAATGGCAACGCCTTGTCACTGGTTGCCGCGCTCGACTATCTCACCTGCAACGACATCTGTATCCCCTATCAAGCCAAGCTCAGGCTCGATCTGCCGTCCGGCGCGGCGCCCGCGGGCGCCCAGGGTTATGCCGCGCTCATCGCGCAATACCAGGCGCTGGTTCCGGGCAACAGCGATGCGGCGGGGCTGAAGCTGCTCGGCGCGGCGGTCGAAACCGGCGCGCGGCCGGCGCTGTTGCTGCGCCTCCACAGCGACCAGAAGCTGATCCAGCCCGACGCCTTCATCGAAGGCGCGGGCGAGGTGGACTTCGCCGCGCCGATGGCACTGCCGGGGACCGCGCCGGGCGAGACGGTTTTGCGCCTCGCCGCCGACGGCAACGGCAGTGCGATCGCAGCCTTGGCGGGCCAGACTCTGACCGTCACCCTGGTCGACGGCGCGCGCGCGATGGAAGGAAATGTCACGCCGGTACTCGCGCCCGCGTCGTCGCCCGGTCTCGATACCTGGCTCGTTATGCTGGCGCTGGCGCTGGCCGGCGGGCTGATCCTCAATTTCATGCCCTGCGTGCTGCCGGTTCTGGCGGTGAAGCTATTGGCGGCGGTGGCGCACCGGGAACAAGGATCGCGCGCGGTGCGCGCCGGTTTCCTCGCCAGCGCCGCCGGCATTCTCGCCGCCTTCCTGGGATTGGCGGTATTCGCCGTCGGCCTGCGTCTGGCCGGTCTCTACGCCGGCTGGGGGCTGCAATTCCAGTCGCCGCTGTTTCTGGGCGTCATGATCGTGCTGCTGCTGCTCTTCGCCGCCAATCTATGGGGTCTCTATCAAATTCCGCTGCCGGGATTTGTGGCGGCGCTGGGCGAACGCAAGGCATTGCTCGGCAGCTTCGGCGCCGGGGTGCTGGCGACGCTGCTGGCGACACCCTGCACCGCGCCGCTGCTCGGTACCGCCCTGGGCTTCGCGCTGGCCTCCGGGCCGGCGGAAATCCTGGCGATCTTTGCGGTGATGGGGCTGGGGCTGGCCTTGCCGTATCTCGCCGTCGCGGCGCTGCCCGGCCTAGCGCTCATGCTGCCGCGGCCGGGTCGGTGGATGCTGGATTTGAAGCGCGCCCTCGCCCTGGCCCTGGTGCTGAGCGCCGCCTGGCTGAGCTGGGTGCTGGCGTCCGAGCTCGGTCCGCCGCCGGCGGCCACGGCAACGGATTTCTGGCAGCCCTTCGATGCCGCCGCGATACCCGGCCTGGTGCGCGACGGCCATATCGTCTTCGTCGACGTCACCGCCGATTGGTGCCTCACCTGCAAGGTGAACGAGCGGCTGGTGCTCGATCAAGATTCGGTGAGACAGGCGCTGGCGGAACACGGCGTGGTCGCCATGCGGGCCGATTGGACGCGGCCCGATCCCGCCATCGCGCGCTATCTGCGGGAATTCGGCCGTTACGGCATCCCGTTCAACGCGGTCTATGGACCGAAACTGCCGGCGGGCTATGCGCTGCCCGAAATACTGACCGTGGACCGGGTTCTGGCTGCGCTCGGCCAGGCGGCCGGCGGTCCGGGGCGATAACGCAAGGCGATTTTTGTCCATTGGAATTTGCCCGGAGCGCGGTCTATCTTGGCGCCATCCAGGGCAACCAAAACACAGGGGGCGGCGAATGGCGATCAAGGTTGGCGACAAGATTCCCTCGGTCAAGCTCAAGCACATGACCGCGGACGGCATCAAGGACATCACCACCGACGAGATCTTCAAGGGCAAGAAGGTGGTGCTGTTCGCGCTGCCCGGCGCCTTCACGCCCACCTGTTCGGCCAAGCATCTGCCAGGCTTCATCGAAAAGAACGCGACGGTCAAGGCCAAGGGCGTCGACACCGTCGCCTGCCTGTCGGTCAACGACGCCTTCGTCATGGGCGCCTGGGGCAAGGCGCAGAACGCCGGCGACAAGGTGCTGATGCTGGCCGACGGCAGCGGCGATTTCACCAAGGCGGTCGGGCTCGAACTCGATTTGACCGCCAACGGCATGGGGCTGCGCTCCAAGCGCTACGCCATGGTGGTGGATGACGGCGTGGTGAAGACCTTGAACGTCGAGGCGCCGGGCGCCTTCGAGGTCTCGAGCGCCGACGCCGTGCTCAAGGCGCTCTAGGCCGATCACCGATAGCCGACGGCTTTCAACCCGGCGGGCGTGGTCGGTGCCCGCGCGTGTCGGACCGGGCCATCAGTGCGAAATCTCCTCCAATGGCTTGCCGCTGGTCTCGACGGCAAAGAGCACGACGGCGATCCCGGCGATGAAGGCGATGGCGGCGAAAATCAGGAACACGGCGCCGATGCCGCTCGCCAGGAAATATCCCACGATCAAGGGGCCGACCATGGACGCCAACCGCAACCACGCGGTGCCCAAGGATGTGGCGAAGGCGCGCACCCGCGTCGGATAGACCTCCGGGGTGTAGAGATAGGCGCCCAATACCGACAGCCCGGCGAAGTAATAGGCGATGCCGCTGCAGATGAAGAACCACGTCGCCGAACCCAAGCCCAAGAACCAAACGGAAACCAATGCGCCGCCGGCGCCGAAGAACGCGACGGTAAAGAGCCACCGGCGTCCGATCCGATCGGCCGTCAAGCCCGCGGTGATGCCGCCGACCAGCTGCATGAAAGTGCCGAAGGTGGCCAAACGCAGCGACGTTTCGAGCGGCAGGTTGAACACGGTTCGATAGAGCGTCGGCAGCCAGGTGCTGAGGCTGTAGGTCACGAGGAAGGTCGCGAACCAGATCAGCCAAACTACCAGGCTGCGTTTGAGATATCCCGGGCCGAGAACGTCGCGCCAGGACGACCGCCTGGTATCGGCATAGCCGCGTTCGCCGGGCGGCGCGAGCTTGCGGCCGTTGGCCTTCTCAACCTCCGCTTCGATTCGGGCAATCGCGCGCTCCGCGTCCTCGATCCGGTTGCGGCTTGCAAGCCAGCGCGGCGATTCCGGCAGCGCCCAGCGCAAGGACAGCGCGACCAGGATCGGCGCCGCGCCGATATAGAACATGGCCTGCCATCCCAAATTGGGCACGACAAAGGAACCGACCCAGCCCGAGATGAAAAGACCGACGGTGAAGATGCATTCGTACAATATGACGAAGCGGCCGCGACCGGGCGCCTTGGCGATCTCGCTGATATAGACGGCCGCGATCGGCACTTGCCCGCCGAGGCCGAGGCCTTGGATGGTGCGGAAGAGCAGCAGCGAGTGATAATCCCATGCGAAACCGCAGAGCAGGCTCATCACGGAGAACAGGCTGATCGCCCCCATGAGCGCCGGCAGCCGGCCCCACCGCTCGGCGCAAGCGCCGAACAGCAGCGCCCCCGCGAGCTGGCCGAGATAACCGGTCGAGATCAGTAAGCCGATATCCGGCCCCGACAGGGACCAAAGCGGCTTCAGCACCGGCAAAACCTGGGCGATGGTGAGCGCGTCGAAGGCGTCGAAGAAGGTCGCGGTGCCGATCAGCACGCGCGCCTTGACGTGCCACGACGAGAACGGCATGCGCTCGATCCGGGCGGCGACGTCGCGGATGGCGGCGACTTGCGCGTCGTCGTAAGAGCGCGCGTCTTGGATCGCGGTCATGGTCATCGTTTCCCCCTGCCAGGTTTTTTTATAGGCGATGGCGTACCCGTATTTGACCCGAGAAATTCGCCGGAGGCAAATCGTACCTATCCGCGATGGGTTGGCCGCGCCTTTAGGCGTTAGCGGCCTAGCCGTTTCCCCGGCGACCGGTTTCGATCGCGGCGCGCGCCAGCGCGTCGGCGCGCTCGTTTTCGGCATGGCCGGCATGGCCCCTGACCCAGCGCCACGCGACGCGGTGGCGGACGAGCGCGGCTTCGAGCCTTTGCCACAAATCCCGGTTCTTCACCGGTTTCTTGTCGGCCGTCTTCCAGCCGCGCTTCTTCCAGGATTCGAGCCACAGCGTGATGCCGTCATGGAGATAGCGGCTGTCGGTGTGAATCACGGCGCGCATGCCGCGCTGCAAGTGCTCGAGCGCGGCGATCGCCGCCATCATTTCCATGCGGTTGTTGGTGGTCTCCTCCTCGAAGCCGGATAATTCCTTCTCGTGGCCGTCCCAGCGCAGCACCGCGCCCCAGCCGCCGGGACCGGGATTGCCGCTGCAGGCGCCGTCGGTGAAGATCTCGACCGTCCCGCCCTTGTCTTCAGAAGCCATAGGCCTTCGCATCGGTGATGCCGCGGTGGAAGCGCAGCTTGCGCAGGTATTCGAGCGGATCCTTGGGCTTGACCAGCGCGCCTTCGGGATGGTTGAGCCGGTCGTAGAGCCGCGTCAGCAGGAAACGCAGCGCGCTGCCGCGCGCCAGCACCGGCAACGCCGCGATCTCGGCCGGCCCGAGCGGTCGGACGGCGCGGTATTGCGCCAGCATCGCCCGCGCCTTGGTGACGTTGAAGCTGCCATCCGCCTCGAAGCACCAGGCATTGAGGCAGATCGCCAGATCGTAAGCGAAGAAGTCGGTGCAGGCGAAATAGAAGTCGATGAGCCCCGATACCTTCTCGCTGCGGAAGAACACGTTATCGGGGAACAGATCGGCGTGTATCACGCCCTCGGGCAGGCCGGACGGCCAAAGCCGTTTCAATTCCTCGAGCTCGCCTTTGAGCTCGTCCTTGAGCCCGACCGCGACCGTGTCGGCGCGCGGCGCGCAGGCGCGATAAAGCCCTTCCCAGCCCGCAAGCGACAGGGTGTTGATCCTGCTCTGCGTGAATCCGGCGACCGCCGCGTGCAGCCGCGCCAGGGCTCCCCCCACTTCGGCGCAGTGGAAGGGATGAATGCGGCGCGGCCATAGGCCCTCGAGGAAGCTGACGATCGCCGCCGGCTTGCCGCACAGCCGGCGTAGCGCCTTGCCGTCCGTGCCGTGAATGGGGGTCGGGCAGGCGATGCCCTGCGCCGCAAGATGCTCCATCAGCGCCAGGAAGAACGGCAGATCGGCGGGTTCCACCCGCTTCTCGTAAATGGTCAGGATGTAGGTGGCCTTCTCGGTGCGCAGCAGAAAGTTGGAATTCTCGACGCCCTCGGCGATACCCTTGCAGGACACCACCTCGCCGATGGCATATTCGGCGATGAAAGCCTTGAGTTCCTCGTCGGGGACATCGGTGTAGACGGCCATGGGGGGAGCTTGTGCCGCCTTGCTGCGTCGCATAGAGTGCGGGCCGGTTTTAAGCCCGGGCTGCCGGGCACGTTAATACAGGCTGAACCCTTTAGGAAAGAGCGATGATCGGCGTGAAGCTCCCGGGCCCGGCGTCCCGTTTCTTCGGTCATGCGTCCGCCCTCTTGCTTGCGGCGATGCTGGCCGGCTGTTCCGGCGCCAACCAGGAAGATGTCACTTGCCCCTCCTCGGCGATCGCGCCCGATCTCGATGCCGTCGCCATATTCGTCCCCGGCGCGTCACCCAATGCAGCCGGTTCCGCCGGCGTCGAGGCCGCCGGCAAGATCTTCAATGTCAGCCAGAAATGCGAGCGCGAGAAGGGCGGCATCCTGGTCAACACCCTCATCACCATCAATGCGGTGCGGTTGGAGCCGAGAATACAGCGCGCCGAATTCGTCTATTTCGTCGCCGTGGTTGACAGCGCGCGCAATATCTTGAACGAGCAGCGCTTCACCCTGGGCGCCCAGTTCACCAGCCAGGATTACCGTCAATACGGCGAACAGATCAGCGTTCACCTGCCGCTCGAGCACGTCTCGTCCGGCGACGGCTATGCCATCGTCGTCGGATTCCAGCTCACGCCCGAGCAGCTTGAATTCAACCGCACCCATAAGCCGTCATGAGCGGCGTCGCTGACGGCCATAGACCGGCCCGCAGCGGATGAAGGACGAACCTCCCCGCCGCGCGCCGCGATTCCCCGCCATGCGCGGGATGCGCGCGCAACGCGCGCGGCAGGCGCTGCGCGCGACCCGCACCGATCTCTACCATGTGCTCTTGACCAGCGGCTGGGTCGGCTTCTTCGCGCTGCTGGCGGCGTCCTATGTCGTGTTCAATCTGGCCTTCGCGTTTTTGTACTGGCTCCAGCCCGGCGGCATCTTCAACGCCAAGCCAGGTTCTTTCGCGGATGCTTTCTTCTTCAGCGTCCAGACCATGGCGACCATCGGCTATGGCGACATGCATCCGGCGACGCTCTACGCCAATCTGCTGGTGACGGTCGAGGTTTTGCTCGGCCTGACCGGCTTCGCGCTCGCCACCGGGCTCATTTTCTCGCGCTTCTCGCGCCCGACCGCGCGCATCATGTTCAGCCGCGACGCCGTGGTCACCACCTACGACGGCCGGCTGGTGCTGATGTTCCGCGCCGCCAATCAGCGCCGCAACCGGATCAACGAGGCCCAAGCGAGCCTGATGCTGGTGCAGAACGAATGGACCAGGGAAGGCACGGTGATGCGGCGGTTCTACGATCTCAAGCTGACGCGCGCGCGCAACCCAGCCTTCATCCTAACCTGGACGGTGATGCATCCGATCGACGACGACAGCCCGTTGAAGGGCGTGAAGCCCGAAGCGTTGAAGGAGCGGGAGGCGGAGATCGTCGCCGCGCTATTCGGCGTGGA
>Ga0209333_1001407_pt1 | contig 11801 bp, 8 predicted proteins | sample BlaSpr_A8_OM2_O3_FD_187982 | JGI IMG/M metagenome (GOLD analysis project Ga0209333, IMG submission 187982) | Forest soil microbial communities from Thunder Bay, Ontario, Canada - Black Spruce, Ontario site 2_A8_OM2_O3 (SPAdes) (version 2) | ecosystem: Environmental > Terrestrial > Soil > Boreal...
CGCACCATCGAATGCCACGCCGACGTGGAGCTCGACCTGCCCGAGATCTATGTGGATTACGAGGAAAAGCCGCGCGAATACACGCTGACCGCGGTGACCAGCGTTCTGGACGTGCAAACGCGCATCTCCGATCTGTACCGCAGTCCGCACGACCAGATCCGGGAGCAGTTGCGCCTTTTGATAGAGAAGGTCAAGGAGCGCCAGGAGGCGGCCCTCATCAACAACTCCGAGTATGGTCTGCTCAACAACATCGCGCCCGAAATGAAAGTAAAGGCCAGGCACGGCGCACCCACGCCCGACGACATGGACGACCTCATCGCCAAGGTCTGGAAGGAGCCAAGCTTCTTCCTGGCGCATCCCCGCGCGATCGCCGCTTTTGGCCGCGAATGCACTTATCGAGGGGTACCACCGCCCACCGTAACGATGTTCGGTTCCCCGTTTATGACCTGGCGGGGGATCCCGCTCATCCCTTGCGACAAACTCCCCGTAAAGGCAAAGACCACCGACATCCTGCTCATGCGTACGGGTGAGAAGAAGCAGGGCGTGGTGGGGCTGTTCCAGCCCGGACTTCCGGGAGAAGTATCCCCCAGCCTGTCGGTTCGTTTCATGGGCATCAACCATAAGGCGATCGCTTCCTATTTGATTTCGCTGTATTGCTCAGTCGTGGTGCTGACCGAAGACGCCATCGGCGTACTAGAGAATGTCCATGTCGACCAATATCACGAGTACAAGTAACGGCGCGCGCCAAAACGGATCCAAATCGAGCGCCCCTATCCCGGCTTCCGGCGAAAACTTTCCGAGGTACCCGTTCGCGGCTATTCCTCTGCCCGATCCGGCGGTGATCGAGAGGCTCGCGAATGAGTTCTTTCTGGCGATGCCAAAGGATCTCGGGGATGGCGGCAGCTCCCCGGCCCCGCCAGCGGCCGAATCGGACGAAATTCCCGTTTTTTCGTTTCCGGAAATGCCTCGCGCGGGGACGCCTCCGAGTATCGCTGCGTCACCCCCGCCGTCTCCGCCCGGGCCGTTGACCGAAACCGATCTGCGCGCCATCGCCGCATCCTTGGCGGGCGCGATGGCGCTGGCCCCGGGCATTGCCGGCACCGCCCCTTCTTCGCCGGTTCCGAACTCACCGCCGGGTTTCCCCGCTGGGGGGAATATTTCACCAATATCCGTCGCTCCAACGCTACCGCCAGGGGCCGAGCTGTTTTCATTTCCGGGAACTTTGGGGGTCCCTTGGTCGCCCCTGGCCCCGCCAGGAGGAGCCGATACAGTTGCGGCTCAGCCGCCAGGTGCGCCGACGGCAAGCCCGGAAGCCATCCCTCCGGCGGTCCACGAATTGTTCTCCTTTCCGCGCGTACCGGCGATGCCCGGCGTCCCAGGCATCGAAACGATCCCGCGCGCCACGGCTCCGTTTGCATCGCCTTCCGCGGCGCCGCCAACGCACGATGTGAAAGGGATCGCTCCGGAGGCGCCCCGGGTCCCGCCCACTGCGGCGTCCGGCAGTTCCGCGCCGGGCACTCCGGCGCCGCTTTCGTCGCTGCCGGTAGCGAAAGAGCCGCCTCCCAGCGAAACGCCGGCCGCAACCGGGAGCAACTCCCCGCGTTCCGGCGTTGAGCCGTTTGAATTCCATCCGGACCTTGCGCCGGATGATCTCGGGATAGCCAAGCGTCCCTTCGATGCCAGAATGATCCGCCGCGATTTTCCGATCTTGCAGGAGCAGGTGCATGGACGGCCGCTGATCTGGCTGGACAGCGCCGCCACCACGCAGAAGCCCAATGCCGTGATCGACCGCTTGGCCTCCTTCTACCGGCACGAAAACTCCAACGTGCACCGCGCCGCGCACACACTCGCCGCGCGCGCCACGGACGCTTACGAAGGCGCGCGCGAGAAAGTGCGCCGTTTCCTAAACGCTTCTTCCACGCGCGAGATTGTTTTTGTGCGCGGCGCCACCGAGGGCATCAATCTCGTCGCCAAGAGTTGGGGCCAGCGCTACGTCGGCAAAGGCGATGAGGTGGTCATCACTTGGCTGGAACACCACGCCAACATCGTCCCCTGGCAGCAACTCTGCGCCGAAAAGGGCGCGTGCTTGCGGGTCGTGCCAGTAGACGACAGCGGCCAGGTGATCCTGGAGCAATATGAGAAGCTCCTCGGACCGCGCACTCGAATTGTGGCTTTCACCCACGTGTCGAACGCCTTGGGGACCGTTACCCCGGCGCGCGAGATGGTGGAGATGGCTCATCGCCACGGCGCGCTTGCGCTCGTCGACGGCGCCCAGTCCGTCCCGCACATGCGGGAGGATGTGCAGGCTCTGGATTGCGACTTCTTCGTATTCTCGGGTCACAAAGTGTTTGGGCCCACGGGAATCGGCGTGCTCTACGGAAAATCCGCCATCCTGGACAACACCCCGCCCTGGCAAGGCGGCGGCAACATGATCGCGGATGTCACCTTTGAGAAAACCCTCTATCAACCGGCTCCGCAGCGTTTTGAAGCGGGGACCGGGAATATCGCCGACGCCGCTGGCCTGGGCGCGGCGCTCGACTATCTGAGTGAGATCGGGATCGACAACGTGGCCCGCCACGAGCACGAACTCCTGACCTACGCGACTGCCGGGCTCCGCACTGTGCCGGGCCTGCGCATTATCGGTAATGCCGCGGAGAAAGCGGGTGTGATCTCCTTCGTCATCGACGAGGTTCGATCCGAGGACGTCGGCGTCGCACTCGATCAGGAGGGCATTGCCGTGCGCGCCGGCCACCACTGTGCCCAGCCCATCTTGCGCCGCTTCGGTCTGGAGTCTACAGTCCGCCCGTCGCTGGCCCTCTACAATACCACTGACGATATCGACGCTCTGGTGGCCGCCCTGCTGCGCATGCAGGCAGGGCGAGGCCACCGGACGCTCTGATTAGCCGGGGTGGCATCGAGGATTGGGCTGCTGCGGAAGTCGCACCAATCTGAGAACGCGAAACCCATGTCCAACATCTATCGAGATAATTCCTTAAGCATTGGCAAGACGCCGCTGGTGCGGCTCAACCGCATGGCGGCGGGTCTGAAAGCCACCGTGCTGGCGAAGATCGAAGGAAGGAACCCGTCTTATTCCGTCAAATGCCGCATCGGGGCATCCATGATCTGGGACGCCGAAAAAAGAGGCATTCTGAAGCCCGGCATCGAAATCGTGGAGCCTACCAGCGGGAACACCGGGATCGCGTTGGCATTTGTGGCCGCATCGCGGGGCTATGCGCTGACGCTTACCATGCCCGAAACCATGTCTATCGAGCGCCGCCGCGTCCTGGCGGCGTTCGGCGCCAAGCTGGTTCTGACGCCTGGCCCCGGAGGGATGTCCGGAGCCGTGCGGAAGGCGGTCGAGATTGCCGAATCCGACCCGGAGCACTACTTTCTCCCGCAACAGTTTGAGAATCGGGCCAACCCAGCCATCCACGAAGCCACCACCGGCCCCGAAGTCTGGGACGACACCGATGGATCCGTAGACGTGCTGGTTTCAGGGGTGGGCACCGGCGGAACCATCACCGGCGTCTCCCGGTTCATCAAGAAAACCAAGGGCAAGGCCATTGTCTCCGTGGCCGTGGAGCCGGCCGCCAGTCCGGTATTGACCCAGCAGCGGGCGGGTCTGCCGATTCAGCCCGCGCCCCACAAGATCCAGGGCATCGGCGCGGGCTTTGTGCCCAAGATACTCGATCTGTCGCTGGTGGACAGGATCGAACGCGTCACCAACGAGGAGGCCATCGAATTCGGACGCCGGCTGGCGCTGGAGGAAGGCATCCTGTCGGGGATCTCTTGCGGAGCGGCCGCCGCGGTTGCCATCCGGCTTGCGGGCGAAGAGGAATTTGCGGGCAAGACCATCGTGGTCATACTGCCCGATTCCGGGGAGCGGTACCTCTCCACGGTGCTCTTTGAGAGTTTGGCGGCGTAAGTAGGACGGCCTCCGGCCTGTCCATTCGAGGGCACAAGCACTTGAGGGCGGAAGCATGGATCTGCAAAAACTGAACACCCTTTCCCTGACGTTTGGCAGGGCGCTCGAGGCAGGTCTCAGGAGCGGAGATAAGAGCTTCGAACTGCCCAGCCGGATGGACATCGCGGAGATCTGCCGCCGCTATACCAAAGGTCTGTTTCCGCTCTTCTACCACAGCGATCGCGGGAGCAATTTTCCCAGCCAGGCGCGTGTGTATCTCAAGGACATCGAGAAGCTGCTTACCGATCAGATTTGCCGCGCCATCCATCTGGAGTGTCACTGCAGGGGCAGAGCGGTGCCGCCCGGAACCAAAAAAACGGCGCGGGAACGCGTCGACCAAGCCCTGGAGAGTTTGCCTGAACTCGTCCGCCTGCTAGCCTCCGACGTCGATGCGGCCTTCCGCGGCGACCCCGCCGCCGCGGGCCTCGAGGAGGTGCTGCTCAGCTATCCTTCCATTCAGGCGATTACTGTACAACGCCTGGCGCATCGCCTCTATGGCCTGGCGATCCCATACATTCCGCGCATGATGACCGAAGCCGCGCACAGTCAAACCGGCATCGATATTCACCCCGGCGCCACCATTGGGGAGTCGTTTTTCATCGATCATGGCACGGGCGTGGTGATCGGAGAAACCGCCGCCATCGGCAGCCGCGTCACCCTCTATCACGGCGTGACATTGGGCGCGTTCAATCCGCTGGACAGGGACGCTCTGGGCCAGTTGCGCCGGGGCGAGTCCAATAAGCGGCACCCCGATCTGGAGGATTACGTTACGGTGTATCCGAACGCGACCATTCTGGGAGGCAAAACGCGCGTAGGGCATCACAGCGTCATCGGAGGCAACGTGTGGTTGACGCACTCGGTGGTACCTTACAGCAAGGTCGTGGGTAAGGATCCCGAGTTGCTGATTCACGACGGGAGCCCCGAATCGCTAGGTGTGTTCAAGTTCGCCGGCGCGGGTATTTGACTCCGACTCGCTTGCCAGCGCTTGCTGCAGCGCTGCCACCAGCCGGGGACCCGTCTGCTGAATCTCGGCGATATGCTGCGCGGCAAGTTCCTTCATGACCCGCTCGCCAGCCTCCGTGAGTGCCACGATAACCTGCCGCCGGTCTTGCTCACCGGCCCGGCGATAGACCATGCCGTGCGTTTCCATGCGATCCACCAATTCCACGGCGCTGTGGTGGCGAACTTGCAGGCGCTCGGCCAGATAGCCGATGGTGGGGCCATCGCGCGTGCCGTCGAAGCCCTTAATGGCCAGCAACAACTGGTGCTGCTGCGGTTCCAGACCGTGGTCCCGTGCAGCTTTCTCGCTGAAATGCAGAAACTGCCGGATCTGGTAGCGGAACTCCGCGAGCGCCCGAAACTGCCGCGGCGACGTCTGCTCGATCAGTCTAGTGATGCTATAGACTATAGTGCAATGTGCCTTGATCGTCAAGTCCGGCTGGTCCCCTTTCGCTCACCGATACCAGCTTGTGCGAAGCTGGGTGTATTCCGCCGAAAGCCGAGGCCGCTCTCCATTTCAATGAACCAGCGCAAGATCCCCTATGCTGCCGCCCTGGGGGTGGCATTTGCTTTACTGATTGTTCCGCAAGCGCGGGCGCAGGGCGGGCCGCCCTACTATACGAACGATCCGGGAACGCCCGGCCCCCAGAACTGGGAAATTAATCTGGGATACATGCCGTTCTTATACAACGGCGCTTCGACGACTCACACGCCGGACGTGGATATCAATTACGGCGTGGGCGATCGAATCCAATTGACTTTCGAAAATGCATGGTTACGCGTGAAGAGCGGCCCAAACGCTGCGAAATATGGCGTGGGGCAAGATCAACTAGGCGTGAAATGGCGGTTCTACGACGACAAAAAGACGGGCCTCGGAATCTCCATCTTCCCGCAGCTTTCGATCAACAATCCCGATCGCTCGGTGCAACGCGGCATCACTCCGCCGGGCGCCAGCCTGATCTTGCCTGTGGAATTTACAAAACATCTGGGACCGGTCGATGTGAACTGGGAGGTTGGCTACAATGAGGTTCATCTGGGGCCGCATGGGTGGATCGCAGGTTTTGCGATCGGACACGACGTGACGAAGAAGCTGGAGTTGGACGCCGAGTTCTACGGACTGGGAACGTTCAATAACTCGAACAACCAGCAGACGATAGACGCGGGAGCGCGCTACAAACTGCGTCCGCCATTCATTCTTTTGCTGATGGCCGGGAGAAGCGTGGCGCCGGCGTACAAGAGCCAGCCTTTTTTTGTGGGATATTTCGGGATGCAGTTCCTGCTTCCGCCAAAGCCGTTCGAGTAGGGCACATTTCCTCCAATAGTACTAGCGCTGGCGTGTTTAAAGCGATTCAGTACTAGAATAATGTCAGCGGAGGCTGACATGCGCGTCCTGTATCTCATCGGTTTGGTTCTCGCGCAGGCTGCGATAAGCCGCGGCGCTGAGCCATCTTACTATGCTCCGGCCTTGCAGTGGGTAACCTCGCTGGGCGGCTCGGGCACTAACACCGCCACCGCCGTGGCGGCGGATACCAATGGGAATCTTTACATCGCCGGAAATACAACTTCCTTGGATCTCCCTACGGTGGGGGCTGCGCAACCGCATTCAGGAGGGTCGACTTTGGTTCGCATCGACCCGGCTTCGGGGATCAGCCAGAATATATATTTCCAGGGCGCGGCCAATTTGGGAACCGTGCAAAGCGTGGCCGCGGACCCCGAAAATTCCCAAAGCATCTACGCATCCGGATCCGGCGGCGTTTTTCACAGCCAGGATGGCGGGAACACATGGACCAACCTGGCGCCCATCCCTTCGGCCCCATTTGTGTATTCGATTGTGGTCGATCCCCGAAACAGCAAAGCGCTGTATGCCAGCACGGCCCCGTTGGGCGCCTTCAAGAGCATGGATGGCGGCGCTAGTTGGGTGGCGATCGACAAAGGCGTTCCTGCGGCTCCCGACGGCACGTTGGACATTTACCAAATCTGGGTGGATCCGAATTCGCCGGCGGTGCTGTTGGCGTCAGCTAATACCGGCCTGTTGCGCAGTGCCAATGCGGGAGTTAGCTGGACTCAAGTTCTGGGTCCCGTTTCAGGGGTCACCTTCGATCCATTTACGCCGGGAACGATTTACGTCTGCGGTCCAGGCTCGCTGGGTATTGCCGAAAGCAAGGACGACGGACAGACGTGGACCCCTCTCCCTTCGTTGACCGGTCAGGGCTCTTGGGCGGTCAGGATCGTGGCCGACCCCTTTCATCAGGGCACTCTGTATGCGGGCGGCTACGGCCTGTTTCAGAGCACGGACGCAGGCATGACGTGGACACCGGTGGGACCTTATCTTGCGACCTACTACACCGCGGCGATGGCGGCCGATCCGAGCAAGCCGGTGCTGTACGTGGGCGCATGGCCCAACGGCGTTCTGGTGAGCACGGACGGTTTCAACACATCTACGACGCTGGCGCCGCAACTTCCCCAGGTCAGTCAGATCCTGGTGGCAGGGGCCAGCGTCTTCGCGGTGCCCATGCAGACCACGGACGTGTTTGTCGCCAAGCTGGATACAAACGGCAACATCGTGTACACGACCTACTTCGGCGGAAGCGGAAACGACGCGGCCTCGGCCATAGCCGTGGGGCAGGATGGCAGCGTTTACGTGACCGGCTCCACGAATTCAACGGATTTCCCGGTAACGCCGGGGTCTTACACGGGCGGTGGCCAGGCGAGTTACGTTTTCAAGCTGAAACCGGATGGGTCGCTGGCATGGTCTACTTTCTTTGCGGACGGGCATACCACAGTCAGCGCCCTAGCCGTGGACGAAGGGGGCGAGCCGTATCTTGCCGGGTCCACCAGCGGCTATCTGCCGACAACTCCCGGCGCATACCAGACTACATTCCAACAACCGCCCCAAGTCCCATGCAGCTTCCCGACGTCGATCTGGTGCCCCTTGCCCTTTCCGATCACTTCCGCATTCCTGACGAAGTTCAATGCCGGCGGATCGGGACTCGTGTTTTCGACGTACATTGCAAACGATGCGCAGAACAATGCGATCATGAATGCCAACGCGCTGGCGTTGGCCCCCGGAGGCGGCGTCTATCTGGCGGGCGCCGCGGTGTTTCTGATGAATGGCAGCGGCAGCGCGCTGCTCGCCTCCAATACCCAGGCAACGGTGGGCATGAACGCGATCGCCCTCGACGGCAGTTCGAATGTCTACGTCACCGGCTCCGGCTACCCGCCGGTTACCGCGGGAGCGTTTCAAATGTCGCCAGTGCCGCCGATACCCGGCCTGCCCGGAACCGCCGTTGGGGCAACCTGGCCCGCTTTTGTGATGAAGCTCGACAGCGGCCTTTCCGAGATCCTCAGCGCGACCCTGCTGAGCGGCGAAGGGATTAACGCTGGCAATAGCATTGCAATCGATTCATCGGGCAACGCGATCACCGGCGGCAATACGACTTCCAAGGCATTTCCGACGCGGGCGCCCTCGCAAGGAAACTTCTCCGGAACGGCTGGTTCCGGGTATGTGGCCGGGTTGGATCCGACACTGTCTTCCCTGCTCTTTTCGACATTCGTGGGGAATGCGCAGCCATTCAAACTGGCGGGAGTGGTTCCCGACGGCAATGGGAACATCCTGCTGGCGGGGTCCACCCCCACTACCGTTTTCGCCAACAAGATTGCCCTACCGCCGGCGCCCGCGACGCGCCTCGATTCCGTGATCAATACCGCCAGCCGGATCGCGGGCTCTTTGTCTCCGGGCGAAACCGTTGCGGCGCTGGGCGCGGGCTTCGGGTCGAATGCGCAACTGACCATCGGCGGCGAGCCGGCTACCGTCCTGTCGCAGACCGCGACCGCCATCCTGGCCGTAGTGCCGTCGAATATCGACACCGCGGGCCCTTTGCAAGTCAAAGTCACCGCGGGCGGCGCGGTTTCCAATGCTGTTTGGATGCCGGCGGCGGTGGCTTCCCCGGGCATCTACTCGGTCAATGGCAGCGGTACGGGCCAGGGTTATATCCTGAACAGCGATGGCGCCGTGAATTCGCCGTCGAACCCGGTTGCTATGGGTTCCCCGATCACGATTCTGGCTACCGGCGGAGGCCAGATGCAATTCGTAGGGCAGTACGCCGTGACGAATCTGCCGGTGTCGGTCTTCGTGGATGGGTTCTACGCGTACGGCATCGCCGCTGTAGTGAAGCAGGTCACAGGGCTACCTGGTCCGGTCTACGAGATCAGCGTATACGTGCCGAATCCGGCCGCCGACGCCGATCCGACTCTGGCCGGTTTCACCATGCCGCCGCAGGTTTCCGTGGTGATGGTTCTAGGCAACGTGAATTCGCTCAATCCGGATTCGTCGGCCTTGGTGAGCCAGGCCGGGATCGCGCTCTCTATCAAGCAGTGAGATGCTATCCTAAAAGGCTAAGGTCCCGCCATGCATATCAGAAAACAAAGATTGTTGACTCCTGGCCCCACGCCTCTCTATCCGCCTGCGCTGCACGCCATGATGGCGTCGGATATACACCATCGCACGGAAGACTTCCGCAAAGTGTACCGGTCCACGCTCGCGGACCTGAAAGAGGTGATGGGCACAGCGAACGATGTCCTGATGTTTGCCGCCTCGGGCACCGGGGCCATGGATGCGGCCGTATCGAACCTGTTCTCGCGCGGCGATAAGGTGGTCGTCTGCGTAGCTGGGAAGTTCGGCGAACGATGGGCCGAGATCGCCAAAGCGTACGGGCTGGATGCGACGGTCATCACCGTCCCCTACGGCGAAGTGGTTGCGCCCGAGAAGCTGGAAGCCGCGCTGGCGGCCGAGCCGGCCACCCGCGGCGTATTCGTACAAGCTTCTGAAACCTCCACCGGCGCGGTGCACGACGTGCGCGCCATGGCCCGCGCCGTCGGCAAGACCGGCGCCATCTTCGTTGTAGACGCCATCACCGGCCTGGGCACCATGCCGCTGGATATCGACGGCTGGGGCCTGGACGTAGTCATCGGCGGCTCGCAGAAAGCTTTCATGATTCCGCCTGGGCTGGCCTTTATGTCCGTTAGCCCGAAGGCCTGGAGCTTCGCCGACAGCGCTACTTTGCCGCATTTCTACTTCAACCTGAAGAAGGAAAAGAAGAGCGGCGACGCGGGCGAATCGAGCTGGACGCCATCTACGGCGCTGATTCTGGCGCTCGCGGAAGCGTTGAAATATGTGAAACAGATCGGCATGCCGCACCTGATCGAGAACGCGCAACTGCTGGCCCGCGCCACGCGCGCCGCCGTCGAAAAGCTGGGCCTCGATCTGTTCGCCCCGGATGCTCCGGGCTCCTCGGTGACTGCGGTGAGAGCGCCACGCGGTCTGGATTCCAGCGTAATCGTAAAGGAATTTCGCAGCCGTTTCGGCGCCGTGATCGCGAATGGGCAGGGCAGCATGAAGGGGCAGATTTTCCGCATCGCGCACCTGGGCTACTTCGATTTCGCGGATCTCTTCGCCGTGATCGCGGAGCTCGAAATCATCCTGCACGCCAACGGCTACCCGGTCGAATTCGGGACGGGCGTCGCCGCGGTTCAGAACGTTTATACCGAGGTTGCGGTCGCGCAGCAGGCCGTGCACGCATGATCGTCCTGGTCGCGGAGCCGCTTGCAGAGGCGGCAGTCGCTCTTCTGAAGTCTCAGCCCGGCTGGAAGGTAATCGTTTCCAGTCCCAAAGAGTATTCAAACCACCTCGCGGAAGCGGATGCGCTAGTTGTGCGCAGCGCCGTGCAAGTGAACCAGGCGGTGCTCGACAAAGCGCCCCGCTTGCGGGTCATCGGCCGCGCTGGCGTGGGCGTCGACAACGTCGATCTGGAAGCCGCCACAGCCGCAGGCGTCCTGGTGATGAACACGCCCGGAGGCAATGCCATCTCGGTGGCCGAGCACACCCTGGCGCTGATGCTGGCCATGGCGCGCCATATTCCGCAAGCCACCCAATCCACCACCGGCGGCAAGTGGGAAAAGAAGAAGTTCATGGGCAGCGAACTGCGCGGCAAGTCGCTGGGCATCGTGGGGCTGGGCAGCATTGGCCGCGAAGTGGTGAAGCGCGCGCGCGCGTTCGAGATGCGCGTACAGGCGTTCGATCCGTATGTCACCGCGCAGATCGCCAAAGATCTGGGCGTCGCGCTGGTGGATTTACCGGCGCTCTACGCCCAGAGCGACTATATCACGCTGCATGTGGCGCTTACGCCCGAGACCGAGAGCATGCTTTCGCATGACGCCTTCGCGCAGATGAAGCAGGGCGTGCGCATCGTGAATTGCGCGCGCGGCGAGTTGGTCGACGACGAGGCCCTGCGGCAGGCGATCGAATCGGGCAAGGTGGCTTCGGCCGCGCTGGACGTGTTTGCGGTGGAACCGCCGCCGGCGGGTTATCCTCTATTCGCCGGAAACGCGGGCCACCACGTGCTGGCCACGCCGCACATCGCGGGATCGACCGAAGAAGCGCAGGAGATCGTGGGCGTGCGCATCGCCGAACAGGTGGTCGAGTATCTGAAGAACGGGGTGGCGCTGAACGCGGTCAACATGCCGGCGCTTTCACCCGAGCAGTACCGCGCGCTGGGGCCGTATATCAATGTCGCCGAGCGGCTGGGGAGTTTTGCGGCGTACATCGCCGCGGGGCACACCAAGACGGTGCGTCTCGCTTACTTCGGGCGCATCGGCGAGAACAATACCAACCTGCTGCGCAATGCCGGCCTGGCGGGCGTGCTGAAGCGGTCGATGTCCGAGCGCGCCAACCTGATCAACGCCATGCAGATTGCCGGGCAGCGCGGCTGGAATCTGGCCGAGCGGCACGAGGCGCGCTCCGGCCACACCGATTCGATCCGCTTGGAACTGGAAACGGATT
>Ga0209333_1001408_pt1 | contig 11800 bp, 14 predicted proteins | sample BlaSpr_A8_OM2_O3_FD_187982 | JGI IMG/M metagenome (GOLD analysis project Ga0209333, IMG submission 187982) | Forest soil microbial communities from Thunder Bay, Ontario, Canada - Black Spruce, Ontario site 2_A8_OM2_O3 (SPAdes) (version 2) | ecosystem: Environmental > Terrestrial > Soil > Boreal...
CGCCATGGTTTTGCGCATGTATGGCAGCGCGCCGCCGACGCCACCGCCAATCACGACCAGCTCGGGATTAAAGGCATTGATAAATGAGGCGATAGCGATCCCCAGGTAATGACCGGAAGTGGCTAAGGCCTCGAGCGCGAGTCTGTCGCCTCGGCGGGCCTGGGCAGACAGTCTACGCACCGAGAAATTTCCTTCAGAATCAACGATTTCAGCCGGCAAAGGGTCCCCGCGGCGCAACCCCAAGCGCTGCTCGACCAGACCGCGCAATCCCGACGCCGAGGCGTACGCCTCAAGGCATCCGTGCGATCCGCAATCGCATGGCGGGCCGTCGGGATTGACCGTCACATGCCCCAATTCACCGGCCATCCCGCTGCGCCCGTGGACCAGATGGCCGCCGACGATCAGTCCGCCGCCGACGCCGGTACCAAGCGTCAACAGCACGACGTCGCAGCGGCCACGCGCCGCGCCGCGCCAGAATTCGCCGAGTGCCCAGGCGTTGGCATCGTTGTCGAGGACCACTTTGCGGCCGATGAGCGTTTCGAGGCGACTGCGCAGCGGATACCCGCGCCATGACGCGACGTGCGGCGCCTGCATCACGGTGCCCGTGTGCACGTTCAGCGGTCCCGGCACCGCCACTCCAAGAGCGCGCGGCGATCCGAGTCCGCGCCGGCGCGCGGTGTCGAGCAGATGAAGGGTTTGCGCGGCGATATTTTCAGCGACGTCGCCAGCATTGCGCGAGGCGAGCGACGGCCCGTGCTCGATCAACAAAACGTCGCCGGCAACGGACACGGCTGCGCATCGGATATTGGTGCCACCCATATCCAAACCGACCGCCCATGCGCGCGTCATTTTCCGGATTCGCCCGGGAATTTCATCAGCGCGAGATATTCGCGATTTCCAGCCGCGCCTTCAATTGGCGACTCGAGGGTGCCGACCACGTCGAGCCCGATCTTCTGCGCGAATTCGACGATGCCCGCGACCGCTTCGCGCCGCAGCTTTTCGTCCTTGACGACGCCGCCCTTGCCGACCTTGCCCTTGCCGACTTCGAACTGCGGCTTGATCAGTGCGACTATTTCGGCGCGCGGCGCGACCAGCGCCAGCACCGCCGGAATCACCAGCCGCAGCGAGATGAAACTGGTGTCGATAGTCACGAACTCAGGCACGTGCGGGAGGTCGGCAGGCGCGGCGAGCCGGATGTTCATGCGATCGAGCACGGTAACGCGGGGATCCTCGCGCAGCTTGAGCGCGAGCTGGCCGTAACCGACGTCCATCGCGATGACGGCGCCGGCGCCGCGTCGCAGCAGCACGTCGGTGAAGCCGCCGGTCGATGCGCCCACGTCCATCGCGAGCTTGCCTTCGACCGAGACCCCAAAATGCTCGAGCGCGGCGATCAGCTTGTACGCTCCGCGCGAGGCGAATTGCGGCGCGCCGGCCATCAGCGCGATCGGCGTTTCAGAATCGACCTTGAGGTCGGCTTTGTATGCCGGTCGCGAGTTGACGCGCACGCGTCCCGCCATGATGAGACGCTGCGCAATTTCGCGGCTGTCAGCCAGCCCGCGACGCGCCATCTCGGCGTCGAGCCTGAAGCGGGCCAGGGGCGCCGACGAGCGCCGCGTCCTGGTCTTAGGCTTGGATTTCGCGCCGGAACCGTTGTTAGAAGGGTGTTTCGTCGTCGTCCTTTGCGCCGGCGGGATTTTCGTCATCAGACGATGGTTCAAAGGGCGCCGTGCGCAGTTCGCCGCCGGCGCTCCGCGTTAGCAGTTCGACCTTGCGCTCGACTTCGTCGAGTTTCCCATTGAGCGCCTTTACCAGCATCACGCCGCGTTCGAAGGCTCCGATCGATTCTTCGAGCGTGAGCTCGCCCGAATCGATCTGGCTGACGATCGTTTCGAGATCCTTGAGCTCGTCCTCGAATTTTTTTGTCTTGGTACTCATCGCTGGCTACTAGTTCTATAAACTGCGGCCGATCGCGCGCGCGGTGAGGCGGCCTTTCGCCAGCCTGATATCGAGCTCGTCGTCGAACTTCACCGTCGCGGCGTCGAGCACCGAGCGCGAGTCGCTCTTGTTGATCACGACGGCGTAGCCGCGGTCGAGAACCTTCAGCGGCGACAACGCATCCAGCCGGCCAGCGGTCCCGCCGAGCTGGCGGCGCCTGGCTTCCAGCGCCGACGCGACGCCATGAGCAAGTCGGTTGCGCAAGCTCAATGTGCGCAGGCGCAGGTCGCGCACGGTCGCGTCCGGACTGCGAAGGCGCAGGCGCAATTCGCGGACACTGCGCCGCCCTTCCGCGATTCGCGACGAGACCGCATCGGCAAGTTCGGCGTCGAGGATGGCGACGCGATCGCGCGCCTCGGCGACGATACTGCCGGGATGCCGGATGCGCTCGGCCAGATCATCCACCGATTCGCGGCGCCCCGACAGTTCGCGATCCATCACGTTCGCGAGCGACTCAGTGAGCGCGTCGACGCGCTCCTTCAGCTCGGCCAGACTGGGCACGACCATCTGCGCGGCCGCGGTGGGAGTGGGCGCGCGCAGGTCAGCAACGAAATCGGCGATGGTGTAATCGACTTCGTGGCCGACCGCCGAAATCACCGGAATCAGCGATCCGAAAATCGCGCGGGCGACGACTTCTTCGTTGAACGCCCACAGGTCTTCGAGCGAGCCGCCGCCGCGACCGACGATCAGCACCTCGGCGCGGCCGTCGCGATTGAGATCAGCGATCGCGTCGGCGATCTCGTTGGCCGAGCCGTCGCCCTGCACTCGCGCGGGCCTGAAAATCACCTGCACGCTCGGGAAGCGATCGAACAAGATGCGCAGCATGTCGCGCAGTCCCGCGCCGCCATGCGCCGTCACGATTCCAATCCGGCGCGGCATGAAGGGCATCGCGCGTTTGCGCGCGCGCTCGAACAGTCCTTCGGCTTCGAGCCGCCGCTTCAACTGCTCGAACGCGACCTGCAGCGCGCCAAGCCCGCGCGGCTCCATCTCCTCGGCGTAGAGTTGCAGCGCGCCCCGCTGTTCGAAGACCTGCACGCGGCCGCGCACGATCACTTCCATCCCGTCGACCGCTTTGAAACGCATCCGCTGGAACGCCGACTTGAACATCACGACGTTGATCGCGCTGCGGGAATCCTTGAGCGTGAAATAAAAATGATTCGACGGCGCCAGGCGTGCGTTCGAGATCTCGCCGACCACCCAGCCCTCGCCGAGATTTGCGTCGAGCGTATCGCGAACCATCCGCACCAGGTCCGATACCGTGATCAGCCCGGTGCGATGCCCGCGCAGTGAGAGATTAAGCTGTCCCGCCATTGGTCGTTTACCTTATCAGAACGAGTCGGCAGGCACCTACACGGCGCGTCATATAAGCTTTTCGACGATTGTCTTTGCCAGGGGCTCGCGATGGCGCATCCGGCCCAGGTAGGAATCTCCGATTAATTCATGCAACGGCGCCTCGTCGATTTCTGCTGCGGGCTCGCAATCGCAGAGGATGACGCCGGCAACTTTTATTCCGCGGCTCTCGCAGCGCTGCAGCGCGAGTGTCGTCGCATCGATACAGCCGGGGCGATTTCCTATGACCACGATGACTTCGAGCGTTAGCATCGTGGCTAGCTCAGCGAAGTCGATCATGCTCGAGCTTTCGACCAGCACGACGTCACTTTGCGCGGCGATCTGGTCGAAGCATCGCGAGATGTGAGAGGGGTCGGGCGCGTCTGCCGCTGCCGGCGTTGAGCCGTAGCGATATGGGCAGATCAACTCCATCGGCATGATCGATCCGACTGCGAGTGCCAGCGCTTGCGCATCCTGGGTGTTGAGCGTGTCGATCGGTTTCATGACGCCGACGCGCATCCCGCGCGCTCGCATCGCAAATCCCAGCGCGCATCCGACTGTGGTTTTACCCACGCGCGCGCCGGTGCCGGTGATTAGGAAGCGTCGTGCCATTGCGTGATCACACCGGAGATTGAAGCTACCATCAACCCGATGCTTGCGATCCAGAATTGCTGGAGGAACCAATGACAAACGCCAACGCCCCCGTCGTCGAAAAATGGGAACGGCAGCGCATCCGCCACGTCCATCTCCATAAGCCCGTCATCAACATCAACCAGGTTGACGCCGAGAAACTGACGACCGGTGAGCGGATTGCGGATCGGCTGGCGTCGGTGATGGGCAGTTGGCCGTTCATCATCGTGCAGTCGATAATTCTGGCGGTATGGATCGTCTTGAACGTTGCTGCTTACGTCAATCATTGGGATCCCTACCCGTTCATCCTGCTCAACCTGGCGCTGAGTTTTCAGGCTGCGTACGCCGCGCCAATCATCATGATGTCGCAGAATCGGCAGGCGGCGAAGGACCGGCTGATGGCCGAGCAGGATTACGAAGTCAATTGCAAGGCCGAGGACGAGTTGAAATCGATCATGTCGCATCTCGAGCAGCAGGACGAAGTGATGCTCGACGTGCTGCGCCGGATGGAGGGGCAGCATCAGGTGATCCTCGGCAAATTCGGGCTGACCCCGCCCGACGGCGACAAGGCGCCGGCATAAAAAAAGCGCCGGACATCGTCGTGATGCCCGGCGCGGTGCGCTCTCTTCTGTCAGCGTCGTCTAGTTGCTCTTGGCGGAGGCGTCCGGCTGCACTTCGCCCTTCGCGAGCTGCATCTTGAAGGTGTTCCAATGCTTCAGGATGTCGATCGCGCGATCGAGCTGCACGTCCTTTTCCTCTTTGGCCTTGGCATTCTTCGCGCCTGGGCCCTTATCGCCCTTGTCGGCTCCTGGAGCAGGCGCAGCACTTTCTCCGGCCGCGGGAGCCGCGTCCTTCTTCTGCCCGTTCTGGAAATGATGCGGCAGATCTCTCTCATGGATCTCCGGGTTCTCGTCGAACTCGCCGCCCTGCTGCGTTATCGACGCGAGCGTTTCCTTGGGCAGCTCGACATCGACATCAGGCGTGATTCCCACCGCCTGGATCGAGCGGCCAGTCGGCGTGTAGTAGCGCGCCGTCGTCAGGCGCAGGGCGGAATGATCGTCGAGCGGCAGGATGGTCTGCACCGAGCCTTTCCCGAAGGTTTGCGTGCCGAGGATCACGGCGCGCTTCTGATCCTGCAACGCGCCGGCGACGATCTCGCTCGCACTGGCGCTGCCGCCATTGACCAGCACCACCATCGGGTACTCAACGAATCCCGACTTCTTGTGCGAGAAGTATTTCTGCTGCTGATTTTCCTCGCGTCCCTGGGTGTAAACGATCAGGCCGCCGTCGAGGAAATCGTCCGAAACTTTGACCGCCTGGTTGAGCAAGCCGCCCGGATTGTCGCGCAGGTCGAACACGATTCCTTTAATCTTGCCGTGATCCTTCGCTTCGAAGTCGTCGATCGCCTTCTCGACGCCGTCGCCCGTGTTCTCCTGGAAGGTGGTAACGCGAATGTAGCCGTAGCCCTCGGGCAGCATCTTCGCCTTGACCGACTGAATCTTGATCACGTCGCGCGCCAGCGTCACCGTGAATAGCTCAGGCACGCCGTTGCGATGCAACGTCAGCTTGATCTTGCTGCCCTTGGGACCGCGCATCCGCTTGACCGCCTCGGTCAGCGACATGTCCTTGGTGAAGTCGTCGTCGATCTTGATTATCTGGTCGCCCGCCTTGAGCCCCGCCCGATAGGCCGGCGTGTCCTCGATCGGCGCGACCACCGTCAGTGCGCCGTTCTTGATCGTTATCTCGATTCCGAGTCCGCCGAAGCTGCCGCGGGTCTCGACTTCGAGGTCGCGATAAAGGTCGGGCGTCAGGTACGCGCTATGCGGGTCGAGCGACGCCAGCATCCCGCTGATAGCGCCGTCGATAAGCTGCTTGGTGGTGACCGGTTCGACGTAGTTTTTCTGCACGATTGCGAGCACGCTCGCGAAGGTGTCGAGCTCCTGGTAGGTGTCGTTCGAGAGCGCCTGGGCGCGGCGGACGGCGACCTCCTGCAGCGCAAGGAAACAAACGACCATTGAGACCGCCAACGTGATGGACCATCGATGTCTTTTGATCATGGGAATTTAATTACTGTCGTACCCCGTGATAGTGAGTTGTTCATTTAAGCAGATGCAGCACCTTGATGCATACGCCCGCGACATCCTCGCCGTTTCGTTGACGATACCCATTTACCCTCGTTTTGAGTCCAGCAATTGCTGCAATGCGTCCCTGACGTCGGGCCGCGACCAGTCGAAAGCGCCCATGTGATGCGCGACAATCTGCCCCTTGCGGTCGATTATGAACGTCTCGGGCACCCCGCTCACGTCGTAAGTCTCGCCGATCGTGTTCTCGGGATCGAGCAGAATGGTGAAATGGTACCCGTTCTTGGCGACGTACGGCGCGACCGCGGCGCGGCCTTTGGTGTCCTGGCTGACCGCGAGCATCACGAAATCCTTGTTATCTTTGAAGCTGTCGTAGAGGGTCTGCATCGAGGGCATTTCTTCGCGGCACGGTTCGCACCAGGTCGCCCACACATTGAGAAATACAACTTTGCCGCGCAGCGATTCGAGCGAAATTGTTGTTCCGTCGAGCTTCTCGAGCTTGAAATTCGCCGCCTGGCTGCCGGCCGCCACTGGCCCCTCGCCTTGCTGGCCGCTGACTCCGACTGGTGTCGTGATGCGCGTGCCGCGATGCCCGTTGAGCGCGATCAACGCGAGGCCGGTAAACACCACGATGCCGGCAACCAGGTAGAGGATTCTGTCCTTGATCTCCATCGCCGTCAGGCGTGAGCCGCTCCCGCTGCCGCCTGACTTTCCTTTTCGCCATGCTGCTGAATCTTTGCCGCCGGATCTTTTTCCCGCGTGAGAATCAGCGCGACTCCGCCGATCACCATCATGAAGAACGCGATCACTTGCGCCTCGCTGAACATGTAGAAGACCCGCGGATTGATTCGCCAGAACTCGACCAGGAAACGCGCAGCTCCCCCCAACACCAGGTACCAATAGATTACATGGCCCGGCGTCGCCGTCTTGCGCATTGACCACAGTATGTAGAACACGCCGAGATAAAGAATAGTTTCGTAAACCGGCGCCGGATGGACGCGAACGTTTAGGCAGTCCGCGAGGTTCGAGCAAGCCGGCACCAACTGATAGTGATCGCCCAGTTTCAGCACCGTATCCGGATTCCAGCCGACGATCGCCTTGGGATACGACATCGCCCACGGCACGGTGGACGGTAATCCCCAGTCGCCATCACCCGAGAGCTGGCATCCCATTCTGCCGATCGCCTGTCCGATCGCGAGCGCAGGCCCGCACATGTCCATCGTGATGGCGAACCCGATTCGATACCAACGCGAGACCAGGTAAGCGCCGAGGATTCCGCCGATCATGCCGCCGTAGAACACGAAGCCCGAGCCCGAAAAGATCATCGACTTGGGATCGGCGAGGTAGGTCGGCAGGTCGTCGAGGATGGCGTAGAGGCGCGAGCCTATCAGCCCAGCCACGGCGGCAGTGATCACAATCGACGACGAATATTCTGGATCGAGCCCGCGCCGGACGCATTCGACGCGAATAACGTAGTCTGCCGCCAGGAACCCCAGCGCCATCATCAGCCCGTAGCTGTAAACGGTCAGCGGGCCCAGGTGGAACAAGACAGGAATCATTATCGGTTCAAATTATAGTACGCGAGGGCCCGCGCTGACCACAAAGGGTTTTTCGCCTTGCGGCAGTCGCGGGCCTCTAGATATATGACGCAAGTATGCGGGCAGTTGTTCAACGCGTCAGCCGCGCCGAAGTGCGTATCGAAGGGCGCGTCGCCGGCAAAATCGGGCGAGGACTCCTCGTGCTGCTGGGCGTGGCCGACGGCGACAGCGATGCGGACGCGGCATTCCTGGTGGATAGAATCGTCGGGATGCGTATCTTCGCCGATGACGCAGGCAAGATGAATCTCTCGATTGCGCAGGCGGGCGGCGAGCTGCTGGTGGTGTCGCAATTCACGTTGATCGCGGACACCAACTCAGGCCGGCGGCCGTCGTTCATCAAAGCCGCCGCGCCGGACGAAGCGCGCCGCCTCTATCAGCATTTTCTCTCGCTCGCCCGCACCCGCGAGGTTAAAGTCGAAACGGGTGAGTTCGGCGCGACGATGGAAGTGGAACTCGTGAATGATGGACCAGTGACGATTATTCTCGATAGCCGCGAAAGGTAAAATCGAGAGTACATACCTTATGCAATTTGAGCGGGACCGACCGGAATGAAGCGGAAGCAGGCGGGATCGCGGACCAGAGCGGACTACGCCGGACGGACCAGGTTGCAAGCCGGTACGGGCAAAGCGTTCAGCGGAATGCGATCTGCGTCAAGAAATTTGCCCCTTCGGCCGATGTTGAAAAATATCGAGCCGTTCGGCCGGACTGTGGCTTTCATTCCGCACCGTTCGCAATGATGCGGCCCCGGCGGTTCGCCAAGTTTTGAATCCTCTATGAAATGATGGCCTTTGAAATCCGGTATCACGCGACGAGTAGACGATGGAGCGACAATCTGGTTACATCAGCGCGCTGGCTGGGGTAGTGGACGCGCGGCGACAGTTTGGTACTCGGGGGAGCGGCTGACTGGGTTTGCCCCCCTTTTCCAGTCGGTGTACGGGCTAGCGAATACACGTCTCGCTGGCCCGTTCTTTTCATCGAATCCGAGTGTCTCAAAAAAGAGAGGCACGCGTTGATTTCACCATGAGGGCAAATCCATCAGGCGCGTGCCATCAGCCTTTGGGGGGAGTCGAAAGCTGACCATCATTGATTTAGTCGCCATCCGATTTTGTTGCTATCAATGCATCGTTCTGAGAGGAACGATTCCGACGTTTTCATTGCTGCGACTCTCTCAGCTGTACGAATGTCCCGTAGCATAGAGTGTGCGCATTCTCTAAATTCTTCCTGATCGGCTTGATGCCCTTCTGCAAGTGTGGTTTCTCAGTACAATCGTCCACGACCGGACCGCATTTGTCGCAATCCACTTAGGTTTCGTTTGTCCGCTGACGGGCATCCTTTGGACGTGGTTTTGGCGGTGAATTTTTCAAAGCGGAACATTTGTTCTTTTCGGAACATCTCGTTTCGCTAAGCCGTGCTATGATCACCATATGCGGATTTTCGTACTGCCAAAGGAAGGCGTCAATCAGACTTTCAGTGTCCTTCAACGGGCAATGAACATTCTCAGCGATTATGGATTCAAGTCCGCGCGCATCGGCGGATACATCAACGAGAGCGCCGTGGTGCTGATTGATCCCGCAGAAGCGCCGAGAGCGGTCCGATTGCTGACCCACGCCGGATTACGAGCGACCTCCGATTAGACTGTTTCCCGCATCCGTCTCAGTTGATCCCGCTTTCTGGCCGAAGGCCGTCGTTTACCAAAGCCGCCGCGCCGGACGAAGCGCGGCGCCTCTAGCAGCATTTTCTCTCGCTCGCCCGCACCCGCGATGTTAAAGTCGAAACAGACGAGTTCGGCGCGATGATGGTAGTGGAACTCGTGAATGACGGCCCGGTGACGATCATCCTCGACAGCCGTGAGCAAGTGAAAAGCAGGGAATAATGCCGCGGGCGGGATTCTATACCGTCGAATCGGGGAAAATCTCGTTTCGGCGGGACGGCAACTGGTACAGCGACGACGAGCGGATCGACAACCCGCGCATCGCGCTACTCTTCAGCCAGAGCGTCCAGCGCAATCCCGATGGCAGCTATTATCTGCAAGTTGCCGAAGAACGCGCGTCGATCACGGTCGAGGATACGCCGTACGTGGTCAAGGCGCTCGAGGACGACGAGCTCGGCGGCCTGACGCTTGTGCTGAACGACGAGACTCGGGAGCCGCTCGATCCCGCGGCGCTGCACGTCGGCGCCGACAACGTGATGTACGCGCGGGTCAAGGGCGGCGAGGCGCGCGCGCGTTTCCTGCGCTCCGCGTATTACCATCTGAGTGATCGCTTCGAATCCGACGACAGTGGCCGCTTCTACCTGAATCTCAGGGGCCGTCGGTATCCGATCGCGCCCGCGGCCAACGCCTGATGCAGCTGGCCGAGCCGAATCTACACATCGTGCTGGTTCGCCCCGAGATACCGCAGAACACGGGCTCGATCGCGCGGCTCGCGGCCGCAATCAAAGCGCGGCTCCATCTGGTGGGCCCGCTGGGATTCTCGCTCGAAGATCGCTATCTCAAACGCGCCGGTCTGGACTACTGGCCGCTAGTGGATTTGCGCACCTATGAAGGATGGGAGCAGTTCATCGCGACGCATCGCGAGACACCGTCGGCGAAATTTTACTCGACGCACGCGCGCGCATCCTACCTCGACGCGCATTATGCGCGCGGCGACTTTCTTTTTTTCGGCAGTGAGACCTCGGGGCTCGGGCGCGAGTTCGTGGCTGAGAGAATCGAGCGCGCGTACCGGATACCAATTTTCGAGTCAGGCGTGCGCAGCCTGAATCTCTCCAACGCCGTCTCGATCGTGGTGTACGAAGCGCTGCGCCAGACCGGCGCGCTCAGTTCTTCTTGACGCTGCAACTGCCGCATCCGGTACTGCACGCAGTCTTTTCGCCTTCGGCGGGCGGCGGGCCAAAATAGTAACCCGCCTGCTCGAGCTCGCCGGGGGAAACCCACTTCAGATCTTCCGCGATCGGCGTATCGCAATGCACGCAGATGCGGCGTTCGGCACCGTTGTCGTCGAGCGCGACATAGGTCAGCACCGATTTGCTGCAAGGCGCGCAGTCCGCCATCGGAAATGAGGAATCTCTAAGTGCGAGCGCGGGCGTGGACATCGAAAATCACACTACACGATTGTGTAGGTGAAATTCGATGCCCGCTTGGCCGTCATCCGCGATGATGCGATTCGGCGTGTCCCGAATGGGCGACGGCGTGTCCGCCGTCATGACCGAATCCGTGAGCACCGGCGAAATCGTGTCCATGAGAACCGTCGTGAGCCCAACCATGACCATCGTGGTAAAATCCACCGTATGGATGGCCCCATCCGTATGCCGGTCCGTAAGCGTAAGTAGAATATCCACCGCCGCCGCCACCCCATCCGCCTGGGTAACCTACGTCGTAGCAGCCCTGAGTCGAAACCACACCAACGAGGAGTGACAGAGCTGCTAGACCTGTCAGTAATTTCCGTTTCATTGCTCTGTACCTCTATCTAGAGATACGTGGAAACGGGTGTTTGGATACATGAGGTGCAGATATGACGAATGTGGGGGAAGAGACTCGATAAATTAAATAGTTAGGATGACTGGGGAAGCAGAAATGGTCGGTTTAGGGCGATCGAAATTGTTGCAGTTTGCGAAGGGGTCAACTGACCTATCTAGCGGCTGCGCCCGCCGCCCTCCCTCGCGCCGAACAACCTAACGCTAACCCCTTCCCGAGCGGGAAGGGGAACCGGATGGTAGGTGCGGGGCGTGCGCCCTACTTTCTTGATACTGGGTGCAGGGGTCACCCCTGCCGAAGGAAGCGTGAAACCCACCGCGGGTTTCACACTTGATAAAGTGATTTACCCTTCCCTAGTTCCGCCGATAAGGTTCTCCCAGCGCGCTTGGGGCTGAGGCCTGGCCGCCGAAGGCTGCGAGCACTATCAGCGTCAGCGCGTACGGGAGCGCGAGAAATAGCTGGTATGGGACGACGGTGCCGAGCGCCTGCAATCCGAATTGCAGGGCCATCGCGGCGCCGAACAGTAATGACGCGGCGGCCAAGCCCCACGAATTCCAGCGGCCGACGATCACGACTGACAGGGCGACGAAGCCGCGGCCGGCCGAGATGTTCTCGACGAAGGTGTTGGCGTAGGCGAGCGTCAGAAACGCGCCGGCCAGGCCGGTCAACGCGCCCGACACGAGCAGCGCCTGCCA